>Ga0209606_1000253_pt1 | contig 85619 bp, 81 predicted proteins | sample AD_UKC057_MetaG_FD_184412 | JGI IMG/M metagenome (GOLD analysis project Ga0209606, IMG submission 184412) | Active sludge microbial communities of municipal wastewater-treating anaerobic digesters from USA - AD_UKC057_MetaG (SPAdes) (version 2) | ecosystem: Engineered > Bioreactor > Anaerobic >...
ATAGCTGCGTTCCAATTGGGCGCGGAAGAACCCCGGCTCGATGAAATCGGGCAGCCCCACGCGCTTGAGAAGCGCCAACGCGACCGGCGGCTCTGCAATCTGCACGCGGAAACCCGCCAGCGCCTGCGCCGAGCCCCAGTAGTGCGCCAGGCTTTCCGCCAGCGGCGCGACCGGCGCGGCGGAGATGGCAGCGGGCGCGTAAGGCGTGAGTTCCTCGCTGACGGGCGCACCGACCGCGCGGCGTTTCCGCAATTCCGCCGCTACCTGCTCCTTGGTGCGGCCTCGCAGCGCGAAGAGCAAAAACGGATCGGCGTCGAAGCGTTCGCCCAGGAGGTAGTAGGCCGCCGCCACATGCTTGCAGGGATTGGCCCAATCCGGGCATGAACAGTCGCTGCCCAGATCGCCGCGTGTGGAGGGGAAGAGGGGCACATGCACGGCGTTGAAGACGCTTTCGATGTCGTCGGGCATTTCGCCGTTGAGCAGCTGCGCCGCGTAGAGGGCCTGTCCCGCCAGCGCATCGAACACCGCGCCCCATTGCCCATCGGTGAGCGGCTTGAGCTCGATGGTCACTTTGTAGGGGGTGGGGCGTGAGCCCTGGACCCGCGCCGTCACTTTTCCCGGGTGGATGTTGATTTCCAGCACCTGCCCCTTGCGCGCATAGCTCCGTCCCCGGCTCAGGCGTCCGCTGTCCATGAGGGGGGTGAGGGCCTTGATCCAGCGATCGCCCCACCAGGTCGAGGTGAAGCTGCCGCGTTGGGCCCTGGCTTTGATGCCGTCGGCAGGGCGCGGTCGTGTGCTCTCATAGCTGGGCCAATAGTTCTCATAGTAACTGGAGTGTTTTCTGGACATGGCGCTGTCCTTCGCTGTCAGTCTGAAGGCACCTTGTCTGTGACGAGGTGTTTACGTCTCCCGCAGGACGATAATTTCCCGCAATTCTTCCGTGCTCAGGTCGGCGAGCCAATCCTCGCCGGCACCGATGACGCTTTGCGCCAGGGCTTTCTTGCTCTCGATGAGCGTGTCAATGCGTTCTTCCAGCGTCCCCGCGCAGATGAGCTTGTGGACCTGCACGTCGCGCGTTTGGCCAATGCGGAAGGCGCGATCGGTGGCCTGATCTTCGACGGCGGGATTCCACCAGCGGTCGAAGTGGAACACGTGATTGGCGGCGGTCAGATTCAGGCCGACGCCGCCCGCCTTGAGCGACAGCACGAACAGGGGCGGGCCATCCGGTTCCTGGAACCGCGCCACCATCCTGTCGCGCTGTTGGGACGGGGTGCCGCCGTACAAGAAGAGCGTTTCCACACCGAAGAGCGTCTGCAGGTAATGCTGGAGCCGCTGCCCCATCTCGGCAAACTGGGTGAAGATGAGTGCGCGTTCATGCCCCTCCAGCACCTCTTCCAGCATCTCCGTGAGCCGGTCGAGCTTTCCCGAACGCCCCGGCAGCGGCGACCCATCGCTCAGGTAGTGCGCCGGGTGATTGCAGATCTGTTTGAGCCGCAAAAGCGCGCCGAGGACGGCGCCGCGCCGCGAGAACTCCGATTCCCCCTCGGCCTCGGCTTTTTCCACCCTGGTGAGCGTGGCTTCCACCACCGCCTGGTAAAGGGTGACTTGCTCCGGCGTGAGCGTGCAGTAGGTCTTGATTTCCAGTTTGTCCGGCAGATCCTGGATAATCGCGGGATCGGTCTTGAGACGGCGCAGGATGAACGGGCCAACCAGTCCCCGCAAGCGCGCAGCAGCCTCGGCGTCTTGATAGCGCTCGATGGGCAGGGCGAAGCGGCTGCGGAAGCTGGCCTGCGAGCCGAGCAGGCCGGGATTGAGGAATTGCATGAGCGACCACAATTCCGACAGGCGGTTTTCGACCGGCGTGCCGGTGAGGGTGATCCGCTGCCGGGCCTGCAGCTGCCGTACTGCCTGCGTCTGTTTGGCGTGCGGATTTTTGATGTTCTGCGCTTCATCCAAGATGACGGTATCCCAGGCGACTTTCGCCAGCGTCTCCACGTCGCGCCGCAGCAAGCCATAGGTGCTGATGACGAGATCGTGGGCGTGGATGGCGTCCAGCAAATCCGTGCCGCGCTCGCGTTCGGCGCCGTGATGCACCAGCACCTTGAGGGAGGGGGCAAAGCGCTGCACTTCGCGCTTCCAGTTGCCCACGACCGAGGTGGGGCATATCAGCAGCGCTGGTCCTATGGGCCCCTCCCCGCTTTCCCGTTCGTGCAGCAGCAGCGCGATGGCCTGGATGGTCTTCCCCAGGCCCATGTCATCCGCCAGGCAGGCTCCCAGGCCCCAACGCCGCATGAACGCCAGCCATGAAGCGCCGCGTTGCTGATAGGGCCGCAATTGCCCCACAAAAGCTCTCGGCTGCGGCACTTCGGCCAGTTTTTCGCCGTCTCGCAATTGCTCTAACAAATCGGCCAGCCAACCTGTGGCCTGCACCTGGCTCACCGGCAGGCCGTTGATTGTTGTCGTGGCTCCCTGCGCCATTGCCAGAGCTTCGGCGAAGCTGAGCTGCTGTTGCTGCTTTTTCCAGAACGCGATGGCTGCTTCGATTTCCTCTGGCTGCAAGAGCACCCACTGACCGCGCACCTGCACCAGGGGCATTTTGAGCGCCACCAACCGCTCAAACTCCTCGCGGCTGAGCGGCTCATCGCCCAGGGCCAGCTCCCAATCGAAAGTGACGAGGGCGTCCTGGCTCAAGATTCCCTTGCCGATGATGTTGGGATCGGCTTTCATTTTGGCGCGGACGCTGAGACGTGCGCCGGGTTTGTTCCACCACGGCGGGACGAGCACGCCGAAGCCGCTGCCTTCGAGCAGCGGACCCACTTCACGCAAAAAGGCGAAGGCCTCGTCGGCAGATAGCGTGCAGGCCCGGGGACGGGCGGTACGCAGGCTCTGCTTGATGGGTGGGAAAAGGCGGGCAGCCAGTCCCAGCCCTGCCAACACGTGTTCTTGCGCGTTCTCAAAACGGTAGTTGAGGTATTCCAGCGTGCCGCTGCGCGCGGACCACACCTGCTCCACCGGCACCAACAGGCTCGGGTCGTCGTTGGCCTGCAGGAAATAGTGCAAGCTCCACTCCGGCTTGCGCGCCATGCCCGTTTCGGGGTCGGTTTCAGGCGCTTCGAGCCGGAAACTCAGGCGGAAAGGGGCCTCGGCCGCGCCCCGCAGCTGCGCCAGCCATTCCTGCCAGGCCTCGTAGAGCGCGGCGAGCTCTCGACGTTCCCTGGGGGAGGCCAGAATGCTGCCCTCGACGGCCCATAGCGCCGTCCACCAGGTCCCGGCGACGCCGGTCGGCGGCTTGTGGCGGGCGTCGAGGTGTGCGCGTCCCCAATCGCGGACGGCCACGTCCACCAGTTGTTTGAGGAAGCTCTCCAGCAACGTGTGCGGCGCGGGGGCCCGGGTCGGATCGGGAGGGGTCTGGACCTCGAAGAGCGCCCGCGCGATGGGCGGACAGGCTTCCGTGAGCCGCTTGAGGCGGGTACGATCTTCCGGCGTGTCCCAAATTGGCAGCCAAACCGCGCGGTAATGGCCCTCGTGTTCGGTGAGGCCCGGCAGGTATGCCTGACGGGCCAGCAGTTCCAGCCCGAACTTGGCAACGGCGCTCCAGTAGCGGAGATCATCGCCCCATTGGCGGCTGTACAAGTCCGCCGAGGCGGCCGGCAACGCGATGAGCAAGTCCAGGGCCGGCAGCACGTCCAGCGCCAGCCCGCTGACCTTCCAGGCGCCCAAGACTACCGGCGCTTCCTCATCATCAGCCGTATCCCCCGGCGGCTCCGGCATGAGCCAGGGAGGGAGCAATGGCGTGTCCCGCCGGGTGGGGAGAAATATGCCACAGGTCAATTCGGGCGTAGCGGCCCAGTCTATGGTGGGCAAAACCTGGGACAGACGGGCGCGCAGGGCGGCCGGCGTCGCAGCGTGCGGATGGGGTGGAAGCTTCGGTTGGCGGCCCCGGGGGCGCGGCGCGGCTTCCGCGCTCTCGGCCCAGAGAAAGAAGCACTCGTCAGCCCAGCTGCCGTGAAAAACCAGCGGGGTGCTCGCAATTTCTTCGCTCATTCCATTACTATCCCCCATCACCCCTTACCCCATCCCCCGTCCTTAAAACGTCTGCATCCCCGGCGGTCGGAGCTGTTCCATCGCCACGAAGCCCACGACGCAGACCGCCATCAGAATCGTGGACATCGCCAACGCCTGCCCATAGTTTACCGCACCCGGCAGAGAAAGGAAACGATAGATGGCGAGGGGGAGCGTCGGAAGTTCGGGGCGAGCGATCATGGACGTGGCGCCGAATTCGCCCATGGAGACGGTGAAGGCGAAGACGCCGCCGACGGCGAGCGCGCGTTGGATGATGGGCAGGTCCACTTCGACGAAGACGCGCGCGGGCGGAGCGCCCAACGTCGCCGCAGCCTCGCGCAGCGTCGGGCGGATGGAGTGGAGCGCGGGCAGCAGGCTCCGCACGACGAAGGGCAGGGCGACGAGCGTGTGCCCACAGATGATGAGCAGCGGCGTCCCCCGCAGGGCCAGCGGCGGACGGCTCATGCTGAGGAGATACCCCAGGCCCAGCGTCACCGCCGAGGTCCCCAGCGGGAGCATGAACAGCGCGTCGAGCAGCCAGCTTTGCCGCTGCCGGTAGAGCGCCAGCGAGGTGAGCAGGCCTAGCAGCAACGCGAGCGCCATCGTCGCCAGGGCGAAGCGCACGGAATTCCATACTGCCGCGATCGGCGGGACGTAGAAGATGGAGCGGCGTGGATTTTCGAAAAGTGCGGCGTAATAGCGCAGGCCGCCATCGAAGGAGCGCGCGACGAGGGTGAGCGGCGGGGCGGCAAGCAGCAAGCCCAACAGCGTCACGGTCGCCAGCAGCAGGGCGATCTCGGTGGGCTTGTGCGGGCGGCGTTGGGTGGCCCACTGCGGACGGAGTTCCAGCGGACGCGCGAGCCGTGCCTGCAGGCGGGTGTAGGTCAGCGTGAGCGCCAGGGTGATGAGGAGCTGCACCAGGCCGAGGGCCGCGGCCAGAGGGAGGTTGGCGAAAGCGATCGTCTGCCGGTAGATTTCCACCTCCAGCGTGGCGAAGCGCGGCCCGCCGAGGATGAGGATCACGCCGAAGCTGGTGAAGCAAAAGACGAAGACCAACAGCGCCGCCGCACCCAACGCTGGGGCGAGCAGGGGCAGCGTCACCTCGCGGAAGGCGCGCCAGGGGGACGCGCCCAGCGTCCGCGCGGCCTCTTCCAGGCGCGGGTCGAGGTTGGCCCAGAAGCCGCCTACCATCCGCAGCACCAGCGTCATATTGTAGAAGACGTGCGCCAGCAGAATCGCGCCGAGGGTGTACCGCAGCGGCGAGTAGCTGCCCAATAGCGCCGTGAACGCCGCGGCAACGACGACGGTAGGCAGCACGAAGGGCACGGTTGCCAGCGCTTGCAGCAGCGCCTTGCCGGGGAACTCGTAGCGGGCGAAGACGTAGGCGCCGGGCAGGCCCAGGAGCAATGTCAGCGCGGTGGAGAGCGTCGCCTGCCCGAGGGTGAAGCCCAGCACGCGCAGCGTTGTGGTGCTGAAGAGGCGCGCGGTTATGTCGGCCCAGGCACTGCCGGCGAAACTCGCGCCGAAAATCGCCGTCAGCGGATAGAAGTAAAAGAGCGCGAGGAAGAGCAGCGGGAAAAGGAGTAAGGCGTAACGGGTGAGGCGGGAGGTGTGAAGCGCGAGACGCGAAACGCGGCGGGTGATATAGGTGTTCACAAGCCAATTAAGATTGAGGGCGAATGCGTGCCATGACGCACCATGTTGGGAGAATCCTGCTCCCGTCGGCGGCGAATTTCATGCGGCGTCAGGACAGGGCAAATAGCATCGGCGCGAAGCGTCGCAGCTGCAAAAGCCAGCGCGGCCAGGATCGCTTCGCGGGTCAAGCGCGGGTAGGCTTCGAGGGCTTGTTCGATGATTTCACCCGTGGCCATTTTCCCCAGGATGAGGTCTACGGGCACGCGGGTGCCCCGGAAAACCGGCTTGCCCATCAGGATATTGAAATCAGCGTGGATGTATTCTCGCCAGTCCATCCGCATAAACTTTTCGATGACCTCGTCAAGCCCAACGGGCCCAACGGTTGATACCTTCAGTATACCTCATTCCAGGGCCAAATAGAAGCGTCAAATGCCGTTGCGACGTTTCACGGACGGCCTACCGCAGCACCACCTCCGTCCATTCCTGAATCCAGCGCTCGCGGTGCTGTTCGATGCTCGTATAAGGCACGCTAACGGGGGAATCGGCGATTTCGGCGTAGTGGGTGAAGGGGGAGTCAGGAAGTTTGATCTCGTGGCTGATGGGGAAGACCCACATCTGGAAGGGAATGTCACTTTGGAAGGGGGCGCTTAGCAGGAATTCGATGAAGGCTTGCGCCAGTTCCTGGTTTTGGGTGCCTTTGAGGATGCCGGCGAACTCGATCTGGCGGAAGCACGTCCCCGGCGCGGTGATGGCTCCCGTCGGCGGCTCGGTAAGCGCGCCCTCACTGAAGTAAACCTCGGCGGCGGGGCTCGTGGCGTAGCTCACCACGAGGGGGCGCGTGCCTTCGCTGTAGGCGCCGCCGCTGAACTCGGTGTAGTAGGCGGTGTCCCAACCCTCGACTACCCGCACGTCGTTGGCGCGGAGCGCGCGCCAATAGTCGAGATAGCCCTCCTCGCCGAAGACGCCGATGGTGGCGATGAGGAACGCCAGCCCCGGCGACGACGACGCGGGGTTTTCCACCACCAGCAACCCTTTGTATTCGGGCCGGGTCAGGTCGGCGAGGCTCTGGGGGATGGCCAGGGCGTGTTCTGCGAAATAGGCCTTGTCGTAGTTGAGGCACACATCGCCGAAGTCCACGGGCGCCACACGGTACTCGGGATCCAGCTGGTAGGCGTCGAAGCCCTTATCCAGCCCCTGAGCCTTGTAGGGGATAAAAATCCCCGCCTCCAGCGCCCGGCTGAGGAACGTGTTATCCACCCCGTAGAGCACGTCGGCCTGGGGACTGTCTTTGCTCAGGATGGCCTGGTTGAGCATCGTGCCAGCGTCGCCGGCCTTGAGGAATTGCACCGTGACGTGGTGCTCGGCCTCGAAGGCGGCAATCACGTCCTCGCTGACGCTGAAGCTGTCGTGTGTCATCACGCGCAACGTCTGAGGCCCGGCCGGCGTCGGCGCGGCGCATCCGGCGAGGAGAAAAATCACTGCTAACAAAAGTATAGAGCGTTTCATGGCAACCTCCGTAGCCAGAAATTACCCATCACCCATCACCTATCACAATTTCTTGCAAAAGCACCACAGCAACCCTCTTTCCAGCGTCACCGTCGCCACTTCCCCCTCCATCGCGTTGCTCACGCCGCGTGCGGGGCCGAAGCGCAGGGTCTCGCCGCGCAGGGGGAAGGCGAGCCCGGCGGTAGTCACGCTGACCGCGTCGCCGCCGAGAGGAAGGAGGGAAACGACGTCGCCGGACCGCCCCTGCAGCGTGAGCGTCTCGCCGCCGTGAAGGCAGCGGATGACCCACCCGGCGCCGGCGAGCAAAACTTCGTGTCCGACCAGAGCGGGCAGCGCGAGCAGCAGCAGATTGGCGAGTGCCTGATCGGGGCGTCCGCCCCACGCGCCGAGGATGACGATGGTGCGGGCCGGTTGTTCGGCGGCCCAGAGCAGCGCCAGCTCCAGATCGGTTTCGTCCTTGGCGGGTGGATGCGGGTGGAAGATGGTGCCGGCAGCTTCCAGGCAGGCGCGCAGCTCTGGCGCCAGCGAATCCAGGTCGCCGATGACGTGCGCGGGCGTCACCCCGGCTGCCAGCGCCTGGCGTGTCCCTCCGTCTGCGGCGATGACCAGGTCGCCTGGCTGAATCCAGCGGGCGGCCTCCGCGCGCGGGTCGTCCATGATTCCGTTAGTGAAAATGACGATGCGCATGGAAACTCCGTGCTGCGTGCTGCGTGAAGGCAGGTAGTAGGTAGCCACCTTACGCAATACGCATTACAAAAAAATCCCCGCCGGTTTTTGCCCTGCGGGGATGGTAGAGTGAGCCTGTTTCCTTCCTCCGCCGGCATGACCCGGATCAGGTTGCGCTTGCGACTGCAAGCGTGAGGGTCGGCGCGGGATGCTCAGCGCCCTCTCAGCCCGGTTCCCCGGACTCCCCTGGCACAGATGACGATGTGAGTGTGCGTCTCAATGCTTTTGTATTATAGCATCATTATGGTATAATGTCACCTGTCGCGGGCGTTGCATAATGGTAATGCCTTAGCCTTCCAAGCTAATGCTACGGGTTCGATTCCCGTCGCCCGCTTAAGGGCCCATAGCTCAACGGTTAGAGCGGCCGGCTCATAACCGGTTGGTTCCGGGTTCAAGTCCTGGTGGGCCCATCCGGCACTGTCACTAACGGCCCGTCTGTCAGCGGGCCGTTAGCTATGTCTGGAAGAGGATTCATGCCACCCGTAGGGTTGATGAGGTTGAAGTGTCGTCAAATATGACGTTGGAACGTTTTGCGGCGTTGGAAGAACGCCTTGAGGAATTGAATCGCCTGATGGCAGATCCGGCGCTCGCTCAGGATTACGAGAAAATTACTGCCTATGCCAAAGAGCACGCGGATCTGGAGCCCAAGGCGGCAGTCTATCAGGCCTACCGTCAGGTCACGGAGACGCTCGCGCAGACACGAGAGCTGTTGCGCACTGCGGAAGACCCCGAGCTGCGGCAGCTGGCGCATGAAGAGATCGCCCGCCTGGAAGCCGAGGAGGAGACGTTGGCGCAGCAATTAAAGCAATTGCTGTTACCCCAAGATCCCCGCGACGAGAAGAACGTGATCATGGAGATCCGCGCGGGGGCGGGCGGCGACGAGGCCGGGTTGTTCGCCGCGGAACTCTTCCGTATGTACACGCGCTTTGCCGAGCGCCAGGGCGGTTGGAAGACGGAGATCATCAGCGAGAATCACACCGGCATTGGCGGCTTCAAAGAGGTGATCTTCGAGATCCGCGGCAAGGGTGCCTACTCGCAGCTCAAATACGAGAGCGGCGTGCATCGCGTGCAGCGTGTGCCGGTGACCGAATCCAGCGGGCGGATTCACACCTCGACGGCGACGGTCGCTGTCTTGCCCGAAGTGGACGAAGTGGAAGTGGAAATCAACCCCAAGGATTTGGAGATCACCACTTACGGCTCCTCCGGCCCCGGCGGCCAGCACATGCAGAAGAACGAGACGGCGGTGCGCATCGTGCACAAACCTACCGGCCTCGTGGCGACCTGTGAGAATCAGCGCTCGCTCACCCAAAACAAGCTTCAGGCGATGGCGGTGTTGCGCGCGCGCCTGTATGAGATCGAGCGCCAGAAACGCGAGACGGAGCTCGAGGAAGCGCGCCGGTCGCAGGTAGGCACGGGGGAACGCAGCGAGAAGATCCGCACCTATAACTTCCCTCAGAACCGGGTCACAGACCATCGCGTCGGGCTGACGATCTACAATCTGCCCGCGATCATGGAAGGCGATCTGACGCCGTTCATCGAAGCACTGGCGTCTGACGAGCAAAACCGCAGACTGGCGGAATTGTGAGCTGCTGCGAGGGGGGGGGAATTCCCACGCCGCCGGGGTATGCCGGCGGCGTTTTGTATGTCCGAACGCGGCCCCCCCGGCCAGTGAAGTTTGACATTTGCCCTGACCTGGCCTACAATGAGCCCGATGTCCGATACTCGTCCGGCGTGCTGTCCGCGCTCCAGCCTGTGACGACGCAGCCGGTCAGCATGGCGAGTTCCCGCTCATCCAGGGATCCCATCTGTGGAGGAAAGCCCCATGTTAATTGCACGGGTCGTCGGTTCAGCAGTATCCACGATCAAAGACGCGAATTTGCGCGGTTTGAAGCTCCTGGTCGTTCAGGAAGCCACGCCCGCGGATGTGGTGCGCGGCGAGCCTTTTGTGGCCGCTGATACGGTAGGCGCCGGCGAGGGCGAGCTGGTGTTGATTGTGACGGGCAGCGCTGCGCGCTGTACGGACAAGACCCGCAATTTCCCCGTGGATGCGGCGATTATTGGGATTCTCGACTCGCTCGAAGTTGGCGGCGAGGTCGCGTTCCGTAAGCATTGAGCGTCGAGCGCGCTCGCAGCGGCGCTCAACAATCGGGGCGATGAACGATACAGGCCGGGGTCCGCAAAATGTCACCGACGGGGCGTGAACTGCTCAGCGTGGGGATTGATGTCGGCACCACGACGACCCAGGTGGTCTTCTCCAGGCTGCAGGTGCAGGATGTGGCGCGCCTCGGACAGGTGCCGCGCCTGCAGGTGAACGCTAAAGCGGTGCTCTATCAAAGCCCTATCGCTTTCACGCCCCTGCTCACGCCTGCCGAAGTGGACGTGACGGCGCTCACCGCGCTCGTCCGCGAGGAGTATCGGCGTGCGGGGGTCGCGCCGGAGCAGGTAGAGACCGGCGCCGTCATCATCACGGGAGAAATTGCCCGTGCCAGCAACGCCGACGCCATTCTCAAGGCGCTTTCACAGCTGGCGGGGGATTTCGTGGTGACGATCGCCGGCCCTAACGTCGAGGCTCAGATTGCGGCGCGGGGAGCTGGTGCAGCCGCGTACTCGGCCGAACACTATGCGCAGGTGACGAACGTGGACATCGGCGGGGGAACGTCCAACGCGGCGATCTTCCGCAATGGGGAGCATCGCTCTTCCTCGGCCTTGGCGGTGGGAGGACGTCAGGTCGTCGTTGAGAAGACCTCCGGCATCGTGCGACACCTCGCCCCGCCGGGACGGATCATCGCCGAGGCTCTCAATCTGCCCTTGCGCGAGGGGCAGCGGACAGACTTGGGGACTCTGGAGCGCTTTTGCACCTGTATGGCCGAGCTCATCGCCGAGCTGGTCGAGGGCGAGCTCAGCGAGCTGGGGCAGCGGTTGCAGCTCACGCCGCCGCTGCAGGGCGCCGGGCAATCTACGGTCCTCTTCTTTTCCGGCGGGGTGGGAACGTACTACTACGATCCCCTGGAAATTCAGAACCTGGCGGACGTGTTGGTGCACCATGACGTGGGCCCGCTGCTGGCGCAATGCCTGCGTTTGCATCCCCGTCTGCGGAAGCGCAACGTGCAGCGCCCCGCGGAAACCCTGCGGGCGACGGTGATGGGCGCGGCGAGCCAGACGATCACCCTCAGCGGCAGCACGATCTGGGTCGCGCGAGAGGAGCTCCCGTTACGGAACCTGCCGGTGGTGCGGCCGCAACTCAGCGTCGAGGCGTTGTTTCGGCCTGAGCGCCTGACCGCAGCGCTGCAGTATGCGGGACAACGTTGGGATGTCGGCGAAGACCAGCATCTGGCTCTGGCGCTCGATCTGCCGGCGCGTCTGAAACATGAGGAACTCACCGCCATCGTCCGGGGTCTGGTGGACTATGCCGCTGCTCGCCCCGGCGGGCTCCAGGGACGGCCGTTGATCCTGATCCTGGAGCGCGATTATGCTCAGGTGCTGGGACAGGGCCTCCACGCGCTGCAACCGGACCTGCCGTTGATCGTCGTGGATCAGATTGGATTGGGAGAGGGCGACTTCATTGACATCGGCCTGCCGCTCATGGGGGGACGGGTGGTGCCGGTTTCGGTGAAGACGCTGATTTTTTATCACTGAGGCGCCGTTTTTCAGCCATAACTCGTGACGGGATTGAGGGCGGTCATGCTCCTGCGCACCCAACTTTTCGGGAAAGTCTACGAATTCGGCAGCATCAAGGAATTGCTGGCCAGGGCCAACGAGGAAAAATCGGGTGACCGGCAAGCCGGCATTGCGGCGGCGACGGTGGCTGAGCGTATGGCGGCGCGCCATGTCCTGGCTGAAGTGCCGTTGGAAGTCCTGCGGTGGTATCCCGTCATCCCCTATGAGGTGGACGAAGTCACGCGCGTGATCCAGGATGGCGTCAACGAGACGATCTACAACGAGATCAAGGGCTGGACGGTGGGAGAATTCCGCGAGTGGCTGTTGGCGGACACGACCTCCGGCGACATGATTCGGCGCGTGAGTAATGGCTTGACGGCGGAAATGATCGCCGCCGTGACCAAATTGATGTCGAACCTCGATCTCATCTACGGCGCCAGCAAGATCCGCTGCACGGCGCACGCGAACAACACGATCGGGTTGAAGGGCACCCTGGCTTCCCGCAATCAGCCGAATCATCCGACCGATTCCGTGACCGGCATCCGCGCCACCATTTACGAGGGCCTCAGCTACGGCTCCGGCGACAGCGTCATCGGCATCAATCCCATGGATGACTCGGTGGATAGCGTCATGCGGCTGCTGGAGATGACCTACGAGATCATCCAGAAATGGCGCATCCCGACCCAGAATTGCATCCTGGCGCACGTGACGACTCAGATGGAAGCCCTGCGACGCGGCGCGCCGGTAGGGCTGGTCTTTCAGAGCCTTGCCGGATCGCAGAAAGCTAACGAGGCGTTCGGCATCAACGTGGCCATGTTGGACGAGGCCTATGCCCTCGCGCAGAAATATTGTGTTTCCTCCGGTCCTAACTACATGTATTTTGAGACCGGGCAGGGAAGCGCGCTTTCCGCCGAGGCGCATGACGGCGCCGATCAGCTGACCCTGGAGGCGCGCATCTACGGCCTGGCGAAGCGCTATGCGCCCTTTCAGGTGAACACCGTGGTGGGGTTTATCGGCCCGGAATATCTCTACGATGCGGTCCAGATCACCCGCGCCGGGTTGGAAGATCACTTCATGGGCAAGCTGACCGGCATTCCCATGGGATGCGATGCCTGCTACACCAATCACGCTCGCGCCACCCAGAATGACATCGAGAACCTGGCGGTGTTGTTGACGGCGGCCGGCTGCAATTACTTCATGGGCGTGCCCATGGGCGATGACGTGATGCTGAGCTATCAGTCCACCAGCTATCACGACACGGCCACGCTGCGCCAGCTGCTGGGACTCCGTCCGTTGCCTGAATTCGAGGCGTGGCTGGAAGACATCGGCCTGATGAAGGACGGCGTGTTGACCGCCAAAGCGGGGGATGCCTCTTTTTTCTTGCGGTGAGAGGGGACGTGGATCAGGCGAATTTCGATATTGAGGCCATCGTGCAGGCCGTGCTTGCCGAGCTGCGCAAACAGGGCGGCATGGCCGTTGCGGCGGCGCCGACGGCAGCCCCGGCGGGAAGGCCGGCCGGCGCGGAGCCGGTCATTGACCTGCCGGACCCCACCTTGCCGGAATATCGCCGCGCGCTCGGGGTAGAACATCCCCAGGACCTGGAGGGCCTGCGCAATCTGTGCGCGACGACGACGGCGCGCCTGGGGGTGGGACGCGCTGGCCCGCGCCCGCGTACCCGCGCGCTGCTGCTGTTCCAATCCGATTATGGAGTCACGCAAGACGCCATCTACGGCGAGGTCGCCCCGGAAGTATTGGAGAAGCTGCACCTGTTCAAGGTTCAAACCCAAGTCGCCGACCGCGACGAATACCTGTTGCGTCCCGACCTGGGCCGCAAGCTCTCCGCTGAAGCCAAGAAGATCATCGCAGAGCGTTGCGTCAAAAAGCCGCAGGTGCAGGTTGTCATCGGCGATGGCCTGAGCGCTGCGGCGGTCAACAACAACGTGCCGGAGATCTACCCCGTCATTGAGCAGGGCCTCAAGAGCGCCGGCATCAGCCTGGGAACGCCCTTTTTCATCCAATATGCCCGTGTTGGCGTGATCAACGACGTCAACGAGATCATCGGCGCGGATGTGGGGGTGATTTTGCTGGGCGAGCGGCCTGGACTGGGGGTAGCGGATGCACTGAGCGCTTACCTGGGCTATCGGCCCGGCCCCGGTAAAACGGACGCCGAGCGGGACGTGGTCTGCATGATCACCTATCACGGCGGGACCAATCCCCTGGAGGCGGGGGCTTATGTGGTAGAATTGATCAAGAAGACGCTGCAGTATCGGGCCAGCGGCGTGGAACTCAAGCTCAAGGCGTCCAGCTGATCCAAAATCTAAAATCCAAAATCTTGCTGAAGGGATTCCATGGCGGTACTTGATCCCATAAAACCGCGTATTCTGGCGACGCGATTGATTCCCAACGTGCACCCCGATTTCGCGACGCAGTTGGGCCTGCGCGCCGATCAACACAGTCTGGCGCTCGTCACCTGTGACATAGACGATGCGCTCTACGTCGCGCTTGATGAGGCGACCAAGATGGCTGAAGTGGAGGTGGTCTACGCGCAGAGCTTCTACGCGGGGTCCAGCTATTCTTCGGGGCCGCTCTCCGGCGAGATCATCGGCATCCTGGCGGGGCCGAATCCAGCCGAAGCGCGCGCGGGGCTTGAGGCATGTGTGACCTATGCTCAAGAGGCAGCCTGGTTCTACTCCGCTAACGCGGACAATACGCTGGTCTACTTTCCGCACACGATTTCGCGTTGCGGGAGCTATCTCAGCCGGGTGGCGCAGGTGCCGCTGGAGACCCCGCTGGCGTACCTCATCGCGCCGCCCCTTGAAGCGACGTTTGCTATTGACGCGGCGCTCAAGGCCGCGGAAGTAACGTTGTGTGTGTGGTGGAAACCGCCTTCGGAGACCAACTTTTCGGGAGCCCTGCTCTCCGGCACGCAGAGCGCTTGTCGCGCCGCCTGCCTGGCTTTCGAGAACGCTGTGCTCGACGTGGCCCGCGATCCATGCGCATGGGAGAGCAGGCAGGGGTAATGGGTAACAGGTGAGGGGGCTGGTTACTACCCATTCCCCATCACTCATCACCCATTACCCCTCTGCCCAAAGGAGGATGCATGCCCGAAGCATACGACCTGGATCTGCAATCCATTCAAGAGGCGCGCCGCCTGGCTACGGCGTGCCGCGAGGCGCAGCGGCAGTGGGCGCTGGCGGATCAGGCGACGGTGGATCGCGTCTGCCAGGCGATGGCGGACGCCGCGTTTGCTCAGGCCGCGCGTCTCGGGCAGCTGGCGCACGAGGAGACGGGGTACGGCGTCCCGCTGCACAAACGCCTCAAAAACGAGTTTGCCAGTCGCCAGGTCTGGGAATCCATCAAAGACGTCAAGACGGTCGGCGTGATCGGGCGCGACGAGCGCCGGAAGATCATCGAGATCGCCTGGCCAGTGGGCGTGATCGCGGCGTTGACGCCCTCCACAAATCCGACGTCTACGGCGATCTACAAAGTGCTCATTGCAGTCAAAGCGCGCAATGGCATTGTGGTGGCGCCTCATCCCGTGGCCAGGGGATGCACCCATGAAGCGGTGCGCATCATGGCGGAGGCGGGCGAGGCCGCCGGGATGCCGCCGGGATTGGTGAGCTGCATGCAAGCCATCACGCTCGATGGGACGCAGGCGTTGATGCGTCATTACGCGGTCTCGCTGATCCTGGCGACGGGCGGCACGCCGATGGTGAAAGCTGCGCACAGCGTCGGCAAGCCGGCGATCGGCGTGGGACCCGGCAATGTGCCGGTGTACGTGGATCGCAGCGCCGATGTGCCCAAGGCCGCTGCCGACATCGTCAATAGCAAGGCGTTTGATTGCTCGGTGATCTGCGCTACCGAGCAATCGGTGGTGGCCGATAAACCCATCGCGGCGCAGTTGCGTGCGGAGATGGGCAAACACGGCGCGTATTGGGTCAACGCCGAACAGCAGGCGGCGCTAGAGCGGGCGCTCTTCGCCCCTGATGGCAGCACCAACCCGCGCAGCGTGGGCAAGACGCCCCAAAAGCTGGCGCAGCTGGCGGGGATCACCGTCCCCGGGTGGGCGCGGGTGCTCGTGGCAGATCTCGAGGGTGTAGGCAAAGACTATCCCCTCAGCCGGGAGAAACTCACGACGGTGCTCGGCTTCTTTGTGGAGGATGGCTGGCGTGCGGGCTGCGAACGGTGCATCCAGTTGCTCAAATTCGGCGGCGACGGGCACTCGCTGGTAATTCACGCCAGAGATGAAGAAGTCATCATGGCTTTTGGGTTGGAGAAGCCCGCCTTTCGCATCATCGTCAACTCGTGGGGGACGATGGGAGCCATCGGCGCGAGCACGGGGGTAGCCCCCGCTCTCACGCTGGCTCCGGGGGGGCTGGGCGGTGCCATCTCGAGCGACAACATTACCACGACGCATCTGTTGAACATCAAGCGCGTGGCTTACGAACTGGTCTCGCCGCCGGCGGCGGCGCGGACGCCGGCGCCGGATGTCATCGGGCGTGCGGCGCCGGCGGAGCTTCCGCCCGACGATGCGGCCCTGGAGGAAATTGTCCGTCGCGTGCTGGCGCGTTTGCAGGGCTAGCCGCGGCCCCTTTAACCGCTGACGTTGTGTCAGAGACATCTTAGAAAAGGAGTCTGGTGATGGTGAACGTACAACTGATCGCACTCGGAATGATCGAGACCAAGGGCCTTGTGGGCGCTATCGAAGCCGCCGATGCCATGGTCAAAGCCGCCAATGTCAAGTTGATCGGCAAGGAATACATCGGCGGCGGCTATGTGACGGTGATGGTGCGCGGTGACGTCGGCGCGGTCAAGGCGGCGACGGACGCCGGCGCGGCGGCGGCGCAGCGCGTCGGGGAACTGGTCAGCGTCCATGTGATCCCGCGCCCTCACAGCGACGTGGAATTTATCCTGCCCAAAGCGCCGGAAGAATAGCCCTTTCCCGGTAGGGGGGCGCCGGGCCTCATGGCGCTCTGAGGGGCATCCGGAGAGGTGAGGACGGTGAAAAAACGTCTGATCACTGCGGCTGATGTTCGCCGTTTCAAGGAAACGGGCGAGCTGCGCGTCGTTGTCAGCAAGGGCGATCTGGTCACGCCGTTGGCGCTCGATGCGGCGCGGGAGTTGGGGGTAGAATTCTGCTACGAGATGATTGAACCCCTCGACTTGCCGCCCTGGAGCGGAGCGGCGCAGAACGCCCGGCGTCAGGCCGCGCGTTCTCCGCAAGCGGCTACGCCGTCGCCCGCCGGGCCCTCTTTGAAGGCGAAGGTCCCGCCGGAGGAGCTGGAGACCCGGGTCCGGCGCCTCGTCGCGGCCATGGTGGGCGTCCCCTCCTCCGCAGCGACCTCCCCGGGAGTGCGGCATGTGGCGGGCCGCGGCCTGCAACTGAAGCCGTTTCCCTTCGATGTGGGCCACCCGGAGATGGACATCCGCCTGCTGGATGTGGTCACGAGCGCGGACGGTGCGCCCATCGCGGGCGGCTTCATGTCCTTCCACAAGGGCAGCTTCCCGTGGACGCTGGATTATGATGAGATCGAATATGTCCTCGAGGGCGAATTGCACATCGGTACGCCGCAGGAGACGACGATCGGCCTGCCGGGGGACGTGCTCTATGTCCCCAAGGGCACCCACATCACCTTCGGGACGCCCGACTGGGTCAAATTCTTCTATGTGACGTACCCTGCAGAATGGAGGGGCTGAGGTTATGATCCTCTTGGCGGCGCGGGCAATTTTCCATCTGACGACGGCGCTTTCTGATAGGCAATCCTGTCGGCAATCTGAAACGGCTCTGTTAAGGTCGAACTCGTGAATCCTGGACTCACTGCCTATTTGGCCGCCGCCGATGAGGCGCTCAAGCGGCCCTCGGCCAACGGTTATCGGGGACCGGTGCACGTCGGCGTGGATTTGGGCACCGCGTACACCACGCTGTTTGTGCTCGATGAGGCGTACCGTCCGCTCATCGGGGCCTACCGTTTTGCGGAAGTGGTGCGCGATGGCCTGGTGGTGGATTTCGCCGGCGCGACGAAACTGCTGCGCGAACTCAAACGGGAAGTGGAAGGACGGTTGGGTTTTGAGCTGACGTCCGCGGCCACGACGTATCCGCCGGGCGTGCCTCAGGTGGAGGTGCGCGCGACCCGCTATGTGGTGGAGTCCGCCGGACTGGAATGTACTGGCGTGGTGGACGAGCCTACGGCGGCGAATGCCGTGCTCCAGGTGACGAATGGCGCTGTCGTGGACATCGGCGGCGGCACGACGGGGATTGCCATCCTTAAAGAGGGCGAAGTGATCTACACGGCCGATGAGCCGACCGGCGGGACGCACTTCACGCTGGTGCTGGCGGGAGCGCAGCATCTCTCCTTCGAGGAGGCGGAGGCGCTCAAGATCAACCCGGCGATGCAGCCGCAGCTCTTTCCCATGGTCCGCCCGGTGATGGAAAAAGTGGCGACGATCATCGCCCGGCACATCGCCGGTTACACCGTGGAGAGGCTCTACCTCGTCGGCGGCACCAGCGCCTTCCAGGGGATTGACGAGGTCATCGCTGCGATCACGGGGGTGCGCACGTTTGTGCCGACGAATCCACTCTTCGTCACGCCGCTGGGGGTGGCGAGGTATAACTGAGACCAGGGGGTGTGTAATGGCTGACGAATTTGAGCTCCGCGCTTATTGCTATCTGGATCGGATGCAGCCGCAGTACGCGGCCTTTGTCGGCACGATCACGCAGGGCGACCTGCCGGTTGAGGGGATGGCGAGCCTCTATGTGGAGATGGCCCCCGGAAACTGGGTTTTTCGCGTGGTAGACATCGCTGTTAAGGCGACGGACGTTCGACCGGGCGCGCAGATCGTCGAGCGCGAGTTTGGCATGTTCGAGATCCATTCGCTCTCGCAGGAGGACGTGATTCAAGCCGGGCAGATGGTGCTCATGCAGCTGGGGCTGAAGGAGACCGACCGCAAGAAGCCGGAAATCGCCTCGCTGCAGGTGATCACCAACATCAACCCCTACCAGGCGCAATTGCTCAACCGCTTCTGCCGGGGCATGATGCTGGTGCCGGGTCAGACGATGCTGGTACTGGAATGTGCGCCGGCGGCCTACATCAATCTGGCGGCGAATGAGGCGGAGAAAGCGGCGGCGGTGAGTCTGATGCACATCAGCTCGGTGGGGCGCTTTGGGCGATTGTGGATGGCGGGCACCGAGGCGGACATCCTCGCCGCGCGCGACGCTGCCGTGAACGCGCTCAACAGCCTGGAAGGTCAGCCCTGACGGAACCCATTACCTATCACCTGTCTTACCCTGAGGAGGGAAGTATGCCGAGGCGGTTTCTCACTGAACGCGATATTCGGGATTATGTAGCTCAGGGGGTGAAAGAGCTGCTGCTGGAACCAGACGCGGTCGTCACCGAATTGGGAAAAGAGTGTGCGCGCGCCGCGGGCATGAAGCTGCTCTGGCAGCCGCGGACGACGGCGCCGGCCGTGCCGTCGTCTGCCCCGGGGCCTGCTGCTGACGACCTCCACGCCAGAGTGCGCGCTGCCGTCATCGCCCGCCTGGGGCAGGCCCCCGACGGATTGGACGCCCTCATCGCGCAGGTCTTGCAGGAATCGCAGGGGTAGCGCCGGATCGCTTGCCGACCCTCGACCACCGGCCACATCACGGTTACGTGTGTGGCCGGTGGTTTTTGTGAGTCGTTGGGGGCCTCCGCTGCAGTCAAATTGGGGGCAGACAGGCGAGGCTTTCCGCTAATTTTTCCTCCGTGTGGTTGTAGTCCACCAGCTCGCCTGCCAGATAGCTCTGGTAGGCGGCCATGTCCATGAAGCCGTGGCCGCTGAAGTTGAAGAGGATCACCCGTTCCTCCCCCCTGGCTTTGGCGTCGAGCGCTTCGTCAATGGCGGCGCGGATGGCATGGGCGGTCTCCGGCGCGGGGATGATGCCTTCGTTGCGTGCGAAAAGCATCGCCGCATCAAAGACGGTCAGCTGCGGGTAAGCGCGCGGCTCAATGTAGCCCAGCTCCACCGCCTGCGAGATGAGGGGAGCCATGCCATGATAGCGCAAGCCGCCAGCATGGATGCCCGCCGGCATGAAGGTATGCCCCAGGGTGTACATCTTCATCAACGGCGTGAGTTTGGCGACGTCGCCGTAGTCGTAGGCGTAGCGGCCCTGGGTAAGCGTAGGACATGCCGCCGGCTCGACGGCGATGAAGCGGGTGGGGCGTCCGTCGCGCAGCCGTTCGCCGAGGAACGGGAAGGCGATGCCGCCGAAGTTGCTCCCGCCGCCCACACAGCCAATGACGACATCGGGATACGCGCCGGCTTCCTCCAGCTGCTGCAGCGCCTCTTCGCCGATGACGGTTTGATGCAGCAGCACGTGGTTGAGCACGCTGCCCAGCGAATACTTGGTGTGGGGCTCCTGCACGGCGACTTCCACCGCTTCGCTGATGGCGACGCCCAGGCTGCCGTTGCTGTCGGGGTCCTGCGCCAGGATCGCGCGGCCGGACTCGGTCTCCTCGCTGGGGCTGGGCGTCACCCGCGCGCCGAAGCTCTCCATCATCACCCGGCGATAGGGCTTCTGGTAATAGCTCACCTTCACCATGTAGACCTGCACCTTGATTCCCAGAAACGCGCCTGCCATGGCGAGCGCCGAGCCCCACTGCCCGGCCCCCGTCTCCGTGGTCAGGCGCGTGATGCCTTCCCGGCGGTTGTAGTACGCCTGGGCGACAGCGGTGTTGGGCTTGTGGCTGCCCACGGGACTGGCGCCCTCGTACTTGTAGTAGATCTTGGCCGGCGTCTCCAAAGCCTTTTCCAGCCGCAGGGCCCGGCGCAGCGGGGTGGGACGCCAGAGCTTGTAGATCTCCCGCACCTCCTCGGGGATGGGAATGTAACGGTCGGTGGCGACTTCCTGCTCGATGCACGCCATGGGGAAGAGGGCTGCCAGATCTTCGGGCGTCAGCGGCTGATGTGTGGCGGGATGCAGCGCGGGCGGCGGCGGCGTCGGCAGGTCAGCGATCAGATTGTACCAACAGGTGGGCAAATATTGCTCGGACATGATGCTTCTCCTTCTGTTATTTGATTTGAAAGCAGTGAAAGGTGAGCCGGGAGACGTAGGGTATGGGTAACGGGTAACGGGTGATGCGTCACGGGTTGCCTTATCTCCCCACCTTCTCCTCGCTCTATCCCTTGAGCCGGAAAGGCGTGTTGTCATCCAGGGTGCGGCGGAGACGGGCTCCCGTCATGCCCATGGCTTCGTAGACCAGGTCCATGGTGAGGCGGGCCTCGACCTGCATTTTGCGGGTGCCGGCGACGAGGACTTCCTCGACGAAACCGGGCCGGGCTTCATAGGCGGCTCGCCGTTCGCGGATGGGATCGAGGAAGGCGTTGAGCGCGCGGGCGAGCTTGCGCTTCACCTCCACATCGCCGACCTTGCCCTGCCGGTAACGCTCCTTGAGGTCGTTGACCTCGTCCACATTGGGATTGAAGGCGTCGTGATAGATGAAGACGGGGTTGCCCTCCACCCTGCCGGGGATGTCGGCGCGCACGCGATTGGGGTCGGTATACATGCTGCGCACCTTTTCCTCCACGGTCTTGGCGTCGTCGGAAAGCATGATGGCGTTGCCGAGGGATTTGCTCATCTTTGCCTGGCCGTCGGTGCCGATGAGGGTGGGGACGTCGCCGATCATCACCTCGGGGATGGGAAAGACTTCAGCCTCATACAGGCGGTTGAAGCGGCGGGCGATCTCGCGGGTGATTTCGACGTGTGCCTCGTTATCCTTTCCCACGGGGACCAGGTGCGCGCGCGGCAGCAGGATGTCGGCGGCCTGCAGCACGGGATAGCCGATGAGGCCAAAGGGCACGGTTTCGTCGTCCATGTTGGCAGCGCGCGCCATCTCCTTGATGCTTGGCAGGCGAGTCAGGCGGGGCAGCGTCACCAGGTTGCCGAAGAGCAATTGCAGCTCGAAGGTCTCGCGGACGGCGGACTGCAGGAAGATGGTGCTGCGTTCCGGGTCAATGCCTACGGCGAGATAATCGAGCACGACGTCGTAGATGTTGTGCGCCAGTTCTTCCACGTGCTCTTTCTCCGGGCGTGTGGTGAGCGTGTGCAGGTCGGCGATGATGAAGTAGCATTCGTAGTCATCTTGCAGCGCCACGCGGTTCTTCAAGCTGCCGACGTAATGGCCCAAATGCAATTTCCCCGTAGGGCGATCTCCGGTCAAAATGCGTTTACGTTGATGGTTCATGAGCTCCTCCTTGTATGAGCGAAAAAGCGATAAGGCGAAAAGGCGGGTCAGAGAGTAAAGGTAATGGGTGATGGGTAATGGGTGATAGCATCCAGTATCCAGTATCCAGCCACCAGCTCCCAGCTTCCCGCAAACAAAAAACGCCCATCCCTGGTCAGGGACGAGCGTTTTGCCCGTGGTGCCACCCTTGTTGGACCGGATCTAACAAAAAACGCGCTTGTGATGCGCGTTCCCAGCCAGCCCCACTCTTTTCGGGTACAGCCTCTGCGGCGATACCCTGCGCTCTGATAACGGTAGCGTCTCCGGCTCGGACTACTGAGGGGAATCCCCCCCGTTCGGCGAGCGGCTCCCGGGTCCATTCAACGTCGGCGCCGGTACCGGGCTCTCACCTTGCCCCGGCTCTCTGAAACCGCGTTGCGACGCTTACTTTTCCCGATCGCAGCCTGTAATGGCTATATTTATAGCACAGAATGCTGAGACTGTCAAGCCCTGTCCGCGGCCATTTTCGAGAGGTCTTTGGGGCGCCACAGTGGGGGACAGTCAACGCCTGCCCGTCAGTATCTATCTCTCAAGAGGACCCTAAAGTCTCAAGGCGAAGTCCTTCCGTCAGTTTGCTCTCCGCTTCCATCTTTTGTGCTATAATGAATGAACTGGTTTATAGAACGTGACTGGCGCTGATCGGCGACGTATACGAAGGTTTGCCTTGGGTGCATCTGCGCAAACACGAGACCGCGCTGATCGCTGAGTTCTACGCATTCCCAGCCGCATGAGAGGGTCTATCTGCAATGGACGATCCCGTAGCCGCCTTCGAAACTCACGCCGCTCTCGAGGCCTATGTGGTGGAGCAGCTGGCGGGCGGCGTCAAGCCGCAAACGGTCACCTTTGAGGTTGCCAGGCGACAGGGATGGGATTGGCGAGACGCCGAGTCCTTTGTCAATGAGGTCGCCGAATTGCAGAGCAGTGTCATTCAGCGCCGGCAACGACCGCTTTTGCGGGTGATGAGCGGATTGTTGATGGCGGCCGGGGGCCTGGTGTTGGCCTTTACCGCTTTCGTGATGTTGGATTACCTCGCCATGCTGCAGCAGCGGCAGTCGGACCTCACCTTTCTGGCGTCGTTGACTTCGGTGCTGGGGATGATCGCGGTGTACGATCTGCCGCAGTTGCTGTGGGGGCTGGTGTTGGTGTTCGCGGGCTTGATGGGATGGTGGCGCACGATGCCGCGTTCCGCACCCTCAGAGCTCGCCGATGTCCCTGATACGGAAGACCCCTTTTCGCTCTGAGCCCCGCGCGCGGCGGTGACGGTTGAAGGATGATTGCCGCCCCTGGTTCATGCCCCCGAGCCGTTGGCCTCGCGTTGCACGGCGAGCGTCGCCTGCATCACCCGGCAGCGCTCGTGCCACAGTACCTTATCATCCTCAGCCGTGAGGAGACGTTCCGCCAGATCCATGACCGTCGTGATGCCTGCCTCCAGACACCAGGCGACGCAGATGCGATAAGCGTCCCAATCCAGCGTATCCTCATCCCAGACGATGGGGATTTCCGTGAAGCCATGCCGCAAGGCGGCGTAAGCGCGCGTGTGCCCGTCGGTGAGCACCAGCCGGCCGTCGAGCGCTTTGATGGGGATCGGCTCTAGCGTTTCCAGCGAGGGGGGCTGCCATCGCGCTGCGACGGCGGCGAGTTTGGCGACGCTGATGTAGAGCTGGCTGGGCTGTAGCGCCTTCAGCGGCAGAGAGCGTCTGGAACTTGTGGGATCAGCCATGGCGGAAGGGAGCTGCCGCGAGCGGCGGACCGGCGAGCGTGAGGTCGTTCAGCCATGGGAGCTCGCTTTCCCAGAATTCCGGCTCGCAGCGCCAGAAGCGACGCAGCACGGCAAGGCTCTCCTGCAAGGCGCGCGCCTCATACGGCGCGACCGCCTGCAACGGCGGGGGGATGGCAGCCGATTCCGCCTGGACGCTCAGGCGTTGGGTGGCCCGCTCCAGCTGCTCCACGGGGACGCCGTCTCGCGCGGCAAACACCGCGACGGTCTGTGCGGTCCCTGGATGCGCCAGCTGCTCCACGATCCAGCTCTGCCACGTCCGCAGCGCGTCGGGGCCGGCAAAGGGGAGCCAATCCCCCGGCTGCGTCTGTTGAAGAGCGGGCAGAAGCCAGGGCCGCGTTTCCAGCTGCGCCTCGGCCTGGCGATCCAGCCACACGCGCAGCGCATTATGCTCCACGAGGCAGGCGAGCCGGTCGCCATTGCCGGGCAGACGGTAATAGTAGCGGCAGTAGATGTCCCACGCCCAGCGTTGATCCCAAACGAGATGCGCCAGATAGCCGCTGATGAAGGCGGCGTGCTCAGGTGACAGCTGCGAGGGGTCCGCGAGCATGGGATAGGCGCGCAGCAGGGCGACTTCCCCGCGGGGATTTCCCGAGGGGGGGATGCGGTAGAAATGGGTCGTGGGGCGCGGTTGCCCGGTCACCGTCTGGACATCCGCGGCGGTGTTCCCCAGGAAGAACGCGCCGCTGTGGCGCTGGAACTGTTCCCGCAAGGTTGAGGGCAGCTCCGGCGCCTCCAGGATCATGTTGGCGTAATTGAGATGTTGAAATGGCGTTGGCATGGTCTCATTCTACCCAAGGACGCGCCAAAGGCAACATCATTCGGCGTTTTATTCGCGCTTCATCGCATCCGTGTTACAATGTCCAAGCCATGTACGTCCGAAGTCTGAGCCTGCGCCATTTTCGCACTTATACCCGCCTGGAACTGGACCTGCCGGCGGCGCCGATTTTGCTTGTGGGCGCCAATGCGCAGGGCAAGACCAGTCTGTTGGAGGCCCTGGCGTATCTCGCGCTGGGACATTCGCCGCTCACGGCGACGGATCAGCATTTGCTCAACTGGACCGCCGTCCAGGCCGGGATGCCTTTCGCGCAGGTTCAGGCGGAAGTGGTCAAGGCGCGGCAGACGGAGACCCTCGAGATCACGCTGCAGCGCGCTCAGATGAACAACGGCAAGGCGCGCCTGGGGAAGCGGATTCGCATCAACAACCATCCCGTGCGGCGCGCCGATCTGGCCGGGCATTTGAACACGGTGCTGTTTTTGCCGGAGGACGTGGGGTTGCCCGGCGGTCCGCCGGCAGGACGCCGTCGGCGCCTCGACGATCTCCTCTCGCAGCTGTATCCGGAGTACGTGATCGCGCTCGCGCGCTACCAATCCGCGCTCAGCCGCCGCAACGCGCTCTTGCGGCATTTGCGCGACCACGGCGGGGATCGCGCACAGCTCGAGCCGCTGGAGGGTGTCCTCGCCCAGACGGGAGTGCTGCTGGCGGTCTATCGTCAGCGCGCCCTGCTGGCGCTTTCCCTGCACGCCGACCGTTTCCATCAGGAATTGACCGGCGGCAAAGCCTGGTTGCAGCTGGAATACCGCGCGGGGTTTGCCGCCGCGCAGCCGCAGGCGGTGCAATATCGGTTGGCGCTCGCCGCGGAACAGGTGCCGCAGCATCACCCCGATTTGGTCGCCCTGGAGTCCCAGTACCGGGAGATGTTGCTCCAGGAGCGGGGGAAGGCATTGGCGCGCGGCGTGACTCTGATGGGACCGCATCGGGACGACATTCGCTTCCTCTCGGAGGGCGTGGATTTGGGGGATTTCGGTTCACGCGGGCAGCAGCGGAGCGCCGTGCTCGCCTGGCAGATGGCGGAGCTGCACTGGCTGCAACAAATCACCGGCGATGCGCCCATCTTATTGCTCGATGAAGTCCTGGCCGAGCTGGATCGCGCGCGGCGCGGCACTCTGTTGGGATTGCTGGGGCAGGTAGAGCAGACCATTCTCGCCACCACCGATGTGGAGCTTTTCCCGGCGAGCTTTCGCCAAAATGCGTTGCTGCTCGAAGTGAGTGGCGGGATTGTCACGCCGGTTCAGGGCGTTTGAGCCTCCGCCGCAAGCGCGGCCTCGTCGGCATCAATACATCGTCTGTCTTTCTTCTAGCAATGGAAGCTGCGCGCTGTTGAGCGCTATCACCTGGGGAGGGATTTGCGGCCCTGCGCCGTGAGGGTCATAGACCGGACGTTCCATCGGGCGAATGCGGAGTTGCCCGTTCTCTGCCTGACGCAAGCGCTCTTTGGCAATTTCCACGTACTCCGGCATGATCTCTGCCCCTATCGCCTGTCGTTGATGCATCAGCGCAGCGATAGCAGTCGTCCCAACCCCCATGAAGGGATCGAAAACCCAATCACCCGCGTTTGTCAACGCCAGGACCAGCCGTTCAATCAACTCCACCGGGAACTGGCAGGGATGGAGGGTCTTTTCGACGTGATTGGCCTTGACGTTCGGAATTTCCCAGACATCGCCGGGATTTTTGCCCAAGGGATTGCCGGATAGTTCACCCTTCTTCGGGCCTTTGAAGTATTTCTTCTGAGGGTATTTTTGGGGAACCCGCACGGCGTCCAGGTTGAAGACATAGTCCTCCGTCTTCGTGAACCACAAAATCACCTCATACCGCCCCGAAAAGCGCTTCGAGGCATGCAGCCCATGCCCAAAATGCCACACGATGCGGTTGCGCAGCTGCAAACCCAGCGCGGCAAACAGCGGGTAGAGGACGATGTCCAGCGGGATGATTTCGCCCTCATCCACATAGTTGCCTACCTGCCAGCAAATACTTCCCTGGGGCTTCAGCACTCTCACGGATTCCTCAATCACCTGCTGCTGTTGGGCGAGGTAATCTTCGATCTCCAGGCGGCTCTCGTAGGGCTTCCCCAGGTTGTAGGGCGGCGAGGTGACGACGAGCTGCACGAAATCATCCGGCATTTCTTTGAGCAGGGTCAGGCAATCCCCCTCGTACAGAACGCACTCGGCTCCGACATCGAAATGTGAACTCAGTCGCATGACTTTTCCCCCTTCTTTTTCCCCTGCTTTTTTCCCTTCCATGTCCTTTGAGGTCCTTTGAGCGCGAGAGCCGTGGCGCGTCACTCCTCATCCTTCGGCCTTTGGACCTTCGGCATGAGAGGGTGCTTGGAGGGAACCCCCGGACGGCGCGGGTATTGCGGCGGCGTGACAGCCACTTTATCCACCAGCACCAGATAGCGCGTCTCAGCCAGCCCCAACAACTCCACCTGCGTCAGCCGGCGCATCCGTCCTCCTAGCTGGGTGATGGCCCATTCCGCGCGTTGGACTTCGGCGGGGGCGCTTTCGCCCTTTTGCGCCAGCACGCGACCGCCGACTTTCACCAGCGGCAGCAGATACTCGGCGAGAATGGGCATCTCCGCCACCGCGCGCGCTACCGCCCAGTCGTACCGCTCGCGGTGCTGCGGCAGCTGTCCCAGCTCTTCCGCGCGCCCGTGTACCACCGTGACCCCTTCCAGCCCCAGCCGTTCCACGACGTGACGGAGGTAGTGCACCTTTTTCTCGGTCGCCTCCAGCAACGTCAGCCTCATGCCGGGACGGATGATCTTGAGCGGAAGGCCCGGAAAGCCCGCCCCGGTCCCCACATCAATGACGTGTTTGCCGGTGAGCCGCTCGTTGGCCTCTTCCATCCCTAGAATGCACGAGAGCGAGTCCAGAAAGTGCCGAATCTGCACGCCATTTTCGTCGGTAATGGCGGTAAGATTGAACTCCTGGTTCCAGGCGATCAGTTCCTCGCCGTAGATGCGGAAGGCCTCCAGACATTCGGGCTTGAGCGTCACCGGCAGCGCCCTGGCGCCGGCAACTAACAGGTCTAATTGCACAGCTCCTCCCTCAGGACTCGCCTCACGTCCGGCAGTTCATCGTGCGCCTGCCGACGTGTCGGCGTATTGTCCCATTTCTGCGTCCTGATGTTTCCTCTTGCTTATTATAACCCAAGTTGCCATTGCGGCATGGGCTTGCAGCGTCTGGACTTGACAACCCCCTATCGCTGTTTACAATGAAACGGCGCTGTGCCGGACGCGCCATCGGCGCTGCGCGGCGCTGGTTTTGGGGGAAAATGATGACCGATCAACGCGGGTTAACGCTGGGACAGCGGGCCATTCTGAGCATCCTGGCCCTGGCTGTGGTGGGCGTGTGGGTGTTCATGTGGCAGACGATTCGGGCAACGCAGCAAGGCCTGGCTACGGTGTCCCTCCTGCCGACTCCCACGCCCGGCCCGACGGCCACTTTTTCCCCAACCGCAACCCCTGCGCCTACCCCGACCCCCGGTTTCACCCTTCTGACGGCGGGGACGTTGGCCCGTGAGGTCGCTGCCGCCCGCGGTCTGCTCTCGCGCTGGGAGACGCCCCTCACGCCCGTAGACGCTTATGATCTCAGCGTGGTGCTTTATCGCCGTTACCAGACGCAACCGCCTTTCCCTCTCTCGGAGCGCGCGCTTCTGGAGAGCCTGGAGCTGTGGCCGGCGGATCTGGAGCCGGCGCTCGATCCCGTCGCCCAGGCGCAGCTCGCGCCGGCGCTTTATTTCCCCGATGAGGAACAGCTGTACGTGCGACGCGATTGGTCCGGCGAGATAGCCACCATGCGCACACTGGTCGCTTACAGCTATGCCCGCGCGCTTGCCGATCAGTACGGCAATTTCCCCCGCCTGGAGGCGGAATCGTCCTCGCTGGACCGGCGGCTGGCGTTGGAAAGCCTCGCGCAGGGGGACGCGCTGCTCGCACTGTGGCTCTACGCCGGTGTGACGCCGGGCTCGCCGGAGGCGGACGCGCTCACTGAAACAGTCGCTGAGATCATCCTGCCGCAGTGGCGCACGCCCGCTCCCCTCCTCGAACGCCTGGCGCGTCTCCCGCTGGAACTCGGCAGCGCTTTTGCGATCACACAGTACCACAGCGGCGGCGTCGCCGCCATGGACGCGGCGGTCCATCGGCCCGCGCGTGCTACCCGGCAGCTCCTGGAGCCGGAAAGTTACGCCACCTGGAACGCCTCGCAGGTCTTCGATCCTTTGACGGTGGATTTGGGGCGTGACTGGAGCGTGGGGCCTGGTGAAACGGTGGGCGCGGCGCTGATGGCATTTACCTTCGCCGAATGGGGTGGGGAGACCCTCACGCCGACGGTGGCCGGTTGGAGCCACGACTTGCTTCAAACCTGGGGGGGGCCTGAAGGCAAGCGAGTGGTCCTGTGGCAGACAGCGTGGGATTCCACCGCCGAAGCCACCGCCGTCTTTGAGAGCCTGGTGCGCCTGGCGCCCACACGGCTTGCCGGCGCGGTGACGCTCACCCTGCGTCCGTCAGGCGTGAATTGGGGCCGCTGGTGGGCCAACGACGGCGGCGCGGTGTACCTCTACCGTTCGAGCGCTCGCGTCTGGCTCCTGTGGGGCGATGACGTCGCCGCCGTAGAAACCGTCGCCAGAGCCCTGCAATAATTGAAGTATTACTGTTCAACCTGGCGCTATGTAGTCAGGTAACAATTGATGAACTTTCGTGATCCGTGGCTTTAGATGGCCCCTCCCCAGCGAAACACTGGGGAGGAGGAGAAAAAAATGCGAAAATCAACACGCTGGATTTTGAGCGTCCTGGCGGTCTTGCTGGCAGGGGGCGTTTTCCTGGGCCTGTGGACATGGTGGACGCTCCGCTATCGCTACCGCGACAGCATCTATGCCGACCTGGAGAGCGTCCCGCCGCGGCCGGTGGCGGTGGTCTTTGGCGCGGGCTATTGGCCCAACGGCATGCTCAGCAACATCCTGCTGGATCGTGTGGAGACGGCTGTGCGCCTCTACGAGACGGGCAAGGTCGAAAAATTGCTCTTCAGCGGCGATAATCGCGTGGTAGAATACAACGAACCGGCGAAGATGCTGGAATACGCCCTTTCACGCGGCGTGCCCCGCGAGGACATCGTCCTGGATTACGCCGGCCGTCGCACCTACGACACCTGCTATCGGGCCAAAGAGATCTTCCAGGTACAGGAGGTGATCCTGGTGACCCAACGGTACCATCTGCCCCGCGCTTTGCTGACGTGCCGGGGCCTGGGAGTGGACGCCATCGGCGTCAAAGCCGATCGGCTGGCGTATGTCCGGATTTTCTGGTATTGGGTGCGGGAGATCCCGGCGCTGTGGCAGGCGTGGTTCGATGTCCACATCGGCCATCCCCTGCCGGTGTTGGGGGACCCCCTTCCCATCTTCCCCTAGGGCGCGTCATGGCCCTTCCCCCATCACCCATTACCCATCACTCCATTACCCCATTACCCATTCAAACAGGAGCTGCGTATGTTTCCAACCCGTGAAGATGCCTGGCAACTTTTGACCGAATTCACCCAAAATCCCCATCTCCTCAAGCACGCGCTGGCCGTGGAGGCCGCTATGCGCGCGTATGCGCGGCGCTTCGGTGAGGAGGAGGAGCCGTGGGCCATCGTGGGCCTGATCCACGACTTCGATTACGAGCGCTATCCCGACCTTGGACCGGAAGGGCATCCCTTCAAGGGGACGCAGATTCTGCGCGAGCGCGGCTGGCCTGAGGTCATCATCCGCGCGGTGCAGGCGCACGCGCCGGATCTCACCGGCGTGACGCCGGCAAGCTCCCTGGAAAAAAGCCTCTATGCCGTGGACGAGCTCACCGGCCTGATCCTGGCGGTAGCGCTGGTGCGGCCGAGCAAATCTATCCTCGATGTGCAGGTGAGTTCGGTCAAAAAAAAGTGGAAGGATCGCGCCTTTGCGGCCGGCGCGAAGCGCGAGGACATGGAGCGGGGCGCCGCCCTGTTGGGTGTCCCCCTTGACGAGCATATCGGCGTGGTGCTCGGCGCCCTGCAGGGAATTGCGGCGGAGCTGGGCGTGGCCGGTCCCGCCTAGCGGGACGTGGTGGAACCCGCCCGCGCCAGCTCGTAGGTCGCTTCGGCGCGAGCTGCCAGCTCCGTCCAGCTGAAGTGCGCGCGCACGGCTTCGGCAGCGCGTGCGCCGAGCGCCTGCGCTTGCGCTGGATCGGCGAGCAGCGCTAGCAGCGCCTGCACGAACGCCTCCGTGGCGCCGGGCGGGACGAGGATCCCCGTCTGCCCCGGCTGGATGAATTCCTGCAGCTGCCCTACCGCCTCGCCGACGACCGGCACCCCCGCCGCGAGCAGGTCGAGCAGTTTTACCGGGCATTTGGTGCGGTTGATGAGCGTGTCGTCAAAGGGATAGAGCGCGACGTGCGCCTGGGCGAACAGCTCCGGCAGATGCTCCGGCGCCACCCATCCGGCATAGATGAGGTCGGCGTGCGGCGGCGCGGTTTCCCCTTCGGCGACCTGCCAGCCCGCATCCCGCGCCAGTTGCAGGAGCGCGACTTCCTCCCCAAACAGCCCCTTCCCCACGACGAGTACCCGCGTGGCGGGGCGCGCCTCGCGCACCCGGCGGAGTACGTTCCACAGCCGGTGCAGGTCGAACTCGAAGAAGCGCGTGTAGAGCAGCAGGGTGGGACGCGCGCCGGGGTTTCCCGGCGCCCGCGGCGCTGTCTCCACGACGCCATTGGGCAGATAGGTCACCCGCGCGGGAGGCACCCCTTGCGCCCACACGAGTGTTTCCAGGGCGCGACTGGCCACAGTCACCGCGGCGGCGTGACGTAGACCCCATCGCTCCTGCCAGGCGAAGAAGCGTTTGAGCGGCGGGGAATAGGAGGCCAGCTCGTTCCAGCCGCCGGGACCTTCCCAATCGTCGGTGTCCACGACGACGGGGAAGCGCCGTCGCAGCGCCAGATGCGCCAATCCCGCGTAAGCTTTGGGTTTGAAGGCGTGCACGACGTCGGGACGCAGCTCGCGCGTGCGTTGGGCGAGCTGCTGCGTGAGTCGCAGCTGGAACCAGCCGGGGAGGCCACGGGGCAGCGGCAGGTTCTCGAGGTGCACGCCGCGCTCTTCCCAGGCGCGGCCGGCGTCTTCGGGGTTTTGCCAGGGGGGCAGGAGCAGCGTTACGGCATGTCCACGCGCGGCGAGTGCCTCCGCCAGCGGCAGAGCGCGCACGCTCATGGTCCCGCGCGGACGCAGACCGAAGGGGCCGATCATCACGATCTTCATCGCGTCACTTCGCCGCGCTCCTTGTCTCCCAACGTCGCGATCGGCGCGAAGGAGCGCCGATGGAGGGCGCACGGTCCCCGCGCGGCGAGGGCTGCCTGATGCTGGCGCGTGCCGTAGCCCTTGTGCTGGGCGAAGCCATAGCCGCCGAAGTCCACCTCCGCGCGTTCGCGCATCCACCGGTCCCGGCTGACCTTGGCGACGATGCTCGCCGCCGCGACGGTCAAGGCAAGTGCATCCGCAAAGGGGAAGCTCTGTTGAGGCAGGGGAATTTCGGGCAGGCGCAGTGCATCAATGAGCAGCGCGTCCGGCAGGAGAGGCAGCGCTACCAGCGCGCGGGTCATCGCCAGCCGCGTCGCCGGCACGATGCCCAGCGCGTCAATCTCCACCGCTGAGGCCCACCCCGCCGCCCAGGCCAGAGCCGTCGTCTGGATCGCGGCGAAGGCCGCCTCGCGCTGCGCCGGCGAGAGCTGTTTGGAATCGCGCACGGCGGATAGCTGCGGCGGCGCCGGCAGCTGCGGCGCGAGAATCACCGCGCCGGCGTAGACCGGTCCCGCCCACGCGCCGCGTCCTGCTTCGTCGAGGCCGGCGACGGCCCGGTAGCCCCGTTCCCAGAAGTGGGATTCGTGTTCCAGCAATGGTTTTTTGCCCCGCAGTTGAGCGCTTTGCATCTGCCTGAATCCACTCCGAAATTTGTGCCTGTCCTCAAAGCCGGCGCGCTGGGCCTTGCGGCACCCTGGTCGCGCCTCGACCTGGAGCGCGGTGCGCTTCCATTTTCTCACAAACACCGCGCTTGCCAAACGGCGCCGGCGGCTCAAAGTGGGAATTGCACAATCTTGCTGTGAGGCTATAATCAGGCCATGCAGGAATTGTGTTCACATAAGGAGAGGGCCTTTGTTTAGACGAATGGGATTGATGTTGAGCTGTGCACTGGCGGTGAGCGCGCTTCTGGCGGGATGTGGGTCCGCGACGCTGACCGTGCCGCCGCCTCCCACGCGGGCGACGGAGACGCCGGTGAGCGCGACTCCACCTTCCGCGACGGAGACCGGCACGCCGGAATTCACGCCGACGCCGGAGCCGCTGGCGGCGCTGGTCAACGGGGAACCGATCACCATGGCCGAGTTCGAGCGGCAGGTCGCCAGCTATGAGGCCACGATGAGCGCCGAGGGGCAGGATTTCTCCTCAACGGCGGGGCAGGAAGCGCTTGCCGAGGCCCGTAGCTGGGTTCTCGATATGCGCATCGAGCTGCTGTTGATCAATCAGGCCGCCGCGCGTGAGGGCGTCACCGTCTCGGACGAGGAAGTCGAGGCGGCGATCACCGGCCTCGTCAACGACATCGGCCAGGCGGCGTTGGAGGAGCGCCTGGCGCGGGAAGGGCTGACCCTCGAACAGATGCGCCAGGAGCTGCGGCGGGAGATGGTGGCCTCGCGGATGGTCGAGCGCGTCATCGCCGCCATCCCGACGCACGCCGAACACATCAACGCGCGCCATATTCTGCTTTCCACGCAGGAGGAGGCCGAGCGGGTGTTGGCGCAGCTGCAAGCGGGCTCGGATTTCGCGGCGCTGGCGCAGCGCTACTCGCAGGACACGTACACGCGCGATCGCGGCGGCGACCTGGGCTACGTGCCTCGCGGCATCCTCACATCCCCGGAGGTGGAGGAGGCGGCCTTTGCGCTGCAGCCGGGCCAGATCAGCGGCGTGATTCACAGCGCTTTGGGCTATCACATTGTGCAGGTCGTGGATCGGGTGCCCGATCAGGAAATCTCGGCGGAAAATTTGCGCCTGCTGCGCGACCGGGCCGTGCGTGAGTGGTTGGACGGCCTGCGTCAACAGGCTGACATTCAAATTTTCGTTCCGTAATCTTCATTTCCGTAATCTTCATTCCGTACTCTTTATTCCGCAACAGGAGGCAGGATGCGACGTCACGCGCGGTTGTTCAATGCGCTGACTGTGGTGATGTTGGGGCTGACGGTCGTGGTGCTCGGCTACTATGTGCTGATCCTCCTCAATCCCTACACGCCGCTCAATCCCTTCCCGCCGGCGACGCGCGTCGCGTTGTTGCTTCTTCCCAGCGCTACCCCCACGTCGGAAGGCGTTGCGGCCCCCCCCACGTGGACGCCGACCAGCACGCCGACGGTCACCCCGACGCCCCCGCCGACCCTCACGTCAACGCCGACCCTCACACCAACGCCACGTCCCACTTACACGCCGCGCCCGACGGCCACCTTCACCCCGCGCCCAACCCGTGCGCCCTATCCGTTCAGCTACTCCATCGAATATCAGACGCCGTATTACGGCTGTAATTGGGCGGGTGTGGCGGGGTTGGTGAACGATCAGGACGGCAAGCCGCTCACCGGGTACGCGGTGCGAGTCTGGGGCGGCGGGTTGGACATCGCGGTGCATTCCGGCGATGCGACGATGTACGGCGAATCCGGTTGGGAGCTGTTCCTCAACGACCACCCGATTGCGGAGACGGGGGAATTCAAGGTGCAGCTGCACGACCGTGAGACCGGGGTGCGCGTCTCCCAGGAGATCACCCTCGATTTCCAGCCTTTCTGCAGCAAATCCATGGCGTTCATCGTGTTTACCAGGAATCCGTGAGGGGGAGGGAATGCCTTGCGCAACTCCGATCAGCGACACCGTGAGCCTCTCTCCGGGCGGTGAAGGGGGAAATGATGACCATTGAGCGCGTCCCCACCGGCGTCCCCGGCCTGGATCGCATGTTGTGTGGCGGGCTGTTACCTGGCACGGTGGTGCTCGTGCGCGGGGCGCCCGGAACCGGGAAGACTTCGCTGGCGTTTCAATTCCTCATCCACGGCGCGCAGCAGGGCGAGGGCGGGCTTTTCATCACCTTCGAGGAATTCCCCGAATCGCTGTACCGTGACGCGGCGTCGCTGGGGCTTGACCTCCAGACGCTGGAGCGCGAGGGGAAGCTGCATCTCATTTTCACCTCGCCGCAGGTGCTGTTGGAGAGCCTGCAGGATCCGCACAGCCTTATTTACCGGCGTTTCATGTCGGCGGACGTGCGCCGGGCCGTGCTCGACAGCGCGACCCATTTCACCCGCCTCACCAATGACCGGCTCGAACTGCGCCAGTATTACACGACGCTGGTCAACAGCCTGCGGCGTGAGCGGATCACGACGCTGCTGCTCGCGGAAGAGAATCGCACGGAGTATCAACACGCCGGGCGCGGTGCGCTGTCGTTTCTGGCCGATGGCATCATCCTGATGCGTTATGTCGAGATCGAAAGCGAGATTCAGCGCGCGATTGTGGTGCTCAAACTGCGCGGCAGCGATCACGCCCGCGAGATCTGCCATTATCGCATCGCTCAGGGCGGCCTGATTGTCGAGGGCGCTTTCCATGGCCGGCAGGCCATCCTCAGTGGAATTTCCCGCCGCAGCTGAGAGCGACGACTTCAACTATGGGCACCCTCTACGTCGTCGGCACCCCCATCGGCAACCTTGAGGACCTCACCTTCCGGGCGTTGCGCGTGTTGGGTGAGGTCGCGCTCATCGCCGCCGAAGACACCCGCAAGGCGCGCATCCTGCTCGACCATTACGGCATTCACACGCCGGTAACCTCGTTTTTCGAGGGCAACGAGCAGCGCAAGCTCGAGCCGCTGCTCGCGGCGTTGGAGCAGGGCGATGTCGCGCTGATCTCCGAGGCGGGGATGCCGGGCATCTCCGATCCGGGCTTTTCGCTGGTGCGCGCGGCGCTGGATGCTGGGGTGACGGTCGTGCCGGTGCCGGGTCCGTCGGCGCTCATCGCGGCGTTGGCGGCGGCGGGGTTGCCGACCGCGCGCTTCTTGTTCCTCGGATTTTTGCCCCGCAAGGCCTCCGAACAGCGCGCGACGCTGCAGGAAATCGCCGCCGTGCGCGCGACGCTCGTCTGCTATGAATCCCCCCGCCGGGTGCAGGCGACGCTGGCGTTGCTGCGCGAGGTCCTCGGAAACCGGCCGGTGGTGTTGTGCCGCGAATTGACCAAGCTCCATGAGGAGTTCTGGCGCGGCGATTTGGAGGGCGCCCTGGCATTTCTGGAGGTTAATCCTTCCCGCGGCGAGTTCACCCTCGTCATTGGCGGGGCGAATCCTGAGCCGGCGGCGTGGGAAGAATCGCGGGTGCGTGCGGCGTTGGCGGAGAAGCTGCGGGCGGGACTTCCGCGCTCGCAGGCCGCGCGCGAGGTCGCTGCGCTTTCCGGCTGGCCGCGGCGGGACGTGTACACGTTGGCGGGGGAGATGGGGTGAAGGGAGGTCTGGATGCTGGCGAAGATTGGTAGCGCCGCCGTTGTCGGATTGGATGCCCAGCCCATCGAGGTGGAGGTGGACGCCCGACGCGCCGGGCAGGGAGGGACGCTGATCCTCGTGGGATTGCCCGACGCCGCCGTGCGCGAGAGTGGGGAGCGCGTCCGCGCTGCCATTCGCAACAGCGGGCTGAACTTCCCCAGCGGGCAGTACATCACCATCAATCTCGCGCCGGCCGATCTGCGCAAAGAGGGGCCGGCGTACGATTTGCCCATTGCCATCGGCGTCCTTGCTGCCAGCGGCCAGGTGCCCCTTCCCCGACTCGAGGGCGCGGTGATGTTGGGGGAGCTCTCGCTTGACGGCTCGCTGCGGCATGTGCGCGGTGTGCTGCCGGTGGCCGATATGGCCCGCCACAATGGCGTCAAGGCCATCTACGTGCCGGCGTGTGACGCCCCCGAAGCCGCGCTGATCCCCGAGGTGTCGGTCTATCCGGTGGAGACCCTGGCGCAGCTCGTTGCCCATCTCCAGGGGCTTCAACCCCTGTCGCCCTTGCCTGCCGGCGCGCAGCTGGCGCCGCAGCCCCCGCCTCCCGTCGTGGACTTTGCTGAAATCCAGGGGCAGGAGCACGCTAAACGCGCGCTGGAAGTGGCGGCCGCCGGCGGGCACAATCTCCTGATGGTGGGGCCGCCCGGCGCCGGGAAGACGCTCATGGCGCGCGCCCTGCCCGGCATCCTGCCGCAGCTGTCCCTCGAAGAGGCGCTGGAAGTGACGCGCATCTACAGCGTCGCCGACATGCTGCCGCCCGAAACCCCGCTGATCCAGCAACGGCCCTTCCGTGCGCCGCATCACACCATCAGCAATGCGGGTCTCGTGGGTGGGGGACACTGGCCTCGCCCCGGCGAGATCAGCCTGGCGCACCGGGGGGTGCTCTTCCTGGACGAGATGCCGGAGTTCAACGGCCAGGTGCTGGAAGTGATGCGTCAGCCGATGGAGGACAAACTTGTCACCATCAGCCGGGCACAGGGCAGCCTCACGTTCCCGGCGAATTTCATGCTCATTGCGGCGATGAACCCCTGTCCGTGCGGCTACTACGGTGACCCGGAACGCGCCTGCACGTGTTCGATCGGCATCATCCAGCGGTATCGCAAGCGCATCTCCGGCCCGCTGCTGGATCGCATTGATATTCACATCGAAGTGCCGCGTGTCCCCTTTGAGAAACTGAGCAGCGCGACGCGGGGCGAGTCTTCCGCCGTGATCCGCGCGCGCATCGAAGCCGCCCGCGAACGGCAGCGCGCCCGGCTCAAGGGGACGAGCCTGGCCTGCAACGCCGACATGGGACCGGCGGAGCTGCGTCAGTTCTGCGCGCTCCGCGACGATGCGCAGGCCCTCATGCGCACGGCGATGCGCCAGATGCACCTGAGCGCGCGGGCCTACCATCGCGTGCTGAAGGTCGCCCGCACCATCGCCGACCTGGAGGGCGTCCCTAACATTCAAGTGCATCACCTGGCCGAAGCGCTCCAATACCGGACGCGCGTGCTGGACGTGTGAGGCGTGCCGTGTCTGTTTGCCTGTTCTCCCCAGAAAATGCCTCACGGATCGGAAATTAAAGAGGATGCAGCCGAGCATATCAAGTCTCTTGAAACCTATCGGGTCTTCATGCGAACTTATTTTCATCCCCGGCGGTGTACCAGAGGAACATGTCCACTCAGCGGGGATCGCTGCCGGTTTCCCCCAAACGCTTCTCGCTGAGCCTGAGGTCATGGCCGGCACCCTGGACGGGCGGCGCATGACAGCCGGCGCAGAGTGAGGGAGTTGAATGTCTATCCCACAACACCAGGACCTGCAGGAGTTTGTCGCGCTGCTGGAAGCGCGCGGGGAATTGCGGCGCGTGACCACGCCCATCGCCGCCGAGCTGGAAATCACGGCGGTCGTCGAGCGCTTAAGCCGAGGGCCGGCGGCGCAGAACAAGGCGCTGCTCTTCGAGAACGTCGCCGGCTATGAGCTGCCGGTCCTCATCAACGCCTTCGGCAGCGCGCAGCGGATGGCGTGGGCGTTGCACGTCGAGGAGCTGGAAGCGCTCACTCACAATCTGGCGCGCTTGCTCGACCTGCGCCCGCCGTCGAATGCTGGTGCGGCGCTGGGAAGGGGGGTCTCGCTGCTGCAGGCGCTGCGCGCGGCGGGAGTCAAACCGCGGCGGGTCAAGCGTGGCCCGTGCCAGGAGCTCGTGGCGACGGATTCCGCTTCCCTGGATGGGATCCCCATTCTCACGTGTTGGCCCAAGGACGGCGGTCCCTTCATCACTTTGCCGCAAGTGGTGACCTGTCACCCGGAGACCGGCGTGCGCAACGTGGGCATGTATCGCCTGCAGAAGGTGGATTCCCGTACCCTGCTGGTGCACTGGCAGCGGCATAAGGGCGGCGCGGAACACGAGCGCGTGGTGCGAGAGTCGGGGATCAAAGATCAAGGATCAGAAGCCGGCGCTCCAAAATCCAGGCTCCGAAATCCGAAATCGGTGATTCCGGCGGCGGTGGTATTGGGGGGAGATCCCGCGTGCATCTGGGCCGCGTCCGCCCCGCTGCCTCCCGATGTTGACGAATATCTGCTGGCGGGATGGCTGCGCGGCAGGCCGGTGGAGTTCGTGCGCTGTGTCACGCAGCCGCTCACCGTCCCCGCCAACGCCGACATGGTCATCGAGGGCTACGTAGATCCCGCCGATCAGCGCCCCGAAGGGCCGTTTGGCGATCATACCGGCTATTATACACCGGTGGAATCCTTCCCCGCGTTTCATGTCACGGCCATCACCCGTCGGCGCGACGCCCTCTATCCGGCGACGGTCGTTGGTGTCCCGCCGATGGAGGATTACTGGATGGGGAAGGCCACGGAGCGGCTGTTTTTGCCGCTGCTGCGGCTGTTCCTGCCCGAAGTGGTGGATCTGGCGATGCCCGCACCCGGCGTGTTCCACAACCTGGTGCTGGTGAGCATCCACAAACGCTATCCGGGACAGGCTCGCAAGGTCATTCACGGGTTGTGGGGGCTGGCGTTGCTCAGCCTGGCGAAGGCCGTGGTGGTGGTGGATGGGTGGGTGGACGTGCAGGATCCCATGACGGCGGCGTGGCAGGCGTTGGGGAATGTGGACTGGTCGCGGGACGTGCTCATTGGCGATGGGCCGGTGGACCAGCTGGATCACGCCTCCTATCAGCCCGCATTTGGCGGCAAAATCGGCATTGATGCGACGGCCAAATGGCCCGAAGAGGGCTACACGCGCCAGTGGCCCGAAGTCGCGCGCATGAGCCCGGAGGTTACGGCGCGCATCGCGGCCCTGTGGGAGACCCTGGGGCTGTGAGGCGCGCGTCTCATGGCGCGCGGCCATTCGAAATTCACGACGCTGGGAAATTCTATGATCCGCTATCTGCTCTTCGATCTCGATGACACGCTGTACCTGGACACTTCGGGGCTGTTCCTTGAGGTGCGACAGCGCATCGAGGCCTGGTTGGCGCGGGCGCTAGACATCACGCCGGAAATGGCACATACTCTGCGCCGCGAGTATCATGCCCGTTACGGCACGACCATGTCCGGTTTGCTGTACCATCATCCCGAGGTGGACGTGGAGGATTACCTGGAGGACGTGCATCGCGTGGATGTGGCTCGCTACCTTGCGCCTGCCCCGGCGCTGGGGGCGATGCTCGCGCGCCTGCCGGCTGCCAAAGTGATTTTTACCAACGCCATTGCCAGCTGGGCCGAGCAGATCCTCACCTGCATGGACATCCGCGAGCACTTTGAGCGCATTGTGGACGTGCGCGATCTGAGGTATCTGGCGAAGCCACACCCTGAGGCCTATGCGCAGTTGCTCACCTTGTTGCAGGCGAAAGGCTCTGAGTGTGTGCTCCTCGACGATCAGCGTCCCAATTTGCAGGGAGCGGCGCCGTTTGGAATCCGCACCATCCTCGTGCGGCCGGATGGCGTTCCGGGAGACGGTGCAGAATTCGCCGCACCGGCGGTGCTCGATGCCGAGCCGGTGTTATGGCGGCTGTTGGAGGGGGCGGCCTGAATGGCAGGTCCCCGGCCCTGTGAGGGAACAAAAAAGAGGAGGGCGCTTGTAGCCATCCTCTTTTCGGTTATAATGCCGGAGGTGGGAGTCGAACCCACACGGGGATCACCCGAACGATTTTGAGTCGTTTGCGTCTGCCGATTCCGCCACTCCGGCCTGGCTGTGAGTATAACCGGAATTGGTGTTTCGTCAAGTGCAGCGCAGAGAGGGTAGTGAGCAGAGAGCGGTGAGGAGCTCCGCGTAACACTTCCCTGCTCACCGCTTACTGTTGACTTCTCACGGTTTTCTGTTCACCTCACTGCCGTGGAGAGCAGGTATGGAACTAACCGATGCCGCATCCTGGGACGAGACGGCCCTCGTGCACGCCGCGCAACGAGGGAACCTGGATGCGTTTAATGCGCTGCTGCTGCATTATCAAACTCAGGCCTACAACCTGGCATACCATCTGCTGCAGGATCCCGCCGCAGCGGATGATGCCACCCAAGAGGCCTGCATCTCCGCGTACCGCAACCTCGCGCAATTTCGCGGCGGCTCGTTCCGCGCGTGGTTGCTGCGCATCGTCACCAACGCCTGCTACGATGCGCTGCGCCATGCTAAACGCCGTCCGAGTGTCTCGTGGGAAGCCTTCGGTGACCTGGAGGAAGAGGCCAATCCGCATTTGCGGGATCGCGCGGAGCTTCCTGAGGAGGCCGTCGAACGAGACGAGCTGCGGCAGCTGCTGGAAGACGCCCTCGCCAGGCTGCCTGAAGATCAACGCACGGTGTTGGTGTTGGTAGACCGGCTGGGCCTTTCGTACGAGGAGGTGGCCGAGACGCTGCAAATTCAATTGGGAACGGTGAAATCGCGGCTGGCGCGCGCTCGCGGCAAGATGCGAGACCTGTTGCTCGAGCAACGGGAACTTTTACCCTACCGTTATCGTCTGGACAACAGGGTATAGGGGGAGGCGATAACTCATGGGAAGGCCTTGGACTGAGGAACAACTTTCGGCTTACCTGGATCACCAGCTGCCGTCTGGGGAGCAGCGGGCGTTGGAAGCCGATCTCGCACACGATGCTGAATTACAGCAGCGTGTGGCGCTGTTGCGTCAGACAATTGCGCTGCTGCAGACAGCGCCCCTGCGCGAGCCTCCCCGCAACTATTTGTTGACCCCCGCGATGGTGGCATCGCCGGCGGCAGCTCCAGCGCGCCCGCGGCGCAGCCCGTCGTCGCTGTGGGCGATGCGTCTGGCGACGGTCGTGAGCGCTGCTGCTTTCGTGGTCGCCGTGGGCCTGAATCTCAACCCCGCGCCCATGCCGACAGAGCAACGCGAGTCGGCGGCGCTGTCGCCAGAGACGCCGGAAGCCATGCTGTATCAAGAAGCGCCGATCACGGAGACTCAAGCCTTGAGCCGGTCGGCGCCTGCGCCGCTGCCGCAGCCTACGGTCGCTGCGGAAGAACCTGTCTACGGCCTGGGCGGTTTCGAAGAGGGATATCTCAGCGCCCCGCCGGGCGCTGGCGGCCTTGGGGGTGGGGAAGAGGGATTCGCGGCCGCACCGGCCGTTCCCGAGGCGACGGCTACCCTCGACGCATGTGCGGAGGACGGCTCCGGCGAGTGCGCGGAGGCGACCGCAGACGTCACGATGACCTTGAAGACAGTCGCGGCTTTCTCGGAGACGGCGCCGATCACCATTACGGCGGCGCCCGAAGAGCCGACGGCGACGCTCGAGGCCCCAGAGACGGAGACGTCGTACCCTCAGTCCACGGTTCCTCTGTGGGTGACGGGCCTGCTGGGAGTGGCTACGGCAGGGCTGGGCTACGGCACCTGGCGACTTTCCCGCCGTCACTGAGTGCACCGGCGGCCATTCCGCGCGTCCCGGCTCAGGAGACGGCGTCCCCGCAGATTGAAGTCCTCTGGAGTGGGAAAAGCCTGCCCACGAATCTACCGGGTGTCCAGGGCGCCGGTTCATGGCGTCTTGACACGGCCTCTGAATGCAGTACGATAAATGGGCTATGGAAACCCATCACCTGCCCCAAATTGAGCCGCACAAGGTCTCTCAGACCCTGGAGCTGAATTTTTGTCCCCGCTGCGGACAGGCTCTGGAAGACGCTTTTGTCTTTGGGCGGGTGCGACGGGTCTGCCCGGCGTGTGGGCTGGTGGTTTTCCGCGACCACAAAGTCGCTGCTGCGGCGCTCGTGGAGGACGCAGCCGGGCGCGTGCTGTTGGTGCGCCGCGCCTGGGACCCTCAACGGGGCTATTGGAGCCTGCCGGCCGGTTTTGTGGATGAGGATGAATCCCCCCCGGAGGCTGCCCTCCGCGAGTGTCGGGAGGAGACGGGCCTGACGTTGGTGGCGCCGGAGCTGTTCATGGCGCTGTATGGCCGCGAACACGCTCGCGGGGCCGACATCGTGCTCGTGTATCGGGGGCGCATCAGTGACGGCGTGCTGACGGCGGCGGATGACGCGGCCGAGGCGGCGTTCTTTCCCCTGGAGGCGTTGCCGCCATTGGCTTTTCGGGCGACGGAGCAGGCTTTGGCGCGGCTGGAACAGCTGCGGGCGAGGACTGAGGACGTATGAAGCGCTTCAAATGGCTGCTGTGGCTGACGCCATTGACCCTCCTGTTGCTTACCCTGCCAGTCACCGTGCCGAGCCTCACTGAGGCATTCTACACGCCGACGCCCACGGCTACGCTCACGCCGCTCCCTTCGCCAACGCCAACGGCCACGGCAACCCCCACGGCTACGCCGACGCCAACTTCAACTCCGACGCCGACGCGGACCCCGACGCCGAGGCCCACGCGGACTCCGACTCCCGCGCCGACGCTCACCCCCACGCTCACGCCCTCACCGACGCCGACCTATCCCCCGCCGCCGGCAGCGCTGCACGTGCCGATTCTGATGTATCACTACGTCTCGGAGCTGCCGCCCGATGCCGATGGCATTCGCCGCGGGCTGACGGTGACGCCGGAGCTCTTCGAGGCGCAGCTGCGCTATCTCCAAGAGCAGGGGTATCAGACCGTGTATCTCCGCGACCTCATCGAGGCGCTGAGCACCGGCAAACCGCTGCCTGCAAAGCCCATTGTCCTCACCTTCGACGATGGGTACAAGGATGCTTACACTACGGTGTTCCCCCTGCTGCAGCAATATGGCTTTGTGGGGGAATTCTTCGTGCTGGCGACGCCAGCCCATTTCGAGGCCCCTGCTTATATGACCTGGGCGGAGATGCGTGAGATGGCGGAAGGCGGGATGTCCATTCAGGCGCACGGGCGCGATCACTACGACCTGCGCAACCGGGACGTGGATTTCCTCGTCTACCAGATTTTGGGGATCAAAGAGGCCGTGGAGGCGCACACGGATCAGCCAGCGCTGTTTTTCTGCTATCCCTCTGGACAATATGATGCGCTGACGCTCAAGGTGGTGGAGTCGGCCGGCTATTGGGGCGGCGTGACGACCGAGTGGGGGGCGACGCAGCGGTTGGACAATCGCTATACCTGGCCCCGGTTGCGCGTCCCTGGCACCTGGCCGCTGGCGCGGTTCATCGCGATGCTGGAAGAGGGGGAATGGTCTACAGAGTAGCCCGGAAAGGTGTGAATGTGGGTACGTGGAGACGTAAGCACGTGGGCACGGGTTCTATCTTTACGCATTACGCATCACGCATTTTTTGAGGGGCCTTTATGTCCGAATCCGAACTTGAACGCTGGTTCCCCCGTCCGCCAGCGGCGACGACCTCGCCGCTGGGGGTGGTCGTCGCCGGTAGTCTGAGCCGGGGGCTGGACGCCAAACTCGCTCCCGATCGCCTCATCGAGGGGCTGGCGGTGGGGCGCTATGTGGTGATCCGGGGGCAGACGGAGCGCCGCTTCTTCGGTATGATCACCGACGTGGCGCTGGAGACGCAGCATCCGGAGGTGGAGCAGTTCCCCCCGGCGGACCCGGACGGCTTTCTGGCGCGCGCCTACCGCGGCACGCTGACCTCGGGACGGGTGCACATCACGCCGATGCTGGTGCTGGAGAAGGGCGAGGTGCGCCCGGCCAAGACGGTGCCCGCGCATTTCACGCAGGTCTACGACGCCAGCCCGGAAGAGGTCGCCGAGATTTTTGGCAACGCCGACGAGGCGGGGCATTTTTACATCGGCGAGCCGTTGGAGATGCCAGACACGCGCGTCGCCCTGGATCTCAAGCGCTTTGTGGAGCGCTCCAGCGGCATTTTCGGCAAAAGCGGCACGGGCAAGACTTTCCTCACGCGGATGGTGCTCGCCGGCATTATCCAGGAGCGTGCGGCGGTCAACCTCATTTTCGACATGCACAACGAATATGGCTGGAAGAGCCAGGACGAGTCGCGCCAGGACGTGAAGGGCCTGCGGCAGCTTTTTTACGACGGGCGCGTGAGCGTCTTCACGCTCGACCCGGAGTCCTCGCGCCGCCGGGGCAGCAAGGTGGACTTCACGGTCCGCATCGGCTATGAGCAGTTGGAGCCGGAGGATTTGGAGATGCTCGCGCCGCTGTTCGGCTTCACCGAGGTGCAGACTAACGCCCTGTATATGCTCCGCCGCCGACTGGGGCCGGCCTGGGTGCGTCGCTTGCTCTCCGATGAGCCGGATGAGGGGCTGGCGGCATTGACCGAGGACGGGAAGCAGATCCACGAGGGGACGTTGGGCGCGATCCAGCGGAAGCTGGCGCAGCTGTACCGCTTCGGCTTTTTGGTGGACGAGGCTCCGGATGATCCCATCGGGCGGATTCTGGATTACATCAACAGCGGCAAGAGCGTGGTGCTGGAATTTGGACGGTACGGCAACGCGCTGGAGGCCTACATCCTCGTGGCGAACTATATCACCCGGCGCATTCATCAGGCGTATGTGACGCGCAAGGAGGCGTCTCTGGGCGGACAGGGGCAGGAGCCGCGCCCGTTGGTCATCACTATCGAGGAGGCGCACAAGTTCCTCGATCCCGCCATCGCCAAACACACGATTTTCGGGACGATTGCCCGCGAGATGCGTAAGTACAACGTCACCTTGCTTGTCGTGGACCAGCGTCCCAGCGGGATTGATCCGGAGGTGATGAGCCAGATCGGCACCCGGATCACGGCGTTGCTGGACGAGGAGAACGACATCCGCGCGGTGTTCACCGGGGTGGCGGGTTCGGCGGCGTTGCGGGAGGTGCTGGCGCGCCTGGAGACTCGGCAACAGGCGCTGATTTTGGGCCATGCAGTGCCCATGCCGGTGGTGATCCGCACCCGCGATTATGACGATCTGTACGGCGAGATCCAGGGTCACGCCGCGGATAGCGCCGACATCGCCTCGGCGCTATATCCTTAGAAACGTTACCTGCAAAGAACGCCAGGACATCCAAAACTTTGCGTTCTCGGCGGTCAAAAATTAGCACAAGGCGGCCAAATTGGAACAGGATGTCTTTGCGACGCATCAACGGTTGGCGGCTTTCCCCCCGGCGAAGCTGGTCTACATCATCGTCCGGCGCTTGCGGGAACAGGGGCTTTCTTCCACCTGGCTGTGGGTGTGGGACAAGCTGGCCTCGCTGGTGCAGGGCGTTTCCCCCAAATCCGTGAGCCAGGTGCAGCCGTTGCTGTTCGTGGGAGGGCAGCATCGGCGCCGGGGCTTGTCCCGTATGCGCGCCTGGGGCATCGGGGCCGTGGTCAACCTGCGCGCTGAGTCGGACGACGCCGCGCGGGGCATTGCGCCGGAGCATTATCTCTGGCTGCCGACGGTGGATGATGCCGTGCCCTCGCTGGCGGAGCTGCAGCGCGGGGTGGACTTCATCACGGCACAGATTGCGGCGGGACGCGGGGTCTACATCCATTGCGCGGCGGGGGTGGGGCGCGCGCCGTTGGTGGCGGCGGCGTACCTCGTCTCCAGGGGGATGAGGCCCGATGAGGCGTGGGCTGCGATCCGCGCGCGGCGGGTCTTCGTGCGTCCTACACCGCCGCAGACGGCGCTCCTGGAGCAGTTCAGCCGCTCTCTCGCGTGAGCCGGCCTGGCGCGGGGGGAGGAAGATGAGGAAAGCATGAGAGGGCTCAGGAAAATTGTGGGGGGCGTGCTGTTGCTGGGGCTGCTGGCGGGCTGCGAGCTGCCGGCGGGCGCCGGTCCTGCCGACAAAGATGGGGTGACGCTCACGGTGGCGTTCACCCAATCCGGCGCGAATGGCGCGGCGTTGGAGGCGGAGCTGGTCGCCGCTATCGAAGCCGCCGAGACCAGCATTGACGTGGCGATGTACGAGCTGGATCTGCCTTCGGTGACGGAGGCATTGGTGCAGGCGCATGAACGCGGCGTGCAGGTGCGCCTGGTCACCGAGGGGACGTATCGGAACGAGCGCGGTCCTGTGGCGCTGCAGCAGGCGGGGGCGCCGGTCGTCATCGAGCGCCGTGATCCCTTCATGCACGACAAGTTTATCGTGATTGACGGACGCACGGTCTGGACCGGCTCGTGGAACTTCACGTACAGCGAGACGTATCGCAACGACAACAATGTGGTCATCCTCACTTCGACCGCGGCGGCGGAGGATTACACGACCGAATTCGAGGAGATGTTCACGGAGCAGCTCTTCGGGCCGGATTCGCCGGCCAACACTCCCCATCCGCAGCTGCCGCTGAGCGATGGCGTCCTGGAGCTCTACTTCGCGCCGGAGGACAAGCCGCAGCCGCAAATCGTGGCGGCGCTCGAAGCGGCGCAGTCTAGCATCCGCTTCATGGCGTTCACTTTCACGGACAACGACATTGCCGGCGTGCTTTCCCGCAAGCAGCAAGCGGGGCTGTTAGTGCAGGGAGTGGTCGAAGAGGAGCAAATCACCGCTACCGGCGCGGATTATGAGGCGTTGCGTCAGGCCGGCGTGGATGTGCGGCTCGATGGCAATCCGTATACCATGCACCACAAAGTCATCATCGTGGATGAGGCGGTCGTGATCACTGGCTCCTATAACTTTACCCGCAGTGCGGCGGAGAGTAACGACGAGAACGTGTTGATCGTCCACAGTCCGGAGCTCGCCGCGCGTTATTTGGAAGAGTTCTCAAGGGTATATCAGCAAGCACAGGAGTGAGGCAATGAACAGCACAAATAGCACCAGTACCTGGAAGTGGGTGGGACTTGTCTGTCTGTTGTTGGTAGTGGGTGGGATGTGTTGTCTGATGGGGCTTTGTTTGGGCAGTGTGATGGGACTGGCGGTGGGACAAGGTGTAGAAACGGGGTCGTATTCATGGCCTGAAGACGGACACGCGCCGCCAGAGTGGGAGCCGTATGTGCCGGAGGAGTCCTTACGCCCCTGGTTGGGCATCTACTTTCAGATGACGCCTGAGGGAGCGCTGGTCACCGACGTGGTCATAGATAGCCCGGCGGAGCGCGCTGGCCTGGAGAGCGGCGACGTGATCATCGAATTCGATGGGCAGGCGGTCACCGAAGAGCAGCCCCTGGATGTCATGGTGGCGCAGTACGCGCCCGGCGATGAGGTGACGGTGGTCGCGTTGCGGGGCGACGCGGAGCGCGAGTTTACGGTGACGTTGGGGGTGTTCCCCGGCATGGAGTTGTTGCCGAGTCCCGAATATTTCGACGTGCCGCCCTTCGACGAGGGATAGGCGCCTCACGGGGCGAGCAGGCGACGGTAGAGGCGGTACGTTTCGGCGGCGGCGCGCTCCCAGGAGAACGCCGCCGCGCGGTGTAGACCGCGTTCCCGCAAGTCGGCGCGCAGGTCGGCGGCGGTGAGCAAGTGTCGTAGCCCCTCGCGGATCGCGTCCACGCTGGTGGGCGACACGGTCAGCGCGGCGTCGCCGACGACCTCTGGCAGCGCGGAAGTGTCGCTGCAGAGTACCGGCGCGCCGCAGGCCATCGCCTCCAGCGGCGGAAGCCCAAAGCCTTCGTAGAGGCTGAGGAAGGTGAAGGCGCGCGCGCCAGCGTAGAGCGCGGGCAGGTCCTCATCGGCGACGTAGCCGGTGAAGCGTATCCCTTCGCGGGCCGGCGAAGCTTCCAGCGCGGTGTAGAAATCCTCGACCAGCCAGCCGCGCTTCCCCACGATGACGAGCGGCGGCGCCTCCCCGGCGCGATAGAGCGGCTCCCAGGCATGGAGCAGGCGGGTGAGATTCTTGCGCGGCTCGATGGTCCCCACGTAGAGCAGGTAGGTTTCCGGCAGCTGATAGCGCGCGCGCGCGGCGGCGATGCGCTCTGGCGACTGCGGCCGGAATTGCGGATCGGCGGCCTCGTGGATGACGGTGATTTTCTCCGGCGGGAGGCCGTAGGCGGCAATTACGTCCTGGCGGGTGGCCTCGGAGACGGCGATGAGGTGCGTGGCGCGGCGACAGTAGAGCGGCAGCGTGGCGTTGAGATACCAGCGGTTGAGCCGCTTGTGGTGCTCCGGCAGATGGCGGAAGATGAGATCGTGGACGGTGAGGACGGTGGGGATGTCGCGCAGCGGCAGGAGCAGATGCTCGGTCGCGTGGAAGAGCGTCGCGCCGGGTACGAGGCGGTTGAAGGGAAGGCGCGCCAGCTGTCCGGCCCAGACCAGCATCCGCCAGGGTTTGTAGCCCAGCGCGACGGTGTGAGTGGGGAGCTGCTCCAGTCCGGCGAGGGGGCTGATTCCACGCTCCGCATTGTAGAAGAGAGCGAGCTCCTCAGGCGCGAGAGCCGCGAGGGCGCGGGTGAGGCTCTCGGCGTAGCGGCCCAGTCCTGCCCGGTGATGCACGGCGGCGGAAACGTCGAGGGTGAAGGACACGCTCAGGCCTCAGTCTCGCGGGTCAGTTCTTCCAGACGTTGCAGGAGCACGGCGTCCATTGAGCCCTCTTTCCTTGAACGGTCTGCACGGAGGTCGGGCTCCAGATTGGCAGAGAGCAAGAGCGCGAGGTCTACATCTGAGCCGGGACGGGCCTGGCCTTGCGCCACCGAACCAAAAAGGTAGGCCACGACCACTTCGTCTTGCGTCGCCAGGAAGGCGCATAGAGGTTGGAAGTCTATCGCCAGCGGCGAGGGCATCATGGTGACAGTTCCGGATAACAGGTAAAGCCTTGTTCGGCGAAGTGCGGGTCGAAGGTGAAGACGCTGCGCAGCCCCAGGGCGCGCATCAGGGTGAAACTGGTGCAGTCCACGAGGCTGAGCTGACGGCGGTTAGCAACCAGGAATTGCTGAAAAGCTTGTTCGTGTAAAGTTTCGTCAATCCATGTAATGTAAACCAGGGGCAGGAGCTCGTCGTGCAGAGCGCGAACTGCAGTCATCCCATAACGACGTTGAATGACGGCGAGCGTTTCGACGACGACGTAGTTGCTGGTAACAAAAGGTGTCGCCTGCAATACCCACGATGTCCAGGTCTCACAGGCGGCGGGAAACTCATCGGCGTCTGCATCTAATACTGCGAGGATGCCAGAGGTATCAAGGAAGATTGTCTGAGGGTTCATAATCGTTTATGGATTCGGCAACGTAATTATTGTGATTCCTGGCTATGTCGCCTTGTCCGCCATGGAAACGTCCCACCACCGCTAACGCTCGCCGTTGACGTTCCTCGATTGGAATGTCTCCATATAGTTTCAACCAGTGTTCCACTGCGCGTTGGACCATTTCAGAGATAGGGACATGGTTACGTTCAGCGATTTCTTGCAGGCGGCGGACTTGTTCTTCGGTCAGTTCAACCTGTGCCTGAATCATAGTTTGCCTCCGATATGCTGGTTATGGATATCATAACATAGTTCGGGGATTTATTCCAGCGTTTCCAGCAATGTGACTAAAGTCCGCGCCTGGGCCTGGCGGGAGTAATGGGCTTCCACAAAAGCCCGGCCGTTTTCGCCGAGGCGTCGGCAGGCGACGGGATCCTTGGCCAGCTGCCTGATGGCCTCCGCCAGCGCTTCGGCATCCTCCGGCGGGAAGTAGACGCCTCCCCGGGCCTGTTCCAGGACGGCGCGCGCCTCGCCCTCAATGCTCAGCAGCACCGGGCAGGCGCAGGCCCACGCATCGAAGAGCTTGGAGGGAAGGGCCCCTTTGAAGAGCTCCAGACGGCGCAGGGGGACGAGCGCCACATTCGCCGCCGAGAGGTACGCGGGGATCGCCTCGCGCGGTTGGGTTTCGAGCAGGGTGACGTTGGGGAGCTGCAGCTGGGCCTTCAGCGCCAGCAGGTCGGCCTTGCGCGGCCCTTCACCGATGAAAAGGAAGTGAAGGGTGGGTTCGGCGCGCAGGCGGTCGGCGGCGAGCAGCGCCGTCTCCAATCCCTGGGCGATGCCATGTATGCCGGCGTACACGATCAGGAATTTGTCCTCCAGTCCCAGCGCGGCGCGAATCTGTTGCCCGGCTTGAGGCTGCGGCTGAAAGAGCTCGGTGTTCGCGCCGTTGGGGATGAGGGCGAGTTTGGCGGCGGGGATGCCGCGTTCGATCAGCCGGGCGCGCATCCCTGCGGTGACGACGACGATGCGCCGCGCGCGACGATAACAGGCTTCTTCGAGGGCGGTGGCCCAGCGGATGAAGCGCGGATTATGGAGCTCGCCCAACGCCACGGCGGATTCGGGCCAGAGGTCGCGCACCTCGAAGACGAGGGGAGTGCGGCGCAAGCGACTCAGGGCCAGGGCCGCGCCTCCAACGAAGAGCGGCGGCGAGGTGGCGTAGATGACGTCGTAGCGTCCGCGCGCCAGGAGCAGTCCCGCCAGCACGGCATTGAGCATGTAGCTCAGATAGAACGTCATGCGGGTTTTGAAGGTCTTGGCCGGCGCGGTCTTGACCCAGACGCGGATGACGTCAATGCCGTCGAGGGATTCCCGTGCGATCAGACGCCCCCGGTACTCGGGGCGGATGACGCCTTCGGGGTGATTGGGCACCTCGGTGAGCATCGTCACCTGGTGGCCGGCGCGGAGCAGGCCCTGGGCCATTTCGTAAGCACGGGTCTGGGTCGCGCCGACTTCAGGCGGAAAGTATTGGGAAAGGTAGAGCATGCGCATAAGGTTGGCTCACGGATTTTCTTCAAATAAAAAAATCTGTATTTATCCGCGAGCCATGAGAATTTCCACGATGCGGTCGGCGGCGTGACCGTCGCCGTACAGGGGCGGATGTTCGGCAGGCGGTGTGAAGTCGCGCACGGCGGCGCGGATGCGGTCGGGGTCGGCGCCCACGAGGATGTTCCATCCCGCATCGAGCGTTTCCACCCACTCGGTCTCATCCCGCAAAGTGACGCAGGGGACGCCGGCCATGTAGGCCTCTTTCTGCACGCCCCCGGAATCGGTGAGAATGAGTTGGGCGCGGCGTTCGAGCAGGAGCATGTCGAGATAGCCCACCGGGGGGATGATTTTCAGGTTTTGGATTTTGGATTTTGGAGCAAGCGCATGGAGCTCGATCCGCTGCCGGGTGCGGGGGTGCAGGGGCAAGACCACGGGCAAGGGGAGTTCTGCCAGCGTGTCGAGCAGGGTTTGCAGCTGCGCCGGATCATCGGTGTTGGCGGGGCGATGGAGGGTGGCCAGATAATACGTTTGCGGTTGCAGGCCCAGGGCGTCCAGGATGGTAGAGCGCTGTTCGGCCAGGGCGGTGTTGTAGAGGAAGGCGTCCAGCATCACGTCACCGGTGAGATGGACGCCGCGTGTGATCCCCTCGCGCGCGAGCAGGTCCACGGCGTGCCGGGTGGGGCAGAAGAGCAGGTCGGCGGCGTGATCGGTGAGGACACGGTTGTGCTCTTCGGGCATGGCGCGGTTGAAGCTGCGCAGGCCCGCTTCAACGTGCGCCACGGGGATGTGGAGTTTCACCGCCGCGAGCGCCCCCGCGAGCGTGGAGTTGGTGTCGCCATAGACCAGCACCCGGTCCGGGCGCTCGCTGAGCAGCACTTCTTCGATGGCAATGAGCATCTCGCCAGTTTGTTTGCCGTGTGAGCCAGAGCCGATGCCGAGGTTGTAGTCGGGTTCGGGGAGCGCGAGCTCCTCGAAAAAGACGGCGGACATGCCGTAATCGTAGTGCTGGCCCGTGTGGACGAGGAGCTCGCGGGCGGTGCGGCGCAGGGCGCGGCTCACGGGCGCGGCTTTGATGAATTGCGGGCGCGCGCCGACGATGGTGAGGATGGTTAGCATGTCAGTTGCTCCTGGAGTATTTGCACGATCCGTTCTGCGGCGTGCCCATCCCATAGTTCCGGCGTCCGCCCTGCTTTGCCGCCGGTTTCGAGTACCATTCGCGTCTCATGCAGAAGGCGCGCTGGGTCGGAACCGACCAAGACGTTGGTGCCCTCGGTGATGGTAATGGGGCGCTCGGTGTTCTCACGCAGGGTCAAGCAGGGGACTCCCAGGATGGTCGTTTCCTCCTGGACGCCACCGGAATCTGTGAATACCAAGCGGGCGTGCATCATCAGATCAAGAAATTCGAGGTAGCCCAGTGGTTCCACCAAGTGGAGTGCTGGTGCAGATGCCAGCCGTTCTGAGAAGCCAAACTCTTGCAAACGTTGTCGTGTGCGAGGATGAATGGGGAAGAGGATGGGTAATGTTTGCTGAATTTCTATAAGGGCATCCAGCAAACCAGAGAGAACTACTGGATCATCCACGTTGGAGGGGCGATGCAGGGTGAGTAGGGCGTAGTGGCCTGCATCCAGGCCGAAATGCGCAGGGGTGTGCAAGAGTCGGGCTTTGTCGCGGTGCTTGAGCAGGGTATCAATCATTACATTGCCCACGAAGAAAATCTTTTCCTGGGGGATATTTTCGCGTTGGAGGTTCTCGTTGGCGTCGCGTGACGTGGTGAAAAGGTAGTCGGAGAGTGCGTCGGTGACGATACGGTTAATCTCCTCAGGCATTTGTCGGTCAAAACTGCGCAATCCGGCCTCAACATGCGCGACGGGAATCCATAGTTTGGCTGCGGTGATGGCACAAGCCAGCGTTGAATTGACATCGCCTACGACGACAACGACGTCGGGACGATCATCCAGCAGAATTTTCTCGAAGGCCAGCATCACACGGGCGGTTTGTTCCGCATGGGAGCCGGAGCCGATGCCCAGGTAAATATCGGGGCGCGGGAGGCTCAACTCGTCAAAGAAGATTTGCGACATTTTGTCATCGTAATGTTGCCCGGTGTGGAGCAGTTGTTGGTGGATGCGGGGTTGTTTGCGCATGGCTTCGATTAAAGGCGCGATTTTCATGAGATTGGGGCGCGCGCCGACGACGTTGAGGATGTGCATTATGTTATCTCCTTGGTCAATTGGGCGTAGACTTCGCGTAACAGGCTGCTGGCCGAAGTCCAATTGTATTGGCGCTCCGCTGCCGCGCGTCCTGCAGCGCCGAGTTGTTGGCGGTAGGTCGGATCGCTCAGCTTGCGAATGGCAGCGGTGATAGTGTCCGGAGTCACCTCATTGAGTAGCAGCCCACACTCTGTTTTGCGCACGATGCGCCCCAGATCGCCGACATCATTGGCAATGATGGGGCGCCCTGCGGCCATTGCATGAGAAAGGGTGTTGGGGGCGTTGTAAATCGCACCGGGATAATCGGGACGCAGGCAGTAGTAGATCACATCTACGGCTTTCATGGAGAGAGGGACCTGGTCTGCCGGCAGCCAACCGAGATAATGAACATTGGGAATCTGAGCGGCAGCGACTTCGATTTCAGCACGTTGATGCCCATCACCCCACAGCAAGAAGGTGACTTCAGGGAGTTCGTGGGCGGCTTCGATCAAGGGCAGTAAAAGGCGATTGCGGGAGAAGCCTCCGATGTACGCTACAGTACACGTCGCGGGTTTGAGGTTGAGTCGGGCACGGGCAGCTGCAATTGCTTCGGGGGGTACGGCGTTGAAAGGTTCCAGGTCCTGAAAATTGCCCACGGTAACGACGGGAGCGGCAGTACCTTGCGCCCGTAGTTTATCCGCGAAAATGGTGCTGGCGGTGATGGTGGCATCTACGCGACGGAGCAAGCGGCGCTCCAGCCAGGAAAGCGTGTGGACGAGGGTCATAGGGAGGTATAGGGACATCATGGCCGGGTAGTCTTCGTGGGCATCGTAAATCAACCTGGCGTCAGTGCGTTGTTTGAGCCACCAGCCTGCCGGGAGTGTGTCGAGGTCGTGGCAATGGATGACATCGGGATGTAAATCAAGGACCTGCTGGGCGGCTGCGCGCCAAAAACGGGGCGTGCAGAGAATCTGCCGCACGCCAGCGCCGTAGGTGGTGCGAACGTTCTGCACACGGATGACTTGGTAGCCATCCATAGTTTCTTGAAGAGGCATTTCTGCTTGGCGGTCCCAACAAATAATGGTTACCTGGTGCCCGGCCTGGGCCAGAGCTTTGGCTTCGCGTCCTACACGTGGGTCAGGACGGAAGGCATTGGAGAGGAGCATGGTAACATGACTCATGGTTTCAATTCCTACAAGAGAGTTAACAATGAAGGGCGTGTGGACGGCGGTGAGAAGGGCGATGTGAGGCGGCGGCGGGTGAGGGTCTAGCGACATAATGACTCGTAGAGCTGCTCCATTTTTTGCATCTCGACCTGGTGATCGGCCCGCGAATGGATGATTTCCTGGTTACGCTGGCGGAACTGCTCTCGCAGGTGGGGCTGTTGCAGCAGCCGCACAATGGCCGCCGCCAGCGCTTCGGGGTCTCCTACCGGTACGAGCAAGCCATTTTCCCCGTCCGTAATCCATTCCCGCAGAGACGGCAGGTCGCTGACGACCGGCGCGGCGCCACAAGCCATGGCTTCGAGAACGGATACGGGGGTCCCATCAGAGGAGGGAACTGAGACGGCGATGTCCGCCAGACGATCCAGATCCGCAACCGCTTTCCGGCTTGTTATCTCGCTGAGCCAACGCACCGATGTCTGTAATGCCTGATCGGCGATTAAGTTTTCCAGGTGCGCCTTGTAGGCCAAATCAGTATTGTAGTCCAGAAAGATAAATGTTACTTGTGGGAACACGAGTTTTACCTGGGGAATTGCACGGATAATTGTGTCAATGTGGTAGATGGGAGCAATTCCGCGTAAGCTGAGGATGACAGGTCCGGGGTTGACATGGAGCCTGGCGCGTACTGTCGGGTCGGAGGTGCCCGGGTAGAAAATGGCGGTGTCAACGCCCCATTGAATCAGCTGAGTCTTAGACGGTTCACTGCCGAAAAGGAGGGCTTGTTTAGCCAGATCGGCGGAATCTGCTGTCACCAGATCGGCGTGCGTTAGAACGTGTTGAGCGAGCCGCCGAAATATCCTTGACTGATAGGGATGGACATATAAGTCAGTTCCCCAAGGTGTAACCACAAAGGGGTGAAAGCCGGAGAAGGCTCCTAACCAACCGGCGCCATTGACTCGATGGGCATGGACAATCTCTGGGCGCCAACGGCGAATAATCTGACGGGTCCATACACTCCAGATGAGATATTTGAGAGCGGTGGTGTTGAAACGTGCAGGGAGGTCATAGATGGGGATGCCTTCCCAGCGTTGTTTGAGCGGATTATCGGCTATGAGGCAAACGGTATGTCCGTAGCTGGCAAACCAGTCTACCCAGCGGCGGGTGTGGATGCTATTGGGATTGGAAATGAAGCAGAGTCGCATGAATCATTCCCCCTTTATTGGGGCTTTTGAAGCAAAGCCAGGTAATGCGTTTTGCGTGGGCCGGGGATGAGAGTCCACAGGGTGATGAGCAGATTGGAGCGTCGGGCCAGGGCGGCTGCATGGGGGGGATGAAGTTTCTTCAGCGCCAGAAAGGCGCAGTTTGGAAAGAGGTCCTCCAAAGCCTTGCGTTCAATGCCCCGCGTCGTAGTTGTGTGGGCATGGCGCATATCATACCAGAGCACATAGCCGCCCGGCTTAAGCACCCGCAACGTTTCTGCAGCCATGCGATGTTGCATGCCGACATCGAATACCGATGAGTATACGGTAAATTGGCTCACTAAATCAAACCAGGCGGTGGGATAAGGGAGAGCCTGTCCTTCGCCGAGGTTATAATGCATGGAAGCTGGACTCGCGGTTTTGGCTTCAGCGATGCGATAAGCCATCAAATCTATGCCGTGCAGATTTTCTGGCCGAGCGCCGAGGCTCAGCAGAAAACGCAGCCAATTGCCTTTACCGCATCCCACATCTAAAATCATCATCTGCTCCAAACGCAGCTGCTGAGCGTTCAACAACGTGACGAGAGCTTGCTCTTGGGCATGACGATAGTAAAGAGAAACCCGATTGCGCGGATGCCAGGTATAGGTGTAATCCGCAGGGTCGTAGTGATACACCGTATTATAGAGCTTGCGGATCCGGGCAACTTCGTCGCTGGCTTCCGGGTACATTTGTCTAGACCTTCACCATCTCATCCAGAGCCTGCGCCAAAACTGCAGTCAGCGCACGGCGTTCATAGGCTTGTAGTTTCTCCGGCTGGAAAGGGACCCTCAAAGTCTGCGCTTCCCAGGCTTCATAAAGCTGTTTCAGGCTCTCCGCTATGCCGGCAATATCTTCCGGGGCCACGATGAGATGATTTCCAAAATCTGTTAGCAGGTCAGCCGTTGCTCCCGGTGGGATTAACGCTAGAATGGGGCGCTGCGCGGCTAAATACTCGAAAACCTTGCCGGGGATGACCAATTCACTGTGGAGGCCCGAGCCAAGGATCAGGAGCAAAGCGTCAGCGGCGAGTAAATAGCGGATACTTTCCTGGTGTGATTTGTACCCCGTGGGTACAACTACATGAGATAACTCCAGCTGCTCAATGAGTTGCATGGTCTGGCGGCCGATATTGCCCACAAAGTACGTTTGAATTCGGGAAGCCGGGATAGTCTCTGCGTCCAGGGCTTGCCTTAAGCCCCGCAAAAAATACTGTGCTGTTTGTTGTTTTCCGTAGAAGGAGCCTGCATATGCTAGCATCAGGGAGGGGGCTCTATTGTTTGAGCTCTTCGGATGGGGCATCTGGAAATCATCTGCGTCATACCCATTGGTAAGGGTTATGACCTTGGCCTTAACCGCATCCCCGTATTTATCTCCGTAAAACTCGCGTTGACGCTGAGAAGTGACCCCGATGTGATCTGCTGAAGAAAAGACTTGACGCTCCAGATTGTGAATTCGGTGATGGTGCCACGCGGTAGCATATGTTGCGGCGAAGTTGTCTGCCCACGGATCGCGGAAATCGGCGAACCAGGGCAGGCCGGTCTGACGTTTGAGACGCAGGCCGATGAGGTGATCGGTATAAGGGGCAGAGGTGGTATAGAGGGCAGCGATATGTTGCTCTTTGATGATCCGCCGTCCTGCAGGTACTGCGAACGGCAGCCAGCCGAGTTGTTCATCTATCAGTAATAGCCAACGTGTGATCAGCTGCCTGAGGCGCCAGGGAAGATGGGCGGGAAGTCGCAGAATGGGGGTGTGATAGACTGCAACATCTTTTGGGATTTCCGCAAGAAGCGAAGCGTCTTGCAGGTTTCCTGTAGGCTTTGCCGTCAGGATTACGGGCTGCCATCCAAATTGCGGCAGATATTTGATGAACTTCAGCGTGCGCTGCACACCCGCCCCCCCCTGAGGGGGAAAGTAGTAGGCAATGACCAGGACTTTTCGCATTGCTGTCTCTGAGCCGTACATTTGCCGCTGGTCCTTCTTTACCCCTTTTCGTAGAGCGCCATCTACCAGAGAAAGGCGTGACGTTTGGGCCACAGGCGTTTGAGCCACGCGCTCTTTTTCGAGGGCTGTGATGGCGATGCTGACGAATCGCTTCCGCGATGATAGCCACATTGGGGACAAGTTGCATACCATGGGAAGGATTTTTCTCTTCCGCGCAACCGCCCTATTGTAAGACGCAAGCGCGCGAAGAGCAGAAGTTGGACCGGCGCAGCCCCGGCGGCTCGCACAAGTTTGAGAGGCAGGGCTGAAGGAAACAAAGTCTCCAGATCGTTTTTCGTGAAACTCCGCACATGATTATAGGGATGAAAGCGACATTTGCAGAGAGGGCAGGTGACTTGGGTTAAAAGGCGATCCTCGCAATAGGGCACTGTAATCAATACGAAATTTCTGGCAACCCGGTTTATCTCGCGCAAGACGGAAGGAAAAACGGGGTAGGGCAAATGTTCGAGTACTTCCAGGCAAACGATCGCATCAAAACTGCTATCTGGGAAGGGCAAAGCTGCTGCATCGGCCTGGCATCGTGGGTCGCTCATTTGTTGCAATGCTGCTCGACTGCGGTCAACTCCGACAGTCTGGTGCGTTTTTGATAGCAGGCCAGTCAGCAGTCCGTTGCCGCAACCTACGTCGAGAACGGATTTCACGTCGGCGGGCAGCCATTGAGCTACCCATTGTACACGCGCCGAATCTGGGCCTTCGTATCGTCCAGGCGTCCAGAGGGCGGGATTTTCATAATACAGATGCTCAAATGAGAAGGTCGTGTTCATGGCTTATCGCCCGGTTTGAATCTTGCCCCTAAATTGAGCAGGAAGTCACGAATTTCTGCATCGCGATACAATAGCCCTCCGTAATATACCCCACTGACGAGCACCGCCATGACTACAATGATCTCATGGGTGGCTTGTCTCCACTGACAGAACAGCAGAATGCCGAGAAGGGGGAGCGCATAACCGCCATACTTCAAAATGGTGAATACAGCTTTGCGCCAGGAAGCTCCTGCCAGCTGAAGATTCCAGAGCGATAATCCTCCGTACACCAGAACTCCGGTACCCGACCAGATGCCCAGAGTCAGGTAGATGTTTTTATGGAGCCCCCCGATCATCAGGGCACACACCCGCGTGAGGAGAATCGCACTATGCACGACCAAAGCGAGTTCCTGGCGTTCCAGGATGGCGAACAAATTGCTCAGCGGCGATGAGATAAACAGGAAGAATACCCACATGCCAAGGATTTGGGCGAATCTACCCGCCTCGATCCAATTTTCACCGAACACTACAGCAAATAGCTCTTGCCCGGCGATTGTCAACAGCAATGCGGGAAATAATCCCAACGCCACCAGCCATCGAAATACTTTTTCGACTGTAGTCCTGAGCAATTCTGGGTTGTGTCGTAGTTCTGCTGCACGCTGGAAAAATACTTGCGCGATGGCTCCGCCTACCAGCGTCATAGGCAGCAGAATGACGCGGTTGGAGAGTGAATAATATCCCACGATCGTCTGTGAAAAGAACGCCGACAGCATGAGGGTAGGAAGCTGCCAGGAAATCGTATTGATCAGCCCGCCCCACAAGTCAACCAGGGGGAATTTCCGATACCTTCCCAGGCTAGTGCGAATTTGTGCCCAATGGATGTTTTGACGAAAGAGAGGCCAGGCTTCACGCAGTACTTGGGCAGTCAGTGTCCCGGTAAAAACGCTGGTCCCCGCGATCCAGGCCCCGGTTAGACTACCTAAGGTGGCTTTGCCTATCGCTGCCAATCCCAATTGGAAGGTACTGGTTGTTGCAGAAGCTGCAACCCTTGCAATGGACAGGCGCCCAAAATGCTTCATACGGGAATTCCAGTAATTCATAATCTGGAAAATGCCTTGCTCTAACAAAGCGATGGGAACTAACCATATAAAAGCCCCCAACTCTGGGGCGCGCAGCAATTTAGCGACGTGATCCTGATTGGGAACCAGAGTGAGGGCTGCGATTGAACTGACGAACAACGCTGAAAGGAAGGCTGTCGCGACTACATTGGCGGCTTCTTCATCGCTCTTGGGGAGCAAGATGGCAAATTCATAGCGCAGACAAACAATCGCGGTGAGAATTCCTACTAGGGAAGCTAAGACTGCTTGAGTGCCGATGACCGCTGGTGAGTACAGACGCGCCAGCACGGGGGCCGTGAGCACGGTGATGGCTTGCGCCAGGGTAGTGCCTCCTACCAGTTTGAGGACATCGCCAGCAAAGCGGCTTTTACGTCGCGGCGTTGAGGGGGGCGAGGCCATGGACGGGGCGACTTCAGAGGGCACGGGCTTTGCCTACGCTTCGATAATGCCATTTTGCTGCAGCATCTACGCTTTGTCTGCCATCCACCAGAATGGGCGCTGCCAGTCGCTTGCCCAGCACAGCCCACTCCAGCTCCCGGTACGCGCGATGCGCCACCATCAGCACCGCCGCGTCGCAGCCCGGCGCCAGCGCATAGACATCCCCCTGATACCCTGGCACGTACGGATCGTGGATCACCGCCTCGGCGCCCCGCTCGCGCAACCGTTCGACCAACACCGCGCTGGGACTGTTGCGCGTGTCGTCGGAGTCCTCCAGATACGCATAGCCCAGCACCAGCACCCGCGCCCCGGCGAGAGGACGTCCCGCCTCCGCCAGCGCCTCTTCCAGCAGCTCGACCATGTGCAGCGGCATGGAGTCGTTCACTGCGCGCGCCGCCGGAATCAGCCGGATGGGAACGCCCTGCTGCTGCGCCTCGTAGACCAGCAGCCACGGGTCTTTGGGGATGCAATGTCCGCCCACACCCGCCCCCGGCAGGTGCATGGCCCGCCCCGGCGATTTGTTGACCAGCTCCCGCACGCGCCACACATCTCCGCCGACCGCCTCGCAGATGAGCGCGACCTCATTGGCGAAGGCGATGTTCACGTCGCGGTAAGCGTTCTCCGCCGTCTTGACCAGCTCCGCCGTGACGCAATCCGTCGGATCCAGATCGGCCTGCACCACCTGACGGTACAGCGCGAGCATGGCCTGCGCCGTCTCCGGCGTCTCCCCGCCGCAGACGCGACTCACGCCGCGCAGGTTCGCCAACAACTTCCCCGGCATCACCCGCTCCGGGCAATGGCCCAGATAGAAGCCCGCATTCACGGGCCGGCCCGAGGTCTCCTCCAACAGCGGCTTGACCAGTCTCGCCATGGTCCCCGGCGCGATCGTGGATTCCACGATGACCAATGCGCCATCCTTGAGCACTGGTCCCAGCGCGCGCAGGGCGTTTTGCAGCGCCGCATACCGCGGAATATGCTGCTCGTCTACTGGCGTTTCCACGCAGATCAGAAGGCCATCGCATTCGGCAAGCGCGGCATACTCGGTGGTGGCGCGCAAGCGACCGGCGCCAATCACCGCTGCCAGTAGCTCCGCCAGCCCCGGCTCGTCGCCCTCGATGGGCGAGAGGCCGGCGTTGATCTGCGCCACGCGCTCGGCCTGAATGTCCACCCCGATCACATCGAAGCCTGCCTCGGCAAACAGGCACGCTACCGGCAGGCCTACATACCCCAATCCAATGATCGCCAGTTTTGCAGTCTTGTCAGCGATCTTTTCCTGCAAGGCATTCAATGACATGGGCGTCGTCACCTTCATTTTCGCATTTGCCGATTCGCTACAGCTTCACACTATCGGCGTAGCTGTAGACCTCGATTCCCAGCTTTTGTGCGATCTCTTGAGCCTTGGGATCTACCATGGGTGAGATGACCAGCTTGCGGTCGGCTTTGCGATCGTGATGCCGCTCATAGAACGCCACCTTGCGCTCGAAGGCATACATGTCGGACTTGCTCATCGAGGATTTGATCTCGCACAGAATCAAGGTGCCGTTGAAGATAATCAGGTCCAGCTCAACCTGGTCGGGATGCCCGAAGACCTCGCCGGCATCGTCGTACTCAGTGACGTTGAGAACCTCGACGCCGAAAGAGCGCTCCAGAATCCCCTTCAAGCCGTTGCGGAAGGATTGCTCGGCCTGCATTCCCCACCGCGCCCCGAGTGCGCCAATGCCCTGGTCGTGTTTCCTGGCTTGTGCCTCGATGGTGTCCAGGATGCGATCCAGGCGCGCAGTATTCTCTTCCCACTTGCGGTTCTGCTCTTCCCACTTGCGGTTTTGCTCTTCCCACTTGCGCTCTTGCTCTTCCCGCATGGCCCGCAACTCTTGTTGATTGGCCTCCCACTTGCGGTTTTGCTCTTCCCACTTGCGCTCTTGCTCTTCCCGCATGGCCCGCAACTCTTGTTGATTGGCCTCCCACTTGCGCTCTTGCTCTTCCCGCATGATCCGCAACTCTTGCTGATTGGCCTCCCACTTGCGCTCTTGCTCTTCCCGCATGGCCCGCAACTCTTGCTGATTGGCCTCCCACTTGCGCGTATTCTCTTCACGATCGCGGCGTAACTCATCCAATAGCCGATCGAAGCGACTCTCGGTCTCCACTTTATCTGCGTATTGCTCTTGCATCAGACTCCGTACCCATTCGCGGAATTCACGGTCCTGCCGCAAAACCAGCGGCAACTCCTGCCGAATCAACTGTCGGATCTGGTTATTTTCCATGGCGAACCTCCTTTAGCCATTAACAGCCATCAACATGTACGACCTGGCGCGTCTCTCCCGATTCTACCAGCGCCAGCGCCAGGCGCAACGCTGTGACGCCATCCTTGCCGCTCACCGGGACTGGCTGATTCTCTATCACCGCCGTCGCAAACGCCTCCAACTCCGCCTTGAGTGGCTCGTACCGCGCGATGGGATAGCGCACCATCCGCCCTTCGCTTACCCCCTTGAGCAGGCTCAGGTGCCCCCACTCCGTGCTGCTGGCGTCAGCGTTCTCGTAGAAGTACAGATCCTGCGTCAGGTCATCGGCGCGAAACATGCCCCGTTCCCCAAGCACCACCACCTCGCGCACCTTCTGCGGCGTCAGCCAGTTGATCTCCAACAGGCCGGCGCTGCCGTGGCGAAACCGCACCATCCCCAGCACCAGGTCTTCATGCGCGGTGTGAATTTGCTGCTCCGTCTCGGCAAAGACATGCACGATTTCATCGCCCGTGATGAACCGCATCACATCCAAATCATGCGGCGCCAGATCCACCACCACCCCCACGTCCCGAATCCGCGCCGGAAAAGGCCCCACGCGCCGGCAGGCGATCTGGAAAATGCGCCCCAGTTCCCCTGCATTGAGATGCTGCTTGAGCGCCTGGATCACCGGGCTGAAGCGCACGATGTGCCCTACCATCAGGTTGCGGTCGAGCGCCGCCGCGCGCGCGATCAAGGCCATTCCATCGGCCACCGTGGCGGCGATGGGCTTTTCCACCAGCACGTGACACCCCGCTTCCAGCGCGGCAAGGGCTACGGCATAATGCTCCTGCGTCGGCACGGCAACTGTCACGAGGTCTGGCCGCTCGCGCTCCAGCAGCTCCCGATAATCGCTGTACGCCGGGACGCCGTACTTCCCGCCGATGCGCTGTGCCGTCTCCGGGACCGCATCCGCCACACCTACAAGCGTCGTCTGCTTGAGTTCCGTATACACCCGGGCATGATGCTGCCCCATCGAACCGACACCGATCACAGCGGCGCGAAGTTCAGTCTTGGGATTCATGGCTTGGGTCCTCACTTAATTTTCTCCCCACCTGTGCTATCACCGTTTGGGCCACCGTCAGCGCGCGAGCCGCTTGCTCTTCGGTGTAGAGGTCGTGGGGAATCCCATCCGGCAGGCCGTTGGGGTAGCGGGTAGGGATGTAATACTGATCCAGCTGCCGGCAACCATCCAGCAGAAGGCCAAAATCGGGATCGTATTCCGCACAACGTTGCACCAATTGGTGGGTCGCATGGCCGATGACAGGACGTTCACCCTGGGCATAGAGATAGGCCTTGAGCGCTTTCTCGGTCGCCTGTTGAGCCAGGAAGCATGCGGTCTCGTGAAATCCATGGTCGTGCATCAGCGCGGCCGCGCGCACGTCATGCCCTGCCTGGTCATACCAGCGACGGCCTTCTTCAAGGTTGCGATTCATAAATCGTCATCCCTTCCCGCAATATCTGCATGATGAATGGATTTTCGTGCGCCACCATCGTTTCGAATTCCCGTGGCGTATAGACCAGCGGCTCGATGAGCAAGGCGCCGGAATAGCATTGCCATATCTCAGCGCTGCGCTCCAGAAACGGGCGGTCCGTGTCTTTGACGATGAGCAGGTCCACGTCGCTCCCGGCATGATAATCCCCGCGCGCGTAAGAGCCAAAGAGGATGACTTTCTGCGGTGCATACGGTTCCAGACAGCGCAGCAGCTTCTGCAACTCCAGCTCAAAAGTCGCGGGGGAAAGACGCTTCATGCGGCAAACCCGTTTACCGCGGCCACAATCGTCTCCAAATCCACCGGGCTCAGCGCCGGATGCACCGGCAGCGAGAGCACTTCCGCTGCCGCCGCTTCAGTCTCGGGCAGCTGCGGGTCATATCCCAGCTCGTTGACATAGAAAGTTTGCTGGTGAATAGGCACCGGATAGTAGACCATGCTGCCGATGCCGTGCGCCTTGAGGTGCTCGGCCAGCGCGTCGCGTTGTCCCTCCTTGACCCGCACGGTGTACTGATGGAACACATGCCGCTGTCCCTCTGGCGTTACTGGCGGGATGACCCCCGTGAGGTGCGCGGTCAGAAAGGCCGCGTTGGCGATCCGCGCCGCGTTGAAGCGCTCCAACTTGCCCAGTTGCGCCAACCCAATCGCGGCGTGCACGTCCGTCATGCGGAAATTGAAGCCCAATTCGTCGTGATAGTAGCGCCGGCGCATCCCGTGCTGGCGGAGCACGCGACACTTCTCGTCAATCACCGGGTCGTCCGTGGTGATCATGCCCCCTTCCGCCGAGGTGATGTTCTTCGTGGGATACAGCGAGAACGCCCCCGTGCCGAAACTGCCCGCGCGCCGGCTCCGGTACTCTGCGCCGTGCGCCTGACACGCATCCTCGATGACCACCAGGCCATACTGCGCCGCGAGCTCCATGATCGGCCCCATGTCGCAGGTCAGCCCAAACAGGTGCACGGGCATGATGGCCCGCGTTCGCGGCGTGATCGCCGCCTCGATCTTGGCCGGATCGAGGTTGAACGTGGCCGGATCAATGTCCACAAAGACCGGCCGCGCCCCCGTGTACAGGATGCTGTTGGCCGAGGCGATGAAGGTGAACGCCGAGGTGATGACCTCATCCCCCGCGCCGATGCCGTGCGCCAGCAAAGCCACATGCAGCGCCGTCGTGCCGCTGCTCGTGGCGATGGCATACTTCACACCGCACATCGCCGCGAACGCTTCCTCAAAGGCCTTCACCCGCGGCCCCTGCGCGAGCATCCCCGAATCCAACACTTCCAGAACTGCCTGCTTCTCTTCTTCCCCCAGTTGGGGTTTGGCGATGGGAATCATGTGTGTCGCTCCTTCGTATGGGTAATGGGAAAATGGGAAAATGGGAAAATGGGTAATGGGTAATGGGTGATAGGTAATGGGTAAGAAGGCTCACTTTTCTCTACTCACTACTACCTTGCTGCCACAGCGGTAAGGGGATGGCGATCTCCGCTCCGCACGCAGGACATTGCGCGCGCATCACCTCGTCCGCGATGGCGCCCGCTTGCAGCCGCCGTCCGCACGGACACACAAAGCCGTGCAACCGCGCTGGATTGCCGTACACCAGCCCATAGGCGGGCACATCCCTGGTCACCACGCTGCCGGAGCCGACCATCGCCCACTCGCCGATGACCACCTTGGGCAGGATGGTGGAGTTCGCGCCCAGCGCTGCCCCGCGTTTGATCAGAATCCGCCCCAGCACCCAATCGTCGGCGGACTTGAGCGTCCCATCGGGGTTGATGGCGCGCGGCAGATTGTCATTGGTGAAGCAGACGTGCGGCCCGATGAACACGCCGTCTTCGATCTCCACCCCGTGATAGATGGAAACGTAGTTCTGCACCTTTACGTTATCCCCGATCTTGACCCCGAAATCCACATAAACGCCCTTGCCGAAGATGCAGTTGCGTCCGATCTGCGCGTCGGGGCGGATCTGGCACTGATGCCAGATCGCCGTGCCCGCGCCAATCTGGGCGCTCTCGGCGACTTCGGCGGTAGGATGAATCCGCACGTGTTCCCGCGTCATTTGCTTTCCTCCTGCAGCAATCCCCGAATCCGCGCTGCCACCATCTCGATCGCCACCTCGTTGAAGCCGCCTTCTGGAATGATGACATCGGCGTAGCGCTTGCTCGGCTCGACGAATTCCAGATGCATGGGGCGCACCGTGCCAAGATACTGGTCAATCACCGATTGGACAGTGCGTCCGCGTTCCTCCACATCGCGCTGCAGGCGGCGAATCAGGCGGATGTCGGCGTCGGTGTCCACAAAGAGCTTGACATCGAACAGCCGGCGCAATGCCGGCTCGGCGAAAATGAGGATGCCTTCGGCTAACACAATCCGCGCCGGTTCGACGTGACGGGTCTGCTGAGTGCGGGTGTGCAGAGTGAAATCGTAGACGGGGATCTCCACCGCGTGCCCTTCCCGCAGCTGCCACAGATGCTCGACCATCAACTCCGTTTCCAACGCATCCGGGTGGTCGAAATTGACTTTTTGACGTTCTTCGTGGGGCAAGTGACTGAGATCGCGATAGTAAGCGTCATGGGGGATGTAGGCGATGTGTTCCGTCCCCACGCGCTCCAGAATCCGATTAGCCACGGTAGTCTTGCCTGATCCTGTGCCCCCAGCTACGCCGATGATCAATGGCCGCATGACTCCCTCCCATCTTAGAGTTGGGTTCTTCTCTATTATACCCTGCTTTTAGCCGGCGTGCAGCTCGCTGCTACAAGGCCGGATAGATCAAGGAAGCGCTCCAGGCGCCGATAAAGCCGACCGTGCTCAATCCCAGCACCCACCAATCCACGCGCCGCATCTGCAGCTTCCGCCAGGTTGTGCGCGGCCCCGGATAATCCAGTCCGCGCGCCGCCAGTGCCAGCGCCAGCTGATCGCTCAACCGCAACGCGCCAATGACGATGGCAATCAGCACGGGGAGATAATCCCGCGCGCGGCGGATGAAATTCCCCTCGGCGACCCATCCCCGCGACGCCTGCGCCTCGCGCACGGTCGTCGCCAACCCCCCAATCGCGGGCAGGAAACGCAGCGTCAGGCTCACGGTGAGCCCCCAGGTGTAAGGCAGTCCCAACCGCACAAAAGCCTGCACCAGGGCGCGCTGATCGGTGGTGAACAGCAGCCCGCCGGTGAGAAAGGCCATCGCCAGGATGCGCAACGCCAGCAGCGCCCCGCTGTTCAGGCCCCCCACGGTCAACGTCAGTGGGCCGACCTGCGCCAGGATTTTCCCCGACGGCGTGAAAAAGGGCTGCAACAGGAGCATCAACAGCACCAACGGGCGCATTTGATGCCAGAGCCACCCCAGCGAGCGTCCGGTGATGCCCGCCAGTCGCAGGACCAGCAACAGCAGCGTCACATAGAGCGCTTGCGTGAGAGGATGCGTCCACCGAAATGCCAGCGCTACGCCGAGCAGGAGCAGCCACAACTTCACGCGAGGATCGCAACGGTGCAGCCAGGAGCGCCCTGGCACGTACAGATCGAGCGAGAAGCTCACCTCGCCGCCTCCCGCGAGAAGCGTGGCAAAACTTCGGTGGGCATGCCGTCGGCGGTGATACGTCCCTCGTGCAACGCGATGACGCGATCGGCCGCCGCGGCCAGCGCCAGCTCATGCGTGACGAGGATCAGCGTCGTCCCGGCGGCGCGACGCTCCGCCAGCCAGCTGAGGAGCTGTTGCCGTCCCCGCCCGTCGAGACCGGCGGTCGGCTCATCGAGGATGAGGATGGGGGGATCGAGAGCGGCAAGCGTGGCCAGCGTCACCGCACGCTGCCAGCCGTACCCCAGAATGGCAGGGGGACGGGGCGCCACCTCCCGCAAGCCGAAATGTTCCAGCGCCCGCTCGACGCGCGCCTCGGCGTCCGGGAATCCCAGCCGGCGGGGACCGTAGGCCACCTCCTCGCGCACCGTCGCCGCGAAAAGCTGCTGCTCCGGGCGCTGAAAGAGAAATCCCACCTCGCGCGCCAGCTGCCCCGTGGAGCGGGAGGCGCAATCCTGCCCCATGACGTAAGCGGCGCCCATCGTGGGCCGTAACAGGCCGTTGAAATGGCGCACGAGGGTCGTTTTGCCGGCGCCATTGGGGCCTATCAGCGCCACACACTGTCCGCGAGGGATCTTGAGGTCGAGCCCGTGGAGCACCGCCGGCCCGTTGGGATATCGGAAGCGGAGATTGCGGACTTCGAGAGCCGTCTCGGCGCCGATGCGGCTGCGGGCATGGCGCAACTTTTCCCAGGCTTCGGCGGGACACAGAATCCCCGCTGCGCTGAGGCGCTGCGTCTGGCCGGCGAATCCGGCCGCAGGGGCCGGGGCGGTCAGCGCGCCCTCTTCCAGCAGCGAAACGTCCTGCATCGCCGCGACCTCAGCGAAATCCGGCGTGGTAAAAAGCAGGGTCGCACCTTCCTTGCGGAGCGACTCCAGCGCCGCGAGCACTTCCGCCTGTCCTTCGGGGTCCAATCCTTGCAGCGGTTCATCGAGGAGCAACACCCGCGGGCGCATCGCCCACACCGCCGCGAGCGCCAGACGCTTCTGCTGCCCGCCGGAGAGTTGCCAGGGGGCGCGATGACGTTGATCGAGCAAGCCAAAACGGCGCAGGGCCAGCATCACCTGCGGGCCGATGACTTCCGGCGCGACGCCCAGCGCTTCCAGCCCCCAGGCCACCTCATCTTCAGCCGTGGTGTTGAAGAGTTGCACGGCTGCATCCTGGAAAAGCAGCCCTACCAGGCGCGGCGAAGGCGGCGCAGCGAGGACATCATGATCGGCAAGGTGCAGCGCGCCGTGCGCCTCCCCATCGGTGTGACGGGGCGCCAATCCGGCCAGCACATAACACAGCGTGCTTTTGCCGCTGCCGTTGCCGCCGGCGACCGTCAGCGCGGTCCCGGCTTCAACCCGCAGATGGAGATGCTGCCACACGGGCTGCGGGGCGGTCGCGCTGTCATAAGCGGGATAGCGGAAGCTCAGGTCCTGGGCCAGAATTGCCGGCGCAAGGGCAGCCATCAGCGCCTTTCCTGCTCCCGATAGCGGGTGATGGGGGGATAGGCGCGTTTCACCGCCAGGTAGAGGGAAACGCCGAGCGCCCCGCCAACCAGGCCCTGCAGCGTGTTGGGCAACACCTCGGAGAGCGCCGCCGCCGCGCCGTAAAAGATGACTTCGGCGAGGAAATATCCGACCACCACTATGGCACCGCCGGCAATAACCGCCAGGATGGCTTTCGCCGGGGTCAGGCGTCGTTGCATGAGCCATCCCATGAGCCATCCCTGCAGACCGTGGACGAGGAACGAGATCGCCGCGAACTGTGGATAACCGCCATAGAGATCGGCCAGACCCGTTCCCAACGCCCCGGCGACCGCGCCCACCCACGGGCCGAAGGCGACCGCGCTAAAGGCGATCGCGGCGTCGCCAAAATGCAGGTACCCGCCGGCGGCGGTCGGCAGGCGTACCACCACCGTCAAGACAAAGACCAGGGCAGCCATCAAGGCGGTCAGCGTCAAGCGTCGCGTGGACATGGCGAACTCCTTCCGGGACGCCAGAGTCGTACTGCATCTGGCGCCCATTGCGCTGTCGCGCATCATAGCATAGCTGAAGTTTCTGGCAAGAGAGGCCGTCTTCCCCCGGCGATTCTGGATTGCGTCTCTGCGCATAGAGCGGTTGGTTGAAGCCGGCATCTTGCGTTTGGCACAAGATGTTTCTCACGGCAAGACATATGTAGCAACGGAGATTCTGGATGTGATTCTTGACACGGAGCGATCTTGAGGGCCGAAATTGTACTTTTGGGCTTAAAAGTACAATTCGAACCGGTGGAATTGCAATTAACTACAATGCTGAACGCGAGCGCTCGTTCCCCCTCCCCTCATGGAGGGGAGGCGACTCGGGGGCCGGCAAGGGGAATCATCCAGGAGAATTCTCAAGGGCCACAGACGTGCGAACCGGGGGCTGTCCCATAGCCCCCGGTTCTACAGAAGGAGGAGAATCTGACTTAACGCTGGTTTGTGCCTAAGCCCCTGTTGTGCTTATACTATACCCCAAATGCGATCCTCATACTTGACGGAACTCTTACGCTTTTCTTACAACTTACTGAATGCTGCCCGTCAAAGGCGGTTTTCAGACACGCCGCGGGCGGGCTATGATCCGCTTTTCGCTGCCGCTGCCTGCTGCGTCCGCCGTCGCAGCTGACCGCAACCCGCCCGGATGTCACCCCCACGCCGCACCCGCACGGTGTGCGCGATGTGACGGCGTTCCAAGACCGCCGTAAACGCCGCAATCCGTTCCGGCGAGGAGGGACGCCCCTCAAAGCCCTCCGTCGGATTGAGCGGGATGAGATTCACGTGCGCGAGCAGGCCGCTCAGCCGTGCAGCCAGGGCTTCCGCCTGCTCGACGGTATCGTTGACCTCGTGGATGAGCACCCACTCGAAGGTCACGCGGCGATGGGTTGCCTGCAGATACGCCGCGACCGCCTCAAAAAGCGCCTCGAGGGGGTACTTGCGGCTCACGGGCAGCAACTGCTGCCGCAACGCATCGGTAGCGGCGTGCAGCGAGATCGCCAGGTTGATCTGCAACGACTCCTCCGCCAACCGCCGTATCCCCGGCGCGATGCCCACGGTGCTGAGGGTGATCCGCCGTTGCCCCATCCCAAAACCCTGAGGATGAACCAGCCGGCGAATCGCTGCCAGCGTGGCGTCGTAATTCAGGAGCGGTTCTCCCATGCCCATCAAGACGATGTTGGAGAGGCTCTCGCCGCGCGCGCGAAGTTCCCGCTGCAAATGCAGGGCCTGAGCGACAATCTCGCCGCTGCTCAGGTTGCGGGTGAAGCCCATCTGGCCGGTCGCACAAAAGGCGCAGCCCATCGCACACCCTACCTGCGTGGAAAGGCAGGCGCTGCGCCGTTCGATGTAATGCATCAGCACCACTTCGACCTGTTCCCCATCCGCCAGGGCCAGGAGATCCTTGCGCGTTTCCCCGTCGAGCGACTCCTGCCGGGACAGGACCTGCGGCGCCGCCAGAGTGGTGGCCGCCGCCAGTTGCTCGCGCAACGCCTTGGGCAGGGAGGTCATCGCGTCGAAATCGGTCACGAGCTGCCGATACAGCCAGTCCCAAATCTGCCGGGCGCGATAGGCCGGCTGTCCCCATGCCGCCAGGTGCGCTTCCAGCGTGGGCAAATCCCAATCATAAAGGTCAGGCTTTTCCATCACATTCACATTCACATTCACATTCACATTCACATTCACCTTCACGCTCCCAAAGGGCTTTGCATTTTTGGCGTTCTTTGCGGCTGGATTGGTTTTCGCGGCCCTGCTGCGTAAGGCCGCATCCTTAATCCGGCGCAAGGGATAACGCCGCTCAGGGTTCGTCCAGCGCGCGCCAGGCAGCCGTCAACGCCGCCAGGTCGTCGAAAATCAGGTCGGGATGGACGAACGAACGGCGCACGTCCTCCAGGCTGTGGATGCCCGAAAGCACCATCGCCGTCGGCAGGCCCAGGCGTAAACCGCCGAGAATGTCCGTGTCGAGCCGGTCGCCGATGACGAGCGTCTCTGCGGGGGAAACTCCCATCCGCGCCATGGATTGCTCGTACAACACCGGCTCCGGCTTCCCCATCACGAGCGGGCGCACCTCCGTGGCCGCTTCGAGCAGGGCCAGCTGCGCGCCAGCCCCCGGCACCAGGCCCCGCTCAAGGGGAAAAGAACGATCGGGATTGGTGCCAATGAAGCGCGCGCCGCCCCGGATGAGAAGGGTAGCTTGGGCCATGTCCTCCCAGGTGAAGGCGGGATTCCAACCCACGACCACGAAATCGGCCGCCTCCCCCGCGGTGAGGACGAAGCCGCGGCGCGCTAATGCCTCCCGCAGTCCCGGTCCCCCCACGACATAGACGCGCGTCCCCGGCGCTGCCTGTTGCAGCAGGTAGTCGCCCGCCGCTTCAGCAGAATTCAGCACATGCTCCGGGGCCGTGACGACGCCCAGGCGCGCCAGCTTTTCCACATACTGCGTCACGGATTGATTGGCGTTGTTGGTGACCAGCATGTACTTCAAAGCGCGCTCTTCCAGAAAAGCGAAGAAGTCCTGCAATCCCGGCAGGGGACTCATGCCCCGCCACAGCACGCCATCCATATCGGAAATCACGGCGCGGATGGGCCGCAGCAAGGCCAGGGGATCGCGGCGCGCCGCCTGCAGGCGGGCAAACTCGGCTGGCGTGTCAGCGTCAGCGAGCAGCAGGGGATCTTCCACGGGGTAAAACAGCAGCTGCTCCGCGTGAGCACCAAAGAGCGCCCGTCCGCCGACATCTGCCGGCAATTGCGCCAGCTCGGGAAAGAACGTGCGCTCGAAGAGCACCGGACTGCCGGGGCGACCTTCCCATGCGGGGACGACGATGCCACGATGCGGCGAGGCATTCCGCCATGTCGTCACCAGCGCGCGCAGCAGCCCGGCGGTGATGAAGGGCTGATCCACCTGCAAAAAGATCGCCGCCGGACTCCCCATCAGCGCGGAGACGGCCAGGCTCACACTCGAGCCCATGCCGTGCTCCCAGCGATAATTCTGCAGCAGCTGCACCGATCGGCCCGCCAACGCCGGCGCGATGCGCTCCGCCCCCGCGCCGAGGACAACGAGGATGGGGCTGAGTCCGGCGGCCCAGGCCACGTCGGCGAGATGCGCGATCAGCGGGCGGCCGTCCCATTCCAGGAGCTGTTTGGGCTGTCCAAAGCGAGAAGAACCGCCGGCAGCGAGCAAAACCGCAGCAACAGGTGTGTCAGGCATCGAGAGCTCCTTTTCCCGATGAACTTAATCGCGTCGCAGCGTCATGCGCAGGGGATACCGTTCCCCTTTCAGCACGCTGACGCTATACACAATGGCCTTCTGGTGCGCGTCAAAGGTGCGCTGACGGATGACCAGTACCGCCAGCGGTGGCGTGGCCTCCAACATCTCGCACTCCTCCGCGCTGGCAAGCAGCGCGTGGACGGTCTGCAGCGCGTGGGAGAATCGCACGCCGTAATGCGCCTCGAGGGTCTGATTGACAGACGTGAGATCCAGCTCCAACAGATTGGGGAAAAGCGCAAATGGCAGGTACAGGGTCTCGACGCCGAGCGGCGTGTGGTGAACCAGCCAGAGCCGTTGAATGTGAATGACGCGCTCCCCCTGCAATAAATTGAGGTTTTTCGCCAGGCTCACATCCGCCGCCACGAGGCCGCGCCGCAACACCCGCGTGTCGCCGGGCAAGCCATCATGTTGTAGCTGTTCGGCCAGATCGCGCAACCGCAGCTGCGCTCCCGTGGTCGGCAGCGCCACATAATACCCGCTGCCTGGCCGCGAATAGAGCCATCCCTCGCTCGTGAGTAGATGCAGCGCCTGCCGAATCGTCGTGCGGCTTACCCCGTGTTCGGCTGCCAGCTGGCGCTCCGACGGCAATTTCTGGCCCGGCGCCAGGTCCCCCGATTCGATGCGTTCCCGTAACAGCGTATAGAGCTGCTGGTGCAGCGCCACTTCCCTGGCAGCATCGAGGCGTTTTTCCGCCGACATCTTCCCCCCTTCACAGATGGCTCACGGATCCCATAGGTAGAAGCCGCAAAATGGACGTGGGCGCACGGAAACATGTGCGTGTGAACTCCCTGCATTATATGCGATTGTTCACCGCCCGCCAATATGAACGCGGGAGTCGAGACTGCAGCAGCCAGGAGAAGGTCTGTGACGGCTCGCCGGTTCGGCTAGGGACGGAATTCCCAGCCTGACAGGAGCCAACCACGCTGAAGCGCGTTGTTTAGGGACGTATCGGGCCTGGAATTCATTCCGGCGTGGGCGGCCTGAGAGCGGCCTGAAGTTGGCGATACGGGTGTCACGCAAGTGATTTTGGGATTCGCTGACTCGCCGATTTGCTGAGCAGACTCCAGGCGACAAAAACCGCCCGCGAGCGTAGCACTCGCGGGCGGCGTACTCAGAAAGACAACGCCGGCTTATTTCTGCGCCAGAGCGCTGTAATCCAGCTCGGCCAGCTGCCGGAAGTGATTCCAGCGCGCGCGGACGTCCTGCCGGGCGAGCAACAAAAGCTCCGCCGCGCGGTCAGGATCCGTTTGCCGCAGCGCCCGGAAACGCACCTCGTTGTACATGAAATCCGCCACGTCCACCTTCGGCTCTTTGGAATCCAGCTGCAAGGGATTCTTGCCCTGAACTATGAGGCGCGGGTCGTAACGGTAGAGCACCCACGCGCCGGAATCTACTGCGAGCTCCTGCTGCTTGAAGCCCATGCGCATCTCCGGCATTCCATGCGAGATGCAATGGCTGTAGGCGATGATGAGGCTGGACCCGGCGTAGGACTCTGCCTCGCGGAAAGCCCGCAGCGTCTGCGTGTCGTTGGCGCCCATGGCGACCTGCGCCACGTAAATGTTGCCATACGTCATGGCGATCAAACCGAGGTCCTTCTTGGGCAGGGCCCGGCCGGCCGCGGCGAACTTCGCCACCGCCGCGCGCGGCGTTGCCTTCGACATCTGCCCGCCGGTGTTGGAGTACACCTGCGTGTCGAGCACCAGCACGTTGACATTGCGACCCTGCGCCAGCACGTGATCCAGACCGCCGTATCCGATGTCGTAGGCCCAGCCATCGCCGCCGACGATCCAGACCGAGCGGCGCACAAGCACATCCGCCAGGCTCAGCAGATCGAGTGCCTCAGGGCTGGTCTCGTGCGCCAGGCGAAGGCGCAACTGCGCCACCCGCTCGCGCTGCGCCGCATAATCCGCCTCCTCCAGTTGCACGGCATTGAGCAGGCCATCCGCCAGCTCGTCGCCCAGCTTGCCGCGGAAACGCTGCACCAGCTCGCGGGCATATTCCACCTGCTTGTCCAGGGTCAGCCGGAAACCAAAGCCGAACTCGGCGTTGTCCTCGAAAAGGCTGTTTGACCAGGCCGGGCCGCGTCCGTCACGGTTCTGCGCCCAGGGAGTCGTCGGCATGTTGCCACCGTAGATCGAAGAGCACCCCGTCGCATTGGCGATGACTGCGCGATCGCCGAAGAGCTGGCTCAACAGGCGGACGTAAGGCGTCTCCCCGCAACCCGCGCACGCGCCGGAGAACTCGAAGAGCGGGCGCAGAAGCTGCGAGCCCTTCACCGTCTTGACGTTGGCCTCGGTGCGGTCGTAGTCGGGCAGCACGTTGAGGAAGAACTCCCAGAAGCGGCCCTCGCGCTCGCGGATGGCCGGCTGAGGCGTCATGTTGATCGCCTTGCGGTTGGGATTCGTCTTGTCCCTGGCGGGGCAGGTCTCCACACACAGGCCACAACCGGTGCAGTCCTCCGGCGAGGCCTGAATCGTGAGGAGCTTGCCGGCGAATTCCTTCCCCTTGGCGACGGTGCTGCGGAAACCTTCAGGCGCGCCCTCCAGGTACTGGGGGTCGTAAATTTTGAAGCGGATGACCGCGTGCGGGCAGGCCATCGCGCACTTGGCGCATTGGATACACACATCCGGCTCCCACACCGGCATCTCCAGCGCGATATTGCGCTTCTCCCATTGCGTCGTCGCCGTCGGATAAGTGCCATCCACGGGCAACTTGGAGACGGGAATCTCGTCGCCCTTGCGAGCAATCATCATCGCGGTGACTTCTTGCACGAAAGCGGGGGCGTTCTCTGGAACGACGGGCTTGAGCGCCGGGCCGTTGATGGGCTTCCCCTCCAGCGGAACGCGATGCAGGTGCGCGAGAGCGTGATCCACGGCCGCGTAGTTCATCTGCACGACCTTCTCGCCCTTGGAGCCATAGCTCTTCTGGATCGCGTGCTTGATTGCCGCAATTGCCTCATCCCGCGGCAGCACACCGGAGATGGCGAAGAAGCAGGTCTGCATGATCGTGTTGATGCGTCCGCCGAGGCCCGCTTCATCCGCCACTTTGTAAGCGTCAATCACGTAGAGCTGAATCTTCTTGTCGAGCATTTGCTGCTGCACCCTGGCGGGAATCCGCTCCCAGGTCTCCTCCAGCGGGAAAGGACTGTTGAGCAGGAAAACCGCGCCGTCCTCCGCGTTTGCCAGCATGTCGAATTGCTCGAGGAACACAAATTGGTGGCAGCCGATGAAATTCGCCTTGCCGATGAGGCAGGTCTGACGAATGGGGCGCGGCCCAAAGCGCAGGTGCGAGACCGTTACCGCGCCGGATTTCTTCGAGTCATACTGGAAATACCCCTGCGCGTAATTGTCCGTCTCCTCGCCGATGATCTTGATGCTGTTCTTGTTCGCGCCGACCGTACCGTCGGAGCCCAGACCGTAGAACATCGCGCGCACCACGTCCGGCTGCTCGATGTTGAACGACGGATCGTAACTCAGGCTGGTGTACATGACGTCGTCGGTGATGCCGATGGTGAAGTGATTCTTGGGGGCGTCCTGCTGGAGCTCGTCGAAAATGCCCTTCACCATGGCCGGAGTGAATTCCTTGCTGGAAAGGCCGTAGCGTCCGCCGACAACCTTGACCGTCCGTCCCTGCTCCGCCAACGCCGTGACCACATCCTCGTACAGCGGCTCGCCCGCTGCGCCGGGTTCCTTGGTGCGATCCAGCACCGCGAGGACCTTCACCGTCGCCGGCAGCGCCGCGACGAAGTCCGCCGCGCTGAAGGGACGGAACAGGTGCACCTTGAGCACGCCGACCTTTTCGCCCTGCGCCAGGAGATATTCGACCGTCTCGTGAGCGACCTCGCAACCGGAGCCCATCATCACGATGACCCGCTCGGCATCGGGCGCGCCGACGTAATCGAACAGATGATACTGCCGTCCCGTCAAGGCCGCGAATTTGTCCATCTGTGCCTGCACGATGCCCGGCGTCTTGAGATAGAAAGGATTGACCGTCTCGCGACCCTGGAAGTAGGTATCGGGGTTCTGCGCGGTGCCGCGGATCACGGGCCGATCGGGATTGAGCGCGCGGGCGCGATGAGCGCGCACCAGCTCGTCGCTGATCATCACGCGGAGATCGTCGTCGGTGAGCTGCTCCATCTTGTTGATCTCATGGCTCGTGCGGAAACCATCGAAGAAATGACAGAAGGGCACGCGCGCTTCCAGCGTCGCCGCCTGCGCGATCAGTGCGAAGTCGTGCGCCTCTTGCACCGAATTGCTGCACAGGAACGCAAAACCGGTGGCGCGAGCCGCCATCACATCGCCATGATCGCCGAAGATGGAGAGCGCCTGCGCGGCCAGGCTGCGGGCGGAGACATGGAAGACGGTTGAGGTGAGCTCGCCCGCAATTTTGTACATATTGGGGATCATCAGGAGCAGGCCCTGCGAAGCGGTGAAGGTAGTCGTGAGCGCGCCGGTCTGCAACGCGCCATGCACGGCGCCCGCTGCCCCACCTTCCGATTGCATCTCTGCCACCAACGGCACCGTCCCCCACAGATTTTTAGAGCCCTCGGCAGAGAGTTCATCCGCCATTTCGCCCATGGGGCTGGAGGGGGTGATGGGGTAGATGGCGATGACTTCGCTGACCTTATGAGCGACCAGAGTCACAGCGCTATTGCCATCAATCGTCACCATTTGACGCTTTGCCATAAGAAAACCTCCTCAACATGGTAAATCAAACATTGAACATGAGTTCAAAGTTTGTGTGACTGCACAGTCTTCATTATAGCACGCCCAGGGAAAGGGGCAAAGGCGCATTTTCAAATTCACGCTTCGAGGTATGATAAAGGGTGATGGCGGAAATGTGAGCCGTGAGGCGTGAGTAGAGGCTGGAACGGCTCACCGGTTCGACACGAGCCACCCGCGCTGAAGCGCGGTGTTTGAGGACGTCGCAGCCCCGGGGGCCAGGAATTTCTCATCTGATTCGTGAAATTCGTGTTCATTCGGGGCCATTTTCGCAGGAGCTCAATGAAAAAATTGCTGACGCTAACCCCTAGAGAAGAAGCGCTGGCGCGGATACAGGCGGCGTTACCAGCAGGGATTTCGGGCACGGAAGTGCTCCCCCTCAACGAAGCACTCGACCGCGTGCTGGCGGCGGACGTCATCGCGCCGCACCCGTTGCCGCAATTTGCCCGCTCGACCGTAGACGGCTACGCCGTCCGCGCCGCCGACACTTTTGGTGCGAGCGAGTCACTGCCGGCCTACTTCCACGTCGTCGGCGAGCTGCGGATGGGACGCGCCTCCACCCTCAGGGTTGGCGTCGGACAGGCGGCGCTCATCCACACCGGCGGCGCGCTGCCCGAAGGCGCCGACGCCGTCGTCATGGTCGAGCGCACGCAGGACGCCGGCCCGCAGGAGCTCGAAGTCCTGCACGCCGTCGCGCCGGGCGAGAACGTCATCCCCATTGGCGAGGACGTGAAAGCCGGGGAACGGGTGCTGCCCGCCGGGCAGCGGCTGCGGGCGCAGGAGCTGGGCGGATTGGCGGCCTTGGGCTTTACGCGGGTCACCGTCGCCCGCCGTCCGCGCATCGCCATCCTCTCCACGGGCGACGAATTGGTCCCGCCGGAAGCCACCCCCGGCCCGAATCAGGTGCGCGACATCAACAGCACCACGGTCAGTGCGCTGGTGTCCCGTCATGGCGGGATTCCGCTGCCACGCGGCATCATCCCCGACGACGCTGAAGCGTTGTTCACCGCGGCCGCCGCGGCCTTGAGCGCAGCGGAGGGGCTGATCATCACCGCCGGCAGTTCCATCAGCATCCGCGACATGACCGCCGACGTGATCAACCGCCTGGGGCCGCCGGGCGTGCTCGTCCATGGCGTGCCGGTGCGACCGGGCAAGCCGACGATCCTGGGAGTCTGCGGCGACAAGCCCGTGTTCGGGTTGCCGGGGAATCCCGTTTCGGCGCTGAACACGGTGCGGCTCTTCGTCGCGCCGGTGCTCTGGCGGATGCAAGGGGCGGCGCCGCCGCGCGCCGGGTTCGTCCGCGCCCGGCTCACAGAAAACGTGCCGGGGACCGCAGGCCGCGAATCCTTCGTCTCCGTGCAGCTGGAGGAATCCCCGGAGGGACTGCGCGCTCTCCCCATCTTCGGCGAATCCAATCTCATCTTCACCCTGGTGCGCGGCGTAGGGATCGTCCACGTCCCGTTGGGCGTGACCGGCCTGGCAGCCGGCACAGAAGTGGACGTAGAGCTGGACGGTTTGGTATGACTTCTGTTCTCTGCTCTCTGACTTCTGTTCTCTGTTCTCTGCTCTCTGACTTCTGGTCTCTGTTCTCTGGCTTACTGCCATGCTGATCCAACACACACTTTTATTGCCCGATGGCCCCTTGACTCTCCAGCGAGCGCCGGGAACGCCGGTCGCCGCGGAGGGGACGGCGGCATTGCTGACGGCCGCACGGCGGATTGTTGGCCCGCGCGTCTTCGTCATGGGGCCGGGGATCACCGCCGCTGCCGGCTGGGCGGCGCGCGCCGGAGCGCACGTCACCGCCTGGACGGAGAACGCCGCCGAGGCCGCGACTCTGCGGGCGACGTTCGACGCGGCTGGCTGGCCTCCGCCGCAGCTCTTCCTGCAAGACGACTTCACCGGGTTGGAACAGGCCACGTGCGACATGGCGCTGTTGCTCCTTCCCCGCGGCCACGCGCTGCAAAACGAAGCCTGGCGCGTCGCCGCGGCGATGTTGCGTCCCGGCGGACGGTTGATCTTCGCCGGCGCCACCTGTGAAGGGGTAGACAGCGCCCTCCCAGAGGCCAGGAACGTCTTCGGGCGCAGCAACATCGTCGTTCGCAAGGGCGGTTATCACGCCGGGCTGGCGGAGCGTCCCGCGGCAGGGGAATTCCCGTTGCCGGAGGTGAATTACGAGACGCACGCTCTCACCCTGGAGGGCGCGCCGACGGTGCTGGCGAGTACGGCGGGAGTCTTTGCCCCGGATCGGCTGGACGCGGGCGCGGCGGCGCTCATCGCCGGGATGCGGGTCGCCGCCGGGATGTGCGTGCTGGAGCTGGGGTGCGGCACCGGCCTGGTGACGCTCGCGGCGCGGCGGCGAGGGGCGGAGGTAGCAGCAGGAGATGTCTCGGCGCGCGCTGTCGTCTCCACGAGGCGGACGCTGGCAGCCAACGGCTTCCCAGACGTCCCCGTGCGGCTTTCCATCGGCGCGGCGGCGTTCGCCGGGCAGCGCTTCGACGCCGTCCTCGCCAATCCGCCGTTTCACCAGGGGCACGGCATGGACTTCGAGAACGCGCGGCTGTTCATCGCCGGGGCGCGGGGGGCGCTCAGCGCAGAGGGAAAACTCTATCTCGTCGCCAACGCCTTTCTCAAGTACGAAGGCGCGCTGCGTCAGCATTTCACGCACGTCCGTTGCATCTGGGAAGATCGGCGCTTTCGGGTGTGGGAAGCCGGGAATTGAAAAGATCGGCGCTTGTCAGATTAAGAGTTCCAGGTATAATGCAAAGTGTGGTTGCCACCCTAGCTCAATCGGCAGAGCAGACGCTTCGTAAGCGCCAGGTTTTGGGTTCAATTCCCAAGGGTGGCTCAGAGGCCCCGGTTCATCGGGGCCTTTTGTGCAGCTATTAGAGGCAGCGATGCGCGGAAGGCAAATCCCAGAACGATTGTGGACCTGGCTCAACGGGACGACCTTCCTGCTGTTGCCGCTGCTGTGGGTGGGAGGGGTCTCCCTCCTCGCTTTGTGGCTGCCGCAATCGCCCGTTCCCCTCAGTGAGACGGCCGCGTTCGCGCGTTGGGTGGCCGGCGTCCACACACACCTCGATCCCTACACGGAGCGTCTGGCAAGCTGGGGATTGCTTTCGCTGCGGACGACGTTGTGGCTGCGATTGCCGCTGGCCTGGCTGGCGCTCGTGTTCGCGGCGCGCGCGGTGGCGTTGGGCGAACAGTGGCCCGCTGTGACGCGCCTCACCCGCGCCCGACGGCTGCTCATCCTCCTGGGACTGTGCGGCCTCCTCGCCGGGTGGATGGCGCAAGTGCGCTGGGGCTGGAGCGAGACGGGGCTTCATGCCTGGCCCGGTGAAACCGTCACGCTCGCTCACACGCAGGAGATCCTCCCCCCTACCGCCGGCTCCCGGCGCGTCCAGCGGTATGGAGCCGGCATCTTCGTCTTCCAGGAGGAGCTGGCCCTGGGATTGGATGTCCAGGCGCGCGATGAGGGTGGGAACATCGTCCCCTTGCTGCTTTCGAGCCAGAGCACGGCGCAGGAACGGCTGCGCCTGATTTTGAACAGCCAGCGCCCCGACGGCTATTTCGGCATTCCAGAATCCGACCTGGTGTTCCGGGTCACGCTTCACCAACCACTTCCCGAGCCCGAGTTTCACGTCCAGATCTACCGCAGTTCCAGCGGTGCACTCATCACCGAGACCACCCTCCAGAATGGGGGCCTGATTTTTGCCGAAAAATTGCAGCTGCAGCTCAGCAGCCTTCCCGTCCCCCAATTGCGCGTCGTCTACAATCCCGGCGCGTCGTTTACCGTCGCCGGCTGGGGAGTGTTGGCAGCAGCGGTCATCCTGTATGCCGTCGAGCGGCACAGAAGCCGCGTCGCGGCAGAGGCGGCGGCTTGAGTGTTGCCGCGCGGATGTCTTGTGTTATACTTTTCTGCTATATGGACGTGACATTGAGCGCGAGCACGCGGCAAACAAATGTTACCGGGTGAGTCTGACTGCCTATGGCTTTCCGAACGCTGTTGATCTATAATCCCGCTGCCGGTCCCTGGGACATGACCCGGGTGCTCAAGCGCCTGGCGGAAGAGCTGGGGGCCCATGCCTGGCAGGTGGAACTGGTGGAGACCTGTAAGCCGGGGGATGCGGTATGGCTTGCCCGGCAGGCGAGCCGCGATGGGCTGGACCTGGTGCTAGTCGCTGGCGGCGATGGCACCATCAATGAAGCTGTCAATGGCGTCGCCGGCTCCAACATCACCCTGGGCATTGTGCCCGTCGGCACCGGCAATATCCTGGCGCATCAGATGCACATGCCCATTCTGTCCCCCATGCCGCCGTATCAGATTGGCGAGATGGCTGACACGCTGCTGCACAGTCGGGTGCAGCGGGTGGACGCCGGCCTCATCAACGGGCGCTATTTCGTCTGTTGGGCCGGCGCCGGGCTGGATGCGGAGATCGCCGCGCAGCTGGAGCCGCGTCCGCGCTACGCCAAACGGTTAGGCACCCTTCCTTACATCATCGCGGCGGTTTCGGTGGCCTCGTGGTTCAAGGGATTTCGCACGCGCGTGTCCGTCGAGGGGCGCGCTTTCAACACCCGCGCGCTGCTCATCGTGGCGAGCAATATCCAGCTCTACGCCGCCTTCTTCACCATCGCGCGGCACGCTTACATGGATGATGGGTTGCTGGACATCTTCGTCTTCAAAGGGCTGGGATTCAGCTACGCCTTGCGTCACTTCCTGCACATGTTGATGGGACAGCGTCATCTCAACGATCCTGCCGTGATCCAGGTGTTGGCGCGTCATGTGCAGGTGGAAACCACGCCGGCCGTGGCGGTGCATCTGGACGGGGATCCTTACGGCGAGACGCCGGCGCTCGTGGGGTTGGAGGCCGGCGCCCTGCGTTTTTTGGCGCCGCCGCAGGCTCCCGGCGACCTGTTTTGCAAGCCGCCGGAACAAGTTTTGTGAAGGGGCGGCGCTCACCCTCAGGGCGTTTCGTCACTGGACAGTAGCGCAAATTACAAAAGGAGCTCCGCGATGCCAAATTATGGTTGGCCCGAACCTGTCGCCTCCCCCGAGGAATGGCGTCAGTTGCTGAGCGCTGCTGAGGCCTTCAAGACGGCGCGACCCTGGATCTGGATGTTTGAGACCATGCTGTTCGCCGTGCAGAATCCCGAGACGGATGAGGTGGGGTTTTGCTCCATCACCGGACAGGGGGGGGAACATTTTGCCCTGATCGTCTATCTGGGTGAGGAGGCGCTGGGAAACTATTTCAGCGCGGTGCACGGCACCCATGCCGTGTCTTTCCTCGAGGAACGTGAGCATGGGATGCTGTTGCTGGAGGCTCCGCAGCTCCAGGCTTCTTTCGAGTCGCCCCAGGCGCTGCCGGCCATGGACCGTCGGCTGGTGAAAGAGGCCAAAGTGCGGATTCGAGGGCGGGATCTCTGGCCCGCGTTTCGCAGCTTCATGCCGGGAAGGGCGCCCTGGTACCTCACCAGGCCCCAGGTACGCTTTTTGACCGTCCTTTTGGAACAGGCCCTAATCGTGGCGGAGATGCAGCTCCGGGAAAATATGCTGGGCTCCCAGGGGGGCGACCTGCCAAAAACGTTGCAGCTCCTGTCGCGGGTGTATGCAGAGGGCGTCTGGAGTTCTGTCGAGCGCACTTTCACGCCCCGTTACCCCGTGTTTCCTACCGGGACAGCGAGCGCCGATCTGGCGGCGGTGCGTCGCCAGTTGCCCCTGCAAGATTTGCAGCTGCAGGTGCATCTCGCGTTGACGCCCATGCCGGTTGAGGAAGGTCCGCTGCCGCCGTATTTGCCGTACCTCTTGCTGGTGGTGGACGCCGAATCCGGCATGGTGGCGGGGGCGGAGTTGCTGCTGGCGCAACCAACCCTGGCAGACCTGTGGCCTCAGGTGTTGCCGAAATTGTTGGAGGTCTTCGACCGCCTGCAAGGGCGTCCCAAGCGCATCCAGCTCGTTTCCGAGCGGCTGTATCACCTGCTGGCAGCGCCGTTGGGAGAACTGGGCGTCAAACTGACACGTGCGAGAACCATGCCCGCGTTGGAAGAGGCGTTGCAAGGCTTCGAAGACTGGCTGGCAACGTCCTGAGTGAGGAGGCATGTTCGACCTGCACGTTCATTCGCATCATTCGTGTGATGCCCATGCGACGATGATGTCCATGGCGCAGGCGGCGCACGCGGCCGGTTTAGAGGGGCTGGCTTTCACGGAGCACGTGGAGTGGCTTCCGGGAGATGAGGCGACCGGCTTTTTGAATTGCGCGGCGTACTTCGCCGAACTGACGGCGCTGCGAGAGCAATGGGAGGGACGGCTGGAAGTGCTGGCCGGTGTGGAGATCGGCAGCACGCATCTCTTCCCGGAGGAGACGCGGGCGTTTCTGGCCGCCTGGCCCTGGGATTACGTTCTCGGCTCGGCGCACTGGGTCGAGGGGGTGCCGGGGTGGCTGCCGGCGGGCTTCGCCGATGGGATTCAAGCGGCCTACGCACGCTATTTTCGGGAATTGGTGCGCCTGGCGCGTGAAGGCGAGTACGATGTGCTGGCGCACTTCGACCTGGTGCGGCGGGATTCGTGGGCGCAACTCCAGCAGACCCTTCCCCTGGAGCAGTTTGCGGCCGATATAGACGCCGCGCTTCAGGCGGTCGTCGCCCGTGGCAAGGGGTTGGAGATCAACACCTCGCCGCTGGGGAATGGGCTGGCGGAACCCTGTCCTGGTCTGTACATATTGCGCCGCTATCGCGCCTTGGGTGGGGAGGTGCTGGTTTTCGGCTCCGATGCCCATCAGACGCGGCGCGTCGGACAACATTTCGAGGCGGCGCGGCAGCTGGCGCTCGCCGCCGGCTTTACGCGGCTGGCGCGCTATCGGGAGCGCCGACGGGTGGGATGGATTCCGCTGTGAGCCGCAGTAGATTTTGGTGTGGAGCAGTGAAGTGAGCATGGACCAAGACCCCTTGATGACGATCGTCATTCCCGCCTACAACGAGGCGCATCGGTTGCCCGAGACTTTGCGCCGCGTGATCGCCTTCGTGGAGGCGGCTTCTGAGCCGTTGAACGTGCTGGTGGTGAACAACAACAGCCGCGATGCGACCGGCGCCATTGCAGCGGAGGTGGCGGCCGGGCATCCCTGCCTGCGGGTGACAGAGCAACCGCTTCAGGGAAAGGGTGCCGCAGTCCGCAAGGGCATTTTCGAGGCGGAGGGCCGCTATGTCTTCATCTGCGACGCGGATCTGGCGATGCCTATCGAGGAGTTGCCGCGTTTCTATCCGGCGCAGCTTGGCGGGGAATATGACATTGCCATCGGGTCGCGCGAGGCGCCGGGCGCCCGGCGCTTCAACGAGCCCTTTTACCGGCATCTCATGGGGCGGATCTTCAACCTGATGGTGCGCGTGTTGGCCGTGCCGGGCATCCAGGACACGCAGTGCGGTTTCAAGGCCTTTCGGCGCGAGGTGGGACAGCGGATCTTCGCCGTGCAGCAGATCAACGGTTTTGCCTTCGATGTCGAAGTGCTCGCCATCGCCCGCCGTTGGGGGCATCCCATCGTCGAGGTGGGCATTCCCTGGTATTACGGCGAAGGCGGCAGCGTCCATCCGCTGCGGGATGCCTATCGCATGTTCCGCGAAGTCCTGTACATTCGCCGGAACGTCCGCGCTGGCGCGTACGACGTCGCGGCGGAGGGGTAAGGGCGTCTTGGGGGGACGTGTCAGTGGCGGAATCACCGTATACTTGCAGGTAGCTACACTCGCCATAGCGCGGCTGTAAGCCGCCTTGATAGCAGGAGGCAACGATGCCTGTACCGCCCACACTCTCTGACTTGCGCGCCCAACTGGACGCGGCCTTCGACGATGTCCAACTGGACGCTTTCTGCCTCGATCACTTTCCCGAAGTCTATGCTCAATTCGGGCGTGGCTTGCGGCGCGACGAGAAAGTCACCTTACTGCTCAACTATTGTCGCAATAAGGGCTACCTTGAGCAACTGGCGCGCCTGTTGGTTGCACCACAGCCGTCTACGGCCTCCACGGCGCTCAATCCCACGCACCTGACCAGCTATCTGGCAGCGTTGCGCGAGCAGTGCGCGCGGTTGGAGACGCGCCCTTACAAGCAGCTCTCCGAATTGCGTGGGGCGCCTGCCTGCCTGACGTTGCTGGAGACCTACGAGCCGTTGCGCTTCGACCTGCACCTGGGGCGCGCCCGGCTGGAGCGCGCGGAGAAACAGTCACCCGGAATGGCGGATTCGGATCTGCAAGCCGAGGCGCTGCGTGAGGTCTCGCGGCTAGACGTATAGACCTTCAGAAAAACATTTAGGGAAGCGTTATAATGAGCAGCAGCGCGGAACCGTTGCGTTCCCCTAGCGCAAAAACTTGGCTTGGAGGCTCAGATCATGCACATACGCTTGACGTTGTCTAACACGTTACGGGAACAATTGCTCCTACAGTTGCATCAAGCGTACCGGCGTGGCCACTTGCGCTTGCTCAAACGGATTCACGCGCTCCTGTATGTGAGCGAAGGTAAGCCGGTGTCAGAAGTAATGGCGATCTTGCAGTTGAGCCAA
>Ga0209606_1000254_pt1 | contig 85480 bp, 93 predicted proteins | sample AD_UKC057_MetaG_FD_184412 | JGI IMG/M metagenome (GOLD analysis project Ga0209606, IMG submission 184412) | Active sludge microbial communities of municipal wastewater-treating anaerobic digesters from USA - AD_UKC057_MetaG (SPAdes) (version 2) | ecosystem: Engineered > Bioreactor > Anaerobic >...
CATATTATTTATTGATGAAATCCATCGTTTAAATAAAATGATTGAAGAAATTTTATATTCTGCTATGGAATCGCGGGTTTTGAATTTAGTTTTGGGCAAACGTTCTTCTACTCGTGCCGTTCAATTAGATCTGCCGCCTTTTACTTTAGTTGGTGCCACAACAAGAATTGGTTTACTCTCCAGCCCCTTACGTTCTCGTTTTGGAGCTATTTTCAAATTGGATTTTTATGATTTAGAAGATATAAAAAAAATTTTGCAAAACAATGCTAGGTTGCTGGGTGTTAATATTTCGGAAGAGGCAATGGAAATTTTAGCTCGAGCTAGTCGGGCCACTCCGCGAGTTGCCAATCGTTTGCTCAAACGAAGTCGCGATTTGGCGACAATCGAAGGTAAGAGCGAGATTGATGCTGCAATTAGCCGCAAAATTTTAGAGTTATTTGATATTGATGAGTGGGGATTAGAAGCAACAGATCGAAAGATTTTAGAGGTAATTGTTGATCGATTTAATGGAGGGCCAGTGGGCATTAAAGCTTTAGCTGCCGCGACCAATGAAGAAGAAGATACGATTGAAGAAATTTATGAACCATATTTAATGCGATTGGGTCTTTTAGAGCGTACAACACGTGGCCGAATGGTGAGCGATGCCGGATATAAACATTTAAATCTTTATCATTTAGCACAGAAAGGCGAACAAAAGAAATTGATAGATTGATTATAATAAAATTCAAAAGTCCGCCGGGGACGAGTAAATTCTTTTAATTAAAGATGGCGGCGGAAAATTTTCGAAGAAAATTTTCCGCCGGCCGCAAATTCATTTCTCAAAACAACCAATCAAAGTTTTATATGTTTAAACATTATTTTTCTTTTCTTATAGTTGCCTTGAGCGTCTTGTTGTTTTTTCCTTTGGTTCAAGCACTGGCTGTGGGGCCGGTGATTATTAATGAAATAATGTATGATTTACAAGGAACAGACACAGATCATGAGTGGGTAGAAATTAAAAATATTTCAGATCAAGCAGTTGATTTGAAAGATTGGCGTTTTTATGACGGGAGCAATCATTTATTAAATGAACCTCCTCAAAATGGCGGGCAGGGCAGTTTAATTATTGCGCCTGGTGGTTATGCTGTTTTAGCTGACAAAGCAGATGTTTTTTTAGCTGATCATCCGGGTTTTGGTGGGATCGTGATTGATACGGTGATGAGTTTGAATAATACTGAGGAAACCGTGCAACTTATTGATCAAAGCGGCAATAGTATTGAAAAAATAAACTATCAGAAGGAAATGGGTGGCAACGGCAATGGTTATTCGTTGGAGCGTACGGGTGATTTTTCGATGCAATTTTGTGAATCTAATCAATTAGGAGGTTCGCCCGGCCAAGCTAATAATTTTGATTGCAATAAATCCTCTTTTATGCCGACTCCTTCGTTGACAGCGATGAATACGCCTACGCTAATGATGGCAACTGTTTCTCCTAGCGCTTCCCCCGAAACGATTTTAGAAGATACGATTATTGAAAGTGAAGATAATTTGTTGCGAACGACGCCCATTGCTTCTTCGCCAGTGATAAAAGTAAGCATTATTATTAATGAATTTTTACCTAATCCAACCGGTTCTGATACAGACAATGAGTGGATTGAATTATATAATAACAGCGATGTTAAAGTAGCGCTTACAGATTGGTGGATTGAAGATGCGAGCGGGCAGAAATATACTTTTAAAGATGAAGAAATAATGAGTCAGGGTTATTTAACCCTTCCTTATTCCAAAACGAAAATTACTTTAAATAACAATGGTGAAACTTTGAGTTTATATTCACCTCGAGGAGAATTAGCTTTTAAAATTTCTTATTCGGGCAAAGCCAACGAGGGTATGTCTTTTGCGCGAGCCGGCCAAAATGACTGGCGATGGACTTCAATTCTTACTCCTAATAAGCAGAATCAATTTTCAAGCGAATCATCGCAAAATACGGAATTAGCAATTCAACAGATGGATGAATCGGATGTTGCTGAAAATAATGCGCCTTCAACTGTTGATGCCGACTCTTCTTTAAAGCAGCAGACAGTAACGAGTTCGATATCAAACGCGTCAGATAAGATAATTATTGTTGCTATTGGATTGGGTTTAATATTAAGTGTAGTAGCAGCAATTTTTATTAAAAAGATTTTACCGCCAGTTCATTGATGAAATTTTATTTTAAATCCGCTAGAGTTTCTCCTGTGTAATACTGAGCTTTTAACGGCACGGAAAGAAATTCATTTTGCTCCATTAAAGGAAGGAGATTGTTTATTGTCCATTCAACTTTGTTTTCTTTGACTTCAAAAATTAGCTCATCATGAATTTGCAAAATGAGACGGATATCGTCAATTGCATTTTCTTTTTGAAGAAAGTCATTAATTTTGATCATTGCTTTTTTAATGATGTCGGCGGCTAATCCTTGAATAGGGAAGTTGATAGCAGCGCGTTCGGCAAGGCTGCGGTATTTTTGATTGCCAGAGATCAAATCCCAAACCCAGCGAATGCGGCCGCTTAAAGTTTTAACGCAGCCAGTTTGTCGTGCTTCGGCCAAAGTTTTTTCTCTCCAGTCTTTAATATTGGCAAAATCATGATAATATTCTTCAATGAATTTTTTAGCTTGATCTTTTGGTATTTGAGCAGTTTCGCTAAATGCTTTAGCGCCCATCCCATAAAGAATGCCAAAATTTAATGTTTTGGCTTGGCGGCGCATTGCAGGCGTAACTTGATCAAGGGTGGTGTTATTTATTTCTGCCGCTGTTAGAGCATGGATATCTTGGTCATTAAGAAAAGCCTCTTTCATTTTGGGATCATCGGCCAAAGAAGCTGCAATACGTAATTCAATTTGAGAATAGTCAAAACCAACAAATTGGTAGCCTTTTTCAGCAACGAAACCTTGTCTAATTTTTTTTGCCAATTCTCCTTCTATCGGAATATTTTGAAGATTGGGATTTTCTGAAGAGAGGCGACCAGTTGCTGTACCTGTTTGATTATAAGTGGTATGAATACGGCAATTTTCATCCATTAAAGATGGCAACGGTTCTAAATAAGTGCTTTTGAGTTTCATTAATTCGCGATATTGAAGAATTTTAGCGATAGCCGGATGGAGATCTTTAATTTTGATGAGTTCATTTTCACGAGTAGATAAAAGCCCAGTGGCAGTTTTAGAAAGATGTTTGTTGTTCAAATTAAGTTTTTGGAAAATTACTTGAGAAAGTTGTTTGGGGGAATTAATATTAAACTCCGAATTCGTTAGCTCAAAAATCTCTTTTTCTAATTTTTGTAATTCGTGATTTAATTCATCGGTTAAGCGATAAAAATGATCCGGATTAATTTTAATGCCGAAATGCTCCATTTGCGCCAAAACATTAACGAGGGGCATTTCAATTTGTTGGAAGACATTTGTTAAAGCAAGCTCTTTGATTTTATTTACCTGCGCTGTTTTGATTTTTTTCAGGATTGTTAAAATATTATCGTTGGGAAGAGGGGTTTTGAAAATGATTTGCCAAATTCTTTGAAGGGAGTAATCTTTTAATTCAGAATTGATGAGCCATTGAGCAATTTTAATATCATGGTTTAAGTTGAGATTGTAATCATCAATTTGCTTTACAATATTTTTTAAATCATAACCCACGAGAGAAAATTGTTTAATTTTATTAAAGGAATTTTGATCTTTAGGTAAAGAAAAAAATTGATCGGCTACTAATAATTCTACATTCTTATTGAGATTAATAATGGCTTCGGCTTGAGTTGGCAGAGGATTTAATTTTTGTTCTGTTTGCCATTGAATAGAGGCTTGAGAGAAAGCGTTCTCTGGCGTATTGGTTTGGGACTCTTCGGGCATTAATTGATTTACAAGACTTTCAAATCGCCATTTTTTAAAAAGAGGAATGAGTGATTCTTTGTTAATGCCATTAAATTTTAAATCAGAAAGTTTTACTTCTAAAGGAGCATTGCAATTTAGAGTTGTTAAGTATTTACTAAAAAATGCTTGCTCTTTTTGATCTAAGAGCGCAGCTAAAGTTTTTGGTTTAATTAAGCGCGCTTCAGAAGTTTTCTGAAAATTTTCATTTTCAATTTTTTGGTAAAGGTTTTCTAAGGTTTCAAAATGTTTAATTAATTCAATAGCTGTTTTTTCTCCAATTCCTTTGACGCCCAAAATATTATCAGAAGGATCGCCTTTTAACGCCTTAAAATCAATTAACTGTTTAGGACTAAGGCCATAGCGTTCCTGTACTTCCTTTTCATTATAAATAACGGTGTCTTGAATTCCTTTTTTCATTGTGTAAACCACTACTTTATCATCGTCTACTAATTGAAGAGTGTCCAGATCACCAGTGAGAATAATAATTTTTAAATCTTTTTCGTTAGAGAATTTTTTGACAAGCGTGCCGATGAGATCATCGGCCTCATAACCGGGAATTTCGAAATATTTAATAGGAACGGCACTAAAAAACTCTCTTACTTTATCAAACTGAGGAATAAGATTTTCATCAGTTTTTGGGCGAGTGGCTTTATATTCTTTATATTCTTTATGCCTAAAAGTAGGTTCGGCCAAATCGAAGCATGCCGCGAGATAATCAGGTTTAAATTCGCGGATAATTTTTAAAATAATGCGAATAGTGCCATACACTGCGCCAATAGGTTCACCTTTAGGAGTGGTTAAATTTGGCAAAGCATGAAAGCAGCGATGGATTAACGCATGAGAATCAATAAGGATAAGAGTCATAAGAAAATTAAAATTCAAAAGATGGAGTCAAAAATAAAATTATTTAAGTTTTTTAGTTTTGGGTTGGGATTTTATTTTTGAATTTTCAACTTTTGAATTAATTGTTATTTCTCTCTTATTTTTATCAACGACTTTGAAATTGATCCACAGAGTATTTTTTGGAAGTAGCTTTTTAATACGTTCTGGCCACTCAATAAAAACGAGATTTTTTGGATCCTGAATAATTTTTTTAAAATCAAGAGTAAGAATTTCCTCCGCTTTTTCCAGACGATAACAATCAATATGGTAAAAATTTTTAAAATGGGGATTTTTTCGTAATGAAAAAGATTTAATGATTAAAAATGTGGGGCTTAAAATTCTGCCTTTGATTTTTAGAGATTTGCCTACGCCTTGAATAAAGGTGGTTTTGCCAGCGCCCAAATTACCCTGTAGAGCAAAAATATGAGGTGGTGAAGATTTTTGGTCCAGTAGTGTTTTTACAAGAATTTGAGCAATTTTTTGAGTTTGGACTGGTGAATGAGAAAGAATTTTTAGGGAAGATTGCATTAAAGAAATTATACAATAAAAAGTTAAAAAACAAAATGACGAAAGGCGAAAGGGGCGGCGGAAAATTTCTTTGAAATTTTCCGCCGCCCCTTTCGCCTGTCGCAAATCGTTTTCAAATACCTATTTTTTTAATTTGCTTTTTTCTTTATTTTGTCTTAAATTAGAATTGATGAGTCATTTTTTTGAAATTGAAGGAAGTAAAAAATTAAAAGGAGAAATTAAAGTATCAGGCACAAAAAATGGCGCACTGGCTATTTTACCAGCCTGTCTTTTAACCGAGGAGCCTTGTGTGATTAAAAATATTCCGCTGCTTACTGACGTTTTAGTGATGGTTGATATTCTAAAGAATTTAGGGGCGGAAATAGAATGGTTAGATGAAAGAACAATTCGTATTCAAGCAAAAAATGTTTTAAGTGATGCTGATACGAAATTAGTAAGAAAAATTAGAGCATCGTTTTTAGTGGCTGGTCCTATTTTAGCGCGGATAGGCGAATTAAAAATTGCAAAACCCGGCGGTTGTCATATTGGCGCGCGCAGTTTAGATACGCATTTTGAGGGTTTTGCTGATTTGGGTGTTAAATCAGCTTTAGAAAGAGAAGAATCTGAAAAATATTATTTAAAAGCTCCAAAACAATTTAAACCAGCCATTGTTTCTTTAAATGAATTTAGCGTGACAGCAACGGAAAATCTAATGATGTTAATGGCGAAGATTGAAGGAAAAAGCGAAATCCATTTAGCAGCTGCTGAACCGCATGTTCAAGAATTAGGCGAATTTTTAAAATCAATGGGCGCTGAGATTGAAGGATTGGGAACACATACCATTATTATTAAAGGCAAGCAAAAATTGAAAGGCGCAGAACATACCATTTGGCCTGATTATATTGAAGCGGGGACTTTTTTTAGTTTAGCTGCTACAACTAAAAGTAATCTTACTATTACCAATGTACCTGTTGCTTATTTAGAAATGGTCTTTCGTAAGTTGAAAAAAATGGGAGTTTCGTATAGAATAAAAGACAGCCAGGTTTTAATTGAGGGCAAAGATAGTTCTTTGAAAGCAGCCAAAATTCAAACATTACCGTATCCAGGATTTCCAACTGATCTTCAAGCTCCTTTCGCGGTTTTAGCTACTCAAGCTAAAGGTGACAGTTTAATTTTTGATACATTATTTGAAGGCAGATTTAAATATGTTGATGAGTTAAATCAAATGGGAGCAAAAATTTTTCTTTGCGATCCGCACCGTATTCTTGTATCAGGTCCGACGCCGCTTTATGGAACAAAAATCAAAAGTTTTGATTTACGTTCAGGAGCCACGCTGATTATTGCTGCCTTAGCGGCTCGGGGAAAAAGTCAGCTTCTAGGCATTGAAGAAGTAGACCGCGGTTATGAAAAAATTGAAGAGCGGCTGCAAAAAATTGGTGCGAATATAAAACGAGTCGAGGCAGAATCATAATAATATGTTTATTAAAAAAATTGGAATTGATTTAGGGACTACAAATACATTGGTTTTTGTACCCAAAAAAGGCGTAATTATTTTTGAGCCAACTATTGTTGCTTATGATCTCAATGACAATAAGATCTTAGCGGTGGGTAAGGAGGCAAAGGAAATGTTAGGACGTACGCCAGATGATATAGGAGCTTATCGGCCATTAAAAGACGGCGTGATTGCTGATTATAAAACGACCAAAATTATATTAAAGTATTTTATTTCTAAAGCCTTAGGTAGTTTTAATTTTTTTAAGCCCACTTTAATTATTTCTGGTCCAGCCGGTATTACTTCTACAGAAAGGCGAGCGGTTATTAACGCAGCTTTGGAGGCGGGTGCGCGTGAAGTTTATCTTGTCCGCGAACCCATCTTGGCTGCTTTGGGGGCGGGAATCCCCATTAATTCCGCTTCAGGTCATATGATTGTTAATATCGGAGGTGGCACTAGTGAAATTGCGGTGATTTCTTTGGGTGGCATTGTTTCGTGGGCCTCTTTAAGAATTGCAGGGAATAAATTTGATGAGGCGATAGTGAATTATATTCGAAAGAAATATAATTTAGCGATTGGCGATCAAACAGCAGAAAGAATTAAAATTGAAGCAGGCGCAGCTCTGCCTCAAAAAAACAAGATTGAAACCGAAGCAAAAGGACGTGATTTAACAACAGGGTTGCCACGTTCTGTGATCGTCAATTCTAATGAAATTGCTGAAGCACTGGCTCCTCATTTGGAAGAAATTGCCGAAAGTATTCGTTCTGTATTTTTGAATACTCCACCAGAGTTAGCAGCGGATATTATTGAAAAGGGAATTGTGATTGCTGGCGGCAGTTCATTGTTGCGAGATTTAGATTCATATATTTCGAAAGTTACGGGGGTGAATACTTTTCTAGCCGAAGATGCTTTGTATTGTGTAGCCAAAGGCACGGGCATTATTTTGGAACATTTGGATATTTACAAAAGAGCTCTAATGAGCAAGCGTTAAAATGAAAATAGATCAATATTTCAAAAAAATTATTGAGCAAGATATAATTGATGGCGCTTGGCTTTTTTTAAGCATGGATGAGGAGATGCTTTTTCAAAAAAGTTTAAGTTTAGCCAAACAAGTTACTTCAGCATCTTATATTTATATTGTTTCCGAGAGCGAGCAATTGGAAGATTTTATTAAAAATAGCCATCAGGTTTTTGATCCGGCAATAAAAAGCATTTTTGAAATTCAAAGATTGCTTTTTTTATCTAGTGATGAAAAAAAAGTGGTAATAGTTAAAATGATGGAAGATCTTTCTGAAGAAGCGCAAAACTCTTTGCTTAAAATCACCGAGGAACCGCCAGTGAATACTGCCTTCTTTTTTCTCAGCAAAGACGAGAATAGAGTATTGCCGACATTGCGTTCGCGTTTTCGGATAATTAAATTTCCTGAAAAAAATTCCTTTTACCAAAAACGCATTTCTTCGGAAATGAGAACGTTTCTACATTCTTCTCAGCCGCTCAATGTTTATTTAGAAAATTTTTTGGAAGAGGATCCGGTAATTTTTTTAGAAAACTTAGTCATTGTTATGAGGGATGGCCTCTTGAATTCCTTAAATCTTGAGGAGTTAAAAATTACAAATGGAGAGGGAGAGGCAAATGTAAAAGATTTAAAAAACGCCCTTTACGCCTTAGAAGGTATTAAATATCATAATTTAAATTCTCGCCTGCAAATCGAAGATTTATTATTAAATATTAATAAAAATTAATTTTTTTATTTTTGTTGCTAAAAGCCATGGGATCCTTCGGGCGTTACCCTCAGGATGACGTAAGAAGCGAAAGCCGAAGGATCCTTCGGACTAAAACCCTCAGGATGACAATGTATTGGTTTGTCATTCTGAGTGAAACCTGCCTGCCGGTTAGGTAGGTGAAGAATCTCATACTCAGCAGTGATGGTTAATAAGGCGGCGGCGAATTTCTTTTAGAAATTCGCCGCCGGTAAACCCTGTTTTATTTTTAAATTTTATGCCACTGCTTTATTGCTAATTATAGAGTGAAAATTTGAGATTTACATTTTATTATATTATAATTATTATAGTCGTTAAAACATTTATTTATGCCCATTAATCAATTAATCGAAAAATTAAAAAAAGAAGGCGAATCTGTGATTGAAGGATTTCGGAACGAAATTTTAGGTGTTCGTTCTAATCGACCTCAGCCGGCTCTTATTGAAAATATTAAAGTAGAATGTCCTGTTTATGGTTCTATCCTGCCACTTAAACAATTGGCAACCATTCAAGTGAGTTTGCCCAATAGTTTAATTGTTCAAGTATGGGACAAAGTAAATGTTTCGGCTTGTGAGAAAGCTATTCAAGCATCTAATTTGGGGGTTTCTACAATAGTAGAAGGATCGCAAATTCGAGTTATTCTTCCGCCCTTATCTCAGGAAAGGCGAGATCAGATTTTCCAATTAATCAAGAAAAAATCAGAAGATACAAAAATTCGTTTACGTCTTTTAAGAGAAGATGTTTTGAAAGAAATAAAAGAGTTATTTGAACAAAAGAAAATTTCCGAAGATGATAAATATCGTAGCAAGGAGCAGATTGATAAATTAATGGATGATTTTAATCATAAAATAGAGGAAATCGTTGAAGTCAAAAAAAAGGAGATTTACGAATAAAAGAAATTAATTTTTTCATAAAAAGAACCATTCTTTTTATATGAGTGCTATTATTTTTATACTTTGTTTAGCTTTTTTAATTATTGTTCATGAATTTGGGCATTTTTTAGCAGCCAAAAAAAGTGGAATGAAAGTTGAAGAATTTGGAGTTGGATTGCCTCCTCGTATTTGGGGAACAAAAAAAGGGGAAACGATTTATTCGATTAATGCTTTGCCTTTTGGAGGCTTTGTAAAAATTTATGGAGAAGATGGTTCTTATGAAAATGAAGAAAATAGTTTTTCAGCAAAAAAACCAGCTGTTCGATTAAAAGTTTTATTAGCAGGCATTGCAATGAATTTGATAGTTGGCATTATTCTTTTGGGTGTTGGTTTTAATATTGGCATTCCTGCTCTTGCAACCGAAGATAATATGCCTTATTTACAAGATATCAAACTATCTATTTTAGAAGTTCAAAAAGATTCACCGGCAGCCATGGCTGGGCTCAAAACAGGCGATCGAATTTTAGAGGTGAGTCGCGGTGATGAAAAAATATCTTTGCCTACAGTTGAGGAATTGCAGTCGTTTACGAAAAAATGGGGCGGTGAAGAAATTAATTTAAAAGTTGAACGAGGGAAAGAATCTTTTGAAATTAAAGCAACGCCTCGTAAAAACTTTGAAGAGAATCAAGGGGCTTTGGGTATTGCGATTGGCGAAACAGGAATACTTAAATACCCCTTTTTTCAAAGTATTTGGGAGGCCATCAAAGGAGGATTTAGTATTTTTATTAATGTTTTTATAGGGCTTTTTCTTTTTTTGAAAAATTTAATTATTAATGGCCAAATGATGGGCGAAGTAGCTGGACCGGTTGGCATAGTGGCTTTAGGGGGGCAGACGGTCAAAATGGGTATTGGATATTTGATTCAATTTTTAGCGACTTTGTCAATATATTTAGCCGCTTTTAATCTTATTCCTTTTCCGGCGCTTGATGGTAGCCGCGCGCTCTTTGTTTTAATTGAAAAAATTAGAGGGAAGGCTGTGCCCGCAAAAGTGGAAAATTTAATTCATTCTTTAGGTTTTGTTATTTTGATTGGTCTTGTTATTGTCGTTACTTTCCACGATATTTTAAACTTATTTTGAGGTTAAAAATTGAAAAAAGAAAAAAAAGAATTACAATATTAAGGACTATGTTAGAATCAAAAGCATTTGTTTCAATTAATCGAGGAGCTGTTGAAGATGAAACAGCTTTGAATGCACAACTCCTGATAAGAGGAGGATTTGTTGAGAAGGTAATGCCGGGTATTTATGTTTATTTGCCTTTGGGCTGGCGGGTTTATAAAAAAATAGAAACAATAATTCGAACGGAAATGTTTAGAATAGGAAGTGAGGAAATTTTTCTTTCAGCGCTATTACCAAAAGAATTATGGATAAAGAGCGGACGATGGGAATCTTTTGGTGATATTCTGATGAAAGTCAATGATCGTGATGGCAGGGAATATGTTTTGGGCCCTACGCATGAAGAATTAATAGCAGAATTAGCTAAAAAATACATTTTGACATATAGAGATTTACCAAAAGCCATTTTTCAAATTCAAGAGAAATTTCGAGATGAACAAGAAGTACAATCAGGATTATTAAAAACTAAAGAATTTATAATGAAAGATTTGTATAGTTTTCATGCCACCCGACAAGACTTGGATTTTTTCTATGAGGAAATGAAAAAATCTTATATTAATATTTTTAATCAATGTGGTTTAAAATCTTATATTGTTGAAGCAGCCGGTGGTAATTTTACTGATGAGAATGTTCATGAATTTATGTTAAAAACAGAAGCAGGAGAAGAGACGACGGTTTTTTGTGAATTATGCGATTTTGCTCAGAACAAGCAATTGAAAGAAGCAGAAGGAAGAGATCAATGTCCTCGTTGTGGCGGTTTACTTAAAGAAGAAAAAACAGTGGAACTGGGAAATATTTTCAAACTTGGAACAAAATTTAGCGAAAACACAGGAGCGTATTTTGTTGATCGTGATGGCGAGAAAAAACCAATTTTAATGGGCTGCTATGGCATTGGCTTAAGCCGATTGATGGGAGTAATTGCTGAGGTTTATCATGATGAAAAGGGCTTGGTATGGCCTGTTTCCGTAGCTCCATGCCTCATTCATTTAATAAAAATAAACGAGACGGATCCGAAAATTGATGCTAAGATAAAAAAGCAAGCAGATAAATTATATCAGCAATTGACTCGAAAGGGTTTCGAGGTTTTATATGATGATCGAGTTGAGTTTACAAGCGGAGAGAAAATTGCGGAGGCTGACGCTATCGGAATTCCTTATCAAATAATAATAACTGCTAAAAACTTACAAAGGGAATTAGTAGAAATAAAAAGTCGAAATTCAGGGGAAAGCGAATTATTAAAAATATCGGCGGTCGGAAACTATTTTAAAAATATTAATCAATAATTATGTTTAAAAAATTATTAGCAAAAATGTCGCCGGGATTGGGAATTGATTTGGGTACAGCCAATTCCCTTGTTTATTTGGAGAAACAAGGGGTTGTTATTAATGAGCCGTCGGTAGTGGCTTACAATCAAAAAACGAATGAGATTTTAGCTATTGGACGTGAAGCGCAAGCGATGGTTGGACGTACGCCTCCTCATATTGTAGCAGTTCAGCCATTGACCAATGGAGTAATTTCTGATTTTGAATTGTCGGAAGAAATGCTTCGTTATTTTTATCGTAAATTCCAAAAATCCAAATTAGGAATTTTGCCGTATCGGCCGCGGGTGGTTATTGGTATTCCTTGTGGAATTACTGAAGTGGAAAAAAAGGCAGTAGAAGATGCAGCCTTAAATGCCGGAGCAGGCGAGGTTTATTTGGTAGAGCAAACTTTAGCAGCGGCGATCGGTAGTCATATTCCTATTTTTGAACCATCGGGCAATATTTTAGTTGATATTGGTGGAGGAACTACGGATATCGTTGTTATTTCCCTTGGCGGTATTGTTCGTTATAAAAACTTAAAAATTGCTGGTCAAAAATTTAATGAAGACATTATAAGATATGTTAAGGACGAATATCGTTTATTAATTGGAGAAGTGAGTGCAGAACGTGTAAAGTTGGAAATTGGATCAGCTAAAATTAATGGAATGGAAAAATTAGAAACAGTTGTCAGAGGAAGAGATTTAACCACTGGCTTACCGAAAGAAGTTACTCTAACAAGCGAAGAAGTTGCAAGGGCTTTGGATAAATCCCTGAAAGTTTTAGTGGAAGCGATTCGGTCTACCATTGAGGAAACACCACCGGAATTAGTGGCTGATATTTCTATAAAAAACATTTGGTTGTCGGGTGGAGGAAGTTTATTACACAATCTTGATCGTTTGATCGAAAATTATTGCATGATGCCGGTAAAAAGCGTTGATGATCCTTTAACGGCGACGGTGCGAGGATTGGGGATTATCGTGGAAAATTTAAAACAGTATAAAAATATCCTTATTTATGAGCACAAAGAGAACGAATAATCTTATTGTAATTTTGTTAATTATTGCCTTTCTGGGAAGTTTTATGAGGCCAGTATTGGCTTTAGCCACTAACGAAGAAGATAGTAATAACGGAGATAAAACTTTTACCGCAAGAGCTCGAACTATTCTTTTACGTGCTGTTCAGGATATTGATAATTGGGTTAGAGGTTTGATTTATTTTAAGGAAATTCAAGAGGAAAATAATGTTTTGGTTTTTCAAAACCGAGCTTTAAAGTCTTTGTTAATTGATTATCATAATTTAAAGTCAGAAAATGAATTATTGCGAGAGGCATTAAAAATTCACCAATCGCAAGACATTAATTTTCTTTTAGCCAACGTTATTGGTCGATCGCCTTTGAATTTCTCTCAGACTTTTGTGATTGATGTGGGAGAGGAAGATGGAATTAAGGTGGGACAGAGTGTTGTTTGGGGAGGAAAAACTTTAATAGGAGAAATTATTGATGTGCGAAAAAATTCTAGCACAGTTCGAGCTATTACGGATAGTGAATTTAGAGCCGCGGTTTTTGTTGGTGAAGGCCGAACTGAAGCCCTTTTCACCGGTAATGGCTTTTTACCTCCTTTTTTAGATTTGGTACCGACGAAAGAAGAAATTGCTTTAAATGAACAGGTTTATACTTCAGGTTTGGATAATAAATTTATTCGAGGTTTGTACGTTGGAGATGTAAGTGAAATTAATAAACCCGAAGGTAAAATTTTTCAGGAAATCAAAATTACCCCGGCTTTAGATTGGACGAGCATTTATCAAGTCTTAGTTATCGTTCATTAATAATGAAAAAGATAAAACAAATTTTGCACGTTCTTACTTTTCTGTTATTTATAAGCCTTTTGGCCATTTTACAAATAACGATTATTAATCAATATCCCATCGGAGGAGTAAAAGTAAATCTAGTTCTTATAGGATTGTTAGCTAATATTTTTAATCCTCGTTTTGGAAAGGTGGTTTTAGGTGCTGTTGTAGGAGGTCTGATTTATGATTTTGGCGGGATTTTTAATTTTATTTCTCTAATAAGTTTTTTGGTTACAATAGTAATTCTGCATTTATGGAGTAAAAAATATTTGGTTAAAAAGAACATGTTGATGATTTTTTTCTTTGGCGCTATTGGAACAATATTTTTCAATTTTTTTTACGTGCTGTTGAGTTATTTTCTTTTTCATGCAAACTTTTTTTATTATTTTTTAAGTCTGAGACACGTTGTGGAAATATTACTTAATGGCGGAGGAGCTTTTATTTTTGCTTTAATTGGTGAGGGATTTACGCAAATAAGCCATTTATTTAAAAAATAATGAAATTAAATTTTAAGAAGAATAAAAAAGTAAAAAGAGAAAGTGATTTTTTGGAAGTAGAAGAAATTTTATTTAATAAAGAAGCGGTTTCAAAATTAAAAGAAGAAGAACTTAGTCGTTTGGAGGTTTCTATTGGGAAATGGGGGTTAAATTCGATTTTTTTGTTTGGGATTTTTCTTTTAATTTTTGCGTTAGGCTTGGTTGGTTATTTAAATTTTGCGAAAGGCGATGAATATCAACAAATTGCCCAAAAAAATGCTTTAAAATCCATTCCTATTATTGCTGATCGAGGTTTGATTTTTGATAATCATAATAGGGTTTTGGTTTACAATCAAGAAGTATTTGATTTAGTGTTTTTCCCTGCGTATTTACCTGTTGATAAAATAGAAAGAGAAAAGATATTAAAAAAAATTGAAGAAAAACCAGAAATTGCAGCGGCTATTAATAAAGAAAATTTAGAAGAAGATGACCCTTTAGAGAGTATTATTTTACAAAGCAATTTAAGTCGCGAAGAGGCTATTAGATGGGAAAGCTATTTTGCTGGTTATTCAGCAGTTCAAGTTATTAGGCAAAACTTACGCCAATATACTTCACCACTTGCTTTTAGTCATATTTTAGGTTATGTGGGTCGCGTATCGGCTGAAGATATTCAGAAAAATCCACTTTATAGTAATTTTGTGAAAATTGGCAAAGCTGGTCTCGAATCTTTTTATGAAGATAATTTACGCGGTCAAGACGGAGAAATTAAAGTACTAAGAAATGCTTATATGGAAATTTTAGGGCAGAGCGTCGTTAAAGAGCCGGTGGCGGGTAATAATCTTTATTTAACGATTGATGCCGATCTCCAAGAATACAGCTATAAAACTCTTGCTCGACAGATTGATAATTTAGGGAAAGAAAGAGGCGGCGTAGTAATTGTTTCTGACCCGCAGAGTGGAGAAATCCTTTCATTAGTTAGCTACCCAGGTTATGATATCAATAGTTTGTCAAAGGGTATTACCCAGAAAGAATTTGAAACATTAATCAATTCAAAAGTTACTCCTCTTTTTAATCGAACGGTTTCTGGTCTTTATAATCCAGGTTCAACAATCAAACCAATCATCGCCATTGCTGCTTTAGAAGAAAACATCATCGATCCTTTTAAAAAAATAGAAACGCACGGCTATATTACTATTCCTAATCCTTATTTTCCTGATCGGCCATCTATTTTTGTTGATTGGCGTAATAATGGTGTTGTAAACATGCAAGATGCAATTGCTCGATCCAGCAACGTTTATTTTTATATTATTGGTGGTGGTTATGAAGATTTTGTTGGATTGGGCATTGAGCGAATTAGAAATTATTTAGAAAAATTTCAATTTAATCTAGTAACCGGTATTGATTTACCAGCAGAAAAAGTTAGCAATATTCCTGATGAAAAGAGTAAAAACCCCTGGCGTATAGGTGACACCTACAATGTTTCTATTGGCCAGGGCGATTTATTAACAACACCGATAAGATTAATAACGAGTTTAAACGTTATGATTAACGGTGGAAAAATTTTGCGGCCGTATCTTTTAGATCACATTGCTGATAATAATCAGCGGACAATTTTTCAAAACGAAATACAAGTAGCAAAAGATAATTTTCTAAACTCCAAAAACATAGAGATTGTAAAAGAAGGAATGCGAAAAACGGTTACGAGTCCTTTAGGCACGGCGCATACTCTTATCGATTTACCATTTAGTGTTGGAGGAAAAAGCGGCAGCGCTCAAACATCAGGTAATACAAAAACCAATGCCTTATTTTATGCTTTTGCTCCGTATGACGATCCACAGATTTCCGTTTTAATTTTAATTGAAGATGTACCGGAAGGTTCTTTAAATGCTATTCCAGTAGCAAAAGATATTTTAATGTGGTATTATAAAAATAGAGGTTTTAAATAATTAATGTCTTAATCGATATCTTAAATTTTAAAATCTAACCTCAAATAATTTTAAAGGCATTAAAAATTATAAAATTATTTCGGTGATGCTTTTAGAATAACAATTGGATTGAAAGCCGCGGGATTCATCTATTAGATTTTGTTTTTGGATGCTGCGCGGTGGCGATTTTCTTTAGAAAATCGCCACCGCGCCGCTTCATCTCTAGTCGTTTATTACTTTTAGATTTAATATTTCATGAATAATATGCCCCCAGTTTATTTAAGCAAAGAAAAATATGAAGAGTTATGTCGTGAACTTGAAGCACGGAAAACGACTATTCGGCAAAAAATAGCCGCTGATTTAAAGCATGCTAAAGACCTAGGAGATTTATCCGAAAACGCCGCTTATACAGAAGCCAAAGATGCAAAAGAAAAAAACGATCGTCGAATTGATGAACTAGAAAATATTCTTGCTCATTGCGAAATTATTGAAAAATCACAAAAAAATGATAGAGTTTATATAGGAGCTAAAGTGAAAATTCAAGACGAAAAAGGAGAGATTTTCGAATATCAAATTGTTGGCCCAGAAGAAAGTGATCCATTTAAAAACCTGATTTCTTACAGATCGCCATTAGGAATGGAGTTGATGGATAAAAAAGAAGGAGATTGGATTAAAATTCAAAGCCCCAATCAAACGATCAAAAAATATAAAATTATCTCTATTGATTAAAATTATGTCAACAGCTGATCAGGTTAAAAAAATAAGAATTGCAAAAATAAAAGAATTAAAAAAACAAGGCAAGGAAGTGTATCCCAGTCATTGTTTTCGTAACCAATCAATTAGTAATATTTTGAATAATTTTTATTCTTGGAGTATTGCAAAAAAGAAAATTTGGGTAGGAGGAAGAATAATGAGTATTCGTTTTCATGGCGGAATAGCATTTGCCGATTTGTGGGATGCCAGCGGGCATTTACAGATTGTTTTTAAAAAAGAGGAAACAAAAAATTTTGAACTTCTCAATCAATACTTGGATGTAAGCGATTTTATTGAAGTAAGAGGTTTTCCTTTCAAAACGGAAAGAGGGGAAAAAAGTTTATTAGTTCAAGAGTGGCGTATTTTAGCAAAAAGCTTAAAGCCCATTCCTTCAGAATGGTATGGTTTAAAAGACACCGAAGAACGCTTTCGGCGTCGCTATCTTGATTTAATTTTAAACGAGGAAGTAAAAAAGCGCTTTGAAACTCGCTCGAGAATTATTAAAGCAATGAGAGGCTTTTTTGATAAGGAAGGTTTTATGGAAGTGGAAACGCCTATTTTACAAACATTGGCCGGCGGAGCCGCTGCGTGTCCATTCAAAACAAAACTTAATATTTTGAATATGCCACTTTATCTTCGCATTGCACCAGAATTATATTTGAAACGATTAATTGTTGGTGGTTTTGAAAAGATTTTTGAAATTGGTAAGAATTTTCGCAACGAGGGTATTGATAAAACTCATAATCCAGAATTTACAATGATGGAGCTTTATTGGGCCTATGCTGATTATGAAGATATGATGGATTTTATTGAACAGCTTTTTGTTTATATTCTCAAAAACGCCTTGCCTCAAACAAAAGACCCCATGCTCATTAATTTTAATGGTCAATTAATTAATTTTACTCCACCATGGCCACGCAAAAAATTTTTAGATTTAATTGAAGAAGAAACAAGCCTAAAACCGTTAGCAACAAAGAGTCAAACATGGAGAGCGTTTCTTCAAACTCAAGGAGTAACAATAACAGAAGAAATAAAAAAGATGGATGAGTGGGGGTTGATGGATGAAGTTTATAAAAAAGTTTGTTTAGAAAAATTAACTCAGCCCACTTTTGTTACCCATCATCCCATTGTTTTATCGCCATTAGCAAAATTGAGCAAAGACAATTTGAATGAAACAGAAAGATTTCAGTTGGTTGCTGGCGGAATCGAATTGGTTAATGGTTATTCAGAATTAAATGACCCCTTAGAGCAAGCGGAACGTTTTAAAAAACAAGAACAACGAAGAAAAGCGGGGAATAAAGAAGCATCGCCCTATGATAAAGATTTTATAGAAGCATTGGAATATGGAATGCCACCCACAGCAGGCGTTGGTATTGGCATTGATCGATTGGTTATGCTTTTAACCAATGCACCATCTATCAAAGAGGTCATCTTTTTCCCTTTTATGAAAAATAAATAAAAATATGCTTACAGATTTATTAAAAAAAATTAGAGAAAATCCTCAATTATATAAAGAAGGAATTGCAAAGAAAAATTGCAACGTCGAAATTATTGATAAAATTTTAGCAATTGACAAAGAATATCGTAGTAATTTAGCAGAAGTGGAATTTTTGAGAGCTCATTTAAATGAGTTGTCACAAAATGCTAAATTTAGCCAAGATCATTTAGAGCAAGCGCGAGCTACTAAACAGCGTATTAAAGATTTGGAAAGGGAATTAACACCAATAGAAAATGACTTAGATAAATTACTTTATCAGATTCCTAATTTACCGTTTGAGGATGTTCCATTAGGGAAAGACGAGAGTGAAAATAAAGTATTACGAGAAGTGGGGAAAAGGCCAAAATTTAAATTTGAACCTCAAGATTATTTAACGCTAACAGAAGATAAGTGGATTGATACTAAAAGAGCTGCTAAAGTAGCGGGAACGCGCTTCGGATATTTAAAAAATGAGGCAGTGCTTTTGGAATATGCGTTAGTAAGATGGGTAATGAATTCTCTTAAAGAAAAAGGATTTGTGCCAATAGTCCCGCCTGCTTTTATTTCTTCTAAGGCTATGAAGGGGATGGGTTATATTGATAATGAAAAAGATTTGGCGGAACGTTATTATTTTCCTCAAGATGATTTATTTTTGATTGGTACAGCCGAGCAAGCAGTTGGTCCGATGCATATGGACGAAGTTTTAGAAGAAAAAGAGTTGCCTTTGCGCTATATTGCTTTTTCGCCGTGCTTTAGAAGAGAAGCTGGTTCTTATGGAAAAGATACCAAAGGAATTTGGCGCGTACATTATTTTGAAAAATTGGAAATGTTTATTTTTTGTAAACCAGAACAATCTGAAGAAGAGCATCAGCTTATTTTAGCTATTGAAGAGGAGTTGATGCAAAAATTGGGATTGCCTTATCGTGTTATTCAATTGTGTACGGGCGATTTGTCAAATCCTTCGGCTAAATCTTTTGATATTGAAGCATGGTTGCCGAGTCAGAATCGATACGCCGAGACTCATTCGTGCAGTAATTGCACAGACTTCCAATCTCGGCGATTAAATATTCGCTATCGATCCAAAGATGGTTTGCAATTCGTGCACACTCTTAATGGAACGGCGTTTGCTATTGGCAGAATCATCGTTGCAATTATAGAGAATTATCAACAAGCAGATGGTTCAATTAAGATTCCTGAGGTTTTAGAACAATATCTTTAATATCATATTTATGTTATGCCTTATCGACTTACATCTTATAAATTAAGGCAGATTCAAAAGAAAAAACAAAGAAGGCGAACTATTTTTGTTATCATTATTATTGTTCTCTTCATTTGTTGCCTCGGCGGGATATTATTTTTTTCACCTCTTTTTCAAATCAACAGCATAGCTATTAATTCTACTCATTTTGTTAAAATGAGCGATATTTTTCAGAAAGCAACCGAGCAGTTTAAGGATCAAAAACTGTTTAATTTAATAACCGTTCCGGCTAACCTCATTCTTTTTACTCAAGCTGATTGTAAGGCTATTGAAAAATATTTCGTGGCTTTGGATTCTGTTGACTGCCAAAAAATTTATATTGCTAAAATGCTTAAAATTGAAGCGCGAGAAAAACAACAAATAGGAATCCTTTGTTCTGATTCGGTAATTAAAAACCATGGAAATTGTTTGTATTTTGATCAAAACGGTATCGTATTTGCTCTAGCCGAAGAAGACGATGATTTTGATCATTCTCTTATTGCGATGCAAGATGTTACTAATCGCATTTATCAATTAGGTGATAAAATTATTTCCTATGATTTTTCGCCTGTGGTAAAAATAAAAGACATTTTGGCGAATCATCAATTAATATTGAATAAAATAGAAATTGATGATCATGATGTGGTTTATTTTTTTGAAAACGGATTTAAATTGTTAATTTCTCAAGAAAAATTAAAAGAGACAGCGAATATTTTACCTCGTTTATTAGAAATAGAATTCGATTTACAAAAATTAGAGTATTTAGATCTACGCTTTTTGCCAAAGATGTATTATAAGTAGATTGAAAGATTAGAGTGATAAAGATAGGGTTTTTAAGGGGCGACGAAAATTTTCTTTGAAAATTTTCGTCGCCCCGTCCGTCGCATTTATTTTCTTGATTTAGCCACTGTTAAGCCAATGATTTTTTTAGAGCCATTTTGTTTTAAAACTCGCGCAGCCTCTTGCATTGTAGCACCAGAAGTAAAGACGTCATCTATAAGAATGATATTCTTGTTTTTTAAGGAATTTTTATCCTTAACTTCAAAAGCATTTTTGAGATTTAAGTGGCGTTCCTCATAATTATCAAGTTTTGCTTGAGGATGTGTATTTTTTTGGCGTATTAAAATTTCACTATTTATTTCTAATTGAAAATAGTTAGCAAAAATTTTAGCTATTTCTTCGCTTTGATTAAATCCGCGTTCTTTGAAGCGTTGACGCGAAAGAGGAATGGCGATGACGATTGCTCCAGAAAATTGTTTTTTAAGATCAGGCCATATTTTTTCCCAGTAGTTAATGACGATGTTGCCGAGTGTATGGCGAATGTCTTTAACAAACTGATATTTGTAAAGATGAATAAGTTTTTGGACGAGAGGATTTTCATAGTCAGTAGCCGAAGCAATAAAATCCAGAGGGGAATAATTATTGGAGTGGGAACATTTTTTGAATTGGCCAATTCTTTTGAGACAAATAGGGCAGAATAATGATGAGTATAGAGGAATGGTTTTTAGGCAATTTTCACAAAGATAGAGACCGCTTTCGTTTTTAATAAAAGCGCCGCAATTTAAACAAAAAATTGGGAAAAGGCAATCATAGATTAAATTTTTTATTTTGATTATTTTATTCATTGTGGATAAGTATAACTTGTTGCTTCCAACTATCTTTTAAATTATAATATAATAAAAGAGAAAATTAATTCTAGAAATAAATTTTATGCGCACTTTAGGAATTGATATTGGGACAACTAATATAAAAGCAGTGGAACTTTCTGGGACACTGAATAATATAATTTTAGAGAATTATGGTATTTTAGAAACTTACGGTTATTTAGAGCGTAGCAATGCTGCTATTCAAACGAATTATTTTAAACTTGTTGAAGAAATAACAACAGAATTATTAAGGCAATTATTTTCAGCGTTCAAACCTAAAACAAAAAGAGCATTTTTTTCATTGCCTGTGTTTTCTAGTTTTATTACGAATTTCGATTTGCCATTTACTAATAATAAAGAAATTGTTCAAGCAGTTCCTTTTGAAGCTAAAAAATATATCCCATTACCGTTGGAGGAATTAGAAATTAATTGGATGGTGATAGCAAAAGCTGCAGATGGAAGAAAAGAAAAAAGCAGAATTGTTTTGGTGGCAACACCAAAGGAATTGATTCAAAAATATCAACACATTGCTCAAACACTCGGATTAAATCTGATGGGTTGGGAAATCGAAGGATTTTCTTTAGCCCGAACGCTTGTGGCAGATGATAAAACGCCAACATTAATAGTTGATATTGGCACTCAGGTTACAAATCTTTTTGTAGTAGATAACACTTTTTTGGTTAATTTCGAAAGTTTAAATATTGGAGGTGCTGAAATCACTCATATTATTAGTCAAAGTTTAGGCGTTACTCAAGAACGAGCAGAAGAGTTTAAAAAAATTAAAGGATTCAAAGTTAATCCAGAAGAAATGGGTGTTGTTAATGTATTGATGCCAATTGTGGATAATTTTGGGAATGAAATTTTAAGAATGATTGATATCTATCGCGAAAAAAATAATCGTCAAATAGAAAAAGTCATTCTTACAGGAGGAACGGCTAATATGCCAGGATTAACCGAGTATTTTACTGAATTTTTGAATTTGCCAGTAGAAAAAGCATGGCCATTTAAGCAGATAAAATACCAACAGTTTTTAGAGCCGCTTTTAAGGGATACAGCTCCATTTTTAAGCATAGCGACTGGTGTGGCAATGAAGGGCTTGGAATAGTTGTGAAAAAGGATTATAATAAAAATTAGAGGGGGAGTTGCATTTGGAGATTTAAAATATAAAGGTTATAATAAAAGAAATAATATGGCAGATTTTCAAGCAATAGAACCATTAAATAAAAAAAAGACAACAGGATGGATGACTAATTTAATTACTGTTGCAGTAATTATTTTTGTTGTGGTTTTTGCTTTATATTTTGTAGGCGTGTTTTATGAGAATTATATAACAAAAAACATATCCGATATTAATGATAAAATTAAGGATTTGGCGAAAGAAATACCGATTGAAGATCGAAATGAAGTATTGACCTTTTATTCCCAATTAATAAATCTTAGAGCTTTGTTAGCAAATCATTTGTATCCATCTAACATCTTTTCTCGTTTAGAGCTTATCACCCATCCTCAAGTAACTTTTACCACCTTTTCTTATGAAAATAAAACTTCAATAATTAAGTTAGAAGGATATGCGCGTGATTTAAATGTTCTAGCACAACAACTTTTAGCTTTGCAAAAAACAACAGATTTCGTCAAAATTACAGTGAACGATATAAAAAACGCAGCAGACAAAGTGCAATTTGGAGTCGAAATTAATTTTAATCCAACTTTTATTCACAAATAAATTATGAAAGAATCGGAAAAAAGAACTATTAGTATTATTATTATTTTGGCTCTTTTTATTGGAGCGGCTATAGTATTTTTTACAATGACTTGGCCGATGTTCGATCAAGTTTTAAAAGATAATAGAAATCTTGCTTTGGCGAAAGCCGAATATCAAAGACAGGTAGAAGCAGTTCGATTAGCAAAAACCATCGTAGAACAGTATAAAAACCTAACGGATGTTAATCAGATGATTTCATTAACCATGCCTCGAAGTGAAGAGTTGTATAATGCAATAGTTCAATTAAATAAAATTTCAGAAGATAGTGGGTTGAGCATTCAAAGTATTGCGTTGCAAAAAATTGCTAGCGCTACTACTGCACCTAGCAAGACGTTAAGTACATCTTCTCAAAGCTTGTTAAAATCACCACAGCAGTTGGCTCTGACACTATCTCTTAACGGAACATACGAATCATTTAAAACCTGGTTAGAAGCTGTTGAGACGAATATTCGTTTGATGGATATAACTAATATTTCTTTTTCCGGAGTTAAAGCTACACCAACAGAGAGAGGGGGTGATGCAGGTTTCAACTTTTTCAACTTTAGCGTTGCTTTAAATTTATATTATCAACCATAATTAATATGGAAACTATAGAACAAAAATCAAAAACTAATATCTTTATTTATATTATCATTGCAATTTTAATTGTTGCTATTGTGGGAGTTTATTTTGTATTTTTCGCTCCCGAAAAATTAGCAACTTCAGAAACACCCACTGCTATTCCTGTTACTAATACAACTGTTGAAGAGGTTGGTTCGTCTCCTGCGACAAAGACTACATCAGCTCCTTTAGTAAGCCATTCCACCTCCACCGATATTACTGGAGGGTTAAGCTCTCTTAAATTAACGCCAGAAGATATTTTAAATAATCCCATCTTTCAATCATTACGTGCTTATGCTGAACCAGTTGAAGTGCCAACACTTGGTCGTCCGAACCCATTTATTCCTTATTAAAAATAATTAAAATAAAATGATCCCAAACAAAATTTTATTAGAACTTTTAGTTAAAAATAATAAAATTGATCAGGCCACGGCCGACAAACTTCTCAAAGATAGCCAGACGCTTAATCAACCAGTAGAAGAAATTATTTACGAAAGAAATCTCGTTCCTCAAGATGAGGTAGCAAAAATTAAAAGCGAGTACTATAAAATTCCAACAAAACATTTCACCAAAGAGGATATTATTCCCAACGAAGTTTTGAATATTATCCCAGAAGAGGTAGCGCGCACACATCAAATAGTGGCTTTTAAAAAAGATGGAGATACTTTGCACGTTGGAATGCTTTCTCCTGATGATCAACAAGCTCAGGATATTTTGAAATTTATTGCCAAACAACGCAAACTCAACATTGCAATTTATCTAGTTACTAAATCAGACTTGGAAAACATCTGGAAGAATTATCGATCATTTGCTACGCGCTTAAAAGAAATTCAAGACAGCGTAGATATTTTCAAAAGACAAAGCAAGCCATCTCATCAACTCTATCAGCAGCGCGTGGTGCGGATTGATGAAGCAAGTGGTATCATTGCTGAAGAGGCGCCAATTATTACGATTGTTTCTACTGTATTAGAAGAAGCAGTTGAATCAAACGCTTCCGATATTCATATCGAGCCGATGAGAAATAAATTACGCATCCGTTTTCGATTAGACGGCGAGTTGAAAGAAGTACTTTCTCTTCCTTTGGAATTACAACCAGCGATTATTGCCCGTATTAAAATTCTTTCTGATTTAAAAATTGATGAAACTAGAATTCCTCAAGATGGACGTTTTAGAACTATTTTGGATAATAAAGAAATTGATTTTCGTGTAGCGACGTTTCCGACGGCTTTGGGCGAAAAGGTAGCGGTACGTGTTCTTAATCCGTATGTCGGCTTAAAAACTATTGATGATTTGGGAGTGAGAGCATATCATAAAACTTTGATTGAAGAAGCTATTGCAAAACCATTTGGAATGATTTTAGCCACCGGTCCGACAGGGTCAGGAAAAACAACTACACTTTATGCTATTCTCCAAGGATTAAATAAAGAAGCGGTAAATATTGTAAGCCTTGAGGATCCGGTAGAGTATTTTATTGAAGGATTAAATCAATCTCAAGTTAAACCAGAAATTGGTTATGATTTTGCTTCTGGTTTAAGACAGATTGTTCGTCAAGACCCCGATATTATTATGGTAGGAGAAATTCGAGATAATGAAACTGCAGCTTTGGCAGTACACGCTGCTTTGACTGGTCATTTAGTGCTTTCAACTCTTCATACCAACAATGCAATAGGAGTAATTCCGCGTTTAATTGATATGAAAATTGAGCCATATCTTTTACCAGCTTCTTTGATTTTAATGATGGCCCAACGTTTAGTAGGAAGACTTTGTGATCAGTGTAAACAAAAAGTAGAAGCAACTGGTAGCTTGAAAGAGGAAATAGAAAAATCCATAGCTGCGTTGCCAAAAGAATTGAGGGCAAAGTATCAAAAAGATAAATATGAAATTTATTTACCTCAGGGTTGCAAGGAGTGTAATTATAAAGGGATAAAGGGAAGAATGCCTCTCTTTGAAGTTCTCAAAATGACACCATCACTTGAAGAGATTGTTTTAAAAGATCCATCGGCGGCTAATTTACAACAAGAAGCAGAAAAACAAGGAATGGTTACTCTACGTCAGGATGGCATTATTAAGGCGCTCGAAGGACTAATTTCCATTGAGGAAGTTCTAAAAGAAACAATGGAAAAAGATTAAAGTTAAAGGCGTTTAATTTTAAATTTTATGGCAGATGTTTTTTATAAAGAAAAAATAGAAAATTTATTAACTTTAACAGCGCAACAAAATGCGTCTGATTTACATTTTTCAGTTGGTCGCAAACCAACGTTAAGAATTGATGGGCGTTTAGTTTCTATTGCCAAGGAAGAAGTTTTTACCAAAGAAGTGGTTGAAGGATTAATTGATGCTTTGGTGCCGTCTGGCCGAAAGGAAGAATTTTTGAAAAATCGAGAAATAGACTTTTCTTACACCTTATCAGATAAAGCTCGTTTTCGAGTAAATGTTTATTTTCAAAGGGGGAATATGGCAGCCGCGTTAAGATTTATTCCTTATAAAATTAGAACAATTGAAGAATTGAATTTACCGCCTATTTTACACGATTTTGCAAAATACAGCCAAGGTTTTATTTTAGCAGTAGGACCAGCGGGTCATGGGAAATCAACAACGTTAGCGGCTATTATTGATGAAATTAATCACGAACGAACAGCCCACATTATTACTATTGAAGATCCTATTGAATACGTTTTTGTTCAAGATCGTTCGATTATTGATCAGAGAGAGGTTTTATCGGATACATTAAGTTTTCATCGTGGCTTGCGTTCTGTTTTAAGACAAGATCCAGATGTTATTATGGTTGGAGAAATGCGAGATCCCGAAACGATTCAAACAGCGATAACCGCTGCTGAAACAGGGCATCTTGTTTTTTCTACTTTGCATACCAATTCTGCTTCACAAACGATTGATCGCATTATCGATAGTTTCCCTGCTTCCCAACAATCGCAGATTAGAACTCAATTAGCGGCAACACTAGTCGGAATTATTTCTCAACGTTTAGTACCGCGATTAAATGGTGGTAGAATTCCCGCCTGTGAAGTAATGCTTACCAACTCAGCTATTCGTAATTTAATTCGTGAAGATAAAATTTATCAAATTGATTTGGTTATTGAAACAAGCATTCAAGAACGTATGATTTCATTGAATCGTTCATTGGCTAACTTGGTTAAACAAAGCGAAATTTCTTTAGAAACTGCCGAATCGTATTCATTAAACCCGGCAGAATTAGCTAATCTTTTAGCTCGTTAATTAAACTCTATGGCAAAGTTTCGTTATACAGGCAGAAATGATTTAGGAGAAATTCAAAGCGGCGTTGTTGAAGCAGGCAGTCGTGATTTGGCTATTAAAATTTTACAAGATAATAAAATATATGTTCTTTCTTTAGAGTCTTTAGAAAAGAAGGGATTTTTGGATAGGCTGCTTCAGTCATTTCAACGCGTCAAAACAAAAGACCTTATGATTTTTACTCGTCAGTTAAGTGTTTTACTTTCGGCAAAGGTTCAATTAGTTGATTCGTTGAAAGCTCTTTATAATCAAGTGACAGATCCCTTGTTGAAGGATGCTATTTTTGATGTTTTTACTGATGTGGAAGGAGGGATGTATTTTTCTCAAGCTTTAGCAAAGCACCCGAAGGTATTTTCTGATTTTTTTGTAAACATGGTTCGTTCTGCTGAATTATCCGGTCGTCTTGAAGAGACGTTGAATTACCTTGCGGATTACTTAGAAAAAGATAATAATTTAAAAACAAAATTAAGAAATGCCATGATCTATCCTGCATTTATCATTGTGGTGTTTTTGGCCGTAATGATATTGGTAGTCACTGTTGTTATTCCTCAATTAAAAGGAATTTTTACAGAATCTGGTAGTCAATTACCATTTATTACTAGAGTGCTGATGAGCGTTGGTGATTTTTTGCTCAATTGGGGCGTGGCGATTATTGTTTTTCTAGTTATTGCTATTTTTCTTTTCGTAAGATATATTAGAACACCGGAAGGAAAGGCTTTTTGGCAGCAACTTCTACTTTCGTTGCCGATTATTGGACCAATTCAAAAAAAGGTAGCTATTAGTCGCTTTGCTTCTTCCTGCAGCGCATTGCTGAAAGGTGGATTGCCGATAGCGAGCTCGTTGGAAATTTCCGGGAAAATTGTTAGCAATATCGTTTATGAAGAAATTCTTACCAAAACAGCTGATGCTATTCGAAGTGGTGGTACTATTTCTAATTTTTTAGCTCAATACCCAGATTATTTTTCACCAATGGTTATCCAAATGATAGCGGTAGGGGAGGTTTCAGGTCAAGTTGATGAATTGATGCAGAAGGTAGCTGATTTTTACAGTAACGAGGTTGATCAGACAGCCGCGAACCTAGCAGAAATTATTCAGCCAGTTCTTATCGTTATTCTTGGTGTTTTTATTGGTGTTTTTGTGGCAGCAGTGCTAATGCCAATTTATAACTTAGCTCAAGTATTTTAAATTTTTATAGATATTCTTTATAATAAAGGTCGAGATTAATTAAACTCAATTTTAAACTCAAAACATGAATAAAAAAGAAAAAGGTTTTACCTTAATTGAAATGTTGGTGGTAGTTGCGGTGATTGGGCTTTTAGCTTCATTGATTTTAGTAGGTTTGTCTAGTTTTAGAACCAGAGGTCGAGATACACGACGAGTGGCTGATACAAAAGAAATTCAGAATGGATTGGAGTTGTATTACATGAAAAATGGCAGTTATCCAGTGCTGACGTCTGGTAATTGGGACGATTTAGAACAAGAATTAGTAAATGCTAACCTAGGGATTACTAATTTACCTCAGGATCCAACGGCGCCTACCAGGTCTTATGACTATGGTTCGGATGGCCAACATTATGTGATCGCGGTAACGATTGAAGATCCAGATGCTAATAAATCTCTTTTAGACAGCGATCTTGATGGTTCGCAATATGGTGGTGTTAATTGTGGTGATGCTTCAAATGATACAATTTATTGTATAGGAATGTAATTCGTATTTATATGCTACAGCCAGTTATTATTGCGATTGTTTTTTTACTCGGGTTGGGAGTAGGCAGTTTCATCAATGTAATTACCATTCGCTTCCAACCCGATAAAAATATCCCTTTTATTAAATTGGTCAGCGGTCGATCACGCTGTAATTTTTGTAAACATCAACTCAAATGGTATGATCTTATACCAATTTTTAGTTTTATTTTTTTAAAAGGGAAATGTCGCTATTGTGGTAAAAAACTTTCTTGGCAATATCCTATTATTGAAATATTGACAGGCATAATTTTTGCCGGAGTAACCTACCGGCTTTTGCGACTTGATGTTATTCGTTTACTTCTAGCGTCGGGCACTATACCTTTTTGGATTTGGTTAGTTTTCCTTCTCTTTTTATTTTACAGCGCTGTTTTGATTACTCTTTCTATAATTGATATCAAGCATTATCTTTTACCGGATAAATTAATTTATTCAGCAATAGGCGTTTCAGTAGTGGCAGATTTACTTTTTTATGGATTGAGCAAAAGCAGTAAATTTAATTTCCCATCGTGCGGTTTGAATTTTTTAAGTAGTTACATGGATTATTTTAATTGCCAATTTAATGTTTTAACCTCTTATTTATTTGGTGCATTGGCAGTAGGAGGGTTTTTGTTTTTAGTTTATCTTTTTACACGAGGAAAAGGAATGGGATTAGGAGATGTCAAATTAGGGATTTTAATAGGTTTAATGCTTGGGCTGACAAATGGTATTTTAGCTTTGGTAATGGCCTTTATTATTGGTTCTATTGTTGGTATAATATTATTAGCCTCTAAAAAGAAGTCTCTTAAGGACTGGGTGCCATTTGGGCCATTTTTAGCATTAGGAGTGTTTATTGTTATTTTTTGGGGCTCATTCTTCGTCGAATCATATTTTTCAATATTTAACTATCTTATATGAAAGAAGTTCCTATCTCAAACACTCTATATTGGGCAGCCATTATTTTTATGGCAATAGTTTTCGTAGCGACAATTATTTTAAATAGCTACCTTTTTGTTTTGGATAATCAGTTAACTCAACAAATTTATTTATCTCGAGTTGCCTTACAAAAAGCCACTTTAATTATTGATTACGGCAATGGTCAAAGAAAAATTTTTGAAGGAGATGTTCCTGCGGGCGGTCTTAGTTTATATGATGTTCTTTTGGCTTCGGCTCAAACTGGCAGTATTAGCGTTCAATTTAGCAAAACAGCCGATGGTCGTGTTTCTCTTGTTAAAATCGATCAGTACGTAAACAACATGGATCATTATTGGGAATTACAGATACCAAAATTTAATTGGAAAAGAGCTTTGAATGATAGTACAATTGATTTAACGCAATTTTATCTTGTAGGCGGTAATACTGCTTATCTCGTATATAAATAAAAACTAAATTAAAATGGAAATTATCAATGGGGAAAATATTTCTCAAGAAATTCTTGAGGATTTAAAGCCGTTTTTTCAAAAACACAAAGCAGCGTTAGCTGTTATTTCGATAGGCAATAATTTAGGGGGAGAAGTTTTTATTAAACAAAAAAAGAAAGTTGCAGATTATTTATCAATTGAATTTATTCATTTTCATTTTAAAGAAGACATTTCTAATAAATTATTAAGTAAGAAAATTAATCAAATTGTTAGACAAAATTTTATTAAAGGTGTTGTTTTGCAATTACCATTGCCCAAAAAATTTAATACCTATGCTCTGGTAAATATTATTCCTTCTCAAAAAGACGTCGATGTCTTAAATAATGCCCACTTTGCTTCGTATTGTTTTCAACGTAGTTTAATTTTACCACCGGCTGTTGAGACAATAAAAATAATTTTTGAAAAATATAATATTAACGTTCAAGAGAAAAATTGTGGGATTGTAGGAGTTGGACGATTAGTTGGTTTTCCCACTTTGATTTGGTTGTTACAACAGAAGGCTACAGTGTTTGCGGTGGATATTTCTACTAAACAGCCAGAAAAAATTTTGGCGCAATGTGATATAATAATTACAGGCACAGGTAGCCCTCATCTGATTAATAAAAAATTTGTTAAAAAAGGGGCTATTATTATTGATTTTGGGTTTTCTAAAGAAAATGGAAAAATCAAAGGTGATGTCAATATAGATTCAGTTAAAAAGAAGGCGCTATTAGTAACGCCAACGCCTGGTGGCACTGGTCCCATTCTTGTTGCGGCATTATATAAGAATTTAAAAACATTACTACAAAGCAAACAAAAATAAGGCCGAATTTAACCTATAAGATTAAAAAATTGTTTATTTAACATATTATGGAATTAGCAGCTAATCCTGGGAAAAAAATAATAATAGAAGTAGATGGAATAAAATGGGCTCGATATCCTATAAAAACCCATTTTATTACGGAAAAAGATAATTTAGATGAAATTATAAAAAAATACGTTTTGCCTAATGCTCAAAAAGGAGATATAATTTGCCTTGGTCAAAAAATTGTTTCTATTTTACAAGGTTTAATTATTTATAAAAAAGATTTAAAAGTTGGATGGTGGGCAAATTTTTTGTCAAAATTTGTTAAAAAGACGCCATATGGTTTTTCGGTCGGTAACCCGTTAAAAATGCAGATAGCTATTAATTTAGCTGGTCTTCCGCGGATTTTATTTGCTGCTGTTGTTGCTGGTATTTCTAAAATATTTGGTTTTTCGGGCGTTTTTTATCGATTAGCCGGACACCAAATTTCGCAAATTGATGGTTTTTATGCCGAAGCCTTTCCTCAATATGGCGAAATGGGCATCTTAGGGCCAAAAAATTGTAATGAACTCTGCGAAAATTTACAGAAAAAATATGACCACTCCTTTTTGGTAATTGATATAAATGACTTGGGGGGTAATATCTTAGGCTGTAGCAAAGATTTAGCAGGAAAAGAGGGTCTAATTCTTAAAATTTTAAAAGATAATCCTGCTGGGCAGTCTAATCAACAAACACCTATAATAATTTTACGACAATTATGCAATTAAAAAATATTATTAATCACGAAACAAAAAGTGTTAATTCCGCCGCTATTATTTTGGCAATAGCGTCTCTTGTTTCTGCTTTGCTGGGTCTGATTAGAGATCGTCTTTTAGCGGGAACTTTTGGCGCTGGAAGAGAATTAGATATTTACTACATTGCCTTTAAAATTCCGGATTTTATCAGCATAGTTTTAATAATTGGCGCAATTTCTGCGGCGATCACTCCTATTTTTAGTCATTATTTAGTTCGCTCCAAAAAAGAAGCGTTTGATTTTCTCTCAAATCTTATAAACGTGTTTTTATTATTTTTAATTATCCTTTCTTTAATTTTAATTATTTTTGTTCCTCAACTTCTTTATCTGATTGCGCCTGGATTTTCGGTTGAAGAAAGAGAAATGGCGGCTGTTTTAACTCGTATTATGTTTTTAAGCCCGATATTGTTAGGAATAAGCAATATCATATCTTCTGTTTTAAGAGTTTTTCAAAGGTTTTTAGTTACTTCTATAGCACCTATTTTGTACAATGTCGGTATTATTATTGGTATTTTGTTTTTTGTACCTATAGCCGGATTAAAAGGTTTGGCTTGGGGCGTAGTGTTGGGAGCGTTTTTTCACCTTGTTTTTCAAATTCCAACCCTTATCCAATTAGGATTTAAATTTCAAAAAAAATTAAAACTAAGAGATCCAGGTGTAAAAAAAGCAATAGAGTTAACTATCCCTCGTTCTATTGGATTAGCCACAACCCAAATTAATTTAATTATTATTAGCGCTATTGCTTCTATTTTAAGTTCCGGCAGCATAGCGATTATGAATTTAGCAGATAATCTTAGTCGGCCTCTTTACACCTTCATCGCTGTTTCGTTAGCGACAGCTGCTTTTCCAGCATTAACCCTGGCTTTTTCTAAACAAGAAAAAAATAAATTTCAAGATATTTTTTCAGCAACTTTTAAAAAAATTTTTTGGCTAACATTTTCATTAGGCATAATTCTATTCCTTTTTAGAGATTTAATTGTAAAAATTATTCTTCACACAGGAAAATTCGCACTGACGGATGTTCGCTTAACCGCTATTTGTTTTGGAATCTTTGCTGTTGGTATATTTGCTCAAGGACTTGTATTATTAATTGCTAAATCTTTTTACGCGCTCCACGACACTAAGACGCCAACCATTATTAGTATTTTAAGTGCAATTTTTAATATTGTTTTATGTTTCGGGTTTATTAAATTACTTTCTTTCCCTAATGCCTTTAGTCAATTTTTTCTTAATTTATTAAATATTAATAGTCTTCAACTAACGTCAGTGGCAGCTCATCCATTCATTGTTAAATTTTTAGGAATTTATAATTTAACCGGCATAGAAGTCATAGCTTTGCCTTTGGCTATTTCTGTTTCCGCGGTTTTTCAATTTATATTCCTTTATATTCTTTTTTGTCGTAAAAAAGAGAAAGTATTTCAAGAACAATCACTTAGTGAAATAAATTAATGAAAAACATTCGTAATTTTGCCATCATTGCTCATATTGATCATGGAAAGTCAACTTTGGCTGATCGTTTTTTGGAGTTAACCGGCGCAATTGATAAAAGAAAAATGAAAGATCAGTTTTTAGACCGTATGGATTTAGAAAGAGAACGAGGAATAACTATTAAAATGCAGCCAGTTCGGATGATTTATCGTTCTAGAACAAATTCCGAATATATTCTTAATTTAATTGATACCCCCGGTCATGTAGATTTTAGTTATGAGGTTTCTCGAAGTCTGGCGGCGGTGGAAGGAGCGATTCTTTTAGTTGATGCAACGCAGGGTATTCAAGCGCAAACAATGGGCAATTATCAATTAGCTAAAAAACAAGAACTCACTATTATTCCAGTCATTAATAAGATAGATTTACCTAATGCCCAAATTGAAGAGGTAGAAAAACAAATTATGGATTTATGCGGTATTAGCCAAAAAGAAATTTATAAGGTATCAGCTAAAACAGGCGAAGGGGTTGAAGAATTGCTTCAGGCAGTTATTGAAAAAATTCCTTCACCAACTGAATCTGACAAAAAGCCTTTACGAGCGCTTGTTTTCGATTCCATCTACGATAATCATAGAGGCGTTATTTCTTATGTACGTATTGTTGATGGAGAAGTTAGAGGCGGTGAGACGGGTTTTTTGATGGCTTCGGAAACTCTTTTTAAAGTTGCTGAGGTGGGAATTTTTAGGCCTTGGTTAGAGAAAACAGAAATTCTTTCGAGTGGGGAAATAGGATATATTGTGACAGGACTAAAAGAACCTGTGAAGGTGAGAGTAGGAGATACAATAACAAAATTTAAAAAATCTTCTCCTAGTTATAGTAGTGCAAATTCGAAAAATAAAAATGATAAAATAATTAAAGAAACGGGAAAAAATAAGTACTTATCAATTGCCGGAGTAGAAAGATTGCCGGGGTATAAAGAGCCAGAACCAATGGTTTTTGCAAGCGTTTATCCAACATCAAATGAAAACATAACGACCCTCAAAAATGCTATTCAGAAATTAAAACTTAATGATCCTAGTTTGGTTTATAAAACAGAATTCTTTTCTGCTTTGGGTCAAGGATTTTGTTTGGGTTTTTTGGGATTGTTACATTTGGAAATTGTTAAAGAACGTTTGGAAAGAGAATATAAAGTAGATGTTATTTTTACTACACCCTCAGTCAATTATAAAGTAGTAATGAAAAATGGATTAGTTAAAGATGTTTTTCGGGCTTCGGATTTTCCAGTTCGCGATCAAATCGAAAAAATTTTAGAACCGTGGGTTCGCTTGGAAATTATTACGCCGTTGAATTTTGTTGGAGCCGTAATGCAATTGAAAGATCGGCACCGTTTAAATTATTTAACCACTCAATATTTAGGAACACTGATAATTTTAGTTTTCGAAGCCCCATTAAGCGAAATCATTATTAATTTTTACGACAAATTAAAAAGCGCAACGGAAGGATATGCCTCAATGAGTTATGAATTTTTAGAATATCGCGAAGGAGATCTTGTTAAATTAGAGATTTTGTTAGCTGGCGATAAAGAAGAAAGTTTGGCAAAAATTGTTCACCGCCGTTTTTTAGAAGAAGAAGCGAGAAAAATGGTTGAAAAATTAAGAAGTGTTTTACCGCGCGAAAATTTTGCTGTTGCAATTCAGGCAGTAGCTGAAAATCGAATTATTGCTCGGGAGACTTTGCCTGCTTTAAAAAAAGATGTGACCGGTTATCTTTATGGAGGCGATCGCACTCGAAAAATGAAATTATGGAAAAAACAAAAAGAGGGAAAAAAGCGATTGAAGGAACGAGGAAAAATACGTCTTTCAACTAAAGCTTATTTGGATATTTTAAAAATGGAATAATGTTCAAGATAAATTTTTTATTCAGCATTAATTAGAAAAGCAATTAATGAAAATTAAAGCGACAAGTAAGATTGGTTCGGAATAATTTTTCTTGTTTTTTTATTAGAACTTATTAAAATATAATAGAACATGGCTTGGAGATCCAAAATCCTTTTGGTTGTTTTATTTATAGTGGCATCTTTTACACTAATTTATTTTTATCATCAATTAACACTTGAAAAAAAACTTCAAGCTGACTACGAAGCAATTGTTCAGCGCGTAAATGAACTTCAAAAAGAAAATGCTTTATTAGAAGATGAATTGGCAAAAATGGAAAATGAGGAAGAGCTAGAACGATTGGCTCGCGAATTATATGCGTTAAAAAAACCCGGGGAAAAAGCGATGATTATTCCCCAAGAAGTGATGGAAAAATTAATTGAGGATGATGCGATTCAAAATGTTTCCCCGCAAGCACCTTCCAAAATTTCTCAATGGTTTCAAGAAATAAAACATTTTTTCGGTAATTTATTCTAATTAATGATTAATAAATGTTGGCAGTGAAATGCGAGAGTAGCACAGTGGCAGTGCGCTTGCTTCCCAAGCAAGATACGCGGGTTCGATTCCCGTCTCTCGCTCCTCAGCTGAGAGAAATGTTCTGCTGAAATTCTTTGCCGATGTAGCTCAATTGGCAGAGCAGTCCCTTCGTAAGGGAAAGGTTGTCGGTTCGACTCCGACCATCGGCTCTTTAAACAAATTCACTAAACTAAAAATTTTATGAATGATTTAAAATCGAAAATTCAAGAAATTCGCAATAATATTAAAAAATTGGAAAAAGAGATTGATTTAGAAAAAAAGAAATTAGAGCTGGAAGAATTGAATAAAAAAATGAGCCGGCCAGATTTTTGGAAAGTACCGGAAGAAACAGTTGATATTTTAAAGAGAGTCAAAGAATTAAAAGGTGAGATTAATTTTTGGATGGAACTAGAGAAAAAATTAGATGAAGTCGAAGATTTATCTGAATCAATTGATTCAGATAAATCTTCGGCCGACCTTGAAAATCAACTGATAAATTTAGAAAAGCAAATTGAAGATAAAAAACTTGAAATTTTTCTTTCCGACCCTTATGACAAAAATGAGGCCATTATGATTTTAACAGCTGGCCAAGGCGGACGCGATGCGGAAGATTTTTGTCGAATGCTTTTTAGGATGTATAGTAATTATTTTGCAAAGAAAAAATGGCCTTATCAAATATTATATCAGCATTTTTCAGAAGAGCCGGGTGGTTCTAAGGATGCGGGAGGAGAAATGGGTTTGAAGAATATTTCCTTAGAAATCAACACGCCTTATGCTTATGGTTTTTTGAAAAATGAGTCAGGCGTTCATCGATTAGTTAGAATTTCTCCTTTTGATGCAAAAAAACAGCGTCACACTTCTTTTGTTTTAGTGGAAGTTTTGCCGCAAATAGAAGAAATTGATTTAAAAGACATTGAATTAAGAGATGAAGATTTAAAAATAGAATTTATGCGTTCATCAGGTCCAGGTGGTCAGAATGTTAATAAAAGAGAAACGGCTGTGAGAATAGTGCATTTGCCTACAGGATTAATGGCCGTTTGTCAATCAGAGCGTTCACAGCAGCAAAATAGAGAAAAAGCGCTTCATCTTCTAAAATTGAAAATTTTTAACGCTTTACAGCAACAAAAAGAAACAGAACGAAAGAATTTACGAAAACGCATAGAGCCATCCTGGGGAAATCAAATTCGCAATTATGTTTTGCAGCCTTATAAATTAGTGAAGGATTTACGAACTAATGTTGAAACTTCTAATATAGACGCTGTTCTTGATGGCGAAATAGATAATTTTATAAAAGCAGAAATGTTATTAAATTTAAACCCTTCTTCTAAGAGAAAATAGAAAATTTTAGATTTCTCTGTTTACGGATGGACGACTGAGTAAGCAAAGTTTAGATTTGCGCGTTTAATTTTAAATATTTATTGTTTTTTGATTTGCAAAAATATTCTTGAAGTGCTAAAATAAATATTAATATGAATGAAGAGTTGGTTTATTTTCAAAATGTGACAAAAGTGTATAATAGTCATACAGTAGCCCTTGATAATATCAATATCAAGATAATGCGAGAAGAGTTTGTGGCTATTGTGGGAAAATCGGGCGCTGGAAAATCGACGCTTCTCAAATTGTTAATTGGCGAAGAGAAGCCTACAAAAGGAAGAATATTTTTTGAAAAACAAGATGTTTCTCGTTTATCATATAAAGAATTACCTCAGTTGCGCAGGCAGATAGGTATGATTTTTCAGGACTTTAAGCTTTTACCAGATAAAACTGCTTTTGAAAATGTAGCTTTTGCGTTGGAAGTAGCTGGTTATCGTCCTAAAGAAATTAAAGAAACCGTTCCTCAGATGCTCGAACTCGTAGGATTAAAGAATAAAATTTTTAATTTTCCTCATGAATTATCGGGTGGAGAAAAACAGCGAGTAGCTATTGCTCGTGCGCTTATCAACAAACCTGACCTTTTAATTGCCGACGAGCCAACAGGCAATTTAGATCCTATTAATACTGCCGAAATTATTAAACTTTTACTTAAAATTAATGAATTAAAAACAACGGTTATTTTGGCAACGCATAATAAAAATGTAGTGGATATGCTGAATACGCGAGTGATTTCTTTAGATAATGGTCGAGTTATTCGTGATGAGGAAGAAGGTCAATTTATTATTTAAAGATCTATGTTTGTATTTTTAGCGAGGATTATCAAGTATGGTTTTCAAAGTTTTTGGCGCAATGGTTTATTGTCTAGTGCGACAGTAGCCATTATGACCTTAACGCTTCTTTTGTGTTCTGGATTAATCATTTTTGGCAATGCCGGAAATGTTGTTTTGCAAAGTCTAGAAAGTAAAATTGACGTTAGCGTTTATTTTAAAACTAATGTTGGTGAAAATCAGATTTTAGCCATTAAAAAAAATATTGAACAATTAGATGAGGTGGCTAGTGTCGAATACATATCTCAAGAAGATGCTCTTGCGACTTTTAAAGAAAGACATAAAGACGATCCCGTTATCATTCAATCTTTAGAAGAGCTCGGTTATAATCCTTTATCTGCCTCTTTAAACATTAGAGCTAAAAATCCACGCAATTACGAGGGTATTGCAAATTACTTGGAAAAAGAAATTCCTTCTGAATTTATTGATAAAATTAATTATAGTCAGAATCAGATTATTATTGATCGTTTAAACAAAATTATAAGCGCTTTTCAAACAGGTGGATTGATTGCAGTTGGCGTTTTGGCTTTGGTTGCTTTTTTGATCACTTTTAATACAATTCGTTTGGCTATTTATTCTAACAGAGAATCCATAGGTATTATGCGATTAGTAGGTGCTTCGGGTTCGCTAATCCGAGGGCCTTATGTAGTAGAAGCTTTCATTATTGCGTTAGCTTCTACAATATTATCTTCGATTTTACTTATTCCTATTTTGTATTCTATTGCGCCTTACTTTAATAATTTTATTCCTGAATTTAATATTATTGAATATTTCTGGAGTCATTTCTTTTATCTTTTTGGTATTCAATTTCTTGTTGGCTTGGCTTTGGCTATTCTTTCTAGTGTTATTGCTATTAGAAAATATCTGAAAGTATAGAGCAATATCAGAAGTTGAATATTTCTAATTGAGAGGATAAGAGATTAAAATAAAAATATAAAATATGCCATTGTTATTAGAAATAGTCTAATGGAAAACACAAGACTTTTTTAAATCTTGTCCGCTCTTTTAAACTTCAACTTTAAATTTTGATTTTTGCGGGGTCGTCTAATGGTAGGACACGGCGCTCTGGACGCCGGTATCTTGGTTCGAATCCAAGCCCCGCAGCTTTGGAAAGAACGTGAAGAAAATCGGAGAATTACTTAGTTTGGCCGAAAAGAAAAAATTGATGTATATACTCAAAATTTTAGCGATAAAATCTTACACTTTTTGTTTGCGCTGAGGAATTTTATTTTTATAATAATATTTAGATGAGTAAGACGGTTAAAATTTTAATTTTATCGGACTTTATTATTATTTCAGCCTTCGGTTTTTTAAATCCTATTTTTGCGCTTTTTCTTACTGATAAAATTGCTGGCGGAACAATTGAGACTGTTGGTTATGCAACAGCTTTTTATTGGGTAGCAGCTGTGCTGGTGCGTTTACCATTGGCTCGACGTGTAGATAGTACTAAATCCGAAAAGGACGATTTCTATTTTATGATTCTTGGTTCTATCCTAATTTCATTAGTTCCATTTTTGTATATATTTAGTACTCAAATCTGGCATATTTATCTTATTCAGGCTCTTTATGGATTAGGGTATTCTTTGCGATTACCCGGTTGGTATGCAATGTTTAGTCGACATATGCGAAAAGGAAGAGAGGGATACGAATGGAGTGTTAATAGTATGGTAGCGGGACTGGGTTCAGCAATTACCGCAGCGCTGGGTGGTGTATTGGTGGGACGACTGGGATTTGATGTGCTTTTTCTTTTTATTGGACTGCTGAGCGTTTTTGGTTCTATTGTTTTGGTTTTTTTGTATTACATATTAGAGCCAAATCACCATGTTTAATTTAAATTAAGGTTATCAATAGAAAATGCATGTTTAGATTGAGGCGAAAAGTAGTTGAATTTAAAACATATTCATTTTCATTGTTTTTATTCTATTCGGAGAATTAAATTCGCGGACTTTAGAAGGAAATAGGGAATTAATAAAAAATTAGCCATTTTTTATTTGCTTTAGTTTTTGGAATTACAGATTAATTATAGTATAATTTATTTAGTCGATAAAAAATATTGAGTATGAAGGATTTTTTACAAAAAATTACTATAGATGGTAGGGCGATGTATTTGGCTTATGATCATGGTTTTGAGCATGGACCAATAGACCTTCCCAACCAATCAATAAACCCAGATTATATTTTAAATATTGCTGTTGAGGGTGGTTATAATGCGATTATTCTTCAAAGGGGGTTAGCTGAAAAATATTATACCGGTACTAAATATCAAAAACAGATTCCTTTAATTTTAAAAATTAATGGGAAAGCTAATATCTGGCAAGGCGGTGACGTTTATTCTTATCAAAATTGTTCTGTTAAATATGCAAAAACGTTAGGAGCGAGCGCAGTGGGTTATACTATTTATTTGGGTTCTGCTCACGATGGAAAAATGTTTTCTGATTTTGGAAAGATAGTTGAAGAGGCGCATCAACTAAACATGGCAGCAATTGCTTGGGTTTATCCTCGCGGCGAATTTGTTAAAGATGAAGTTTCAAAAGAAATTACGGCTTATGCTGCCCGAATAGGTTTAGAGTTAGGAGCGGATATGGTGAAAATAAAATATTCTGGTTCCAAAGAAAATTTTGCATATGCAGTGAAGGCGGCTGGCAAAACAAAAGTAGTTTTATCTGGCGGTCCTAAAGTGAATGATGAGGAATTTTTACAAATAACAAAAGACGTGATGGCAGCAGGTGCTAGCGGTGTAGCGGTTGGAAGAAATGTGTGGCAGCATAGTGAACCTCTAAAAATAACGAAGAAAATAAAAGAGATAATTTTTAGTTAGTTAATCCACATTTTAAGTTAGCAAGACCACTTGACTTTATTTAAAATTGGAATAAAATTTCTATAAATTGAGAAATAAAAAGGCTTTGTCATATTTTTATTACTCAATAGTCGATTAAAATAATTTTTAAAAAAATGGCAGAAAAAAAGAAATTTGAACGAAAAAAGCCACACGTTAATGTAGGAACCATTGGTCATATTGACCATGGAAAAACCACTTTAACGGCGGCTATTTTACACGTTTTAAGTTTTAAGGGTTTGGTTGAAAAAGTCGAAGGCGTTGATCAGATTGATAATGCTCCGGAAGAAAAAGCACGAGGCATTACAATTGCTTTGCATCACTCAGAATACGAGTCAGAAAAAAGACATTATGCACATATTGATGCGCCAGGGCATGCTGATTATATCAAAAACATGATTACAGGTGCAGCTCAGATGGATGGTGCAATTTTGGTGGTTTCAGCCGCTGATGGTCCAATGCCTCAAACGCGAGAGCATATTCTTTTAGCGCGACAAGTTGGCGTACCGGCTATTATAGTTTTTCTTAACAAGATTGATCAAGTAAGCGACCCGGAATTAATTGATTTGGTTGAAAACGAAGTTCGAGAACTTTTAACAAAATATCAATTTCCAGGTAATGAAGTTCCGGTTATTCGTGGATCAGCGTTGGCAGCACTTAATGCCAAATCATTGGATGATCCAGCCTGTAAGCCCATTTTAGATTTAATTGAGGCAATGGATAATTATATTCCACAACCAGTTCGAGAAATTGATAAACCATTCTTAATGCCTATTGAGGATATATTTTCTATTGAGGGGCGTGGAACAGTTGTAACAGGAAGAGTTGAAAGAGGTATTTTGAAAACAAATGAAGAGGTTGAAGTGGTTGGTTTAAGGCCGACAATTAAAACGGTAGTTACCGGTATTGAAATGTTTAATAAAACATTAGACGAAGCTCAAGCGGGTGATAATGTAGGAATTTTATTGCGTGGTTTGAAAAAAGAAGATGTAGAAAGGGGACAAGTAATTGCTAAACCAGGAACAGTGACGCCGCATACAGAATTTGAAGCAGAAGCTTATATTCTCACCAAAGAAGAAGGAGGTCGGCATACCCCATTTTTTACCGGTTATAAACCTCAATTTTATATTCGGACTACTGATGTAACAGGCGAGGTTACTTTACCTCAAGGAATTGAAATGGTAATGCCGGGCGATAATGCTCATTTGATTGTAAAATTAATTGCACCGGTGGCATTGGAAGAACAACAGCGTTTTGCTATTCGCGAGGGTGGCAGAACTGTAGGCGCGGGCGTTGTTTCAAAAATTATTAAATAACTAGCTCTTTTGGAACTGCAATGTCTAAATCAAATGAAAACCAACAGAAAATAAGAATTAAGTTAAAAGCTTATGATCATAAGGTGCTAGATAATTCTTGTAAACAAATTTTTGAAACAGCTAATCGTTACGTGAAAGATATTATTGGGCCTATTCCCTTGCCGACAGAAATCAAACGCTATACTGTTAATCGTTCGACGTTCATTGATAAAAATTCTCGAGAGCAATTTGAAATTCGTATTCATAAAAGATTGATAGATATCCTCAACCCCAATCAGAAACTTATTGATGCCTTGATGAATCTTAATTTGCCGGCGGGGGTAGATATTGAAATTAAGATGTAGGTTTTTGGAGGAAACAAATAAATGCCGGGTATGCTCTTTAGAGCCAGCAATGATTCTAAAGAGTTCCTCCCCGGCATTTATTTATCTAAAATATTGATAAAAAATAATTTATTTTTAAAATATCAGACAATATGACTAAATTTATACTGGCTCAAAAAATAGGAATGACTCAAATTTATCAAGATGATAAAGCAATTCCCGTAACCGCACTGGAAGCCGGACCAGTTGTTGTTTCTCAAATTAAAAAGCAAGACAGAGATGGTTATTATGCTATTCAAGTAGGATTTGGAAAAAAAAGAAATCTATCAAAAGCAGTGAGAAATCATCTAAAAGGATTAGGAGATCTGCGCTGGTTGAAAGAATGTAAAATAACAAAAGAAGAGGCAGATGCTTTTAAACGAGGCGATAGAATCGATGTCTCTGTTTTTAAGGAAGGAGAAAAGGTGAAAATTATTGGCACGAGTAAAGCTAAGGGATTTCAGGGCGTTGTCAAAAGACACGGATTTCATGGTGGCCCCAAAAGTCATGGGCAAAAAGATCGTTTACGAGCGCCGGGATCCATTGGCGCAACTCACCCTCAACATGTATTAAAAGGGAAAAAAATGGCCGGTCGAATGGGTGGCAATCGGATAACTTTGAAAAATGTTAAGATTGTTAAAATTATACCGGAAAAAAATATTATTTGTGTAAAAGGAGCGATTCCTGGAAAAAGAGGCGAATTAGTCCAAATTTTATCAGAATAAAGTATGAAGACTGATCTTTATAATCAAAAAGGAGAAGTGATAGGTCAGATTGCATTATCTGATAAAATTTTTGGAGCAAAATGGAATCCAGTTTTGGTGCATCAGGTTTTAGTTGCTATTAAAAGTAATCAGAGGAAACCCATAGCTCATGCTAAAGATCGAGGAGAGGTGAGTGGTGGCGGAAGAAAGCCTTGGCGACAAAAAGGAACAGGTCGGGCTCGTCACGGATCAATTCGCTCGCCATTATGGATTGGCGGAGGTGTTACCTTTGGGCCAACGAAAGAAAAGAATTATCAGAAAAAAATTAATAAAAAAGCCAAACAGCAAGCCTTTATTTCTGCACTGTCTAAAAAAATGACTGATGGAGAAATAAAAGTGGTAGAAACGATTCACCTCGAACATTCCAAAACAAAAGAAATGGCAAAAATTTTATCTTCATTTTTAAATACTAAAAAAAGAAATCAGGGTCTTATTGTTTTACCGTCGAGTGACCCATCAATTATTCGAGCAACGCGTAATTTATCTTTTGCCGCTGCCACAATTGCTGATAACCTTAATTTGCCTGATATTCTTAAATATAAAAACATTATTTTTACCAAGGAAGCAATAGAAAAATTAAATGAAAAAATAAAATAAATTTATGAGCATTTTTTCAAAAAAACAATCTAAAAAGGAAGAATCTGAAGATCAAGACACATTGAAGGAAGAAAAAAAATTGAAAGAAGAAAAAAAAGAGACAGAGAAGCCATCACTTAAAAAAGAAGGCAGAGGGGTTATATTTAATAAAAATATTTTATTAATAAAAGAGCCTAAAGTAACAGAAAAAAGCCAATCGATCCAAGCATATCGGCAGTATGTTTTTAATGTTGTAAGACAAGCAAATAAAAATGAAGTAAAAAAAGCGATTGAACGGATTTATAATGTTACTGTAAAAAAAGTGAGAATGATTAATATACCGGCCAAAAAAAGAAGGTCGGGTCGTTCTGTAGGTAAAAAATCAGGTTACAAAAAAGCGATTGTTACCCTCAAAGAAGGTCAGCAAATTGAGATTATGTCTCAGAAATAATAACATGAAAAAGCATAAACCAACTACACCATCACGAAGACATATGACAGCTGTTGAATATAAAGAGATTGTGACGACAAGCGAGCCGTTAAAAAAATTGACGGCTCCTTTGAAACAGCAAGCTGGCCGTAATTCTTTTGGTCGAATTACAGTGAGACATAGAGGGGGAGGCAATAAACGATTGTATCGACTAGTTGATTTTAAACAAGATAAGTTTAATATAAAAGGAACAATTAAAGAGATCGAATATGATCCTAATCGCAACACTTATATTGGTCGTGTAGCGTACGAAGATGGCGAATATCGATATGTTCTTTTGCCTGAGGGTATGAAAACAGGAGATCAAATTATTACAACAGAATTAACATCTATTACTCCGGGTAATCGATTACCTTTAAAAAACATTCCTGTTGGTACGAGAGTTTTTAACATTGAACTTTTGCCTAAATCTGGAGGTAAAATAGCTCGAAGCGCAGGCTCAGCGGCTGAAGTGATGGGGATAGAAGATAAATATTGCATTCTCAAAATGCCATCTGGTGAAATTAGAAGAGTACTAGCCAATTGTTATGCAACTATCGGTTTGCCGTCTAATTCAGAATATCGAACTATTAACATTGGCAAGGCAGGAAGAACGCGGTGGTTGAGTGTACGTCCAACGGTTAGAGGAACAGCTATGAATCCTTGTGATCATCCTTATGGAGGAGGTGAGGGACGTCAACCACGTGGCACAAAAAGACCGAAGAGTGCTTGGGGTAAAGTAACCGGTGGTCATAAGACACGCAATAAAAAGAAATGGTCGAATAGTTTGATTATAAAACGAAGAAAATAAAATGAGCAGAAGTCTTAAAAAAGGACCATTTATTAATCCAAAACTACTGAAAAAAATGGCAAAAATTAAGCCTGATTCTGGTCAGGTTATTAAAACTTGGTCTCGATCTTCTACCATTTCTCCCGAGATGATTGGTTATACGTTTGCTGTTCATAATGGGAAAGATTTCATTGAAGTGAAAGTAACAGAAGAAATGGTGGGTCATCGATTAGGTGAATTTGCGCCAACGCGGAAATTTATTAAACATGGAGGAAAAATGCAGCGAGAATTAGAAAAGAAGGCGGTCGTTAATGAACCAGCAAAATAAAATCTCCTTATGGCTAAAGAAAACGTTGCAATTGCAAAATTGAAATATCTTCATATGGCACCAAGAAAAGTGCGCTTGGTAGCCAACAGCATTAAAGGCAAGCATGTTATAGAAGCTGAGGCTCAATTAGTATATGCTCCGCAACGAGCGGCAAAGCCCATGCTTAAATTATTACGTTCAGCAGTGAATAATGCATCAAACAAGAAGTTAGACAAAAATAAGCTTTTTGTGGCATCGATTACAGTTGATGAAGGGCCAATGCTAAAAAGATGGTTGCCGCGGGCAATGGGAAGAGCTACGCCCATTCAGAAAAAAATGTCGCACATCACCCTTGTATTAGAAGAAAAAGGAGAATTCAATCGTTATAAAGTTCCTCAAGCAAAAATTACTAAATCAGAAAAAAAATTAACCGAAACCAAAGGAGGAGTAAAAGAAAAAGAGCACGAATTAAAGAAAAAATCTCCAACGGTCGAGGAGACAAAAAAGAAACCTCAAGAAGGATTTGCTCGCAAAATTTTTAGACGAAAAGAAATTGCTTAAAATAGACAAAAAATATGGGACAAAAAATTCATCCAAAATCTTTTAGATTAGGAATTAATAAAAATTGGAGTGAACGATGGTTGGCTTCAAAGAAAACACGTCCGATTATTTTGGAAGAGGATGTTAAAATTCGTAATTTTCTCAATAAGAAATTAAGGAATGCCTTGATTGCTGACGTTGAAATTGAACGATTAGAGAATAATATCAATCTTATTATTAAAACAGCCCGCCCTGGTGTTATTATTGGGAGAGGCGGTAAGGGAATTGAAGATTTAAAGAAGGAAGTTGAAAAAATTATTAGACGTCATCGCAAAGAAAGAAAATATCCTCTTAATTATGTTCTAAATATTTCAATTGAAGAAGTCAAAAATCCTACAGCTAACGCAGCAATTGTTGCTCAATCTATTGCTGCCTCAATTGAAAAGAGAATGCCTTATCGACGATTAATGAAGAAAGCAATTGAAGATGCCAAGCAAAATAAAGAAGTAAAAGGAATTAAGATTAAATTAAGTGGACGTTTGAATGGTGTGGAAATTGCTCGCTCTGAGTGGTTGGATTGGGGAGCAATGCCTTTACAAACTATTCGAGCTGATATTGATTATAGTGAAGCTACTGCATTTTGTACTTACGGCACTATTGGAATAAAGGTGTGGATTTATAAAGGAGAAATTTTTGATAAAAACAAAAACAAAGAGGGAATATCAGAAATGTCTAATAAACAAACAAAATAAATATGTTGATGCCTAAAAAATTAAAACATCGAAAATATCAGAAAGGGCGATCTCGCAAAAGATCAATAGAAACTCGAGGAACATTTTTGACTTTTGGCTCATATGGATTGCAAGCGCTTGATAATATATGGTTAACAGCTCAACAAATTGAAGCAGGAAGAAAGGCAATTGTAGGTTATTTAAAAAAAGGAGGTAAAGTTTGGTTGCGTGTTTTTCCCGATAAGCCTATTACTAAAAAACCGCCGGAAGTAACAATGGGAGGTGGAAAGGGGGATTTGGATCATTTTGCATTTCCCGTTCGAAAAGGGCGAATTATTTATGAGATTGATGGTGTTAGTGAAGAAATTGCCACTGAAGCTTTAAGAAGGGCAGGAACTAAAATGCCCATTAAAACTAGAATCGTCAAAAAAGAATAGAAACACTTTGTTATGGAATTCAAAGAATTAAAAAATTTACCTAAATCGGAATTAGAAAAATTATTAGCGCAAAACAGAGATAAAATAAAAGAATTGCGTTTTAATTTAGCTTTTGGTAAAGTGAAAGATATTAGCGAAATTAAAAAGACAAAAAAGAGTATCGCTCAAATTTTAACATTATTAAATAGTCAAAAAAATGAATCAAAAAAATCATCCAATTAAAAAAAGATTAGAAGGAATAGTTATTTCGGACAAGATGGATAAAACCGTTGTGGTTAAGGTAGAACGTTTTAAAAAGCATCCCTTTTATCACAAAATTATGACGGTTTCAAAACATTTTAAGGCCCATAATGAAAATAACGAAGCAAAAGAAGGCGATTATGTAATTATTGAGGAAACGCGGCCACTTTCCAGAGAAAAAAGATGGCGCGTAGTTCAGATTGTTAAAAAAGGAAACTCAAAAAATCTAGTCGGTAGTGATAAAATTAATGAGTAGAAATAGAATATGATTCAACCGAGAACAATGCTAAAAGTAGCGGATAATAGTGGCGCTAAAATAGTGCAATGTTTTAAAGTTTTGGGAGGAACTCGTCGGCGCTATGCTCAGATTGGTGATATAATTATTGCATCCGTTAAAATGGCTCAACCAAGAAAGAGTGTTTCCAAAAAAGACATAGTTCGTTGTTTGGTTGTTAGACAGAAAAAACCCTATCGTCGTGAAGATGGCTCATATATTCGTTTTGATGACAATGCCGTAGTTTTAATTGATAATAAAAATCAGCCGCGGGGTACAAGAATTTTTGGCCCAATCCCGAGAGAAATAAAACAAAAGGGTTTCGAAGAGGTCGCTTCACTAGCAGTAGAGATTTTGTAATTATGAAAAAGAATAATAAAATGAAAATTAAAAAGGGAGATGAAGTGGTTGTTTTAGTCGGGAAAGATAAGGGGAAAAGAGGTAAGGTCATCGTAGTTTTACCTAAAAATAATAAAGCAATAGTGGAAGGCTTGAATTTAGTCAAAAAACACCGTCGACCAAAGCGCCAAGGCGAAAAAGGAGAGATTATTTCATTACCCCGGCCAATAGATGTTTCTAAGTTAGCGTTATGGTGTTCTCGATGCAATCGTCAAACAAGAGTCGGTTATCGTTTTGAAGACGATAAAAAATTAAGAATTTGTAAAAGATGTCAGCAATTGATCTAAAAACTAAATATCAGAAAGAAGTGAGGCCAAAGTTACAGAAAGAATTTAGGTTAAAAAATGTGTATGCTGTGCCCTCTATAAAAAAGGTGGTAATTAATGTAGGAATAGGTAAAATGTTAAGTACAGCTGCTCAATCAAAAAACATCGATGATTTTCTTAAACAAATCAAACAAGATGTAAGTTTAATTGCTGGTCAATGGCCAAAAGAATCAAGGGCAAAAAAATCGGTCTCATCTTTTAAAATTAGAAAAGGAGATGTGGTGGGATTGACTGTTACTTTGCGGGGTCAGAGGATGTATGATTTTTTAGCACGATTAGTAAATATTGCGTTACCACGCACTAGAGATTTTCGGGGAATTTCTATTAAAAATTTGGACGAGCATGGTAATTTAAATATCGGCATTGCAGAAGCTTCAATTTTTCCAGAAGTTACCAATAATGTTTTGAAACATCCTTTTGGTTTAGAGGTAACTATAGTAGTAAACGATAAAAACAAAGAAAGAGTCGTAAACATGTTAAAATCGTTAGGTTTTCCTATTAAATAATATGGCCAAAAAATCAGTTGTTGCTAGAGCAAAAAAACCACCAAAATATTCAACTCGGATAGTGAGGCGTTGTTTTCGTTGTGGTCGAAAAAGAGGATATCTCAGAGATTTTGGGTTATGTCGTATTTGCGTGCGTGAATTATCACGGAAAGGTGAAATTCCGGGAATGAAAAAAGCGTCTTGGTAAATAAAATAAGAATATTATGGATACTATCTCAGATTTTCTTAATCAAATAAAAAATGCTTTAGCGGCTAAGAAACCGTTTCTTTTAACACCCCATTCTAAAATGAAAGAAGAGATTGCAAAAATTTTATTAGAAGAACAATATATTAGCAATTACAAGGTTAGTGGCAAGGCGCCGAAGAAAATTTTAAGAATAGACCTCAAATATAATGAAGACGGAACACCGGCCATTCGAGAAATAAAACGTATTAGCAAACCAGGTTGTCGTCGCTTTATAAAAACAAAAAATATTAAAAGAGTAAAGTCTGGCTATGGTCGTTACATTATTTCCACTCCTAATGGGTTAATGACAAATATTGAAGCTCAAAAACATCATTTGGGAGGAGAAATAATTTGTGAAATATTTTAATATTATGTCTAAAATAGGAAAGAAACTTATTGTAATACCAGACAATGTAAAAATAGAAGTTTTAGAAAATGAAGTGATGATTAAAGGCCCGAAGGGAGAATTAAAAGTTCCTTTATTCCCTGATTTTAATGTAGAACTTGAAGGAAATTATTTAAAAATTATTCCTACGCGTGAGAAGAAATTTACTTCTGCATTTTGGGGAACGCTTCGATCTTTAATCGCCAATGCAGTAAAAGGTGTAAGTGAAGGGTTCGAAAAAAAATTAGAAATTGAAGGCGTTGGCTATCGAGCTAACGTTGAGGGGAATATTCTTGTTTTAAATTTGGGATTTTCTCATCCGATTCGTTTCGAAATCCCCAAGGGCATAGATATTGTGGTAGCAAAAAATTTAATTACTATTTCTGGAGCAGACAAACAATTAGTAGGTCAAACAGCTGCTAAAATACGATCTTTTCGAAAACCCGAACCATATAAAGGCAAAGGAATTCATTATGTCGGTGAACACATTAGACGTAAAGCTGGTAAAAAAGCAACGGCTACGGCTTAAATTTAAAATAATTCAAAAATTATGAAGCAGAAAAGAACAAAAAAAGAAAAACGAATAAGACGACACAAAAAAATTCGAGCCAATATATCAGGGACAAAAACAAAACCTCGAATTAGCGTTTTTATTTCCAATAAACATATTTATGTTCAGGCGATTGATGATGAAAAAGGCGTAACTTTAACAAGCGTTTCGGATCAAGATTTAAAAAAGAAAAGCAAAAAATTAGAATTAAGCAAAGAAGTTGGATTGACATTGGCAGAAAAGTTAAAGAAATTAAATATTAAAAGTGCTGTTTTTGACCGAGGTGGTTTTCAGTTTCACGGTCGAGTTAAAAATATAGCCGATGGCTTAAAAGAAAGGGGAATTAAATGTTAAATGTATGATTAAAAATAACTCTACTATTAATAAAAAGAAAGAGAGTGTCGTAGAATTAAAAAATCAAGGTTACGAAGATAAATTACTTGATTTGCGTCGGGTAACGCGCGTTGTGGCGGGAGGGAAACGATTTAGTTTTCGAGCAACAGTGGTTGTTGGTGATCGTGCAGGAAAGGTAGGCGTTGGTGTGGCCAAAGGAAAAGATGTTAGTGAGGCACTCGCTAAAGCAAAAACCAAAGCTCAAAAAAGAATGGTTCAAGTTACCATTGTTAACGATACAATTCCGCACGAAGTAAAAGCGAAATATTGTGCAGCAGAAGTGGTTTTAAAACCTGCTCGGAAAGGTCATGGAATTGTGGCGGGTGGGGCAGTTCGGGCTGTATGCGAATTAGCAGGCATCAAAGATTTAAGTGCGAAAATATTAAGTCGTACCCCGAATAAATTAAGTAATGCTAGGGCTACCATTAATGCTTTACAAAAAATTAAACCCAAAAGAGTTAATCAAAGTGATACATCAAAATCACAGAATCAACAGCTGGCAAAGTCAGAAGATCAAGCGTCGGAAGTTTTAAAAACCGAAAATTAATTATGCAATTACACGAATTAAAAAAAGAATATAAAACTAAAAAAGCAAAAAGAGTGGGACGCGGAGGTAAACGCGGAACTTATTCTGGCAGGGGTTCCAAAGGGCAAAAAGCAAGGGCAGGTGCTAAAATTAGACCAGCAGTTTATGATCTTATTATTAAAATTCCTAAAAAGCGAGGGGTTAAACATAAATCAATAACAGAAAAACCAGTTCTGATTAATTTCGATATTCTTGAAAAACATTATCAAGAAGGAGACATAATTTCTCCTCAAACGTTATTTGAAAAGGGTTTGATTAAGAAAAGAGGAGGAGTATTGCCAAAGGTTAAAATTTTAGGCCGAGGTAATTTAACAAAAAAGTTGATTTTTAAAAAATGCCAATTTTCTCAGCAAGCGTTGGCCAAAATTAAAAAATAATCATTATGTCTATTTTGTCTAAGGTTGCACTGTTATTTAAAATTAAAGATCTCAGAAAAAAAATTTTGACCGTGATTTTTATCTTGGTGATTTTTCGATTATTTGCAACATTGCCCATTCCAGATATTGATACTGCTCGATTAAACGCCATTTTTGCTTCTAATCAACTTTTGGGTATTTTAAATATTTTTTCAGGAGGAACACTTCAGCAACTTTCTATTATGATGTTGGGCGTTGGTCCTTATATTACTGCGACGATTATTATGCAGCTTTTGACGATGGTGATACCGCGATTAAAAGAAATTTATTATGAAGAAGGAGAAAAGGGAAGGATGAAATTTAATCAGTGGTCTCGTTATATAACAGTACCGCTTTGTATGCTTCAGGCGTATGCTTTTTTGAATTTATTAATTTCTCAAGATGTCCTTCCTCATTTATCCACCCTGAGCCTTATCAGAAACGTTTTAGTGGTTACGGCCGGCTCAATGCTTTTAATGTGGTTAGGTGAATTAATTAGCGAATACAAAGTAGGTAATGGCATCTCTTTAATTATTTTTGCTGGTATTGTTAGTGGATGGCCGGCAAGTTTGCGTTCGGCTATTTTATCTTATACTCCTTCAATGCTGCCTACCTATTTAATGTTTCTCGTTGTAGCCATCATTGTTATTTTAGGAGTTGTTTATATTAATGAAGCAGAAAGGAAAATTCCGATTGCTTATGCCAAAAGAGTAAGGGGTAATAAAATGTATGGTGGCGTTTCTAGTTATTTGCCGTTAAAAGTTAACCAAGCCGGTGTCATTCCTATTATTTTCGCTATTTCTATTTTGCTTTTTCCTCAATTTATTGGACAAATTCTTGTTGCTATTAAAACTTCTTGGGCGGCAAGTGCAGGAAATTTTTTAATGAATATGCTTAATAACCAGTTGGTATATTCTATTTTATATTTTTTATTAGTAGTAGTGTTTACTTATTTTTATACGATGGTAACGTTTGATCCAAAAGAAATTTCTACAAACTTACAAAGAAATGGTGGATTTATTCCGGGTATTAGGCCGGGGCAGACTACAGCTGATTATATTAGTTTTGTTTTGCATAGAATTACTTTTGTGGGTGCGCTATTTTTAGGCGTTATAGCTATTTTACCTAATATTTTGCAGGGAGTCACAGGGACACAATTTTTAACTATCGGCGGTACTTCAATTTTAATTGTAGTTTCGGTAGCTATCGAAACCATTAAACAGGTAGAATCTCAATTAGTGATGCGTGAATATGAAGGGTTTTAATTTATATTTTTTATAAATATGAAGAAAGCCAAAATCCTTATTTTTTATGGCCCTCCAGGCGCCGGAAAAGACACGCAAGCTCGACGTATTGCGTTTAAATCAGGAGCTGTTATTGTTAGCTCATCAAAATTAATTGAAGAGAGAATTTTTGATCCTCAACTACAAAACGATCCAATTATTCAAAGAGAACGAAAAAATTATGAATCAGGCGCTTTATGCACGCCCGAATGGGTGACCCAAATTATTAATGATAAAGTTAAAGAATTAGCAGCGCAAAAACAGGATCTTATTTTTACTGGTTCGCCACGTACAATTTATGAAGCAGAAAATGAAATTCCTTATTGGGAAACATTTTATGGCCAAGAAAATATTCATCCTATTTTAATTAATTTAAAACCAGAAACTTCAGTTTTTCGTAATACGCATCGCCGAGTTTGTGAAAAATGCGGATACCCTGTTATTTATTCGTGGGAGACTGAAATGTGGAAATTCTGTCCATTATGCGGAGGGAAAATCATTGATCGAGGTGTTCTTGATGATGAGGCAACAATCAAGGTGCGCTTAGAAGAATATGAAAATCGTACCAAGCCCATTTTGGCTTATTTTCAAAAAAGAGGTTATCAAGTTATTGAAGTTGATGGCGAGCCGTTGCCAGATATTGTTACCCAAAACCTTATTGAAGCTTTGGCCAAAATTAACTTTTTTGATTAAAATGATTAAATTAAAAAGCGACGAAGAAATTCAGAAATTAAAAGAAGGAGGGCGTCTGCTTTCAAAAATTATTTATGAAGTAGCGGCAAAAGCAAAGGCGGGTATTTCAACTAGAGAACTGGATTGGTTAGCCGAAAATTCTATTTTAAAATGTGGCGGTGAGCCAGCTTTTAAAAACTATCAACCAGATTTTAGCTTAAAGCCTTTTCCTGCTACTCTTTGTGTATCAGTTAATAATGTAATAGTTCACGGCATTCCTGGCAATTATTTGTTGCGTAATGGTGATTTGGTAAAGCTTGATCTAGGAATGAAATATAAAGGTTTTTTTACAGATATGGCCATTACAGTGGGAGTAGGAAAGATTTCGTCTTTGGCTCAAAAATTAATCCGCGTGACTAGAAAGGCTTTAGATTTGGCCATTCAAGCTGCTCAAGTCGGAGCAACCTTGGGGGATATTGGTTATGCAATTGAACAATATGTTCGCTCCGAAGGATTTTATGAAATTCGGGTGTTGTCTGGTCATGGGGTGGGTTATGCTCCGCATGAGGATCCTGATATTTTGAATTTTGGTGTTCCTCATAAGGGTATTAAATTAAAGGAGGGTATGGTTATTGCAATTGAACCGATGGTAGCAGTTGATTCTTCGGATGTTATTGAATTAGCTGATGGTAGTTTTGTGACTAAAACCGGTTGTTTGGCCGCTCACTTTGAACATACCATTGCGATTACTAGTCGAGGACCCATTATTTTAACCAAATAAAATGGCGAATGTTTTAGCTATTGATTATGGAACAAAAAGGATTGGATTGGCAATTGCAGATGAAAAATTGAAAATTCCTTTACCGCTTAAACCTATTATAGAAAAAAACCAGCAGCAGGTTTTGGAAAAAATAGCAAATCTTTGTAAAGAAAAGAATGTTGATCAAATTGTTATTGGACTGCCACTTTCTTTTGAATTTGAAGAAACATCCATGTGTCAAGAAATTAAAGCGTTTGGGGAGAATCTAAAACAAATTACTGGAATAAAAATTATCTATGAGAACGAGGTCTTAACAACTGAAGCGGCAAAAAAAATGAGGCAAACTACTTCGCAGTTAAAATCGCGAAAAGACAAATCAAAAAACCATTTTGATAGTCAAGCAGCGAGTTTAATTTTGGAAAGTTATTTGAGAAAGGTTAAGTCTTGATTTTATATTTATAATATGGTATAATAAAATATATGAAACGAAATTCATTTTACATCATAGTCATCATTATTCTTGTCATCTTATTGGCATTTGTCATTTATGCCTACCTTTCTGATTATCAGAAGGCGAAAGAAAATTTAGCAGATCGAATAATTTCTGCTCATTTAGAAGGTTTCCCCGCGGGGACGTCGGTGAAAGAAGGAATGCAGGGAGAAGAAAAGACTGTTTTTCGAAAAGGGGAATGGATGGGTGTCTCGGGAAAAATTAAAACTAATGAAGGAGGAGATTTGTTTTTAAAAATCTATGATTTAGCTGGTAATTTGATTCAGGAAAATGAAAAGTGGCATAAATCTCTTCAGGCTGGCCAGGGCGATTTTGGAATGTGCTGCATTGTGGTTCCCAATGAAGTCGGTCAATATGAAGCGCGCTTGATTTTAAACGAAGAAGTCCTTTACTCTTTAAATTTTTCTGTAACGGAGTAAAATATAGTTAGAGGTTTAAAAATTTTTAAAAGGAGAATGAAATGAAAAAATATTTCATTTCTTTTGTGGAAGAATTCATTTTTAATCCAAAGTATCAAGATCATATAGCCGGACGAGTAGAAATATATTTGAGAAAAAGTCAGTATGATATCGATGAGTTGAGATTCTTTACTAAAAAGATTAAGAAATTTAATCGTTTTCGTAACAAATGGGACTTGGAAGAAGTTTCGGAATCTCAATTAGAAAAAATTAGAAAAATTATTGCAAAAGAATTTAATGAAATTGAAGAGTAAAAATATCAACCGCTTCGGAATGGGGCGGTTTTTTTATAATATTAAGAATAAATCGAATAAAAAACCAAAGAAGCATTTTTAGGAAGCTCTATTTTTTATTGCCGTTTTTAGTCAGCGTTGACTTTTGTGTTTTTAATTTTAAGTTTATAATATATTCATATGGCTAAGCCATTTCTTTCTGTTATTATTCCTGCTTACAACGAAGCCAAGCGTTTACCCAAAACGCTTTTAGATATGGATAAATATTTAACTCAGGCAGGTTTTTCATATGAAATCATTGTAGTTAATGATGGTTCAAAGGATCATACGGCAGAAATTGTTACCAAAATGCGGGAATTTATTAAAAACCTCTATTTGATTGATAACAAAGATAATCAAGGAAAAGGAGGGGTGGTTGCTCAAGGAATGTTGGCAGCGAAAGGAACATTACGATTATTTTCTGATGCTGATAATTCCACATCCCTTGATCAGGTGGAAAAGTTCTTTCCTTATTTTAAACAAGGATATGACGTAGTTATTGGCTCTCGTTATGTTAAGGATTCAGAATTACCGGTAAAACAACCTTTTTTTCGGCAGTTGCCCGGTAGAATAGGAAATTTTCTCATTCGTCTTTTAGCTGTGCCGGGCATTAAAGATACTCAATGCGGTTTTAAAGCTTTTACTGAAGAAGCAGCGTCAAAAATTTTCCCTCAATTAACAATAAAACGATGGGGTTTTGATATTGAAATTTTAGTTTTAGCACGACTAATGGGTTTTCGTATTAAAGAAGTTGGAGTGCGCTGGATTAACGATCCTGATTCTAAAGTAAAAGCGTCGGCCTATATTGAAGTTTTAACAGAATTAATAAAAATTCGACTTAATATTTGGCGGAAAAAATATAAAATAAATTAAATGAAAAATTTGCGGAAGAATTCAAAAAAGAGAAAATTAAATAATCATCTCGTGTATATTTCTGAACTGAGACGCGATCCAGTTTCGAATGATTGGGTTACAATTGCTTCGGTTCGCGCCAAACGGCCAGAGCAACTAATTATTAAAAAGCCGCAAAGAATTGTTACGCCTAAAAGCCAATGCCCTTTTGAAAATCCAGCGGTGAGCGGGCACAAACCGCCAGAATTAATAAAATCTCTTCCTCATAAAAAGGATTGGTTTTTGCAGATTTTTGAAAATAAATATCCAGCTTTTCAACCTAAAAATATTTCTATTAGCGAAAGAAAATACGGTCCTTATACCATTATCAATGGTTATGGTTATCACGAGCTTTTGGTTTTAAGAGATCATTTTAAGCCAATAGCCGATTATTCAACATCGGAATTAGCCTTTATTCTTCAAGCTCTTCAAGAACGTTATCGACAAATTGCCCAAGACAAAAAAATTAAATATATTTCTATTTTTCACAATTGGGGGTCTTCGGCTGGCGCTTCAATTTATCATCCTCATTTTCAAATTATCGCTATTCCTGTTATACCACCGCGCATTAATCATTCACTAATAGACAGTAAGCATTTTTGGAAAAAACATCGCCAATGCGTTTATTGTTCAATGAACAAATTTGAAATTGCTCAACAAAAGCGCATTCTTTTTCAAAATAAAAAAGCAATGGCTTTAAGTCCTTTTGTCTCGGTTGAGCCATTTGCTTTACGAATCATTCCTCTTAATCACATTCCTTATTTTGAGGATACCCCTTCTTCGGCGCTTAATGAAGTGGCGGAAGTTTTGAGAAAGAGTCTCCAAGTTTTAAAGAAAAAATTAGATGATCCCGATTACAATTTTTTTATTCATACCGCACCGACTTTCAAAAAGAATTCTTATCAATACTATCATTGGCACATTGAAATTGTTCCAAAAATTTCTATTTCTGCCGGTTTTGAATTATCAACTGGTATTGAAATTACAGCTATTGATCCTGACGAAGGCATTAGATATCTAAAAAGTAAATAATTATGATTGAGGTCATATTTTCAGCAATTGCCAACTTTATTTTAAATTTAATATCTCAAATGGGTTATGCGGGCGTTTTTATTTTGATGGCACTCGAAAGTTGTAATATTCCTATTCCTTCTGAAATTATAATGCCATTTTCGGGGTTTTTGGTTTCTCAAGGTCGATTTAATCTTTATTGGTTGGCATTAATAGGGAGTTTGGGTAACCTGATAGGCTCGTTGGTTTCTTACGGGATTGCCTTTAAATTAGGTAATAAAGTCAAAGAATTCTTTTTAAAATCGAAATTTTTCGCTACCGATTATTTAAAAGCCGAAAATTTTTTTAAAAAATATGGCGTTAGATCTGCGTTGATTGCACGTGTTTTGCCAGTTATTCGAACCTTCATTTCATTTCCGGCTGGCATTTTTAAAGTTTCATTGGGCAAATTTTCCGTTTATACTTTTTTCGGCTCTTTAATTTGGTCTTATGTGTTGGCTTATATTGGATTGTATTTTGGTGAACAGTGGCAAATTATCGAAAATTATTTTCACCGATTTGATTACATAATTTTAATTGTAATTGTTGGGTTTGTATGCTATTATATTTATAGAAAGGTAAAACAAATAAACAGTCGTAATAGCCATAATAATTCAATTGAAAATTGATATGACTAAAAAATACAAAGTAGTAGTTACTCGTCGAATTCCCGAAGCAGGTCTTCGGTTGTTAAAAAAGGCTGGTTTTGAAGTAAAAGTGAGTCCCTATGATAGAATTTTAACTCGTCAGGAGTTGAAAAAATTTGTTAGGGGAGCTGATGCGATTCTTTCCCTTTTAACTGATAAGATTGACGGCGAAATATTAGATGCTGCTGGTTCCCAATTAAAGATAGTGGCTAATTATGCCGTTGGTTACGATAATTTTAATATTGATGATTTTAAAGCAAGAAAAGTTTATGCTACTAATACTCCGGGTGTTTTAACTGAAACAGTAGCAGAACATACCATCGGATTGCTTTTTGCAATTGCTCAAAGAATCGTTGAAGCTGATGAATTTGTTCGTCAAAATAAATTTAGAGGGTGGGAACCAATGCTTTTTTTAGGAACAGACATAAGAAATAAAACTTTAGGGATTGTTGGTTTAGGAAGGATTGGAGGAGAGGTGGCCAAAAGAATGCGCGATGGCTTCGGATTAAAAATTATTTATTTTGATGCGATGCGAAATAAAAGTTTAGAAAAACAGTTGGGCATTCAATACACCCCATTCAAGTCATTATTAAAACAATCCGATTTTATTAGCATTCATGTGCCATTGACGCTAAAAACAAAACACATGTTTACTTTAAAAGAATTTAGAATGATGAAACCAACCGCTTATATAATTAATACATCTCGAGGAGCAGTTATTAAAGAGGAAGATTTGGCAAAAGCTTTGAAGGCAAAAATAATTGCTGGAGCAGCATTAGATGTTTATGAATTTGAACCAAAAATTACGCCGGATTTACTAAAACTACCTAATACTGTTCTTTTACCGCATATTGCTTCGGCAAGTATTGAGACGCGTTCAAAAATGGCAGAAATGGCAGCTAAAAACATCATTTCTGTTTTAAGAGGGAAAAAACCTATTAACCCCATTTTTTAAGTTATCCACAAAAGCTTATAATTTAAAGATTTTTTGGTTATAATATAAATAAGAAGATTTTTTAAAGGTCGATTAATTAATATCTAATTCAAATATGGTCGTTCAATCTTGGGCAGATATTTTAGTGGCCTCTTTCCAAACTTGGTGGAGTGCTTTTGTAAATTTTCTGCCAAATTTTTTAGGTGCGCTCATAGTTTTTCTTATTGGCTTGCTCATTGCAGCTGGTTTGGGAAGTTTAGTTAATAAAATTATTACTGCTATTAAATTGGATAAATTATTGTCCAAATTAGGTGTTGATAAGTTTTGTGAGCGTGCAGGTTGGAAGCTTAATTCCGGTAAATTTTTAGGCGAAGTTGTTCGCTGGTTCTTCATTTTAGTTTTCCTTTTGGCAGCAACCGATATTTTGAAGCTGACGGCAATTAGTGGATTTTTAAAGGACGTTGTTCTTTACTTACCGAATATTGTTATTGCTATAATTATTATCATTGCTTCGATTATTGTTGCTGACTTTCTCGCTTCTTTAGTAAGAGGAACTGTAAAAGGGGCTAATTTGTATGCTTCTCAGTTTTTGTCTAGCTTAACTCAATGGGTGGTGCTCATTTTTGGATTTTTGACTGCTTTGCTGCAATTGGGAGTAGGCGTCACTATTATTAATACCGTAATTACAGGCGTGATTGCAATGTTTGCTATTGCTGGCGGAATCGCTTTTGGTTTAGGAGGCAAAGATTATGCTGCTTATCTTGTTAATGAATTTCGTCAACGAATTGAAGAGAAAAAATAGATAGCAATTTTTTAGCCGCCCCTTCGGGGGCGGCTTTTTATTTCATAAAAACACAATTATTTTAATGCGTAATAATTTCTGAGAAATTTTTTAAACCTCTTGACATTAAAAAATCTTTTAATAAAATAGAACTATAAACAATGAATAAATCATTCTACATTATCTTGATTCAAGGGAGCTAAATACGAGGGAAATTTTTTGGCAATCATCCGCTTCCTTGAAGAAAGCGGATTTTTTAAAAATAAAAAGAAATATTTACTATCTGGATGTAAACAAAAAACTTTTGTTTACATCCAGGTTGTGAATAACAACCGTGCTCTTTAACAATTAAGAAATTAGGTACAATGAAGCATTTTTTATCGGGACGAAATAAGGGCGTATGGTGGATGCCCAGACTAGAAAAGGCGATGAAGGACGTGGCGTAGCTGCGATAAGTCTCGGGGAGGTGCGTAGCAACCTTTGATCCGGGAATTTCCGAATGGGGAAACCTAATACTGCAAACCAGTATTATATGCCGTTTTTGCGGCATAAGCATACCCGCTGAAGTGAAACATCTCAGTAAGCGGAGGAAAAGAAAACAAGGCCTCGATTTTCGAGGCAAACATTTCCTTAGTAGCGGCGAGCGAAAAGGAAAGAGCCCAAACCTATTTATGTTTTCATAAATAGGGGTTGCAAGACAGATACGCTTTTTAATCATCTTTTAGATTCAACTCGAGTATTAAAAGATTATTAAAAGTGGGGGAGTCACAAATTTTTTGGTTAGCCGAATGAAATGGAAAGTTCAACCAAAGAAGGTGATAGTCCTGTAGGTGAAAACCAAAAAACTCTCTAGTATTTGTTCTTAAGTACTTCGAGAAAAGAAAACCTCGGAGGAAGCTGCCAGAACTAAACTGGCAAGGCTAAATACTTTTCTAGATCGATAGCGGACCAGTACCGTGAGGGAACGGTGAAAAGTAGGCCGGTGAGGCCGGTGAAATAGAACCTGAAACCATACGCTTACAAGGAAGCGAAACCCTCTTATGTTTTTATTAACATAAAGGGCGACGCTGTGCCTATTGAAGAATGAGCCAACGAGTGTATAGATGCTGCTTTGGTTAATCCTGCTCAGCGGGAGAAGCCATAGGGAAACCGAGATTTAATAGATCGTCCATCTTTTCTTCGCAATAAATTTATTTTATTGCGAAGAGATGATGAGGTAGCATTTATACGACCCGAAGCCAGGCGAGCTTACTATGGCCAGGATGAACTCCGACGAAAGTCTGAGGGAGGTCCGAACCGGTTGGTTGTGCAAAACCTTCGGATGAGCTGTGGTAAGAAGTGAAAAGCTAATCGAGCCTGGTAATAGCTGGTTCTCTCCGAAATAGCTTTAGGGCTAGCGATCATCCATTCAATTTTTGGGGGTAGAGCTACTGGTTTAATCGTAAAGGGCGAAAGCTCGACGATTAAGTCAAACTCCGAATACCAAAAACGAGGATGATCAGTAAGACTGCGGGGGCTAAGCTTCGTAGTCAAAAGGGTAAGAACCCAGATCGCCGTCTAAAGCCTCTAAATCTTGGTTAAGTGTTAAAGGAAGTGATTAGCCGAAGACAGATAGGATGTTGGCTTAGAGGTAGCCACCATTTAAAGAGTGTGTAACAACTCACTATCATATTCCGACTTCGGTCGGAATTGGCTGATCGCGCCTAAAATGTAGCGAGGCTTAAACCAAGTGCTGAAGACGCGATTCCTTATGTTTTGCATAAGGAAGGTAGGAGAGCATCCTAACATCTGTGAAGTAGGATTCGAGAGAACCTATGGAGAGGTTAGGAGAGAGAATGTTGGCATGAGTAACCGCATTCCCAATGAGAAATTGGGACGCCGAAAATCCAAGGTTTCCGTGGCAATGGCAATCATCCACGGGTTAGGCGATCCTAAGGCAATGGCGAAAGCCGCAGCTGATGGAGAGCTGGTTAATATTCCAGCCCTTCCTATAAATTCGATGGAGGGACGAAGGAAAAAAATCTGAGCATCTTATTGGTTTGATGTTCTTGATGAGTAGAAATGTTTGTTAGGTAAATCCGACAAACTGCTTTAAATAGCAAATTTCAATCATCGAGAAAATTTCGCTTCGGCGAAAAATTCAGATGCAGAGCCTTCCGAGAAAAACTTCTAAGGTTAGTTTATAGGAATTCGTACCGGAAACCGAAACAGGTGGATTGGTGTAAGTACACTAAGGCGAACGGGTGAGTTCTCGTTAAGGAACTCGGCAAAAAAGCGGCCGTAAGTTCGCGATAAGGCCTGCCTACGTTAAGTAGGCCGCAGCTAAAGAACCTCTGGCGACTGTTTAATAAAAACACAGGTCCCTGCTAACTCGTAAGAGGATGTATAGGGGCTGACGCCTGACCGATGCGAGAAGGTCAAGAGTGACAGTTGATTTGTCGCAAGACAAATCAGCCGATCGCTTTAAGCCCTCGTCAATGTCGGCGGTAACTATAACCGTCCAAAGGTAGCGCAATTCCTTGTCGGGTAAGTTCCGACGCGCATGAATGGCGTAACGATCAGAGGACTGTCTCAACGAGAAGCCCGGTGAAAATGCGATTCCAGTGAAGACGCTGGGTACCTGCAACAAGACGAAAAGACCCCGGGAGCTTTACTGTAGCTTGATATTGGGTTTAAGTTGTTGCTGCGTAGCATAGGTGGGAGACTGTGAAGCTCCGATTCCGGTCGGAGTGGAGTCGCCAGTGAAATACCACTCTGTAACAATTTAAATTCTAACTTTAGCGGTAAAAACGCTAGAGGACAGTGTCTGGCGGGCAGTTTTTCTGGGGCGGAATCCTCCCAAAAGGTAACGGAGGAGTTTATTAAGGTCGGCTAGGTGCGGATGGAAATCGCACTGGTCGTGTAAAGGCATAAGCCGGCTTAACTGTGAGGCAGACACGCCAAACTCGAGTTTTTATTAACTCGACGGTCCGTAATTTTTATTTACGGATTGAGATGCGAAAGCAGAACTTAGTGACCCGACGGTTCTTTTTAGAACGGCCGGAGACATCGGACAAAAGCTACCCCGGGGATAACAGGCTAGTCAGATCCGAGAGTCCCTATCGACGATCTGGTTCGGCACCTCGATGTCGGCTCATCCTAGCGCGGGGCTGGAGAAGGTCCCAAGCGTTTGGCTGTTCGCCAATTAAAAGGATACGCGAGCTGGGTTTAAACCGTCAAATTGGCGGCCTTCGTCGGAAACTTCGAAGTGAAAAAATCGACTCATATCGGTGAAGTCCTAACATTATTTGCAAAATAACCTGTCATATGTTGGGATAATACCGAGGGAAGTTGTATATGTCTAAAAAATAAGAATTATAATGATTTTAGAGAGGTAGTAGATTTAATTGATAAATTTAAGAAATTAAATTATTCTAAAAAACGAAAAAGACATATATTAACCCCGTAGAGACTTCTCTAGAGATAGAGAGAGTTGCTTTCAAAAGCAGCTAATACGTCGATTGCCTAAAGAATTATGAAATAATTCTATGGTAATGGTATAGTCCATACCTTTAGTAATAAAGGACAAACCAACCAATATTTATAAGATAAATTGGTATTATGCGTGAGACAGGTTGGTCTCTACCTGTTGCAGGCGTTGACACTTGAAGGAAGTCGACCCTAGTACGAGAGGACCGGGTTGAACGAACCTCTGGTGTACCGGCTTTTCCACCAGGAGAATTGTCGGGTAGCTATGTTCGGTCGGGATAAGCGCTGAAAGCATCTAAGCGCGAAGCCCATCCTAAGATTAGGTGTCATTTCACCCCCTAGAAGATGACTAGGTCCGACGTATGTCGGAACCCCGATTCGCAAGAATTAGGGGTTGATAGGCGTCAGGTGTAAGATTCGTAAGAATTTGAGCCGAGACGTACTAATCGGGTGATTCGTCCCGATAAAAAATGCTTCATTGATAAATTCTGATTTATAATCAAAGATTTCTCGGTGATTTAGTTCGACGTGAACCACCTCTTCCCATTCCGAACAGAGAAGTGAAAGCGTCGGACGCCAATGGTACTCACCCGAACACGGTGGGAAGAGTAAGCTTCGCCGAGAATTCTTTGATTACAAATAAAAAAACCCTTCTACTGAAGGGTTTTTTAGTTTAATTTTTGCTAATTTCTAATTCTTTCTTTTCAAAATATTCAGAAAGCGCCTGGGGATTTTTAGTTTGAAAAGCCATTAAATATTTTTCTCTTTCTTTCATTGGAATAATAAAAGGAGTCTTTTCGAAATACCACAGAAGATAGAGTAATAAAGCTCTATTGACTAGTTCATTACACGAAGAGAAGGGACTAATTAAAGCGAAATGATAATGAAAGTTGCTAATAAATTCTAGGTCAACCATTTGTTTGCGTTGAATAAATGCATTTTGATGTTTGTTCAAAACACTTATTAATTTTTCCATTTTTTGTGGAATGAGAGAGGCAGGCGTGCCAATTAAAACGCCGAGAAGATTTTTATGTTCTTCATACATCCCCCCTCTTTCAGATTCAGAAAAAGTCATTTTAATTCGGCGATGAACTTCGTTAAAAATTAATTCATGAACAATTTTAACATCTTCTTCTGTTAAAACCAACTCTTTTTCTTTGCTTCGTTTTTCTAAATAAAGGATAGCGCCAACATGACCAATTTGTTTATTATTTTTCAAAGATTCTTTAATCTCTATATAATTAGGACAGAGCTGTGCGATTCGTTCAGATTCATAAATGAAGTTCGTTAAAAATTCAATTCTATCCATTTAAACCTCCTTTAAATAAATTTTTAAAGAACCAAATTTTGTTATAAAATCTAAGCAAGTTTTATTATTTCTATTATACAATAAAGAATGTAAAGCGTTAAAAGGAAAAAAGCCTCCTTTTTGCTTAGTTTTTTGTCTGTTTGGGAAAAAATAAAGAAAAATACTAAAGCGACAATTAAAAAGAATCGAGCCAGGGCAATTGAGGAAAAATCGGTAATAATGATGGGCTGGATCAGAGAAACAATGCCAATTACTAAAGTAGCTGGAAAAATAATAGAACCCATTAAATTTCCAAGCATCATCCATGTTTCGCCTCGGCGAGCAGAATTGATAGAAAAATAAATTTCGGGTAAGGCATTTGCCAAACCGGTAATTAGAAGACCAACCATAATTAATGGAATGCTTAATTGAGTGGAAATTGATTGAGCAGCAAAAATAATACCTTGAGCGGCAATAAAAATAACTACAATTAATGCTAGTGCAACAAATATATCTTTTATAAAATTTTTGAATTGAGGGACAGCTTGTACTGGTTTTTCAATTGATTGAGAGGGGATAATTTTTCGGAATCGTTCTTGTTTGGAAAAGAGCCAATAGGCATAAGCGATAAAAGCTATAATAAGTATCAGGCCATCACCACGAGAAATTTTGCCATCAATAGCTAATAGTAGAGGCAGAAAAGCGGCAATAAAAGTAAAAATGGAGGTTGTTTGAACAACTCGACTTTCGGTAGGAATTTCTTTGTTTTTACTAAATAAAATACCGAGTGAGACGGCTAAAGTTAAAGCTATAAAATTATTACCCAGCACATCTCCAAAAGAAAGTTGAGAAATTTGATTAACAGCGGAGCTGATGCCTAAAAATAAATTAGGCAAAGCCGTAGCCAAAGCCATTACAAAAAAGGCAATTACAAATTCGCGCACATTTAAAAACCCGGAAACTCTAATAATAATTTTAACTAATGTTTCGCAGGCAATATAGAGAACAACTGAGGCGATAATAAAAATTACAAAATATAGCCAAATCATAAAAGTATTTTATCCGAAAAATTTTATTTATACAAATAAATCATTCAACCATCTTTAATTATAGCCAATATTTTAGTATAATAGAAGTATGAAAAAGTCGACTCTTTAAAAAATAAATTTATGCAACAAATAGAAATTGTTTCTAAATTTATCAAAAATTTTGTTTGGGGCGCAGTCTTAGAGGGCATCTTAATTATTTTAACAGCCATTCTGATATTAATTTATCCGAGATTTCTCAATATTTTAGTCGCTTGTATTTTAATTGCATCAGCTATAGTGTGTTTTATTATTGCTGCTAAAGCCCACCGTTATTCAAAAATAGAAGTGGAATTGTAAAAAATAAAACATTGTATAAATCTCTATTAATATTTAGAAATTATACAAAAAATCAAACCTCTTATTATATAAAATAAGAGGTTTGATAATAAATATTTATTTTCTTTTTTAGTAAATTACCAATTTGCGCAAGCCGCATCAAGTACTTCTTGTAAGCCATGATCATTTCCAAAGGTTTGATCAATAGCATTCATGATATTAGTGCCTTTTGGAAAATAACAATTCAAATCCATTATGCCATTGATCTTTCTCTGAAAATGACATTTTCCATCTTCTACTCCTAAAACCATTATTTCAATTTGGGTGGTATTATCTGAACCAACCATTTGAGCTTTTACCGGCAAACAACTATTTGCTCTGCCTATAAAACAGGCGGGGTTTTCTGCTTTGCCACAATCAACCATTGTTTGATCAGCGGCAGTAGGAGTAGGAGAGGGTTGTTCTGTTTGAATAGGTGTTGGTGATGCAATTTCTGTTTCTTTTTGCACCCCTTTATTTCCTAAAAGAAAATATAATCCGACGATAACTAAAATCAAAACAATAAGAATATATAAAAATTTTTTATCCATATTTTAATTTAGTAATGTTAATTTTCATTAGCAGCGACCTTTATTTAAATATAAGCAATTTTTATTAAAATATCTACAAAGATTAAAAAATTACACATTAATTAAAATTTATAATTAAAAAAATTGCCTGATTTTTAGCGAGAAATGAGGGCTATTTTTGCTTTAAGTAAATAATAGCGGAAGGGGTGGGATTCGAACCCACGAGGCGCCTTAACAGCGCCAAGGTTTAGCAAACCTTTGCCTTAAGCCACTCGGCCACCCTTCCTTATTTAATTTCAATATTTTAATTATAGTCAAAACGAAGGTTTTTTGCAAATTTTCCGTGTCAGATTTATAATAATAGAATATGATCGAGTATAATACTCAAGCTATTGTTTTGGATAAACAAATTATTAATGAAGCTGATGCTCAAGTTGTTCTTTATACTGAATTGCTAGGAAAAGTAGAATTAATTGCTAAAGGTGCTAAAAAAATTACAGCTAAATTGAACAGTCATTTAGAAATTCTTAATTTAATAGAATCTACTATTATTACTGTTAATAGCAAGCACCTTACAAGCGCCTTAACAATTAATCGTTTTTCGAATATTCGACATCAAGAAAAAATTCTTGAAAATGCCATTAAGATGGTTAAGTTTTTCAATCAAGTTATTGTTGCTAGTGAAAAAGATGAATTTCTATGGCAGTCGTTGTGCAATTATCTTAGCGAGCTAGATAGAATAACAATGGAAAATGAGAAAAGTATAATGTTGATGAATTTAATCAATATCGATTTTTTAATAAAGTTAGAAACCGCCTTGGGTTTAATGCCGGCAGCAGAAGAGCAGTTGCATTACTTTCAGCAACCTACAATAGAAATGATCAAATTAATTTCTGAAAGAAAAACACAAGAATTGATAGAGTCGGGCAATCTATTAGAATTAAAAAAAATAGATTATAATAAAATAGAGCAAGATTTAAAAGAAAAAATGATTTTATAAATATAAAATTATGGCATTAGAAGATGTAGAAAAACGACTTTACAAAATGAAAGAAGAAAATCCTCTTGAATCAGAAGAAGAGGAGCATTTGGGATCTCCATTGCCCGAAGAAAATAGACCATCAAAAAAAGAGCCAAGCCCTTCTCCAAAAAAAACAAAAGAACGGCCGCCAATTAATTTTTATCAAAAAAGTAAAAAATCCAACATCGTTCTTTATATTATTATTGCTATTTTATTTGTTGGACTAGTGGTAGAGGGTTATTTTTTGGCTCAGAAAGTTTCGACTCAAAAAACCGGCATTCAACTTAGCATTAAAGCGCAAGAAAATATTCTTTTAGGTGAAGCCTTTGATTTAGAAGTAGCTTATAAAAACGATTCGGCTAATTTACTGCAGGATGCCGATTTAATTATTGAATTACCGGATGATATCCAAGTTTTAGGCGAGGATAATAATACAAAATTACTCAAAAAGAGTTTGGGTGATTTAGGCACCGGAACTTCCAATGTTGAAAAATACACCCTTGTGGCAATGGGTACGCCTAATCGCATTGCTAGCATTAAAACAACGCTTCAATACGGCATCGTGGGCTTTAGCGGGCGATATGAGAAATCTCAAAGTCAGACTATTACTATTGGTGGACCGATTATTGATTTTAATCTTTCTGTTCCTCAAAAAATCATTAGCGGAGAAGAATTCAGTTTCAAAATTAATTTCGTTAACAATTCTATTAAATCGCTTTCTAACATTCGTATTCAATTATTCTATCCTTTGGGCTTTAATTATACCGGTGCAAGCATTGAACCTGTTGATGGAAACAATATGTGGATTTGGGGGATGCTCAATCCTCAAGAGTCCGCCGAAATTGTTATTCGCGGAACTATTGTTGGAGAAGCTGGCAGTTTTTATGAAATGGGAGTTAATATGAGTCTTATTTCGGAAAATCAAATTATTAGTTTAGACAAGAAAACAGCAATGGTAAGTATTTTAGAATCGCCGCTCAATCTGAGCATCTATGTTAATAACTCCAAAGATTATATCGCTAAAAATGCAGAAGTACTTGAGTATCGAATTGATTACGAGAATAATACAGACATTGCTTTAAGTGAGGTGATAATTAAGGCCAATCTCGAAGGACAAATGTTTAACCTTAGCAGTCTTTTGACTAATGGTTATTTTGATTCCTTAAAAAAACAGATTATTTGGAATGCTGGAAATACACCCCAATTAAAATTGCTGAACAAAGGAGATAAAGGGTCGGTGAGTTTTAAAATCTATACTGCTAGTGATTATCCGGTGCGCAGCTTCAACGATAAGAATCTTTCTTTGAAAGTAAAAGCTACCATTGAATCACCTAGCGTACCTCCGAATAGTAATCTTAAAAACACAACAGCAATAGCCGAATTAACTACTAAAGTAGTTAGTAAAGTTGAATTGCAATCTTATGCTTTATTCAGAGATGCTAAATCAGGTATCGTTAATAAAGGAACATTGCCTCTAAAAGTAGGCAAGAGCACTAATTTTACTATTCATTGGAAATTAATTAATTATAATAATGATTTAACCGATGTTTCCATTAAAACAACGTTGCCCCAAGGAATTGGCTGGACTGGGGTAATTGCCGGAAATTATGGCGATCTCGAGCCCCAATATAATGAAAGAACATCCGAATTAGTTTGGAACATTAAAGACGTGCCTGCTTTTACGGGTATTTTATTGCCGGCTAAAGAATTAATTTTTCAAATTAATGCCACTCCTTCTCTTAATCAAGTAGGCAGGTACATGGAGCTTATTTCTGAAGGAACGCTTACGGCCACGGATGTCTTTACAGGTCAAGAAATAAAGATTAAAATACCTGCTTTAAACTCTCAATTAAGCGCTGATCCGACGGTTGAAAAAGAGGAAGGAATGGTACAGCTATAAATGATAAAAATATGGATAAAGAAACAAATGATATAATGGATAAAATTATAAGTTTAGCTAAACGACGTGGTTTTATTTTTCCATCTTCAGAAATTTATGGCGGTTTTTCTAGTTCTTATGATTACGGCCCCTTAGGGGTAGAATTAAAGAATAATATTAAACATCTTTGGTGGAAAGAAATGCTTCAATATCATGATAATATTGTTGGTCTTGATGGCGCCATTCTAATGTCTCCAAAAGTTTGGCAAGCATCGGGGCATTTATCAGCAGGGTTTGCTGATTTGCTGGTTGAATGTTCAAAATGCCATCATCGTTTTAGAGAAGATGCTATTCAAAATAATCGGTGCCCTGATTGCGGTGGAACATTAATGCCGCCAAGAAAATTCAATCTTATGATGAAAACTTTTGTAGGACCACTTGAGGACGAAGCCTCGGTGACTTATTTGAGGGCCGAAACGTGTCAGAGTATTTACTTAAATTTTGAAAATGTTTTGAATACGATGCGTTTAAAAATTCCTTTTGGAATTGCCCAAATTGGCAAAAGTTTTCGTAATGAAATCAATCCCGGTAATTTTACTTATCGTACCCGCGAGTTTGAACAAATGGAAATGCAATTTTTTGTTCGACCAGATGAAGCGGAAAAGTGGTTTAATTATTGGGTTGAACAACGTTTAAATTGGTATATTAACTTAGGCATCAAAAAAGAGAACCTTCGCCTTCATCAACAAACAAAAGAAGAATTAGCTCATTATGCTCGGATGGCCGTTGATATTGAATACAAGTTTCCTTTTGGTTGGAAAGAAATTGAAGGAATCCATAATCGAGGCGATTGGGATTTATCAAATCATTCAAAATATTCAGGTCACGAACTGGTTTATTTTGATGAAAAAACCAAAGAAAAGTATACTCCTTATATTATCGAAACATCTGCCGGAGCTGATCGCGGAACATTGGTGTTTTTGATTGATGCATACGAAGAGGTCAAGGGCGGGCGTAGTCAAACAACCGAATCTAAAAAAGAAGTGGAAATAGTTTTGAAATTTCATCCTTCTATTGCGCCTGTTAAAGCAGCCGTTTTCCCATTATTAAAAAATAAAGAGAATTTGGTAACTTTAGCCAAAGAAATTTATCAAAACCTTAAAAAACATTTTATTGTTCAGTATGATGAAGTTGATTCAATTGGTAGACGCTATCGTCGTCAAGACGAGATCGGAACTCCTTATTGTATTACTGTTGATTTCCAAAGTTTAGAAGATAAATCCGTTACGGTGCGTGATCGTGATACTTTAAATCAAGAGAGAGTTTTTATTGACGATCTTCTGCCGTATTTAAAAAAGAAACTAGAGTTTGAATAATTCGGATTTTAGATTAAAGGTCGGTTAAAAAATTTAAAAAATGGCTATAGTCAAAATTCGTGAAATTATCGGGACTTCTCCCAATAGCTTTGAAGACGCTTTAAATCGCATTATTGAATTTGTTGGAAAAGACAAATATAATTTAACAGGGATAAAAATTCTAAGCCAATCGGTTTCTTTGGAAAAAGGTAAAATTGTTGAATATAAAATTACAGCTCATGCAGCTTATAAATGGGAAGAAGAAAAATAATGTGACAATGCAAACAAAAATTTCTTTTTTAACTAAAAAAGGTTTAAATTTGCTTTTAATACCGCTAAAAGAATCCACTAACGTTACTTTTTTGATTTTGGTAAAGGCGGGCTCAGAATATGAATCTATTAACGAAGCGGGTATTTCGCATTTTTTAGAGCATATGTGTTTTAAGGGTACCGAAAAACGTCCCAGTCCTAATATTTTAAGTTCTGAATTAGATGCGCTGGGCGCATCTTACAATGCTTTCACTGGTCGAGAGTATACCGGTTATTATGCCAAAGCAGCAGTAGAACATACCGATAAGATTTTAGATATTGTCACGGATATTTATCTTAACTCTTTGTTTAATGATCAAGAAATTGAAAAAGAGCGAGGCGTAATTTTAGAAGAAAAAAATTATTACGAGGATACGCCCAGTATTAAAATTGAAGATTTAATTTTTGAATTATTATATCCTCATCAGGCAGCTGGTCGACCAATTATTGGTAGGGAAGAGGTTATTAAAAAAGTTAATCATAAAGATTTTGTACGTTATTTTCAGAAGCATTATACTAATAAAAAAACTTTAATTGTGATCGCGGGAAATTTTCAACCAACACAAATAATTGCAAAAGTTTGTGCTTTGATGAAAAACATTAGAAAAGGAGAGGGAGGAAAAAAATTTAAAACCAGTTACAAGCAAAAAGAGCCAGCCGTTTTAATTCAACCAAAAAATACTGATCAAAATCATTTAATTCTTGCGGCCCGAACTTTTAATTGTTTTGACAAAAGACGTTATATTTTATCAGTGCTTTCAACTATTTTAGGCAGTGGAATGAGTTCACGGCTTTTCCAAAGAATTCGAGAAGAAATGGGTGCGGCATATTATATTCACAGCTTTACTGATTTAAGTTTAGATCATGGTTTTTTAGGAATTGCAGGTGGGTTGGCTGTGGATAAAACAGAAGCGGCTCTAAAGGTCATCAAAAGTGAATTAGATAAACTTACTGAAAAAATTGTAGATTCCAACGAACTAAACAAGGCCAAAAGTTATCTTAAAGGTAAACTAGCTCTTTCTGTGGAAACTTCTAACGATTACGCCTTTTATTTTGGCTCTCAGCAGCTTTTTTATAATAGAACGTTCTCTCTTGAGGAGATTTATCAAAAAATTGACGAAGTAGATCAAAACTCTATTTTGCAATTAGCAAAGCATATTTTTCATCCATCAAATCTTAATTTAGCGATTATTGGTCCTTATTCTTTAAAGGATCAACCTAGATTTAAAAAATTAATTATTTGATATATAATTATAATGAAGATGGATTAATAAAGTCGCTAAGGTCAAAGCTATGAGCATTCAACAAGATAAATTAATTGAAGATTTGGTAAAAGATGGTTTTTTACATGATCCGCGCGTGATTGAAGCTTTCAAAAAAATCGATCGCTCTAATTTTGTAATTGAGCCTCTTAAAAATAATGCCTATATTAATTCACCCTTGGCAATAGGCTTTGGGCAAACTATTTCTCAGCCTCTAACTGTAGCTTTTATGTTAGAAAAACTAGATGTTCAGCCAGGCCATAAGGTTTTAGATGTTGGATCTGGTTCCGGCTGGACAACGGCTTTATTGGCTGAAATTGTTGGAGAAAAAGGAAAAGTGTATGGAATTGAAATTATTCCTGAAATATACGAATTTGGTAAAGCCAATGTGATGCGTTATAGTTTTCTTAACAAAGGGATTGTTGAAATGTATTGTGGAAATGGCCTTGAGGGGCTGAAGGAAGCAGCTCCATTTGACCGCATTATGTGTTCAGCTGCAGTTAAAGAAATCCCCCCAGCTTTTAAGGATCAATTAAAAATCGGTGGTAAAATGATTTTTCCAATGAACAATAGCCTTTGGCTTATGAGTAAAAAAAATGAAACTGATTTTGATACCGAAGAATATCCAGGATTTATTTTTGTGCCAGCTATTGAAAAGATTTTAGATTTATAGTTTAAACCCCCCAAAGGGGTTTAAAAATTTTTAAACGATGGACATTGCTATTTGATAAAAAAATATCTAGATATATAATGAAATCGGAAGAATTAAAAAATCTTCCATTGACATAGATCTTTAATAATTTAACAAAGGAGGATCATTCAATGAAAAATCACGACAAGAGGACTGAAAATTTGAGAGAAAAGATTCAAAGGTGGAAAAAGGGTGAATTAACGATTGATCATTTTACTTCTGACGAAAGAATCGAATTACTAGAAATGCATGAAATTAGTCAAGAAGAATTTCTTAGTCATTTGCCCAAAAGGCTACGGGATTACTGGCAAGCTATTAGTCAATTGCTTGAGAAAAAAAGAATTTTTCGAAATGTTGAAGCAGCCGAAGCTCTTCCCTTAAACGTCAAAGGCAAATATCAACGCTTAAACATGTCGCGGGGTATTCTTGCCAAATTTAAAGAATGGGGATTACTTGAAACGCTGCGGATTCAAAATCACAATGTTTATTTTTGTGCTTTACCGGGATTTTATTCGGTTAAAGAATTGCTAGAATTGATCCCTAAAGAATATCAAAAAAGCATTCTTGAGCTTATGCCCGATCAATGGTTAAAGATGAATGAATTGGCAGAAACACTTAATATTAGCCCTCGTTTTTTAGAGGAAATTCTTACTGCTTTTTTATCAAAAGGCTGGTTAGTTAAAAGTAAAAGCGGTTATAAAAAAAGTAAGGTGTTAGAAGAAGCAGGCATTAGTGTTGAATCGCTTAAGAGTCTTGAGTTAGTAGAGCTTCATAATTTATTAGCAGAAGAACAAGAATTAAAAGGCGCTGGCGCCATTCCTCAAAATTTATCTGAATTAAAAGAAACAATTCAAAAAGATATTGAACAAAAAACCGTTCAGCCGTTAATATCGCTTTTTGATGGCGAATCCATTCGTCTTACATTTTTAGGCGAAGTAAGATTTGGCCATCAGTTTGCCGATATGAAATTGATTGAATGGGGACTTGAGATGCTTAAGCAGTATCTACCTCACTACATTATTACTTCTGATTTTGTTCAGGGTGATTTTCGTGGTATCCAGGTAGAAAGATTGCGTTCGTTAACACGTACAGGATTTCTCCATCGAATTGAGACCCAACACAAAGCAGCAAATATGTTGTTAGAGGAATTAGAATCAATTGCTCAAGAAAAAGTTATTTATCAACTTTCAGATGATGATTGGCAAGTGGCGCTTTCACGAGTTATTATTGCCCTTGAACAATATCGTAATATCCGCAAATTAGGTGCTACTGGTTTTTGGCCGGAAGAAATTAAAAGACGTTCCGGGGCCGATTACTATCGCTTAATGAAAATCCAGTGGGAAACTATTCAACCCTATATGTATCGAATAGGCCGTTCCTTATTAAATGCCGAAGAAACAGAAAAAGTAATTGGCAATCGAATTTCAGAATTGCTAGTGATTATTTTTATTTTACTTTTTGAACAATTTAATCAGCCGATTCCTCAAAAATACAAAAAATTAGTTGATCTTGAAGCACTCCATGGCGATAAAGCCAATTCTAAAAGAATTGTAACGCCCGATCCCGTCCATTTAGAACTGCATGCTTTTAACAAGAAGATTCTTGCTCAACACAATATTGCCTTCAGTGATATTACTCAATATATTGATACCGGATTTATTCCTGAATCGATTCTAAGACATCTCCAAGCGAGTGGAAAAGAAACTCCTTATCTTTGGGTTGATTTTCACCAAGAACGTTTTTGGGGCACAAAAGTTTTCAACACCTTTATCTTTAATTTACCCGGCTGTCAAAATCCTAGTTTAGCAGCTGAAGGTCAAATCAAGGCCTTTCACAGCAAAGTTTTAACTGATAAAGCACATCGTCAAATAACTGTTCGTAAAGAACCGCCAACTCCTGGTATTATTAGTTTCGAGATTTTTAAAGATGGCAGATTAAAGATTTCATTGCTAAATAATAAAGTCAAAAAGGTTATTGAAGCTCAAAAAGACCAAGCTGAGAAAAAAGATATTTTAGTTTATACTTCCGATTGGCAATTAGGTTCATTAACAATGAGACCTGAGTGGGGAATAAAATTTTTAGATTACGCTCTTTATAGCCGAAAAGGAAATGTCCTTATTCTCAACGGTGATATTATTCAAGGATTTCATTATCCACGCTTTGTTTCAGAAAATCGACCAAAAAGGCTGGTTTCGGTTAGCAGTCAAAAAGCTTTCACTTTACGTATTTTAGAGCCACTCTTTCCAGCCCCTAATCTTGAAGCTATGGATCTTTTATTGGGAAATCATGAGGCAGAAATCTGGGGCGCTGATCTGACTGGACAGAATAATCTCGAATTCCTGTTCTTTGCTCTTACTGAATTATATAATCAGCAGAAAAAATTTAATGCGTTAGAAAAATATCCAGATATAAAAATCTGGTCGCGAATTCGAAATACTCAAACCGCTGCTCCTGGAGGAGCAATTATTAATCATCCTTTTGCTGGCCGTCAATTGAAAAGTGGATTTAAATATGTTGTTCAACATCAATTTTATCCTCGTGGTGCCGGGAGAACACCGCTTCACGAACAAATGAGATGGGTAAGAAATATTGCGAAATCAATTGCTGATGCTCACATCCTTTTGGGCGGACACAAACATACTTTCTGGATTGCTCAAATTGCCGAACTGATTATGTTGCAGTTGCCCGGATTTAATGATCAGTCAGCTTTTGAATTTGCTCGGGGATTAATGCCTGAACCAATGGGTTGCATTATTGAGTTTTCAAATCAAAGCGGCATAACCATTGAATTAATTCCTATTGAATTTTTGGAAGCCTACAAATGTGTTTCTCCAGCTTATAAAGATATTGATGCTCAGGGACTGCTTGATCGTCCCAAACCTGGAACAAGAGAATATCAATATGGCTTTGATTCATCGTTTATTTATGAGTTAGAAGAGACGGTTGATGCAGAATATCAAGAAGTTTGATTGAAAATTAAAAATTAATAGAGAGGGTCACAAGATCCTCTCTTTTTATTTGATTTTTTAAGATTTTTGTTTATAATAGAATTATCAAAATTAATTCTATGCGACAATTTCGGCAATTTTTAGCTAATTTGTGGAGTACTATTGAAGTAGTGGTTATTGCAATCGCGGTTGTTTTGATTATTCGCACATTTTTATTTCAACCATTTATAGTTGAAGGCGCAAGCATGTTTCCCAATTTTCAAAATTCTGATTATCTTATTGTTGATGAATTAACGTATCGTCTTCGTGCGCCAATGAGAGGAGAAATAATTGTATTTCATCCACCTCAAAGTCCAGGAAATTATTATATCAAAAGAATTGTCGGTTTACCCGGCGAAACAGTCGAAATTAAAGAAGGAAAGGTTATTATTTATAATACCGAGCATCCGGAAGGATTTGTACTTAAAGAGGAGTATCTTTTAAATAGCAAAACGCCCGGAGAAGAAAAAATAATTTTAGGGCCGGACGAATATTTTGTTTTGGGTGATAACCGTTCAGCCAGCTATGATTCGCGGTCGTGGGGACCGTTAAAAAAAGATAAAATTGTAGGGCTTGTTCGATTGCAATTATGGCCACTTTCTTCAGCAAAAGCCTTTTCGACCGTTGACTATAGATATTAATTAAAAATATGGGAAGAAGACCAAAAGATTATTTTAAAAATAAAATTAAAAGACCAAAAATGAAAACCATCTTACAGGCGCCTAAAGGAATGCCTGATATTTTGCCTGAGGAGAATTTATTAAGAAGAAAAATTTTTAAAGTAGTAGAGGATTTAGCGAATTTTTATGGTTTTGGTCAAATTGAAACTCCAATCCTAGAAGAAACAAAATTATTTTTGCATGGCACTGGACCAACAAGTGACATTGTTCAAAAGCAAATGTTTACTTTAAAAACTCCGGGTAAAGATTTTTTAGCATTGCGGCCGGAGTTTACTCCTAATATTGTTCGTGCCTATTTAGAAAATGGATTATATAACAATCCTAAGCCAGTCAAATTGTTTGCTTGGGGGCCAGTTTTTCGCTATGAACAACCTCAGAGAGGAAGAAGTCGTCAATTTTGGCAATGCAATTTTGAAATTTTGGGGTCTGCTGATCCTATTTACGACGCTTTAACAATGCAGTTATTTTATAATTTATTTACCGAATTGAAATTAAAAAATTTGATAATTGATATCAACACTCTCGGTTGTGATAATTGTCGTCCTCTCTGGCATAAAAACTTAAAAAATTATTTTAGGTCAAAAAGAAGATTTTTATGCACTGATTGTAAAAATCGATTATCAACCAATCCTTTAAGAATTTTGGATTGTAAAAACGAATCTTGTCAATCATTAAAAAATGGCGCTCCAAAAATGATTGATTTTCTTTGCCCCGAATGTCGCAAACATTTTAAACAAGTTCTTGAATATTTAGAAATTTTAGGCCTTCCTTATAATATCAATCACTACTTAGTAAGAGGGCTTGATTATTATACAAAAACCGTTTTTGAAATTCGATTAGTAGATGATAATTTGGCTTTGTGTGGAGGAGGCCGCTATGATTATTTAGTAGAAATGCTTGGTGGAAAGCCCACGCCAGCTGTAGGAGGAGCTGCCGGAATTGAGCGATTGGTAGAAGTATTAAAAAAGAATAATTATAAAGTAGAAAACACTTTTAAGCCGAAGGTTTTTTTAATTGCTATTGGTGATTTGGCCAAACAACAAGCTTTGAAATATTTAGAAACACTAAGAAAAGTTAAAATACCGGCCGCTGAATCTTTTGCTCACGAATCATTAAAAGCTCAATTACGACAAGCAGACAAAGCGGAGATTCCTTTTGTTATTATTATTGGGCAAAAAGAAGCAATGGATGATACAATAATTTTGCGAGATATGAAAGCAAGCACACAAGAGGTTATAGTTGGTGAAAAAATGGTCGATGAATTGAAAAAAAGATTTAAAAATGATAATATAGCAAATGCTTAAATATGGAAAAAGATTGTGTGTTTTGTAAAATTATAAATAAAGAAGTGCCAGCGGATATTATTTATGAAAATGAAAGAGTAATTGTTTTTAAAGATATAAATCCCAAAGCCGAAGTTCATTTACTGATCGTTTCTAAAAAACATCTGGTGGATTTAAATGAAACTAGCGAAAACGATAAAGAATTATTAGCCGAACTATTTTTAACCGCGAAAAAAGTAGCTCAGCAATTAAGTCTTATTGAAAAAGGTTACAAATTAGTTTTAAACGTCGGTCGGGGAGCGGGTCAAGTAGTTGATCATCTCCATCTTCATTTTTTGAGTGGAAGTTATAATCATCCTCTCAATGCAATTTAATTTTTATGCCTATAGAAGTTACAAGAAAATCCAATGAACCAATTAATAATTTTCTTTTAAGATTTAACCGGGCTTTAAAACAATCCGGTGTTTTAGAAGAGGCAAAAACGAAAAGATTTTATCAGCCCGAGCCTAATCGTAATCAAAAAAAGGAGTCAGCAATCTATCGAGCACAAATGAGGGAAAAAATTTTAGCCTTAAAAAAACGAGGCATTATCAAAGGAAACGAAGATATTAAAGTGATAAAAAAACTTTTAAGGAATCCTAAATGGTCTCATATTAATTTACCCCGATAAAAAAATGAAGCCGATTTTGGCACTTGATCTAGGAAATCAAAATACTCGTTTAATTTTAGCTCAACAAACGAAGGATTTGAAAACAAAAATTCTGGCGATATTAGAAAGACCATCCGATGGATTAAATAAAGGCTCTATCGTTGATTATGGAGCCTTTGTTAATTCTTTATTTGAAACGTTCGAAGACCTTAAAAAAATGGGGTTTTCACCAAAAGAAGCAATTATTAATGTAGCGCCGCCACATACCACATTTAAAATTGCCAAAGTAGTTAGCGGGGTAGCTCGTAATGATGGTGAAATAACAAAAAATGATATTGATCAATTGAATGAAAAAATTCGAGAAACAACTGGCGAAACAGCCAATAAAAAAATTTTACACATTGTTCCTCGTCAATTTAGCGTTGACGATTTAACCAACATTAAAGATCCCTTAGGAATGCACGGTTATCGTTTGGAAATGGAGGCAGCTCTAATTGAAGTTTTTATTCCTCACTTAAAAACCTTGGAAAAGGCCTTTACTGAATTAAATAAAGACGTCTCTCAAGAAGTTTTTAGTCCCTTGGCTTCATCTCTTGCCTGTTTAACTAAAAAACAAATGAGCGTTGGGACCATTTTGATTGATCTTGGAGCTCAAAATACAAACTTCATCATTTTTGAAGAAGACCAAATATTAGATGCAGGAATTTTAAATTTTGGAGCTGACAGCATTACCCACGATATTGCTATTTGTTTAAAAGTGCCATTGGAAGTAGCGGAAAAGATTAAATTAACTTTCGGATACGCCCTGTCCAATGATATTAATCGCAAAGAAAGTATAGATTTATCTAAGGTTAATAAAGAAATGACAAATGAAATCAATAAACGTTATCTTGCAGAGATTATTGAAGCTCGTTTAGAAGAAATTTTTGACGCTATTAATGCTGCTATTAAAAAAAATAATTGTTATGCTAAGTTAGCTGGAGGAGCAGTTTTGATTGGTGGCGGCGCCAAATTACCTGGTATCGTTGATTTTGCTAAAAAATACCTTAAATTACCGGCTAAAATAGGTTATCCTATTAATTTTGAAACAACAGCGACCAACGAAAAATATTCGGATCTTATTGATGACCCATCTTTTGTTTTAGCTTCAGGATTAGTTATTTGGGGAATGAATAATATAGTAGAAAAGCGTAAAATTAACATTTATCATAGCAGTTCTTTCTTGCAGAAATTAAAAAAATTTTTTAAAATCTTTCTACCGTAAAATAGCCGTAAAAATAAATAAATATGAAACATAAAAACAAAAATAAAAAAATATCCCAGGTTAAAAAAACTCCTCAAGAAAAAGATGTTAGCAAAAAAACACAAAAAAGCTCTTTGCTTAAAAATTTAAAGAGCAACGTTCACCCTCGTCATAAAAAAATTAAGAATAAAAAAGGAGATTTTTTGAAAAGCAGCCAAATTATAAATAAAGGCATCAAACCTTCTTCGTTAGAACACTTTCCCAATATTAAAGTTATTGGCGTTGGAGGAGCTGGTGGAAATATTTTATCACGCATGAAGCAAGCCAAAATTCAAGGAGTGGAATTTATTGTAGTTAATACTGATTTACAAGACTTATATAAATCAGGTATTAGAAAAAAAATCCATATTGGGAAAAATATTGCTCATGGAATGGGGTCGGGAATGAATCCAGAGATTGGTCGTCAGGCCGCAGAAGAATCACGGCCCCAACTTGAGGAAGCCATTAAAGGCGCTGATATGGTTTTTTTAACGTGTGGATTAGGAGGTGGCACTGGTTCGGGAGCTACGCCTGTTATTGCGGATATTTGCCAACAAATGGGTATTTTAACAGTCGCTATTGTTACAAAGCCTTTTTCTTTTGAAGGAATTAAAAGGACGCAAATCGCTGAAGAAGCACTTCTTAAACTAAAGGATAAAGTCGATTCTTATATTGTTATTCCCAATGATCGAATTTTTAATTTGATTGATCAAACCACGCCCTTATATAAAGCCTTTGAATTAATTGACGAAATTCTTAAACAAGCAGTTAAAGGAATTGGGGATCTTATTCTTTCACCAGGCATTATTAATGTGGATTTCTCTGATGTTAGAACTATCTTACAAAATGCCGGGATGAGTTTGATTGGATTAGGACGAGCCAGCGGGGAAGATCGAGCTGTTAAGGCCGTTAAGGAGGCTCTTAATTCTCCATTGTTTGAATATTCTCCTCATATGGCCAAAGGAGTTCTTTTTAATGTCATAGGTGATTCAGGGCTAACGATGACTGAAATTAACGAAGCGGCACGACTTATTACTGAGGTGGTTGATCCTTCAGCTAAAATTATTTTTGGTGCAATGGAGAATCAACGCATAAAAAAAGGAGAGATTAAAATTATGATTATTGCTGCTGGTTTTGAATATTCAAATAAATTTCCTGCTCATTCTCCTTTTGTTTCTTCTGAAAAAAATGAGATCAAACGGAATAATAATCAGCAACCGCCTATTGAATTCAAAGAGGAAAGCGCGCCTTCTTTAGGAGAATCCCTCGAAGACATTCCTGCTTTTTTAAGAAAGAAAAAGAAATAAAATTACTCTTTTTATTCTTCGTTTTCTGTGTTTTGTTTTTCTAATTTTTCTGGCTTAGTCCAAGAAGCATAATCACAATCTGGCCAACGAGAACAACCATAAAAAATTTTTCCTCGTTTGGTTTTTTTAATAATAATTTCTCCTTGTTTGCATTTAGGACAATGCTCGTGTGTATTTTGGTTCGTATTCAAACTCTTTGTGTTGCGACAGGTGGGGAAATTAGAACAGGCCAAAAATTTACCAAATTTACCATATTTGACAACCATTTTCGCTCCACATTTTTCGCAAACTTCATTTGTTTCTTCTATCACGTCCAATTTTTTGACTTCATCGTATTTTTGATCCAAATTAGATTTAAAAGGTTCATAAAAATTTCTTACTACTGCAACCCAACTTTTTTTACCTTCGGCAACTTCATCTAATTCTTTCTCTATTTGAGCAGTAAAACCGACGTCAACAATTTGAGGAAAGTGGGTGCGTAAAAGATTATCAACCATTAAACCAACATCGCTGGGAACGAATCGTTTGTTATCGTCGCGATCTACATAATGGCGTTCTTTTAAAATAGAAATAATGGTGGCATATGTTGAAGGTCGACCAATGCCGTATTCTTCAAGTGTTTTAATAAGAGTAGCTTCTGAATAGCGTGCCGGCGGTTCAGTAAAATGTTGAACAGGATTAACTTTATTCAGCTGCACAACTTCGTTTTTTGTTAAAGAAGGTAATAAAACTTCTTGAAGTTTAATGGGATAAACCTTTGAAAAGCCATCAAAAACAATTTGGCTACCAATGCTTTTTAAAAGATATCTGCAGTTTTTACTATTTGCTCTAATTTCAATAATTAAACGCTTAATTTGAAGGGGTGCCATTTGAGAAGCAATAAAACGTTGCCAGATGAGATTATAAAGTTTAAAAAGATTATTATCAATTTTATCTTTTAATTGCTGAGGCAAAAGCGAAGGATTAGTCGGTCTAATAGCTTCATGGGCTTCCTGAGCAAGCCGTGATTTATTTTTGAATTGTCTCCGATAATAATAATTAGGAGAAAATGTTTTAGTAATAACATCTTTAGCTTTATTTAGTGCTTCTTCTGACAAAACTACCGAATCGGTTCTCATATACGTAATTAAGCCAACAGAACCTTCGCCAAAATCAATTCCTTCGTATAATTTTTGAGCTAAAGTCATTGTTTGTTTTGCTGAAAAGCCTAATCGCTTCCAAGCCTCCTGTTGAAGAGTGCTTGTAATAAATGGGGGCGGAGGAGTTTTTGCCGTTAATTTTTCAGTAATATTATCAATGATACACTCGGCGTTTTTTAGATCTTGAGCTATTTTTTCAGCCTCGTCCTTATTCTTAATATCCAGCTTATTTAAAATTTTATCATTAATTTTAGAAAGCTCTGCTTGAAAAGGCTCTTGGGCAGAGGAAAGAAAATCAGCGGAGATAGTCCAATATTCCTGAGATTTAAATTGTTCTCGTTCTTTTTCTCTATCAACGATTAAACGTAAAGCTACCGATTGGACGCGTCCCGCAGATAATCCTTTAAACATTTTTTTCCAAAGAAATGGAGATAATAGATAACCAACGAGACGATCCAAAATTCGTCTCGCTTGCTGAGCCCAAACGAGATTCATATCAATATCGCGAGGATTTTTCAAAGCATTTTCGATGGCTGTTTGAGTTATTTCATGAAAGGCAATTCTTTCAATAGGCAAGGCATTTTTTAAATTTTCGGGAACCAAAACCTCTTTGAGATGCCATGCAATAGCTTCTCCTTCTCGATCTTCATCAGTAGCTAGGATAAGTTTTGAAGTCTTAAGAATTAATTTTTTAAGTTTAGTGGCATTTTTCTGACTTTTGCGCGGAATAATATAAGTGGGTTGAAAATCATGTTCAATATCAATGCCTAATTTTGATTTCGGCAAATCGCGAATATGTCCATAAGAAGATTCAACGCGATACTCAGAGTTTAAAAAACGGCTAATCGTTTTAGCTTTAGCAGGTGATTCAACAATAATAAGATTTTGTTTTGGCTTAGCCATTGCTGATCATTTAAGCTTTTAATCGATAACCATTTGCTTCGGCTTTAATAAGATTCTTTAGTTCTAAAAGAGTGAGCGTTTGATTCACTATACTCACAGGTAATTGACTTAAAGAAGCAATTTCGTCTACTAAAATGGGATGGTCTGCTTGTTTTATAATAGCAATAATTTTTTGTTCTTCAATATTTAGGTCAGCGCGAAAAATTTTATCATCAATAGAAGAAGTAATCTTAATTTCGGGAATCATATTCAGTTCTTCCAAAATATCTGTAATTGAACTTGTCAATTTAGAACCTGATTTGATTAATTGATGAGTTCCTTCGGAATTTTTAGAAAAAATCGATCCTGGAACAGAAAAAACTTCTCGATTTTGATCTAAAGCAAAACGCGCAGTAATAAGAGCGCCGGATTTTAATGGAGCTTCTACCACAACCACACCCAAAGACAATCCACTAATTATTCTGTTGCGAGCTGGAAAATGATGTTTTAACGGTGGAGTAGAAGGAGCGTATTCAGAAATCAAAGCACCTCTTTTTATTATTTTTTGAGCGAGACGCTTATTAATTGGAGGAAAAATAATATCTAATCCGCATCCCAAAACAGCAATAGTGGATCCGCCATTTTCTAATGTTATTTGATGACACACAGAATCGATGCCGTAGGCAAGACCACTTACAGTAATAAATCCGCATTCTACTAAATCCTTTGTTATTTTTTCAGTTACCATTTTTCCATAACTTGTTGGCTTTCTTGTGCCGACAACGCCAATGGTGGCTTGAAGCTGATCAAAATCACCTAATTGGTAAATAGCCAGAGGAAAAGAGGGGATTTCTTTTAATAATGTCGGGTATTCATCGTCTTCAGGCAAATACATTTTTATTTCTAGACTTTTCATTTTCTCCCATTCTTTCAGAGGATCTATTGTCCCTTTTTTACTGGTAAGATTTTCTATAGTTTCTAAAGCAAAATGCGGATTAACGTTTAAAAAATCATCATAATTTGAAGCAGTCCAAGCTGATTCAAAAGAACCATAAAACGCTTTTAATTTAGAAAGCAATCCATAATTACAATCAGTAATAATGTTTAAGGCATTATAATAAATTTTTTCGCAATCTAAAGTCATATTCTATTATATTTTTATCATACTATTTTATTATAATCATCTCTTTTTGACAATAGGCTGGAAAAAGCGAGGTCTTCCTTGTTTTTTATTTTACTCTTTTTTATAATATAACTATAGAGTTTTAATACAATATTATGGCGGAAAATATAAATCAATCGGATAAACTTAAAAAATCAGGTCTTTTAAGCCGAGGAGATAAAAGGCTTTTGAAACCACTGGTTATTTACGGAGGAATTATAATTATTATTCTTATCGCCGTATTAGTTTCGATCAATCAAATAAAAAAACAAAGCGCTGAAATAAAATCATTGCGTACTGATTATTATACTTTACTATTTGAATCCGAAATCTATTCCAACTTGAAGAAGAATAGCGACATCCTTCTTCCTTATGCTAATCAAGTAAAAAATTTGGTTCCTGAACAAAATCGTTTAATCGATTTTACAGAAGCCATTAATCAATTAGCTAATAAAAATAATTTAGAATTAGGATTAATTTTTAAAGAAGCAACGCCCTCGGAAGCAAGCAAGACCTTGTTTAAAAATATTAAAGAAGCGCCATTTACGATAACGATTAAGGGAAGTTTTGATGATTTTCTTCAATTTTTAAAGGATTTAAGAACGTTTCCTTATTATGTAGATTTTAGCAATTTTAATATTGTTAATCTATCAGAAACTATTTCATCGTCGGAAGAGTCCGCTAAAGAATTATTCTCAATTAATTTGGATGGTCGCGTCTTTATTAAAAAATAAAAAATGGCCGATTTAATAAAAAAACCAAAAAAGGAAAATAGCGATACGATTAATCTTAAAGAAATTAATCGAAAAGAACTTCAAAAACAGAACTTGATTTTTATTATTTCGGCGGTTATGATAATAATAATTCTGGTTGTAATAGTAGGGTTGTTTATTAATTTTGTTATTAAACAAATTAATTATACTTTTGAAAAAGATTCTAAGGCAGTAACTAATTTAGAAGGGTTTGATTTAAAAGGATTTGCCGAGATAAAAGATAAATTATCAGAACCAGAAGGGGAGTGGGGAAATTTATTAGAGACCGTAACAACGTCGGAAGAACTTCAGACATCTCCTTCTTCAACTCCGACATCTACGATAGAAACTGAGACTGAAATAGTTGTGCCAAGCGAAAATCCTGAAATTCAAACATCAACTGAAGAAATTAATGAATCAACCTCTACCACCACCTCTACTCCTACCCCTACCATTACCTCCACGCCCACTTCTACTTCCACGGCCACGCCACCACTTCTTTAATTTTGCTTTCGCCAGTAATTTTTTAAAAAACGCGCATGTAGTTCAGTGGTAGAACGCTGTCCTGATAAGACAGAGGTCGGAGGTTCGATCCCTCCCATGCGCACAGAATGGAAAACTCATTCGTGCTGCGGCAGCGATATTTCTTTAGAAATATCGCTGCCGCAGCACCTCTTGCCACTCCGAATAAAATTAGGCAAGTTTTTAATCATCCAATCCCTGTGGTTTAAAGAAAAGCGACAAAAGAGGTCTTGACTAATGAATATATTTGAGTATAATAGAAAATGAAGTGAGTGTGTTTCCTGAATGTTCAGTCATTTAGGAAATCCAA
>Ga0209606_1000266_pt1 | contig 82937 bp, 76 predicted proteins | sample AD_UKC057_MetaG_FD_184412 | JGI IMG/M metagenome (GOLD analysis project Ga0209606, IMG submission 184412) | Active sludge microbial communities of municipal wastewater-treating anaerobic digesters from USA - AD_UKC057_MetaG (SPAdes) (version 2) | ecosystem: Engineered > Bioreactor > Anaerobic >...
TGAAAATACGGGAAATTGGCTGCCCCTGCCGCTGCATACTCTGCAAATCCAAAGGTTGCCGTCAAAAGAACCACTGCCGCCGCCGCTACGATTGTTCCGATGGTCTTCTTCATGATCTGTTTCCTCCCTGAGGGTTTTTGTTTTATTTGCCTTATACTTAATGAAAATTTTGTGCCAGAATTGGAAAATAGAAGATAAAAGCTAGCAACATAAAGATATTATTAGGCTTAACGTGTAAGTCCACCAGGCTCAACCCGGCGTAAAACAATCGTTTCGGCGTTTTTCTTTCAATGAAATGTTCAACGGACTTGAACGATGCATAAAAAAGTATTATTCATTCCCGGAAAAAATTTCTGAAGGCAGTCGAATGATCAGGCTCGGACCATGAAGGTCAGTCTTACAACAGAAAGGAAAGGCGGGCGCATGAGCAGAAGGGAATTTTGTTGTGCCCTTGCCGGTTCCCTGGCGGGCGCCGCATTGCTGCCGCCGGCATTGCGGGCGGATCTTCGCACCACCAAATCCGGCGAGGATCTGTTCTCCTTCATGAACCGCACGGCAGGCGGGTTTGACCGAACCACGTATCAGCAGCTTCTCGGAGCGGCCAACGCTTTCAAAGAGGGAGACCGGATTCTGGGCGTGGCCGCAGCCGATGAAACCGCCCGTTCCAAAGCGCGCCTCCTTCTGTCCAATACGCGGCTGGGCGACATCCTGAAGCATCCCGTGTTTGAGGACAAGCTCTATTCCCGACTGCTGGAAAGCCTCTCGCCTGACCTCGTTCAAAAAACCAGCCCGATGACTGTGGGAGAATTCAAAAATTTTCTGCTTAACGCCCCGGAAGAAAAAATCCACGCCATCCTCGACGGTCTGTGCAGCGATGTGATTGGCTGCGTCGTAAAACTGATGTCCAATGAAGAGCTCATTGCCGTGGGAGGAAAAATCTTCAATCCGCTCGCCGGAACCCGAATCGGCGCCAGGGGCTACATGGGCGCCCGCATTCAGCCCAATTCACCCACCGACCACCCCGAGGATGTCATCTGGCAGATTTTTTCCGGCTGGTCCTATGCGACCGGCGATGTGGTTCTCGGGACCAACCCGGTCAGCAGCCAGCCCCAATCCATCGCCGTGCTGGAGGCGGCGCTCGACGACATCCGCCGGACTTTCGGGGTGGAAAACCTTCTCCCCCACAGCGTCCTGGCCCATATTGACCTTCAGGCGGAAGTGGAAAAACATCAACCGCAGACGACCGGAATCTGGTTTCAGAGCCTTGCGGGCAGCGATCAGGCCAACGCCACGTTCGACATTACGCTGGAGAAGATGCTGGCCTATGCGTCGCAGCGAACGGGCCAATACGGATTTTATTTCGAGACCGGCCAGGGCGCCGACTTCACCAACGGCAGCGGCCAGGGAACCGACATGGTCATTCACGAATCGCGCAAGTACGGCTTTGCCCGGCTGCTGAAGATCAAAGTTGCCGAAGCCCGGAAAAAGGCGGGACGCACCCCTGCCCCGTGGGTCCACGTCAACGACGTGGCCGGGTTCATCGGCCCGGAAGTTTTCCGCACCCGCGAACAGCTCGTGCGCTGCTGCCTGGAAGACATTGTCATGGGCAAGCTGCACGGCCTCACCATCGGCCTGGACATCTGCTCCACGCTCCACATGGACGTTTCTCTCGATGATCTGGACTGGTGCCAGGACCGGATCATGCCGGCCAATCCGGCCTACCTCATGGCGCTGCCGACCAAGAACGATCCCATGCTGGGCTATCTCACCACGGCCTTTCAGGACCACGTGCGCCTGCGCGAAAAATTCAATTACAAAGTCAACGATGACATGCAGCGCTTCTTCCAGCGTCTGGAAATCCTCGACGCGGCGGGCAATCCGGCCTCGCACTTCGGCGACCCGCTGTGGGTCTGGTACGCATACCGCCTTGCGAAAGGGGACCGGCGCTCCCGCGCGGCGATCTACCGCGAGGGCAAAAAAAAGATGCAGGAGGTACGGAACCGCGGTGTCTATCTGGCCCAGGGCTATGACGGCCGGCCATGGAAGATGGAGGCGAAGCTGGATCGGGAAATCCGCGAGCTGTACGCGGATTCCAAAAAATGCATCTGGGTGGAGCTTTCGCCGTCCTTCATCGCTTCCCTGCCGAATGCCGTCGTGCTCAAAAGCCGTTCAAAGGACAGGACGGATTACATTCTGCATCCGCAAACGGGAGAGGTATTGGAGGATGCATCCTGGCAAATCCTGAAAGAGATGAAAGCAAAAAGAGGCGATGCCGTCCAGGTGCAGATCATCGTGTCCGACGGCCTCAACGCCCATGCCGTGATGGACCCCGGACATCTGGCGCCATATCTGTCCCATCTTGAAAAAGGCCTGAAGGAAAAACACCGGACGCTCGCCCCTGAACTCCTGGTGCTTCAAGGCGGACGCGTACGGGCCGGATACCGAATCGGCGAGGTCCTGTTCGGGGATAAGCCAAACGCCCGGGAACACAAAGCCATCATTCACATTATCGGCGAGCGACCCGGCACCATGCATCACACGTTTTCCGCGTATATCACGGCGCCGCCCGCGGCCGTCTGGACCAGGGCCGGCATCGACCACAACATCACCCGGGTGGTTTCCGGCGTGGCGGACACGGCCCTTCGCCCTGATCTTGCCGCCGCCCAAACCGTAAAAATTCTCGATGATCTTTGGAAAGGAGACGTTTGAATCAACCCATAAAAGCAGTAATGTTGTCATTCCCGCGCAGGCGGGAATCCAGTTATTTCAAGGTTTTCGAAAGAATAAATTATTGATAAAGGAGATCCTGTCATGAAAAAAGATGTGATTGTATTGTTTGCCGTCTGCGTTATCTTCTGCTTCAGCGGCGGCGTGTCCTTCGCCGCGGGAGAATCTTCGTCATCCGGCAAAAGCGTCACGAAACCGATCAAGGAAACAGCAAAAGAGGTCAAGCAGGGAACGGTTAAAGTTTATAAGGAAAGCAAGGACGCGATTGTGCGGGACGCCAAAGCAATGAAGGAAGAAGTCCCCAAAGACGTGAAGGAAGCAAAAAAGGAGGCTGTCCAGAAAGCCAAGGACGTCAAGAAAAGCGCCGCTTCGGAATGGAAGGAGATCCGCGACAACATGGCCAATCCGACACTGACCACAAACCCCGAAAAAAAGTAATCCGGGAAAACTCTATTCCGGAAAGGACTGGTTTTGATGATACGATTTCATGGACGATTTCTTTGGATCACCCTGCTTCTGATCGGCATGGTCTGTCTGTTGGCGGCTCACGCGCAGGCCAAAGCGCCGCTTGCCGCCGGACAGGCTATACTGGAAGCCATTCGGATTCAGGGGCCGCTGGATTTTTGCGGTGAACGGGTGCCGCTCGACGATCCCGATGTGCGCGAACGCCTGGAGCGTGAGCTGCTGGTGTCCCTGGACAACAGCGACGACATCATCCTCTGGCTGAAGCGCGCCAACCGCTACTTTCCCGACGTCGAAAAAGTCCTGAAAGCGCAATCCCTGCCCGACGATCTGAAATATATCACCATCGCGGAAAGCTCCCTTCGGCCGCTGGCCTTCTCCAACAAGGGCGCCGCGGGATACTGGCAGTTCATCGAAAGCACGGGAAAAAGATACGGCCTGGAAATCAGCGGCGACATCGATGAAAGAAGAAACGTTCACAGGGCCACACAGGCGGCGATAGCTTATCTCAAAGAGCTCCATAACCTTTTCGGATCCTGGACGCTCGCGGCGGCGGCCTACAACATGGGAGAAGACGGCCTCCAGGCCGAATTGCTCATCCAGAAGGTCGGCAACTACTACCAGCTTTACCTGAATCAGGAAACGCAGCGATACGTTTTCCGAATCCTCTCGGCAAAAATCATCATGTCCCATCCGGAACGGTTCGGGTATTCGCTGTCCAAATCGGACCTCTACGCTCCCCGGCGGACCGAAACGGTGGAGATCCGGGTAACCGAGCCCGTGCCCCTCCACATCATCGCCCAGGCGGCCGACACGCATTTCAAAATCATCAAAGACCTCAACCCGCAGATCAAATATTATTCCCTGCCCGCCGGGACTCATGCCGTCCATATTCCCGCAGGCCAGGCGAAAGGTTTTTACGAGCGCTACGACAAAGCGCTGGCGGACTGGATCGCCCTGAAAAACGACTCCGTATATGTCGTGAAAAAGGGAGACACCCTGACGGGCATTGCCAAACGATTCAACGTGCCGTATCGGGCCCTGACTATCTGGAACCCCGGCGGCGGCAGGAAGCTTTCTCCCGGCGACAAGCTTTATATTTTTTCCGATTCCCTGAAAGAGGGCCAAAGCCATGAACAAGCGAATCCTTAAATCAGGACAAAGGAGGAACCCATGAAAGTTCTCGCTCTTAATTCCAGCTCCCGGACGGGAGACGTCAGCAAGACCGAAATCATTCTGGGGGATCTGCTCCAGGGCATGCGCGAAGCGGGCGCGGAGGTGGAGGTCGTCGAACTGCGCAGGAAAAAAATCCGGTACTGCATCGGTTGCTTTACCTGCTGGACCAAAACCCCCGGGGTTTGCATCCACAAAGACGATATGACCCGGGAGATTTTCCCGAAATACCGGGACAGCGATCTGGTGGTCCTGGCCACCCCTCTTTTCCATTTCACCGTGAACGCCATCATGAAAACCTTCATCGAGCGGACGCTTCCCATCGCGCTCCCTTTTTTTGAAAAACAAGACGGGGCAACCCGGCATCCCTACCGTCACAAGGCCCCGCCCGTCGTCGTTCTTTCCGTCGCCGGATTTCCGGAAGAAGGCGTTTTTGACGCGCTGAAATTCTACGCGCGATTCCTGTTTCGCGATCACCTCGCGGCGGAAATCTACCGGACATCCTCCGAGATGTTTTTGCATTCAACCGGCAGCAGGAAAGTCTCCGAGGTTCGGGAAGCGCTGATTCAGGGCGGCCGGGAGCTGGTTCAGTCCATGAAAATCTCCCCGGAAACCCTGAAAAGAATCCACAAGCCGATCACTACTTTTGAAGAGATGGCGCCCCTGGGAAACCTGATGTGGCAGACCTGCATTGACGAAGGCGTAACCCTGGGCGAAGCCCAGAAGAAAAAAATAATTCCGCGCCCCGACTCCATCGAAAATTTCCTGATGCTGATGCGCTTCGCCTTCAAAGCCCGCAAAGCCGCAGACGCGAAGATGGCCGTACAGTTCAATTTTTCCGGGCAGGCGGCGGGGGAATGTTATTTCATCGTCGAAAACGGAACCTTCCGGACCGACCTGGGAACGGCGGACCATCCCGACCTGATCATTGAATCGCCCTTTGAGGTCTGGATGGACATCATGACTCAGAAAGCGGACGGGCAGAAATTGTTCATGGAACAAAAGTATTCCGCCCGGGGGGACATCACGGCCCTCATGCGCTTCAAGGATCTCTTCGGCAATTAAGCGCCAGAACGATCTACTTGAGGCACGGGGAGTCAAAATGAATTCAAAACGGATGGATTCATTGGGATTCCTCCAAACGGAGCCGAAATTATCCGGATAAAGGCATCGGCGCGTGGTTAAGAAATACATAATTGTTCCAAATACTTAACAAAATTGTATCGCAAATAATCTCTTGACAGTTGTTATAAAGAGGCGTAGCTAACAGTCAAATATTGAACGACGCCTAAATCTATCAAAATGAAATGATAGGTACGGGGGAACCGGTATTTCGGGGCGAATTTCTAAAGAATAGGATACTTCCAAGTCCAAGCCCGTCAGCTAACCTCGTCGGCATGTGGGAGGAAAAGGAGAATGTTTACTCTTCTTTCGTCGGCTTTGCCGATACTTCGTCTGTGTCCTTCATCTGAAACCGCTGAAACAAAAATCAAGCCATTGCCGTTTTTGAATCCAGCATCGAGCAATATCAAAACAATATCACCTCCCTGATCGAAGATTCTCCGCAACTTGCCGAGGAGAGCTTTTATTTCCCTTTTCTTCTCTCCAAGACGCGATGTGGATAACGGTTTTTTTATAAACGTGTCGTGTATTGTGAGGCGCAATCCTGCAACGCACCATGAACCGGATGCAGACCAAAGAAATTACGTCATTATGAATACATTAGATTCCAGGCATGAAAAAAACATAAGGCACAGGCTATGGCAAAAGCTTGTGGGCAAGCCGCGCAACATCAACGAACCATCCATTTTTCATAAATTGTCTCTCATTCCGCTCCTGGCATGGATCGGCCTGGGCGCGGATGGTTTGTCATCTTCGTCCTATGGACCGGAAGAAGCCTACAAAGCGCTGGGAGCCCACACCTACATCGCGGTTTTCATCGGGTTGGCCACGGCCTTCACGGTTTTTATCATTGCGTACACGTATTCACGCATTATTGAACATTTTCCGCAAGGCGGCGGGGGATACATTGTTTCCACCAAAACCATCAGCAACAGCGCCGGCGTGATCTCGGGCTGCGCTTTGATTGTGGACTACGTGCTGACCATTACCGTTTCGCTGGTTGCCTGCGGCGATGCTATTTTCAGTTTTTTGCCCATCACATTTCAAAACTACAAAATCATCTTTGTGGCCTTTCTCATCCTGATGCTGGTGACCATGAATCTGCGGGGCGTTAAAGAATCCATCATCGTTCTGGCGCCGATCTTTATTGTTTTTGTTTTGACCCACGTTCTGCTCATTACATACGGGATAGCGCATCATGCCGATCGATTTGGATGGGTCGTAAATCAATTTCACGGAAGTCTTCGGCAGGACATCGGGACCATTGGTTTCATCGGGATCCTGGCGATATTTTTGAGAGCATTTTCTCTGGGTGGCGGAACCTACACGGGAATAGAAGCCGTATCCAACGGCATCCAGATTATGCGTGAACCGCGGGTTCAGACCGGAAAACGAACGATGCTTTACATGGCGGTATCTCTTGCCTTTACGGCCGGCGGCTTGTTGATCTGTTATGCTCTTCTCCAAATCAATCCACAGGAGGGCAAGACGCTCAATTCGATTCTGGCTGACGAAGTCTTCCGCAACTGGCCTTTATCCGGCGGCATCGTATTGATCACTGTTTTTTCCGAGGGAGCATTGCTTCTCGTGGCGGCTCAGGCGGGGTTTGTCGACGGCCCGCGAGTGATGGCGAATATGGCGACCGATTTCTGGCTTCCCCGCCGTTTTGCGATGCTTTCCGAAAGACTGACCATGCAAAACGGCATCCTTTTAATGGGTGCTGCGGCCATGATGCTTTTGTTTTATACGCACGGTTCCATTTCCGCCCTTATTGTCATGTATTCCATCAATGTTTTTCTAACCTTTTCCCTTTCTGAATTTGGCATGACCCTTTTTTCTTTTCGCAAAAGGAACCAGGATGAAAAATGGAAAAGGCATATTTTTATTCACGTTGTTGCTTTTATTCTTTGTATCATCATCCTCTTTGTGACCATTTACGAAAAGTTTGGCGAAGGCGGCTGGATCACCCTAATCATCACGTCCGGTTTGATCGCCTTATGCTATTTGATCAAGAAACATTATCTTTATGTCCGGGGAAAAGCGCTCAAGTTGGAAGACATTTTACAGAAAGTTCATCCCGGCAAGAAATTCAACAACGATCCTTTGAATCCGAAAGACCCTACGGCGATATTGCTGGTCAGCGGGTTCAATGGTTTCGGTCTGCATACGTGGTTTTCGATCAATCGTAAGTTCCCGCATTTCTATAAAAACTTTATTTTCATTTCCATTGCCGAAGTGGATCAGGCATCCTTCAAAGGATCAGCGGAAATGGAAGAATTGAGAATCTCCGTTGAGAATGGTTTGAAAAAATATGTCGATCTTGTCCGTTCCTTCGGCGTGCCGGCCGATTACAGAATGGACGCCGGCACGGATGTCATTGAAACCGCGACTCAAATGTGTCAATCGCTGGCACAAGAATTCCCAAAATCCATGGTGTTTACCGGGAAACTGATTTTTCACGAGGAGCATTTTTACCAGAGCTCCACAACGAAACAGCTTACGCGATTCAGCGCCGCTTACAATGGGATGGAATAGAGTCGGTCATTATGCCCATTCGGGTTTGATCTTATGAAGGAGACTTCGGAATTTATTAAAAGGAGGTCAACGATTATGCAGGAAATAGATCAAAGTCGCGCTCCAGAGCCGTTTTTCGACCAAGGCAAAGTCCTCAGCAAAGAAACAATGGAAAAAATGAAATCCTTGCCGGCCATTCTCCTGATGTTGATTCTCACCACCATTCTCAATATATTTCTGGAAAAATTCATACAACCGTCTTCGTTGGTTTTTGTTTACCTGGTTCCCGCGATCGCAGGCGCGATTTATTTTGGAATCTGGGCTTCGGTATTATCTTTTACCGCCGGATTCCTTATCTTCGATTTTTCTTTTGTGAAACCGTATCACACTCTTCATATCGCCAATCCGCAGGACGTCTATAATGTCATCGTTTATTTCACCAGCGCCATTCTGATGACGTATCTGATCAGCATGGTTCACCGTCAGAATGTATTCCTGAAAGACAGACTGAACCGTGTGTCCCTCATCGAAGACATGAGCAGAGATTTATTGCTGCTTACCCCTATCGGACAAACGTATTCCATCCAAGGCATGACGCTCTTGCTGAAAACAGCCGTTTGGAGCCAATTGGGACAGCTTGCCTTGCGATATACAAAAATGATTTTGGATGTGCCGCTGCTTGTATTCTTCCGGGAAGATGACGGCAGTCTCAAGCTTTGGGCAAAAAGCAACGTGGATCTGGAAATTACCGAACAGGATCATGCCGCGGCATCCTGGACATTGGATAATGGGGAGGTTTCCGGTTCAGGGACCTATACCTACTCCGACAATCCATTCTACTTTATTCCGATGAAGCATCTTGAGGAAACCATTGGCGTCATTGGAATCTTATATGATTCTAAAGATCTTTTTCCGGAGCAACGCCGTCTTTTGGGAACCGTCTCCAATCTGGTAACCATCGTCGCCACGACATGGATGAGCGTGAAAGCTGAGCCGGAACAGCATTGAATCTCGAACAGCGGGCATCATGAGCCGGTCAATAATCCGGTTGACAACCCGTTATTTTTAAAATAGGTTCGCTGCAAATATTGGCCGTCCTGACAATGGGTGATGGAGTTCACCCCTAACAACCGCAATTTTTGCTGATAACTCCTGCAGATTCTTAAGTCTGTGGGAGTTTTTTTTATGATGGACAACACTTCAACCCAAATGTCGGTTCCCGAAATCCGCGATCATTTATCAATCATTGCGGATACGTGCCTGCGTTTCCAGATGATTTCCCTGACCCGGCAACTGGAGGCCGCGCAGGCGCTTCTTTCAGAAAATCCCCCCATCGACATCGCGGTTTTGGGGCAGTTCAAGGCGGGGAAAAGTTCTTTTTTAAATAACCTGATCGGCCACAAAGTGCTGCCCGCAGGCGCCATTCCTGTGACCACGGCCATCACCCGCCTGCAATATGGAAGCAGCGAACGGGCTTTCGTTCGGCATTTCAACGGTCAGACCACGGAAATCCCGCTTGCCGATGTTGTCCGGTTCACGTCCGAAGCGCAAAACCCCGGGAACGAAAAAAACGTGGCGATGGTGGATATCGAACTGCCGTCCATGCAGGAATATCCCGGCCTTCGTCTCGTGGACACTCCGGGGCTGGGCAGCGTGTATCAATACCACCAGTCCACGTCGGAAGAATGGCTTCCCTCCGTCGGCACGGCCATCCTGGCGGTGAGCTTCAACCGTCCGCTGAGATTGGCCGAACTGCTGAAGTCAAAGAGGTTATGAGGGAAGGCATAACCTCTTGAAGGGACTGGTCGGGGCGGGGTGATTTGAACACCCGACATCTTGCTCCCAAAGCAAGCGCGCTACCAGGCTGCGCTACGCCCCGTTTTTTTATACGGACCGGCCGGCCTCCAGCCAGGCTTTGAACTTTGCAAACGCCTGGCCGCGGTGGCTGACCTTGTTTTTAATCTCCGAAGGCAATTCCGCCGCCGTCCTGTTGAAGTTTGAATCCAGGAAAATCGGATCATAACCGAAACCGTTCGCGCCCCGGCCCTCATCAATGATCCGGCCCCGCCATTCGGCTTCAAATGAATGGAAGACGCCCCCGGACCGGTATAGAACCAGGGCGCAAAAAAAGGAGGCCGTTCTTTTCTCCGCGGGAACTTCTTTCAATTTCGCCAGGAGTTTGGCGTTGTTTTCTTCGTCCGTGGCGCCCTCGCCCGCGTAGCGCGCGGAGTAAACGCCGGGTTCGCCTTGAAGGGCATCCACCTGCAGGCCGGAATCGTCGGCCAGTACGGTTTCACCCAAAAATTCGGAAACGATTCTTGCTTTTTTCAAAGCGTTTTCCAGATAGGTCGCCCCATCTTCCACGATCTCGGGCAGCGCCGCAAAATGATTGAGAGAAACCATTTCAATGCCGGTCCCTTCCATCATCTCTGAGATTTCCCGGACTTTGCCCTCATTTTTCGTCGCAAACACGATTCTCATGATCGCCAGTCGCCCGTGATTTCCTTCTGGCGGGCGATGATCTGCCCAATGCCCTCCACGGCCAGCGCGGTCATGGCATCCAGCCGGTCTTTTCCGAACGGAGCGTGCTCGGCCGTGCCCTGAACTTCAATGAAAAGGCCGGATCCGGTCATGACAAAATTCATGTCCACATCCGCCCGCGAGTCTTCTTCATATTCCAGGTCCAGCAGAACCTGATTTTCCAGCATACCGACGCTCACGGCCGAAACGAAATCCGCAACGGGAATTTCCCGGACGATCCCCCGCTCCTTCATGTCCTTAAAAAGCTCCACCAGGGCGACGAACGCCCCGGTAATGGATGCGGTGCGGGTTCCGCCGTCCGCCTGAATGACGTCGCAATCGATGTAGATGGTTCTTTCGCCGAAAGCGGCAAGGTCCGTGACGGCGCGAAGCGACCGACCGATGAGTCTCTGAATTTCATGCGTCCTGCCGCCGATTTTTCCGCGTGCGGATTCCCGCGCCGAGCGGGTGGACGTGGACATGGGCAGCATGGCATATTCCGCGGTCAGCCAGCCCCTGCCGGTATTTTTTAAAAAGGGCGCCGTTTTCTCGTCCAGCGACGCGGCGCAGAGCACTTTGGTGTTGCCGAACTCCACCATCACGGAGCCGGGAACATTTTTCAGATACCGGTTGGCGATGGCAATCGGCCGCAGCTCGTCCCATTTTCTGTCTGCGCTTCTTTTGAACAACACAGGCCTCCTAAAAGAACGCTTGGATGCTTTTCGCCAGGGCTCCGGCAATTTCCGCCTGCGTTTTTACGGAGGTCAGCTTCTTTTTTCCATCGGCGTTCGTGATAAAACCGATCTCCACGACCAGCACGGGCAAGGCCAATCCTTCCGCCAGCGGAATCCCCGCTTCCCGAAGCCCACGGCCCTGGCGGGGAAAGAGGCTGTCGAGATTTTTCTGAACCAGGCGCGCCAGCTTCACGGTGTCGTTCAAATACCCGTAGTCCGGAGCGGCGGCCTTGGCCGTCTTGTTTGCCGCGCCGGCCTTTGAAAAGCCGGGATAATACAGCTCAAACCCCGTGGCGTTTTTGCCAAAGCCGCCATTGGCGTGCAGGCTCAGCACCAGGGCTGGATTGATTTTCGAAATGGCTTTCTTGCGTTCGTCCAGCGACAGCGTTCGATCCGTATTCCGGGTCAGCGCCACTTCCATATTGCCCCCTTTGGCCAATTCCTTCTGCAGGGCCAGGGCAATGGCCAGTGTCACGTCCTTTTCGGCGGCGCCGTCAACCCCGAGGACCCCTGCGTCGTCGCCGCCGTGAGCCGCGTCGATCACCACGATGTGCTTTGCCGTCTGGGCGGTCCCCGGAAAAACCGCAAGGCACAGCGCCAGAACAGAAAAAAGAAAAACAGTATACTTTTGCCATGTTTGAAGCATTTTTTTCACCTGTGAATGATGTTCTTCCCCGCGCAAACCGGAGTTGGGCCTGCTTATAGCAAAGTCCGATGGTTTGTCAACCAACAAATGGAACGGGAAGAGGCCATCAGGCCTTGCGGATCCTTTCGATGGACCGGACGATCTTCAACTGGCGAATCGCGGAGAAAACGGCGTTGAGCTGCCGGGTATCGTAAACATCGATGATGAAGATGCAGTTGGCAATCATGTCCGTCGTTTCGATCTGGGCATAGCTGATGTTGACGTCCAGTGAGGTGATGACCGAACTCACTTCCGTTAAAACGCCCTTGCGGTCGGTGCAGACGACTTTGATGTGAACGGGATAGGCGTTTTTCTGGCGGAGATCCCAGTTGACCTCCACGATCCTTTCGATGTCGAGCTTCTGCAGGTGCGGACAATTCTGCGTGTGAACGGTGATGCCGCGTCCGTGCGAGATGTAGCCGGTGATCTCATCGCCGGGAATGGGATTGCAGCATTTGGCAAACCGCACCATGACGTCGTCGATGCCGGTAAGGCTGATGCCCAGCGAAGGAGCGGCGGCCGGTTTTTTCTTTTCCTTTTCCGAAGGTTTCTCCGCTTCCTTCGGCGCTTCCTGAACCACAAAATGATTGACGACCTGGCGGGGCGAAATGCGTCCGCAGCCCACCTGCGAAATCAGGTCGTCCAGCGTCAAGAGCGAGTAGTCCTTCAGGAGTTTCCTGATTTCGTCGGATTTGAGATAGCTGGAGAATTTCAGGTTGTTTCTTTTGAATTCCTTTTCCAGCAGGTCCTTGCCGAGCACGAGCGAACGGTTCTTCTCCTCCGCGTTGATCCAGTTGCGGATTTTGGAAATGGCCCGGGAGGTAACGACGAACTTCAGCCAGTCCTTGCTGGGATGATGGCCGGTCTGGGTGATGATCTCCACCATGTCGCCGTTCTGCAGTTGATAGCGCAGCGGAACGATATTGCGGTTCACCTTGGCGCCCGTGCACTGGTTGCCGACATCGGTGTGGATGCTGTAGGCGAAGTCCACGGGCGTGGCGCCTTTGGGGAAGGATTTAACGTCGCCGTGCGGCGTGAAAACGTAAACTTCTTCCGGGAAGAGCGCCAGTTTAAGGTTGGACATGAACTCCTTCGGGTTCTTGATGTCCTGCTGAATTTCCAGCGCCTCGCGGAGCTTCTTGATCTGATCGTCCTCGTGGTCCTGAAAAGCCCGCCCTTCCTTGTAGCGCCAGTGGGCGGCAATGCCCTTTTCGGCCCATTCATGCATCGCGCGGGTCCGGATCTGGATTTCGACCCGCTCGCCGTAGGGGCCGATCACCGCCGTATGCAGCGACTGATAGTTGTTGGCCTTGGGCATGGCGATGTAATCCTTGAACCGCCCGGGAACCGGCTTCCACAGCGCGTGCACGATGCTGAGCGCCTCGTAGCAGCTTTTATCGGCGCTGGAATCCAGAATGATGCGAAACGCGATCACGTCGTACACTTCGTCAAAATTGATGTGCTGCTCGTGCATTTTCCGGTAGATGCCGTACAAATGCTTCGCCCTGCCCTCCACTTCGCCCTGGATCGACACCTTCTCGAGCTCCCGGAAAATAATGCCCTTGACTTCTTCGGTGTAGCGGTTCCGCGACTCCTGGGACTTGGCCACGCGGCCGGCGATCTCGTTGAAGGCGTCCGGCGAAAGGTACTGAAACGACAGATCCTCCAGCTCCATTTTCATCCAGTTGATGCCCAGCCGGTTGGCCAGCGGCGCATAGACGTCCATCGTTTCCCGCGCGATGTAAATCTGCCGCGCCGGAGTCTGGTACTGCAGCGTTCTCATGTTGTGGATGCGGTCGGCCAGGCGAACCATCAGGATGCGGATGTCGGAGGACATGGCCAGAATCATTTTCCGGAAGTTTTCCGCCTGCCGCTCCTCCTGCGATCCGCAGGAAATGCGGCTGAGTTTCGTCAGTCCGCTGACCAGAAAAGCGACGTCGCCTCCGAATTCATGCTGGATCTGTTCCCTGGTAGTCAGCGTGTCCTCGATCGTATCGTGCAGCAGTCCGCTGATGATCGTCGCGGAATCCATCTTCATGTCGACCAGGATGCCGGCCACCTCCATCGGATGCGTGAGGTAGGGCTCCCCGGACAGACGCACCTGCCCCTGATGAACGGTGGCCGAATAAATATAGGCCTTCTGGATCATCTCCAGTTCTTCGGAGGTCAGATAGCCTTGCGCCTTGTCCAGAATGTCGTTGATTCTCAGCATGAAGATTTCCTGCCCCGCGTGGGGATCAAACGGCCGTCTTCAGCTCCGCGGCGATGATCGCCCGGACTTCTTCACAGATGTCGCTTGTCGCATAAAGCCGGTTTTCGCCGGTTTTGCGGATTTTCAGCTCCACCCGGCCCTGGGCCAGGTTTTTGGACCCCACGACAATCCGCAGGGGAATGCCGATCAGATCGGCGTCCTTGAATTTCACGCCTGCGCGCTCATCCCGGTCGTCGAGGATCACTTCCACACCCGCCGCCAGAAGTTCATCGTAAATCTCCCGGGCCGCCTTCATCACCTCCGTCTCGTTGATGTTGACGGGCGTGACGATCACTGCGTAGGGCGCGAGCGGCATCGGCCAGATGATGCCATTTTGGTCAAAGTTTTGTTCGATGCAGGCGGCCGCCGTCCGGCCGATGCCGATGCCGTAGCAGCCCATGATCATGGTTTTTTCCCTGCCGTCGCGATCGAGGTAAACGGCTTTCATGGCCTTCGAGTATTTCGTGCCCAGCTTGAAAACGTGTCCGACTTCTATGCCGCGGGCGAATTTGATTTCGCCCGCGCAGCGCGGGCAGGCGTCGCCCGGCTGAACCACGCGCAGATCCGCGAAAGCTTCCACGGCAAAGTCCCTGCCGAGGTTCACGTTTTTCAGGTGATGATTTTCACGGTTCGCCCCGGTCACCATGTCGGCCAGCCCGAGGATCGAATAATCGGCGATCACACGTACTTTGACGCCGACGGGACCCGCGAAGCCGCGCGGCGCGCCGGTGGCCTTGAAAATCATTTCGTCGTCGGCCAGTTCCAGTTCGGCCGCGCCCAGAAAATTTTTCACCTTGATTTCGTTTACCTCATGATCGCCGCGAATGAGGACCGCGCAGGCCCTGCCGTCCGCGTTGAAGATGAGCGTTTTGACGATCTGTTGCGGAGAAACGTTCAGAAAAGCGCTGACCTCGTCAATGGTGCGCACATTCGGCGTCTCCACGCTTTCCAGGGCCGGCCGGTCCCCGTCGCCGGGTTCGGTTTTTTCGGGTCTCGCGATTTCCGCCTTTTCCAGATTGGCCGCATAGTCGCATTTTTCGCAGAACGCGATGGCATCCTCGCCCGATTCTGCCAGCACCATGAACTCGTGCGAAAAACTGCCGCCGATGCTGCCGGAATCCGCTTCCACCGGGCGGAATTTGAGGCCGCACCGCCGGAAGATGTTGTTGTAGGCGGCAAACATTTTCTCGTAGCTTTTTTCCGCGCCCGCCTCGTCCGCGTCAAAGCTGTAAGCGTCCTTCATGCCGAATTCCCGGCAGCGCATCACGCCGAAGCGCGGACGCACTTCATCGCGGAACTTGGTCTGAATCTGATACAGGTTCTTCGGAAGCTGGCGGTAGGTCTTGATGTCGTGGCGGACCAGGTCCGTGATGACTTCCTCGTGGGTGGGCCCCAGACAGTAGTCGCGGTCGTTGCGGTCGCGGAACCGAAGGAGCTCCTTGCCGTAGTAGTTCCAGCGGCCCGATTCCTGCCAGAGCTCCGCCGGCTGCACCATGGGCAGGTGCACTTCCTGGGCGCCGGCTTTGTTCATTTCCTCCCGGACAATCTGCTCCACTTTTCGAATGACCCGGTACCCGAGCGGCAGATAGGAATAGATGCCGCTGGTGAGCTTGCGGATCATTCCCGCCCGAATCATCAGTTGATTGCTGACCACCTCCGCGTCGGACGGCACTTCCCGTCCGGTGGGCAGGTGCATTTCCGAATAAAGCATTCCTCCTCCTTACCCTTCCTTGTCCAGGGATCGAATTTCTTCGAGCAGCACCGGGACAAAATCTTTTTCCTTCACTTTTTTGCAGGCAACGCCCTTTTTGAACAGCATGCCGAAGCCGCGGCCCCCGGCAATGCCGATGTCCGCTTCCGCCGCTTCGCCGGGGCCGTTGACCACGCAGCCCATCAGCGCCACCTTGATATATTTTTTTCTGCCGGCCAGGGCTTTTTCCACCCGTACCGCCAGGCCGGCCAGATCGATCTCGCAACGCCCGCATGTCGGGCAGGAGATGATTTCCGCCCCGACCATTCGAATCTTCAACGCCCGCAGAATGCTCCAGGCAATCGGCAGTTCCAAAACGGGGTTGCCCGTGACGGACACCCGGATGGTGTCGCCGATGCCGTCGGCCAGCAGCATGCCGATGCCCAGCGCGGATTTGACCGCCGCGTCCACCCGCGTTCCCGCCTCCGTCACTCCCAGGTGCAGGGGGTAATCCGTCCTGGCGGCGACCAGGCGGCAGGCTTCCACCATCATCGGCACGTCGGAGGATTTGATTGACAGTTTGATCCTTTCAAAGCCCAGGTCTTCCAGCCGGGCTGCGCCGCGCAGGGCGCTTTCGCAAAGGGCCCGGGCTGAAACGCCGTATCGGGCCAGCAGGTCCTTCTCGAGCGAACCGGCGTTGACGCCGATCCGGATGACCGTCTGATGATCTTTGGCCGCCCGGACGATTTCGGCGATTTTGTCCCCGGCCATGTTGCCCGGATTGATCCGAATGCCGTCCACCCCTTTTTGAATGGCGGCGACGGCCAGGCGTGCCTGGAAATGAATATCGGCGATCAGCGGGATGGCAATTCTTTTCTTGATGTCCGGCAGCGCCCGGACCGCTTCCGCGTCGGGAATGGCCACCCGGATAATTTCACAGCCCGCACGCTCCAGGGCGCGGATCTGCCGTACGGTCGCCGCAACATCGCGGGTGTCCGTACTGGTCATGGACTGGACGGCAACCGTCGCGTCCCCTCCTATGGCGACGCAACCCACCTGAAGGGCTCTGGTTTTTCGTCTTGCTGCAAAAGAGGCTTCCATAGGACTGATTTCTGAAGTCATTTTCCCAGCCAGCAGTGCAGGCAGAGCTGGTCCGCGGGAAGGCCGATGGCCGCGATCATGTCTTCAATCGTCATGTACTGAAGCGACGTGACGTTCAGGTCGCGCCGGATCCAGTCGATCATTTTCGCGTGCTTTGCCGACGTCGTATCGAGATACTCCGAAATATCCTCGAGGTCCTTCCCCTCCAGGGCGCGGATCGCCTTGCGGCTGGCCAGCTCGGAGGTGGTCCGGGTGGAGGAGGCGTAAATGCAGGGATACATCAGCGGCGGACAGGCCGGACGGATATGGATTTCCTTCGCTCCGTTGTCCCACAGTTTTTTGACCGTCAGATTCTTGAGCTGCGTGCCGCGGACGATGGAATCGTCGCAGATGACCATCCGGCAGCCGTTGATGACGTCGCGCACGGCAACCAGCTTCATGGTGGCCACCAGGTCGCGAATTTCCTGGGTCGGGGGCGTGTAGCTTCTTCCATAACCCGGGGTGTACTTGACCAGCGGACGCCGGTAGGGAATGCCGGACTCCATGGCGTAGCCGACGGCATGACCGACGCCGGAATCCGGGACACCGGCGACGAAATCCACTTTCACGTGGTCGCGCCTGGCCAGATAGCGGCCGCACCGCTCCCGCGTGCTTTCCACGCCGACGCCGTCGTAGATGGAAGAGGGAGAACCGGTATAAATCCACAAAAAGGAGCAGATCTTCTTCTGGCTTCCTTCCGGTTTGAGCTGACGGATGCCTTCAGGAGTGAGGAGAGCAATTTCCCCGGGCCCCAGAAACCGCTCCAGTTCATACCCCAAATTCTCAAAGGAGCTGGCCTCGGTGGCGACCACACAGGATTTCCGTTTGGGGTCGTTGCTGCGGCCCAGCGCGAGCGGAAAGCGCCCGACCTTGTCCCGGGCCGCGTAAATGCCTTCCGCCGTCAGCACCAGGACGCAGATGGACCCTTCAATGATCCCGCGCATGGACGCGATGCCCTCGACAATGTTGTCGCCCCGATTGATCAGGGAGGCGACGATTTCCGCGTTGTTGACGCCTCCGCCCGCCACTTCCGAAAAGGACGCGCCTTCATTGAGCAGTTCGCCGACCAGTTCGTTCTTGTTGGTGATGAGCCCCGTGGCCACCACCGCGTAAACGCCGAATTTGGACCGGAAAATAAGCGGCTGCGGCGATTCGTCGTCGATGGCGCCGATGCCGGAGTGTCCTTCCATCTTCCGGTAGTCATCGACAAACCGCGATTTGAACTGCGCCTGCGAGATCCCGTGAATGGTGTTGTAAAACCCTTTGGGTCCGTACACGGCCATGCCGCCGTGCTCGGTTCCCAGATGAGAATGGTAATCCGTTCCGTAAAACAGCGTTTGAACGCAACTGTCCCCGGTGACTACGCCAAAAATCCCTCCCATGATTCCCTTCCTTCAGAAACTTGTTTAATCCAGCTTCGCGACGGCGTTCCTGATTCTTCTGACGCCTTCTTCAATATTCGTAAGTGAGGTCGCGTAAGACAGGCGGATATGATCGTCGCTGCCGAACGCCGCCCCGGGCACGGTGGCCACGTTGGCGACATCGAGCAGGTACTCGATAAATTCCGTTGAATTGGTTATTTTCTTCCCCTCGTACGAACGGCCGTAGAGAGCCGACACATTGGGAAACACATAGAAAGCGCCGCCGGGCATCAGGCATTGAATCCCCGGAATATCGTTGAGGGCTTCGACTATGCAGTTTTTCCTCTTTTCAAATTCCGCGACCATCATGGAGACGACATGCTGATCGCCGGTGAGCGCGGCGACCGCGGCTTTTTGCGATATGGAAGTCGGGTTGGACGTGTTCTGGCTCTGGATCTTGCTGATCGCGCCGATGATTTCTTCCGGACCCGCGGCATAGCCGATCCGCCAGCCGGTCATGGCATACGCCTTGGAAACGCCGTTCACCACGATGGTTCTGTCCTTCAGGCGTGAATCCGCCATCACGATATTGGCAAAGGGAAAATCGGCATAGAGGATCTTTTCGTAGATGTCGTCCGAAACGGCAAAAATATCCGTATCCGCCAAAACGGCGGCCAGGGCCTTCAGCTCGTCCGGCGAATAGGCCGCGCCCGTCGGATTGGAGGGGCCGTTGAAGATGACGGCCCGGGTGCGGGGGGTGATCGAAGCCTTGAGTTGCTCTGGCTTCATTTTGAAGCCGTCTTTCTCCAGCGTGTTGAGAATTACCGGCGTTCCCCCGGCCAGCACGACGATATCCGGGTAGGAAACCCAGTAGGGCGCCGGAATGATGACCTCGTCCCCTTCTTCAAAAAGCGCCTGCGCCAGATTGTACAGCGTATGCTTGGCGCCGCAGGAAACCACCACCTGCGACCGCTTGTATTCCAGTCGGTTGTCGGTTTTCAGCTTGGCGATGATCGAGTCCTTGAGTTCATCCGTTCCGCCCACCGGCGTGTACTTCGTAAAGCCCGCCTCGATGGCCCGAATGGCCGCCTGCTTGATGTGATCGGGCGTATCGAAATCAGGTTCGCCCGCTCCAAAACCGATGACATCTCTTCCCTGCGCCCGAAGGGCATTGGCTTTGGCCGTAATGGCCAGGGTTTCCGAGGGTTTCACTTTTGCTACTCTTGACGCAAGTTTCACGCACTACCTCCTGTTGTTCTTATTAGGATATTTTTCGAGCAGTTTCTGATAGACATTGTCCGGCACCAGCCCCCGGACCGTGCCTCCGAGGCTCGCCACTTCCTTGATGATGTTGGAGCTGGTGAAAAACCACCTGAATCCGCTCATGAGAAACACCGTCTCCACATTCTTGGTCTGGCGGCGGTTCATCAGCGCCATCTGGAATTCATATTCAAAGTCGGAAAGGGCGCGCATGCCCCTCATAATTATGGAGGCGCCGGAACTCTGCAGGTAATCAATCAGCAGGCCGTCATGGCTGTCCACCTGGACGTATTCGCAGTCGCTGAAGACCTCGCGGATGAGCCGGCATCGCTCTTCCACGGTGAAAAGAAAGGATTTGCGCGGATTATAGGCAACCAGAACGATGATTTTGTCAAAGATCCGGCTGCCCCTTTTGATAATATCCACATGGCCGTTTGTGATCGGGTCAAACGAGCCAGGGTAAATTGCAACTCTGCCGCCGGTTTTTTCCGTTATCATTCACTTTCCATCCTTATAAACGTTAATAGATTTTCTCCATATTTTCTCTGTTTTTCCACACGCCACCTTCCGGGCAGCGCGGGCAGCGGCTCCCGGACGGAATGCTGAAGGACCAGGGTCCCGCCCTCTTCCATGACCGGACACGACTGCAGGGCCCGAAGCGTCTCCCCGATGAAGCCCCGGCCGTAGGGAGGATCGGCAAAGACAACGTCAAACCGGCATGGTTGATCGTACAGGGCGCAAAGCGCGGAGGCGACTCCGTCATGAATGATCCGGGATTGCTCCGAACAGCCGCACGAGGAGACATTTTCGCGAATGACGCCGATCAGCTTTCCGCTTTTTTCCACAAAAACAACCGGTTTCGCCCCGCGGCTCGCCGCCTCCAGCCCCACGGCCCCCGAACCGGCATACAAGTCCAGAAAGCTCCGGTCCGTTTGCGGCCCCAGCAAATTAAAAAGAGCTTCCCGCAAAAAATCCGTCGTCGGCCTGGACGCTGACCGCGAAGGAAAACGCAGCGTTCTTCCCTTCAGCTTTCCTCCGGTGATTCTCATAACGTTGCTGCCGGGCCGCATGGGGCTTCGGATCGCTTCTCCTTGCCGCAAAGAGCCTATTGCGCCGGCTCGTCGCCGGATTTTTTGCTGATGACCTTGCACAGCCACCAGACCGGACCGGACAGGGCATACCCGACGGTAATAACGAAAATCATCACTTCCGGCGCGTAAATAATCACCAGCAATACGCCGACCACCACCAGAAACGTCATGAACGGCATGCGGGCAAAAAGCTTCATGTCTTTTCCGCTGTAGTATTTAATGTTGCTGACCATCAGAAAAGACAGAATGACGACGCAGATCATCACGTACGGGTTGTGGAAAATTCCTTCAATGCCCATGATATCATTGACAAAAATAACGGTTGTGGCAATGACGGCCGCAGCCGCAGGAATGGGCAGCCCGTTAAAAAACTTGCTGTCGATCAGGCCGATCTGAATATTGTAGCGCGCCAGTCGAAGCGCTCCGCAGGCCACAAACAGGAAACCGGCCATCCAGCCCAGTTTTCCGTAGGAGGACATCGCCCAGTTGAAGGCCAGCAGGGACGGCGCGAGGCCGAACGCGATCAGATCCGACAGCGAGTCGTATTCGGCGCCGAATTTGCTGGTGGTGTTGGTGATGCGCGCGATGCGGCCATCCAGTCCGTCAAAAACCATGGAAACCAAAATGGCAATCGCGGCCACAAAGAACTTTTCCTGAATCGTCGCGATGATCGAATAAAATCCCATAAATAAGCTGGCGGTGGTAATCAGGTTCGGCAGGACATAAATGCCCTTCTTAAGGCGCACGCTGCGAATTTGTCGTTCTGCATTCATGGAAGGTATCCTAAGGGAGTTTGCCCCGCCCGGACTTTGTCGTTGAGACGAACGGCCACTCGGGAACCGGCAGGCAGAAAGACTTCAACACGGGAACCGAAGCGGATCATCCCGAACCGTTCGCCTTTGGCAACGGTGTCCCCTTCTCGGGCCCAGCAGACAATTCTTCTGGCGATGAGACCGGCAATCTGCACGGTCCAGACCGCGCTGCCGTCTTTGGTTCGGATCAGAACGTCGTTGCGTTCGTTTTCCGCCGACGCCTTGTCCAGATTGGCCGAAACAAACTTCCCCGGGCGGTAGGATATTTTTTCGATCGTTCCCCCGCAGGGAGCGCGGTTGACGTGAACATTGAACACATTCATAAAGATGCTGATTTTTTTGAACCGGCCTTCCATCGCGCCCTGGGCATTAACCTCTTCAATTTTGATGACTTTGCCGTCGGCCGGGCTGATCACCAGCTTTTCCGCGTCCTGGAAGCGCCTCTCCGGGTTGCGGAAAAAAGCGATGATAAATATCGTCAATGCGGCAAGCAGAATCGTCAGCCAGGCCACGCCGAAAAAAGCGGCAAATAGAGTAAAGACAAGGGAGAGGATAATGAAAGGAAAACCTTCGGCTACGATAATGCTTTTATGTTTCATACCGTATTTTTTCTTTCCTCGATTGAGTTTTTGTTGATATATGAATTGAGGGGCCTTGTCAATAAATCTTTGTCCGCCGAGAACCGAGGATCATCTTGACAGAACCCCCCGAAAACAGTTATAAATCCAAAAAATCACAGGAGGGAAAAAATGCCCGGGAAAGTGAAAATCTACACGCTCAGCACCTGCAGTCACTGCAAGGCGGCCAAGAAGTTTTTAAACGAAAACCAAATCGTTTTTGACGCCACCGATGTCGATCTCCTTCAGGGCGCCGACCGGGAGGCCATGTTGAACGAGGTGATCCAGTACAACCCCCAGCGATCCTTCCCGACAATCATTATCGGCAACCAGGTGATCATCGGGTTCAAGGAAGCTGCCATTCGGGAGGCTTTGGGAATTAAATGAAACCCGCGGAACTGTATGATCTCCTGAAAAAAGCCCAGGAGCCCAAGGGCTATTATTTCAATAAAGACAAGGAGTGGGTGCTTTCCATTCTTTCGGACCTGCTGGTCAACAAGGAACGCTACGGCTATTCGTCCTGCCCCTGCCGCCTGGCGACGGGCGACCGCGGGAAGGACCGCGACATCCTTTGCCCCTGTGTTTACCGGGCCCAGGACGTGAAAGAATACGGAAGCTGCTACTGCAACCTTTATGTTTCCGAGGACTGGAACCAGGGCAAAATTCCTCACGTGTACGTCCCGGAAAGGCGGCCGCCGGAAAAAATATCATTTTGATTCACCCGGGATTGACAAACGGCCCGCGCGGCCATACCTTAGAGCCGATTTATTTCAGGCGGAGGGAACATCTTTTATGATCAATCAGTACATCTGCAAAAAGAAAGGCGCTTTCATCGCAGAAATCTGCACCGACACGACCTGTGAATGGCGGCTGAAGAACGAAGCGTTTTTGAACTGCACCTGGGTCGCCTGCAACTACGGGCCTTTTACCCTCGAGGAAGTCGGCGACATGATGGGCGTCACCCGGGAGCGCATCCGCCAGATCGAAGCCAAGGCGCTCAAAAAGCTCCAGCACAAGAAACGCCGGGACCAGCTCAAGGACTTTGCCGCCCCCGGCAACGACTGGGACAACCTGTAAAATAAATTTCGAGAAAATCCAGGGGAGAAGATTCGACGGGCGGCCCAACGCGGCAAGCCCTTTGCCGCGGCGGACTAAGTTTGTTTTTTCTTGCGCAGCTTCTTCAGAAACAGCTCTTCATTCATGTGAATTTTCCGTTCGTCGCGGGCAAACAGCATGCCGCCGATGGACAACTCCATGTCCAGCGCGGCAATCTTGTCCATTCTGGGCACAACGGCGCAGATGTTCTTCAGCTCTTCGATGGCCTTGGCTGACCGCATGGCAAGGGTCTGCGCTATTTTTTCGGCTTCCTGCATGAATTTTTCAGGAGGCGCCACCTTGTTGACCAGACCGATTCTTTCCGCTTCTCTCGCGCCGATGGGCTCCCCCAGCATCGCGATTTCCTTGGCCTTGTTCACCCCGACAATCTGGCTGAGGGGATAAAAAAGAGGGCTGAATCCGAACTTCAGCTCCGGGTGACAGAAAATGGCGCTCTCCGAAGCGATGATCAGGTCGCAGACGGTCACGATGTTGAACCCGCCGCCCAGGGCGATTCCGCCGACCGCGGCAATCACGGGCTTGGGGAACGTAGAAATTTTTTTCAGATACCGCTTCATGGACTCGAAGTAGTCGTCGATCTCCACGTTGGACAGAAGCGACATTTCCTTGATGTCCATGCCGGCGGAGAAAACATATTCGCCTCCGGTGATGACCAGCGCCCTCATCTCCGTGTCGTTTTCCACGTCCAGCAGAGCGTCGTTGAATTCCAGCCTCATTTCTTTGGACAGGGCGTTCATCTCGTGGGCGCGGTTGAATCGAATGATCGCATAGCCCTTTTTCTTCTCAACGATAATATTTTTGTACGTCATCTCGAATTCTCCACCCTTGCACGGAGATCTTTTCCCGTTTTAAAAAAAGGGGCTCTTCTGTCTTTCAGCGATACGCGGGCGCCCGATTTGGGATTGCGGGCCACCCGGGACTTTCTTTGGCGCACCGTAAACGTGCCGAAGCCCCGAATCTCGATCCGGTCGTTTTCCTTCAGCGCTCCGGCCATGGCCTCCAGGATTGTTTTTACGGCCAGGGCGATGTCCTGGGTCGAGCAGGTCCTGCATCTTGCCCGCACTTTTTTGATGAGTTCATTTTTGGTCATGGCGGCACGGAGAGCCTCCGGTCATGGAATGTACAAATAACCGGCCCCTCCCCAGGTTTCAGCCTTTTGCCGTACGGACCGCGCGAACCGGCCGGCGGCGCTCTCCAGGACGTAATCAAGAATGGAAGGGCTCTTTTCCGGAGGATACACCAGGTCGTACCGGCCATGGCTTCCGGCCAGAGTACCGGCCAGTTTCGCCGCGGCGGCGAGATCGCCCAGTTGATCCACCAAACCGTATTCCTTGGCTTTGCGCCCCGAAAAAACACGGCCGTCCCCGATGGCGATCACCTGCGGACGGGTAAGCTTGCGATCCCGGACAATCACGTCGATGAACTGATTGTAGATGTCGTCGATGAGTTCCTGGATGATGACTTTTTCTTCGGGCGTCATTTCCCGCATGGGAGATCCGATGTCTTTGTACGGACCGCTTTTGACCACGGAGGACTTCACGCCGATTTTTTTCATGAGTTCTTCCACGTTGGCAAACTGCATGACGGCCGATATGCTGCCTGTGATGGTTCCCGGATTGGCCACGATTTTATCGGCGGCGCAGGCGATCAGCAGACCGCCGGACGCGGCGATCGACCCCATGGACGCTACCACTTTTTTCTTTTTTTTAAGCGCGACGACGGCGTCGTAGATTTCCTGCGAGGCGGCAACACCCCCGCCGGGCGAATCGATGCGCACGACGACCGCGACAATCGAACTGTCGTTTCCAAACGCTTCCAGGTTTTCGGCGATTTCGAGCGAATCCGCAATGACGCCTTCCACGGGCACCACGCCGATTTTATCGTTCATCGAGAAACCCTTCATGCCGCCGCCGGACTGAACCCCCGCCCGGTACGACATGAAGTACACGACCGCTCCCAGCGCAATCAGCAAAACGAACCCCAGAACGACGGGATGTTTTCTCATGCATTTATTCCTTCGACTGGCCGCCGATTTTTACGTCGGCCAGGGCCTGTGCCAGCGTTGATCCGACATTTTCACGGTTGTTCAGGTACGGATTGGACGAAGGCGTCGGCGCCGGCGCTTCCATGTCCTTGATGCTCAGCCGGATTTTCTTGGTCTTGATGTCGATGCTCTTGACCACCGCGGACACCCTGTCGCCGACGTTGTACAATTCCGCCGACGATTTCACCCGCTTCTGGCTGATTTCGGAAATATGCACCAGCCCCTCGATGCCGTCTTCGATTTCCACAAAAATCCCGAAGTCGGTAAAGTTGGTGATTTTGCCCGTCACCACGCTGCCGGGCGCATATTTCCTGGGAAGCTCCTCCCAGGGGTTCTTTTCAATCTGCTTGATGCCCAGGGAGAATTTCTCGTTGTCCACGTCGATATTCAGGACGACCGCTTCAACCTCCTGGCCCTTCTTGAAATATTCGGAGGGATGGGTGACCCGGTGCTTCCAGGAAATATCCGACACGTGGACCAGGCCGTCGATGCCGTCCTCGATGCCGACAAACACGCCGAAATTCGTGATATTGCGCACCTGACCCTTCACCATCGTTCCGACCGGGTATTTTTCTTTCAGCTTCTCCCAGGGATTGGCCGTCGTCTGCTTCAGGCTGAGGGAAACTCTCTTCGCCTCCGGGTTGACTTCCAGCACCACCACGTTCACGACGTCCCCGACGTTCATGACTTTGGACGGATGCTTGATTTCCCGCGTCCAGTACATTTCCGAAATGTGGACCAGTCCTTCCACGCCGGGCTCCAGCTCGATAAACACGCCGTAGTCCGTCAGGTTGACCACCTTGCCCTGCACCAGGACGCCCACCGGATACTTTTCGGAAATATTCTCCCAGGGGTTTTCATGAAGCTGCTTGAGACCCAGGGAAACCCTTTCCTTCTCGCGGTCAAAGGAAAGAACCTTCACCGTAATCTTCTGGCCCTTCTGGAAAAGGTCCGCAGGCTTGGCGATTCTCCCCCAGGAGATATCCGTCACATGGAGCAGGCCGTCGATGCCGCCCAGGTCGATGAAAATTCCGTAGTCCGTGATGTTTTTAATGACGCCCTCGACAATGCCGCCCTCGGCAAGGTTGTCCAGCGTGACTTTCTTTTCCTCTTCCCGCTCGGCGGCCACAATCGCCCTTCGGGAAAGAACGACGTTGTTGCGCTTGCGGTCATACTTCAGGATGTTGAACTCCAGCGCCTGGCCGACAAACTGGTCCAGGTCCTTGACCGGACGGATATCGATTTGCGAACCGGGCAGAAACGCGATGATGCCGATATCAACGGAAAGCCCGCCCTTGACCTTCTGCACGACGGTCCCCTTGATTCGCTGATTGTTTTCGCTGACCGTTTTGATTTCATCCCAGACTTTCAGCTTGGCCGCCTTCTCCCGGGACAGAACCAGATTTCCTTCGGAGTCCCTCTTGTCGATAAACACTTCTATGTCGTCGCCGACGGAAACCGTTACGTTTCCCTGGGCGTCTTTCAGTTCCCTGATGGGGATAAACCCTTCCGTCTTCCAGCCGACATCCACCATCACCGTGTCCGCGGTGATCTGCACAACCTTGCCGCAGGCGATGTCGCCGTATTGCAGTTGATTCAGGCTCTGCTCGTAGAGCTCCTTAAAGCCCAGATCCTCTTCCCTGGACTGCGTGGACTGGTTCATTGCGCCGGAAACGGAAGAGTCCGTCTTAACCTCCTTTTCACTTGTTGAGTTTGTGTTGTTATTGTTAACCATTAACCTGATACCCCCTAATTTTTTTAAGACTTTTTCAATCTAAGTTGCCTAACATACTGAAAATCAAATATCAAGATAAATCAGGCGGCAAAGCTTCCCCGTTTACGGCTTTCCCGAAACGGAGGCGCCGGACAGATGCTCAAGAATTTTTTCGACGACCTGGGGAATCGTCAAAGACGTCGAGTCAATGATGACGGCGTCCGGGGCCGCGGCTAACGGCGCGATTTTTCTGTTGGTATCCTGTTCGTCTCTGGCCCGCATGTCCCTGGACACGGAAGATGGTTCCGCCCCGCCGGTTCTGCAGGCCAGTTCGCCGCATCGCCTTCGAATCCTTTCCTCCAGATCGGCGTCCAGATAAAACTTGAAATCCGCGTCCGGGAAAACCACCGATCCCATGTCTCTTCCTTCCGCCACAATGCCTCCGTCCGCGCCTGCTTCCCGCTGCAGGGAAAGCAGTTTTTCGCGGACAACCGCATAAGCGGAAATAGTCGAGGCGGCAAGGCCGACTTCCTCCGCGCGGATTTTTTCGCCCACGTCCTCGCCGTCCACCCAAACCGTCATTTTGCCGTCGATATTTTTCAGGACGACATCGGTGACCGAACACAATCCGGCCAGCTCGCCGGGGTGATTCACATCAATGTTTTTTTTGAGCGCCTTGAAGGCCAGCGCCCGGTACAGCGCCCCCGTATCCAGATACAGATACTTAAGCCGGTCGGCCAGCGCTTTGCTCACCGTGCTTTTCCCCGCTCCCGCCGGCCCGTCAATCGTAATCACTTTCTTCGTCATTTCATTTACTCCTTTTCCCCGCCCGCGCCCGTCCCCGCAAGGAAAGCTTGCCTATTGCGAACAAAGCGGGTAGGATTCTTCCCACAAAAAACGGTTGTCCGATGGCCTATGCGCAAATTAGCTCAAAATCAATATTTTTATTTGCTGGTCCTGTTTCTGATGCTTTCTGGAATCCGGAACGCCTGGTCCGCGTTCACCATTGATGACGAAAAAAAAGTGGGCAAAGAAATTTATGAAAAGCTGGACCAGGAAAACTATCTTTCGCATGACAAAAAGCTCAACGCCTACGTGTCGGAAATCGGCGGCCGGATTCTGGCCCACAGCAACAAGGCATCGTTTCCCTACACGTTCACCGTCTTCAACAGTTCGGCCATCAACGCCTTCGCCACCCCAGGCGGCTATGTTTACATCAACAAGGGACTGATCAGCGTCGTGGAGACTGAGGCGCAGCTTGCGGGCGTCATGGCCCATGAAATCGCGCACGCGAATTCGCGGCACGTCGCCAGCATCATTGAGAAAAACAAGAAGCTCAACATCGCCATGCTGGCCGGAATCATCGCCGGCGCGCTCTTGGGCGGGGGCGGAGACGCCGCCGCGGCGGCGGCGATGTTTTCGGTCGCGGGCGCGGCAACGCTGAGCCTCAAATATCAACGGGAGCATGAAGAAGAGGCGGACCGGCTGGGCATCGGCTATCTGGCGCAAGCCGGCTACTATCCCGCGGCGATGGTGGAATTCCTCAAAATCATGAAGCAGTATGAATTTTTATCCAAAACCATCCCCTCCTATTTCCTGACGCACCCGGGCACGGATGACCGCATCTTTTACCTGGAAAGTCTGCTGCAAACCGAGTATCGCCGGAGCGGCGGATCGGCCAATATCGTCGGGAACATCGTGCGCATGCAGGCCTTGATTACGCCGGATGCGGGCGACCTGAAAAAAAGGCGCGGCCAATTGACCGAATCGCTGGCAAAAGACCCCCGGAACGTGGACCTGCTATATGCGCTGGCCGTCACGGAAGACCAGCTCGGACACACCGGCGAAGCGCTGGAAAACCTGAAAAAAGCCCTGTCGCTCGCGCCGCGTGACGAGGATGTCCTGAAAAGCGCCGGCCTGATATATTTGAAGGCGGGCGATGCCCGGCAGGCCCGCTTCTATCTGCAAAAAGCGTCCGCGATCAATCCGGAAAACGATCAAACGACACTGGCCCTGGGCAAGGCGTATTTTGCCGAGGGCGACTACGCCGGCGCCCTGAATTATTTTTTGAAGCTGCAGCATCAAACCATTGAAGGCGAGGACATCAACTACCATATCGCCATGTCCTACGGCCGGCTCAATCAAATGGCCGATTCTCACTATTACTTCGGTTTGTATTTCAAAAAAGAGAATAAAACCCAAAGCGCGCTTTTCCATTTCCGCAAAGCGCAGGAATTGACACCGGCGGGAACGCCGAAAGCCGCCGCCATTGCCGCCGCCATGAATGAACTGAGTCCCGGCAAGCGCAGCAAGCCCGATTCCAAACCGCCTGCCCGGGAAACCGCACCAAAATAAAACCGCATAAAAAATCAAAATCTTAAGCCCAAACCGCCGGTCAATCTTTAAAGTTGCGAAAAAAGGGACAATACATTATAAGGCGGCTGGTTCAATCTATTTTTATGAAAGGAGTATGCAACAGTGAACATTTTAATATTTGGACCCAACGGCAGCGGCAAAGGCACGCAGGGCGCGATTGTGCAGAAGAAATTCGGAGTTCCCCACATTGAAACCGGCGTGATCTTCCGCCAGAACATCTCCAAAAAAACTCCGCTGGGAGAAAAGGCCAAGGCGTTTATCGACCGCGGCGAACTGGTTCCCGACGATATTACCATCCCCATGATTCTGGATCGCCTGAAAGAAGACGACGCCAAAACCGGCTGGCTCCTGGACGGGTTCCCCCGCAACCTGGCGCAGGCGGAAGCGCTCTGGGCCGCCCTGCAGAAGGAAAACATCAAACTGGACATCGTGATTGAAATCGATCTGGACCGCGAAACCGCCAAGAAGCGCATCATGGGCCGAAGGCTCTGCAAAACGGACAACAATCACCCCAACAACATCTACATCGACGCCATCAAACCGGCGGAGAAAGACGGCAAGACGGTCTGCCGCGTGTGCGGCTGCGAGGAGCTTGCCACCCGCGCCGACGATCAGGACGCCGCCGCCATCGACAAGCGCCACGGCATCTACTACGATACGAAAACCGGAACGCTTGCCGCCGTCAACTATTTCAAGGAGAGAACCAAAGTGATCATTGTGGACGGCCGCGCCGGCGTCAAGGAAGTTTCCGAAGACCTGATGAAGAAACTCGGATAATTGCATCCGGAAAGATTTTAGGATAAAAAGCCCCCCAGAAGCTTTGGAGGGCTTTTTTTAAACCCGTATGGAAAATATCAGAAACTTCAGCATCATCGCCCATATCGACCACGGCAAATCCACGCTGGCCGACCGTCTGATCCAGCACACCGGCGTGTGCAACGAGAGGAATTTTCAGGATCAGCTTCTCGACAATATGGACATCGAACGCGAACGCGGCATCACCATCAAAAGCAACGCCATCTCCCTGCCCTACCTTGCCCGCAACGGCCAGTCGTACATCCTGAATCTGATCGACACGCCGGGCCATGTTGATTTTTCCTACGAAGTCTCGCGGTCGCTGGCCTCCTGCGAAGGCGTGCTGCTTCTGATCGACGCGGCCCAGGGCGTCCAGGCCCAGACACTCGCCAATCTTTATCTGGCCATGGAGCACAATCTGGAGATCATTCCCATCATCAACAAAATCGACCTGCCGTCGGCCGACGTCGAGCGCGTTCTGGAAGAAATCGACTCCGAACTGGGGCTGGACCCGGACACGCACATCAAGGCTTCCGCCAAGGAAGGCACCGGCATCGAGGAAATCCTGGAAGCGGTCGTGGAACGCATTCCACCGCCCACGGGCAGCGGGGATAATCCGCTCGCGGCGCTCATCTTCGACGCGAAATACGACCCCTACCGGGGAACCATCATTCACTGCCGCGTTTTTGAAGGCGGCGTCAAAGCCGGCGACATCATCCGCTTCATGTACAACAACTCAACCTACAAGGTGGAGGAAGTCGGGCATTTCCTTCTTCAGCGCGCCAAACGAGAGAAACTGTCCGCCGGCGAGGTGGGCTACATCATCGCCGGCGTCAAGACCGTCTCCGACGTTCGCACGGGCGACACCATCACGCATCAGGAAAGGCCCTGCCCGCAGCCGCTGCCGGGCTTCAAGGAAGTCAAGCCCGTGGTCTTCGCGTCGATTTATCCCATCGCGTCGGACGATTACCAGGACCTGGCCGACTCGCTGGAAAAATACAAGCTCAACGACGCGTCCTTCATTTACGAAAAGGACTCCTCCGCAGCGCTGGGCCAGGGATTCCGCTGCGGCTTTCTGGGGCTTTTGCACCTGGACATCGTGCAGGAGAGACTGGAACGGGAATATGATCTGTCGATCATTCTTTCCGTCCCCAGCGTCCGCTACCGCTTCACCCTCGAGGACGGCCGCGTGCTCTACGTCGATAATCCGACGCACTACCCCGACCCGGCGGAAATCGACAAGGGTGAGGAGCCGTACATCCGCGCTTCCATGATGATGCCGGAGCGCTACCTGGGCGCCGTGATGAAGCTGTGCATGGAAAAGCGCGGCGTCAATTCCAGCATGAATTACACCGGCCCCGGCCGCGTGGAGCTTTCCTACGAAATGCCGCTGGCCGAGGTCATCTTCGACTTTTACGACCGCTTTAAATCTGTCACCCAGGGCTATGGCTCTTTTGATTACAACATGATCGATTACCGTGAAAGCAGTCTGGTGCTGATGGATATTCTGGTCAACGGCGAAAAGGTGGACGCACTGTCGCAAATTGTTCATCGTGACCGCGCCCGGGCCCGCGCCCTTTTGGCCTGCGACCGCCTCAAAGACGAAATCCCGCGGCAGATGTACAAGATCGCCATTCAGGGCGCCATCGGCGGAGAAATCATCGCACGCAGCACGATCAGCGCCTTCCGCAAAGACGTTACGGCCAAATGCTACGGAGGCGACATCACCCGCAAAAGGAAGCTGTTGGAAAAGCAAAAAGCCGGAAAGAAGCGCATGAAGATGATCGGCTCGGTGAGCATTCCGCAGAGCGCATTTCTGGCGGTGCTGAAGTCGGACAATGATTAAGAATGAGCAAGCCGGGCTTTACATTCATGTTCCGTTTTGCCTGAGCAAATGCGGATATTGCAGCTTTTACTCCGTTGTTTCTCCTGATCTGATCCCTGATTTTGTAAAGGCCGTCGTGCGGGAAATGGCTTTCTACAAGCCATCGTTTGTTCCCTTTAAAGGTTTTGACACGATCTATCTCGGCGGCGGAACCCCTTCCCTGCTCTCCGCAAAGCAGCTTGACGATCTTCTCACGGCCGCCCGGCATTATTTCCGTTTTGATGACCCGGGAAGCAACCACCCGCTTCGTCATACCGGCGAATACCCTGAAGGGCACAAGTGCCGGTATCCGGAAAATATTGAAATCACCATGGAAGTCAACCCGGGAGACGTTTCGAAGAACTATCTTCGGGACCTGAAAGCTGCGGGTGTCAACCGCCTGAACATCGGCGTGCAGTCCTTTGACGACCGGATTTTGAAGTTCCTTGGACGAAGGCATTCCGCAAAGGAAGCCCTGGCAGCGATCGACGAAGCCAGAAACGCCGGATTTCAAAATATCGGCCTCGATCTGATCTACGGCGTTTCCGGCCAGGATATTCGCCTTTGGCTCAAAACCCTGGAGCAAGCCCTGTCATTTGCACCGGAGCATCTTTCCTGCTATCAGCTCTCCCTGGAGGAGAAAACGCCTCTGTATAAACAATATAGTAAAGAAAGCCTGCAACTGCCCGCGGAAAATGAAGCACTGGATTTCTTTATGAACACATCGAAAATCCTGACGGATGCCGGTTTAATTCATTACGAGGTATCCAACTTCGCCCGCTCCGATTCCTTAAAATCCAGACACAACATGAAATACTGGCGGCACGCGCCTTATCTGGGTTTGGGGCCGGCCGCGCATTCTTTCCTCGATTCCAGGCGCTGGTGGAACAAGGCAGACGTGAAGGCTTATCTGAACGAGGTCGGCGGAGGGAAAAAGCCTGTGGACAAATCAGAATCCCTCTCTGCGGAGCAGCTCGCCCTTGAAGCGCTCTTCCTGAGTATGCGCACTAATGACGGAATCCATCTCCAGCAATATAAAAATCGCTTTGGCGCGGACCTTCTTGTGGGCAAGAAGCAAGTCATCGATGAACTGATGGAAAACGGTCTTCTGGAGCTGAAAGACGGCCGCCTTCAACCGACCTTGGCCGGCATGGCCGTGGCGGACAGCCTGGCGCTTATGTAGCGATCTTTTCCGTCATGACCCGGATTGCAGCTTGACAGACGTCGATCGACCCCCTTGACGGTACAGCACCTTTTTATAAAAAATGAACATAAAGTAGTATTGACTATATATTTTGCATGGCATATTCGCTAAATCAGTTTGGTTTAGTCCGACTGGTCGGTTTTTTGGTTTAGCAAGGAAGGAGGTTTTATGTCTTCCAATGCACAACGAGAAGTCCTCAGACGGGCTCAGATTGTTGACGCAGCTTTACGGGAAATTTCGGCCAAAGGAATGAATAATATCACGGTCGAGTCCATTGCTAAAGCAGCGGGGCTTTCAAAGGGAGGCGTCACCCATTACTTTAAATCCAAGGATGATATCTGCGAAGCCGTTTTTCAATCATTTTTTGATTTCATTTTTCAGAGAAGCAAACATAACATAGATTTATATTCAGATCCTCTCTCCAAATTGCTTTCCTTTGGCTGGCTCTATAATTGGGGAGATCCCGATGTTTCGACCGGCTACCCGCTGCTCTTCGATTTCATGGCTGAGGCATGCCACAAAGAAAGCTACAGGGCAATATTCCACGAATGGGTAAATAATTGGGTGGCTCTCCTCAAAGATGCCATCATTGAAGGCAATAATGATGGCACCTTCAATTGTTCGGATCCCGATGCAACAGCAAAGGCCATATCAGCCGTATACCATGGATTAGCCGTTCGCTGGTATCTTGACCGGGACAGTCATTCAACGCAGTGGACAATAACATCATTCACGGATGCAATTAACGGTTTATTAACCGGCAGTCTGAACAAAATATAACTTCGCGGCTCAATGTTTGCCATAATATTTGCCAGGGAGAATATCGTGATTCAGAACGCCCAAAATAGTTCCTGTCTGCCATTTTTCACACGATATTGCTCTGACCTCAGGGCTGATTTCCTCCACGGTCTAAGACAACACCTATCTCCTTCGGATCTCTGGATCTCCCTTCCCTCTCACGTTAAACGGATTATAAATTTCTTCAGCAAGTTCATTGCCGGATCTCAAGAATTTTAGTTCCATTGTTTTTTTGTTTTGTCTATCAGCAAAGGCTATTGCACAACAGATCACAGATCTTTGATTGTGCGTCCATAACTGAAAAATAAATCAAGGAGGGGTAGTTGTTTCAGAGGCGGATGAAGCGAACGATTGTTTTTACTTAACCACCAATAAAAGACAGATGAAGGAGGGAAGTATTATGGCAGTATTCGCAAATACCGAAAAAATGTATGAAGTTCTCGGCACCCTTTTTAACACGCTCATGAACCACCCTTCTGTCGGACCGAAATTCATCGAGTCCAACATCACCATCAAATTTACCATCAACGATCCCGGCGGAACCATCTGGCTGACGCCAGAAAAAGGCGTTATCTGCGGAGATGCCGATCTTAAACCGACGATTGACATGACCCTGAGCGGAGATACCTGCCATCAGTTCTGGCTGCAGGAAGTATCGATGCCCATCGCCCTGGCTAAGGGTTTGATCAAGGCTAAAGGGCCTCTTCCCAAAGTATTGAAGCTGCTTCCACTTTTGAAACCGGCCTACGAGGCCTACCCGGAAATCTCCCGAAAGTACGGTCTATAAAAACGTTTCACTCAAGCAAGGGGGGGGGTATGAGCATAGAAAAGAGCATGAAACAATTCGAGCAAGACAGGCTGGAAGCGGTAAGAATTGCCTCGCGGCTTCTGCTGGCTTCCGGAACAACGACACCCCGTGTGGGAGGCGTCGGTGAATGTACGATCCATATCATCGATGATCCATGCGCCATAGAAGACCTTTGTCTGGGCATGGAAAGCATGTCCCGTGAAAACAAGGCTTGGGATTTTTTCAAAAGAGATGCCGCCATGCTGCGGGACGCCGATGCGGTGCTGGTGGTTACATCCCTTCGCTGTGTCAACGATCCGGCCGATATCAACTGCAATATGTGCGGCAAGATGACCTGTGAATCGCTGAGAGAAACGGAAAGGCTACCCGATGACGCCGATGTCGCTTTCAAAGGTCCCCTTTGTATCTTCCGGGCCAACAATATTTCCTATGCCATCGACGGCATCATTTCCCAGGCAAGAAATCTGGGGATCGACTATGGCGTTTTCTGGTCTGTCGGGGCCGCCGCCATGAGGATGAAGATTTTGCCTCATGCCACTGGATTCGCTTTGGCGGTAGCCGTCTCCATCACGGAAAAGAGTCCCTTCCGGGACATCCCGCTGAAGTACGGGGAGATCAACGAACACACTATGAATGACCGGATCATCAAGAGGCTGTGGCCGCAGTTCAGATCCATCTATAGCTAATGATATCAACAAATGGCAGGAGGCAAAAATGGCAATTCGAGACATGAATGATCTGGTGCAAAGCGGCTTGGACAGGTCCATAGAATTGATGACCGTCGCCGCTCACAACAGCTTCAGGTTTAACAACAAGAATACGGTAAAGATCGTATCCCTGGGGAAGGAGGAGATCGCTTCTATCGGCGAGTTTTGTTATTCCCTGGCCGATATGTCACCTTTAGCCGCTCGTGACGGTCGTTTTGTCATGGAGCTGATCAAGGAGCCCTGCGGACTCCTTCTCCTGGGGGATAAAAGGAAATCTGATTTCAACTACAACTGCGGCGCCTGCGGTTATAAAACCTGCGCGGAACTGAACAAGGCCGAAGTAGTGGAATCGCTGACGGCATGGGGCCCCAGTTGTCAGTTTAAAAACATCAATATCAACATCGCGACCAACGCGGCGGCCTCCATGGCCTGGAAATTGGGACTTCACTGCCGCGTCTTCAGCACCCTGGGGATGGGCGCCTTCGCCCTGAAGATGATTGAGGATGTGGATTTGATCGTCAGTGTGTCGGTAAGCGCCGCGAAGAGCGATCCTTATTTTGACCGGCACAAGTATTGGACAAAAGAACACTGGGATGAAACCTTCCAGAAAGAATTTCCCACCTTCACGAGGGGATTCATAGGCGCCGTGGAAGACGAAGGCACATTCAAAATTTAGCAGGGGAAAATAAATCATGGCATCAAAAGCACATCTTAATCAGGTTATCGCTTCCCATTTGATCGAAATTCGGGCGGATGAAATGCCGGACAAGGAGATCTACATTTTTGAAAACGGCGAACACGGTGAAGACATCCTCACCTATCGCATCCTTCATGAGCGTTCCAATAAAATAGCCCGGCTTTTTATGGACAAAGGAATCGGCAAAGGCGATACGTTCGCCATCTACATGAGAAATCATCCGGAGTTCGTCTGCGGAATGATGGCGGGGATCACTCTGGGCGCCATTGCCGTTCCCGTGGATCCCCGCAACAAGCGACAGCGGCTTAAGTTCCTCCTTAACAACTGCAAGGCCCGGGCGGTCATTGTTTCCGGTGAATGTCTGGAAGACCTGGAGGCGGTCATCACCGATGTGCCGACCCTGCGGTTCATCACCGTCGCCTATCAGCCGGGGCAGAATGCAGCCGTTTCCGCAAAGCATCATGCCTTGAACGAGGTGATGGAAAAGGACACCTGGAAACCGGTGGAGCAGCAGATCATGGATGTGCGTCATCCCATGCAGATTATTTACACTTCCGGAACAACCGGAGATCCCAAGGGGGTCATGATCAGGAACAATCGCACGGGGCTGTTTAACATCCTGAACAGTATCGTCTGGAAATACAAATCCGACGACATCCTCTATAATGGTCTTTCGCTCACCCATGGAAACGCCCAGGCCGTAACTCTTTTTCCCGCCCTCAGTCTGGGGGTCAAGGCCGTTTTCAGCCCGAGATTCACCAAAAGCAGAATCTGGGACATCTGCCGCAAGTATGGATGCACGTCCTTCTCTCTCCTGGGAGGGATGGCGGCGGGCATCTATAACGAGCCGGAAAAACACGATGACGGAGACAATCCCGTCAAGGTTGTTATCAGTGCCGGAACGCCCATGGCCATTTGGGAAGGCTTTGAAAAGCGCTTCAACGTCCAGATTCTCGAGTGGTACGGCGCAGTGGAGGGGGGGTTTGCCTACAAACCCACAGGCCAGGGTCCTGTCGGATCGTTCGGCAAGCCGGTCCCCGGCGTAATGGAATTCAAGGTCGTCGACGATCATGACAACCCGGTTCCGGCAGGAAAGACCGGTGAACTCATTTCCCGTATGATCCGGGGCGATACGAAAGTGGATTACCTGGGACTGCCGGAGGAGTCACAGGACAAGACCAAGGGAGGATGGCTGAGATCGGGCGATATGGTCCACAAGGACGAAAACGGATGGTACTTCTTCGACTTCAGGAAGGGTACGGAGCTGCGACGCTTTGGCGATTTCATCCAGCCCGATTTCGTGGAGTCCATCATTGGACGGCACCCGGATGTGAGCGAAGCCTGCGTTTACGGCATCCCGGCCGCTTCCGGCTCCCCGGGCGAAAGCGATCTGGTGGCGGCCATTGCTCCTTTTGAAGACAGCGTCATCGATCCTGCTTCCGTCTATCAGAAATGCAAAAACGAGCTGCAGGGCAATTTCATCCCGTCGTACCTGCACGTGGTGAAAGAGATACCGAAGACGATCACCGAAAAGGCGCTGACGAGGGTATTGAGGGAGATGTTCGAGAAAAAGGAAGGCGACATCTACAAATACGAAGATTTCAAATAGCCGCATTATCATGCCAACGAAATTGCGGACGCAATGAACCCCATGAAGCTTTATGATCATTAAAGGAGAAAACCATGGCTTATAGAGATTTAAACCTGGACTTAACAGACGAGCATATTGCCCTGAAAGAATCCGTACACAAGTTTTCCATGGAAGTGCTGCGGCCGGCGTCCATTGAGCTTGACAAGCTGTCGCCGGAGGAAGTGATCGCGAAGGATTCTCTCTATTGGAAGTGCATGCGGCAAATGTACAAGAATAAATACCATACCGCCCTGATTTCCGATGCGTACGGCGGCATGGGCCTGGATCCCCTGTCCGTGCATATCTTTTTTGAAGAACTGGCCTATGGAAGCGCCGGCTTCACCGTATCTTTGGGCGTCAGCATTTTTTCGGCCTTTTACGCCTGCATGGTGCCTGATGATCATCTGGTAAATAAATTCATTATCCCCTTTGTCGAATGCGAAGACGCCAGCATCATGAGCTGCTGGTCGATCACTGAACCGGAACACGGTTCCGATATTCTCATGCCGGGCACGCCTTTCTTTCATGATCCCAAGATCACCCAGCAGGTCAAAGCCAAAAAGAAAAACGGGGACTGGATCATCAACGGTCAGAAAGCGGCCTGGGTCTCCAATGGTCCCATTGCGAGCAATGCCGCCCTCTTCGTCAACATAGACAGCGCCCAGGGCATGAGCGGAGGCGGCATTTGCCTCATAGACCTGACACAGCCGGGGGTTACCAGAGGAAAGCCTTTGGACAAAATGGGGCAGAGAGAACTTCCTCAGGGAGAGATATTCTTCGACGACGCCATCTGCCCCGGCGAAGACATGATTATAGACCCCGAAAGCTACGAGATGATGACGGACATCACGCTGGCAACAGCCAATGCCTGCATGGGCGCCTTTTTTACCGGCGTCGCCCAGGCCGCCTACGATTTGGCCGTGCAGTACTGCAAAGAAAGGGTACAGGGCGGTAAAACCATCTCCAATCACCAATGGGTGCAAAAGAAAATCTTCGACATGTTTTCGAAGGTTCAGGCGGCCAGACAATTATCCAGAGCGGCGATGATTTACAATATGAACACCACCCCGCCTGCTGTTCCCTACTCGGTCGCCGCAAAGGTTTTCTGTACGAATGCCGCTTTTGAGGTAGCAAGCGACGCCGTGCAGTTATTCGGCGGCAACGGCGTCAGCAAGGAATATCCCATCGAAAAACTCTTTCGCGATGCAAGGGCCTCAATGATCGAAGATGGCTCCAACGATTCTCTGGCAATCGGAATCGGTACTGCGCTGCTCAAGGAGGAATATGCAAATGGGTAATGTCTATATCATCGGTGTGGGGATGATCCGGTTCAACAAATATCCCGACAAAACCGTAATTTCTATGGCCCATGAGGCCACGGACTTGGCGCTTAAGGATGCAGGGCTTGCGAGGGAAGACCTCGATGCCGTCTTCTTCTCTAACACTTTCTGGGGAATGTTCGACAATCAGCATTCCATCCGGGGTGAGGTTGTCATGCGGCGCATGGGTGTTGGCAAGGTGCCGGTCGTCAATGTTGAAAACGCCTGTGCCGGAGGTTCTACCGCGCTGCACCTTGCGTACACGGGAATCCGTTCAGGGATGTATGACGTGGCTATGGCAATCGGTTCGGAAAAAATCACCAACCCGAACAAAATGCTTTCACTGAGCGCTTACGGAACCTGCATGGACGTGGGCAATTTCGAGCAGCATATCCAAAATCTGATGGAAATCAGCAAAACCTTCACCGTGAAAATCCCTGCCGGTCAATCGGCGCCCGGGGAAGGAAGGAGCATCTTCATGGATGCATACGCCATGGGGGCTCGCTGGCATATGAGTCGCTTCAACTCAACACAGCAGCAGCTTGCCGTGATTTGCGCGAAAAACCACTTGCACGGATCCCTCAATCCCCTTTCTCAGTATCAGCAAGTCATGACGGCGGAAGAGGTTCTGGCCGACAAGATGGTGGCCTATCCCCTGACGCGCGCCATGTGTGCACCGGTCGGGGACGGGTCCGCTGCCACGATCATTTGTTCCGAAAAATTCCTGAAAAAAATGACGTCTGCCCGGCCCGTGCAAATCCGGGCTTCCGTCCTGGGCACCGGCGCCGATCGCGATTTGAACGCTCCGGACATCGGCGAGCGTCTGGCAAAGCAGGCATACCATATGGCTGGAGTGGGACCCGAGGATATCGATCTGGCAGAACTCCACGATGCCACATCCTGGGGCGAACTGCATCAAACGGAGTCCATGGGTTTCTGTCCCATGGGCGAGGGAGGACCTTTCGCCGAATCGGGAGCGACAACGCTGGGCGGCAAAAAACCCATCAACACCAGCGGAGGGCTCGAATGCAAAGGGCATCCCATTGGCGCCTCGGGACTCTCCCAGATCCATGAGCTTGTTATGCAGCTCCGCGGCGAGGCAGGGAAGAGGCAGGTTGAAGGGGCAAAGATTGGTCTGGCGGAAAACGGCGGCGGCAACATCGGCGTTGAAGAAGCGGCCATGTGCATTCACATCCTGGAAAAAATGTAAGCCCCCGACAAGGTTGCATACGCTGTTTTCCCATGAGCAGGCGGGGTTATCCCTCTAAACCCGCCTGCTCCCCTTGCACGACGAGTCGCCAGTCGATGAGAAAAAAGGGGCTTACGATTCGGCTAATGGAAAGAGGCAAAATGCTGATACTCAAAGGTAAAAACGTCCTGATTACCGGTGCCGCCTCCGGCATTGGAAAGGCTCTTGCAGAGTGTTTTGCCCGTGAAGGATCCAATCTCTTTCTCGGTTCCCATCCCCGTGAAGAGGATCAGCTTTGTCGTTGGGCCGACTATCTGGAACATCAATATCATATCAAAACAAAAAAATTCCCCGTTGACCTCTCCCTGGCTTCGGGACCGGAACTGCTTTATAGACAGGTTGAACAAACCGGCAAGACTATTGACATTCTGGTCAACAACGCCGGAATCATGCTCTACGGAGATTTTGCAAATCTACCCCTGGATGGACAGCTTGAGGTCATCACGGTAAACGCCATTGCCTACCTTAAACTGATGCGGTTATTTTTACCCGGGCTGATAGAGAAAAAATCCGGCAGAATCCTTAACGTCGTTTCCGCCTCGGCCTTTCAACCCACACCGCACCATGCCGTTTACGGCGCCACCAAGGCATTTGTGCAGAGCCTGAGTGAGGCGGTAGGCCAGGAAATAAAATCTTCCGGCATCAAAATCTGCACCCTTAATCCCTCCTATACGGATACGCCGATGCTTCGCGGGAAAGGATTTCCAAAAAAACTCTGGTGGTATTCTATCAGCGGCCTCAGTTCCCCGGAGAATATCGCCCGCAAGGGAGTAAAGGCTTTCAAAAAGGGGAAACCCATCTACATTCCCGGCATTCAAAACTGGTTTGCCGCATCTGTTTTGACCAGAGTATTTCCGCGTCGCCTGGCGAGCTACGTGCCTTCTTTGGTTTTAAGAGAAAAAGGAAATTAGGAAGCGTCAAAAGCAACCTTCGATGAACCGGAAAGGATCCTTTTGATTCTTGTCGGCGATGCTGTTCAGGATATATCCGTTAAAGGGAACTCATCACGGAAATTGACGGATCCATGACAGCCTTGCAAAGTGGCTCTCCATTCTTCGCTCCTTTTGGGGCGCCGTCAATAAACGGGTGCTGTCCCTCATTTGCCGAAAACAGTCTTGAGAAGATCCGTCACTCTCGCCGCGGGATCGGTGCGTATCTTCTTCTCTTCTTCTGCGATGATCAGAAACAGGCCGTCCAGGGCTTTGCTGGTCACATAGCGATCAAGATCGATTGACTTGCTGGATACAAGGGGAAGCGCTTCATAGGGAGCCGTCATATTCTTGTAGGCTTTCGCCACCCCGACTTTGTTCATATTTGCCACGACCACAGGCTTGAACTCCTCATAGAGTTTTGCCGACGTCTTTTCTTTGAAATACTCGGTGGCGGCCGCATCACCCCCCTGAAGAATCTTTCTTGCATCATCGATGGACATGGACTTGATGGCATCCGCAAAAAGAGGAATGGCCTTAGGGGCAGCCGCCTCCGCTGCGCGATTCATGCTGAGAATCAAATGATCAACCTGTTTCTGATAGCCCAGTTTGGCAACCACATCGGCAGCTTTCTGAATATTATCGGGAAGTAGTATTTTCACCACTTGATTGCCGAAATAGCCGTCTTTTTTTGACACGGCTTTGACGGCATTCTTTGAGCTGATGACCAGAGCTTCCTTTAACCCGGAAATCGTCGTTTTCTGATCCAGACCGGCTGAAGGTGCGGCGCTCTTGGCCGCCGGAAGCTTTTTCAGAATATCGTCAAATATTCCAGCTTGTGCCGCACCGGTAATGCCTGCAGCCCAAAACAGCATGAAGAAAACAAACAGTGTCTTTCTCATTTTCTCACCCACCTTTGAATTTCGCCAAAGCGTCAATCGCACAGTACTTACTCGTACTCTTCAAGATATCTTTCGATATAGGCTCTTGCTTTATTTTTAGGCCGAAAAATACCGAAATGGCCTTCGCACAGGATGTCGGCTTCAAGGGCAAGCAGGGTTTGCATGGATTTCTTCCAGGCCTCAATATTCGAACCAAAGGCTTTATGGAACGGACCGTGAATATCCTGACCGAATAAGACCCGTTGGCCCGACCGGTCCAGATAGACGGCAATGGAACCGGGCGTATGTCCGGGGGTGTGCAGACAGTGCAGTTCATCATTGTCGAATTTCAACGTCTCCCGTGCGCCGGTTAATTTCCGGTCGATCTTCGTCGGCGGAAATGTCGTGCCGTACCAGTTGGCCGCGGTTCGGACGGAATCGCCCGTTTCCAGCGCTTTTGCATCCATCTCGTGAATGACGATTTTCGCTTTGTATTTTTCGCGGAAGAATGGCGCAGCGCCGATGTGATCGATGTGGCAGTGCGTCAGAATCACATGAGAGACCAGCGCAGGATTCAGCCCCAGCATTTCAATATTGCGGACGAGCTGCGAAGCACTTCCGCCCGCCCCCGCGTCGATCAACACCAGCTCGCCTTTAAAATCGATCAGATAAACGGCCGCATCGTCCGCCTGCGTTACATTCGGCCCGCCGATCAGATAAACACCAGACAGGATTTCTTCAGTTCCCCTGCGCATTGCCTATTTCCATTTTCCCCTGGTTTTGACGGCGCCCCACTAAACGTAGGGCGTGCCTTCAGGCGCGCCAAATGAGAACGGCGCAATGGCTCGGCGGGTCTGAAGACCCGCCCTACATTCGCCTATGAAGTCGATGTTTAGCGAATCCGATAACCTGAAGATTACTATAGACCCGCCCTGCAATCAACGGTGTTTTCAAACCGCATTGGCTGCTCCACATGCCCCAGGTTGTCGCGGCAAATTAAACTTTCAACGTTCCGACGATTTCCGTAATGTTTTTCAGTTTGTGATGTTTGACATATTGCCTCATCCCTTGCACGATTTCACTTGTGGCGAGGGGATTGATGAAATTGGCTGTGCCGACCTGCACGGCGGCGGCTCCGGCCACCATAAATTCCAGAGCGTCTTCGGCCGTCATGATGCCGCCCATGCCGATGACCGGAATCGTCACCTTTTGCGCCGCCTGCCAGACCATGCGAAGCGCCACGGGCTTGATGGCCGGGCCCGACAAGCCTCCGGTAATGTTTTTCAAATGAGGGGTTCTGGTTTTAAGATCAATGGACATGCCGGTCAGTGTGTTGATAAGGGAGACGGCATCCGCGCCCGCTTCTTCCACAGCCCTCGCAATAACCGTAATATCCGTAACGTTGGGGGTGAGTTTCACGATCACGGGCAGATGCGTTTCGGCCTTGACGCGCTTTGTCACTTCCGCCGCCGCTTTCGGGTCTGCGCCGAAGCTCAGGCCGCCTTTTTTGACATTGGGGCAGGAAACATTGACTTCCAGCGCGTGAACACCCGGCGCGGCGCTGAGTTTTCGGGCAACCTGCGCATACTCCGCGCAGCTCTCGCCGTAGATGTTGGCGATGACGGCCACGTCATACGTTCGCAAAAAGGGAAGCTTTTCCTCGATGAACGCATCCACGCCGATATTCTGCAGTCCCACGGCGTTGAGCATCCCGCCGGCGGTTTCCATGATGCGGGGCGGAGGATTGCCCAGGCGGGGTTTCAGCGACAAACCTTTCACGACGATGCCGCCCAGCCGGTTCAAATCCACATAACCGGCATACTCTTCTCCGCAGCCGAAGGTGCCGGAGGCCGTCATGACCGGATTTTTCAATTTGAGGCCGGCGATTTCCACAACCATTGCTGCATCTGTTGTAGGCGTACGTTTCAACTGACGACCCCCGAATGCTGGTTCATGGGAAAACCAATGAGTGTTTCCATTGCAAAAGGCAAAAAACTATTCCCAAATCACTTTCTGAAGATCAAAGACCGGCCCGTCCGCGCATACGCGCCGGTAAGTCTTGTCTCCATTTTCATCTCTCACGGCCACGGCGCAGCCCATGCAGGCGCCGACACCGCAGGCCATGCGTTCTTCCAGCGACACCTGACAGAAGTAGCGATCTTTCAGAATGCCCGCCAGCGACTGAAGCATCGGCTTCGGCCCGCAGGCATAGATGGACGTCCTTGCCGGATCGTGTTTTTTCATGTCTTTCTGAAACGTCCTCGTAACAAGGGATTTCTCGCCCAAAGAGCCGTCGTCCGTGCAGACCCGAATGCTGTTGCAATATTTGTGAAGCTGATCAAGGCCCACGAGCTCATCCGCCGTCTTCGCGCCCAGATACACGACAGCGGGATTTGCGCCGCGGCCCGACAGTCGGCAGAGATGCTGCGCCAAAAGCGACAGAGGCGCCACGCCGATGCCCCCGGCAATCAGCACACGGTTTTCCCGTGATGGATCCACGGTGTAGCCTTTGCCCAGCGGCCCTACTATTTCCACCTGCGATCCACGAATCAGCCCGGCGAGAATCTGCGTTCCCTTGCCGGCCACGCGGTACAGCAGCTTTACAAGGCCATGCGATCGGCCGCGCGAAAACGAGAAGATGCTGAGAGGACGGGACAGAAAGGGCTCCTGCAAACCGGCGATGCGGATCATAACGAACTGTCCGGGCCGGGGTTCGGGAAACGACCGGTGCACATGAATCGTCATCAAAACATAGCCGGGCCGGATTTCGTCATTTCCGGAAACGCTGCCGATGGTGATCTGTTTATTCATGATGGCCATTCTGCCGGACCTCCGCCCACATCACCAGCGCGTCTTCCCGCGTGTCATCATAGTAACGGGGGCGCTTCCCTTTTACTACAAAACCGCACCGGCGGTAAAGGTTTATTGCCCCGGTGTTGGATTCCCGGACCTCCAGCGTCTGACGGTCCGCCCCCGCCTGCCCCGCGATGTCGCGCATGAGGTTCATCAGGCCGGACGCCAGCCCCTTCCTGCGAAACTCGCCGCGGACGGCGATATTATGCAAATGAACCTCGTCGGCCACCAGCCAGAAAATGATGTAGGCGGCAACCTGCGTTTTCTCCGCCTGCCGCGCCCGGATCACCAGGCACTGGGCATGGGGCAGGCGAAGCTCGTCTTGAAACATGCCCCTGGTCCAGGGCGTCACAAACGACGCGGCCTCGATCGCGAGGATCTCCGGCAGATCTTCCTCTCTCATCAGATCAACGCTGAAGAGCTGTCCGGTCTTGTCAGAAGACATGAAAATAGTCCATGGCCAGGACGGCCGCCAGGAAGATCGCGCAAAAAACGGGAACCGCTCCGCGCAGCTTGATGGTGCTGAGCGCAACGGCGGTCCCGAGAACCGGCAGAAAATAGTAGGTAAGGGTCAGCGCGCCGCCTGCCTGCACCGGAAGCTTCGGGTACAAATTAATCACGAGGGGAATGAAAATCACCTGGAGAATAAACAGCAGGCCGGCATAAAGAACAAACGCGCGGCCCAGCGCGAGGCAGGTCATGTTTTCTATCGCGCGAAGATCCCGTGAACGGGCCGCTTCCAGCGCCCGGTCGGAAAGAAGGTCGTTTGCGGCCATCATTCGGACATCCATTTTTTTTGCCAGAATACCGAAAGGAACAGCCAGCAGAACCGAGAGAGCCGTCAGTTCTTTCGTGACGGCGCCCAGGGACTGGCCGGCCAGAATCGCCAGGGCGGCGGCGAACGCGGAGGCAATGGAGTCGTTGGGGGGAATGTAAATGCCGATGGGGGCGCGGTCCATCCAGAACAGCTCGAAAATCGCTCCGATGATGAGGCCGGTGTAGGCATCGCCGAGAAGAAGCCCCATGACCGGAGCGATGATGATCGGCCGCGACAGCATGGCCTGAAGGAAGATCCGGTCCAGGCACAGCAGCCCTCCGACCAGGGACAGGATGACGATTTGTGTCAGCACGCGATCCCCCCGCTACGGTTTCGAATCGCAGGACGCTTTGAGGGCGTCCTGTATATCCACGGCCTTCTCCCGGGGAACCCTTTTCACCTCGACGGCCACGCCCTTTTCCCGCTGCAACCTGATAATGTCCGCAATTTCCGGCTCGCACAGAAACACGGACGGCGCGCAGCAGACTTTGTAATCTTCGTGATAGATATTGCCGATGTTGAGCGCTTCAAAATGAAATCCCTGCTCGTAGGCCTTCAAGGCATCGGCAATCCTGCCAAACAGGACGATGGTCTTTTTGCCGCTTCCCCGGACATACGCGTAATTGGCGGCAAAATCATCCACGGAGCAGATATTGACCTCAATGTCGCTGGGGACGGCCATGCGGATCACCGTCTCGCAGAAGAAATCGCTGGCGGAATTGTCGTCCACCACCATGATGCACCTGGCTTCGACAAACGGCACCCAGGCTTCCAGAATCTGACCGTGAACCAGCCTGTTGTCCACCCGCACCAGCGCGATGTCGTACGATTCCGCCAAGGGATCACCCGATTGCTTTTTTGCTCAAAATTTCACTGGCCAGAGAGATGTTTTTTTTGCCGTAATCCTTGATGAAGCCGGCAAACTCCTTGAGCGTGGTTTCTTCTTTGACGTCGGACAGTTTCAGCAGCATGGGCAGATTGACGCCCGTCACCACCTCCACCTTGCCCTCTTTCATAAAAGACAGAGAAATATTCGAAGGCGTGCCTCCGAAAAGATCGGTCAGAATCAGAACACCCTTGCCGCGATCCAGTTTCTTGAGGGCGTTCTGGATTTCTTTCTTCATGTCTTCCAGGCCCTTCGTCTGTTCAATGCAGACATGCATCACGTCTTTGAGCGGACCTTTGATGGATTCCGCCGCGTGAATCAGCTCATTGCCCAGATTCCCGTGGGTTGTGATAAGCACACCGATCATGATCTTCCCCCCTTTTAAAAAGGCAACGCGGCGGCGGCCTGGAAAAACCGATCCGCACACCTGCCGCGATCCTCAAAAACAAATTTGGAGGCTAATGGATTGACAAGTAATTGTCAAGATTTATCGACAAACCGGCCTGCCAATGCAGGGATTGACATATCCCGCCGCCTGTCGTATCCTTTTTTCAACCGGACGGTGAAATCATGACGTTTTTCCCCAAATTGTCCCCCGGCCTGCTGGCTCCCTTTTTCGCCGTTTTTCTGGGCCTGGCCGTTTTCCTCGCGGAACCGCTGCCGCTGCAGGTGCTGCGCAACGCTGTTTTCGATCAGTACCAGCGCTGGAGCCCCCGTCCTTATCAAAGCGCCCCCGTGCGCATCATCGACATCGACGAGGAAAGCCTTCAAAAAATCGGCCAGTGGCCCTGGCCACGCACAAGAATGGCCGGACTGGTTGATAAGCTGCGGGATTCAGGCGCAAGCGTCGTGGCCCTGGATATCATGTTTGCCGAGCCGGATCGAACATCGCCGGAGCGGGTCACCACCGACTGGGAACTGCCCGCGGATATCCGCCGCCGCCTGGAAAGCATGCCCGGCCACGATGAGATTCTGGCCGAAACGCTGGCCGAAGGGCAAGTTGTTCTCGGCTTTGCCGCCGAAAACAACCCCGTCACAAGGCGTTTGCCGAAGCTCCCCTTTCGCTTCGTTTTTTCCGGAGAATCTCCCCTGCCCCACCTTCATTCCTTTTCCGGCGCGGTGACTTCGATTCCTCTTCTGGAAAAAGCGGCGGCGGGAAACGGCGCCATGAACTTCATCCCGGATTCGGACGGCGTTGTCCGCCGGGTGCCCCTGGCCATACAGATTCAGGGGCAGGCCGTCGCCTCCCTTGCCGCCGAATCCCTCAGGGTGGCCCAGCGCGCGCGCAATTACATCGTCAAAACCCTTCCGGAAAAGGGCGCCGGGATTCAGGAAATCCGGATCGGCTCCATCACGGCGCCCACCACCCCCCGGGGAGAAATCTGGGTGCACTACACAAAACCCGTGCCGGAGAGGCGCATTCCGGCCTGGAAAGTGCTGACGGAAGAGGCGCCGCGGGAAAAGCTCGACGGCCACATCGTCCTGGTCGGCGCCTCGGCGCAGGGGCTCATGGACATCCGGTTCAGTCCGATGGGAACGGTGATGCCCGGCGTGGAAGCGCACGCCCAGGCCCTGGAACAGATTTTGACAAAAACGTATATTTCAAGGCCTTCCTGGGCGGCGGCCATCGAGGGCCTGACCATTCTGGCCGGAGGGCTCGCAGTCGGAATCATTGCGCTTTCGGCTCCCGCGCTCGTCTCGGCCTGCATCACCGCCGCGATTCTTTTCGCCGCCGGATGGGGCGCGTGGATTGCTTTTGTCCGATACCACCTGCTTCTGGACCCCGTAACGCCGGGTCTGGCGCTGCTGGCCGCGTTCATTCTGGGCAGCATCATCCACCACCGGACCAGCGAAAGACGCCACCGGTGGGTGCGCGAGGCTTTTTCGCGCTACATTTCCCCCAACCGCGTCGATTATCTTGTCCGCCACCCCGACCAGCTCGAGCTGGGAGGGCGGCGGCAGGAATGCAGTTTTGTTTTCACCGACCTTGCCGGGTTTACAGGCCTGATGGAAAAGATGGACCCCGCGGACGCGGTTTCGGTTCTCAACGCCTATCTGGACGCGATGGTGACCATCGCCTTTGGCCGGGGCGGGACACTGGACCGGATCGTGGGAGATTCCGTCGCGATCATGTTTTCGGCGCCGGTCGCGCAGCCGGACCACCGCGCCCGGGCCCTGTCGTGCGCACTGGAAATGCATGCCTTTGCCTTCGGCTACGCGGCGGACTGCCGGGCAAAAGGCATCGAGTTGGGACAGACCCGCATCGGCGTCCACTCAGGCGAGGTCATTGTTGGAAATTTCGGCGGCAAAACCCTGTTTGACTACCGGGCGCTGGGAGACGCCGTCAATACGGCCTCCCGCCTGGAAGGCGCGAACAAATACCTGGGCACGCTGATCTGCGTGTCGGAAGCGACGCTTCAAGGCTGTCCCGAAGCCGTCGTCCGGCCCGCAGCCTCCCTGGTGCTGAAAGGCAAAACACAGCCCATCAGCGTCTATGAACCCCTCGCGGCGCCAGAGGCAAACGGCGGAAAGCCGGAACGGGACACGGCTTACGAGAAGGCCTTTGAACTCCTCAAAAGGCGGGAGCCGCTCGCCCTTGAAGCGTTCGAGCGGCTGGCCGCGGAAAGACCGGCCGACGAACTGGTCCGTCTCCACCGGGACCGGTTGCGCTCGGGGAAAAAGGGTGATACGATCATTCTGGAAGAAAAGTAACCGAACCTGTTGCCAAGGAGGAAATACCATGAAGCGATTTGCGGCAGTCTTTATTGCATTGTTTTGGACTCTGACGCCCGCCTGGGCCGCGGACACCATCGGCTACGTCAAAACCGCTTCAGGCAAAGCGGAAGTGATCGACGCCGGAAAGGCCGTCAGCGCCCGGGTCGGCACGCCGATTCAGATGGGCAACCTATTGAAAACCGGACCGGACGGATCTCTGGGCATCACTTTCAGGGACAATACTGTAATGTCGTTCGGGCCGGACACGGAGCTGACGGTGGATGAATACCTCTATGAACCGGGGAAAGACCGGCTGAAATTCGGCACCAGCATGACGAAAGGCACCCTGCAGGTTATTTCGGGCGTGATCGCCAAACTCAAGCCGGAGGCCGTCCAAATGAAGACGCCGGCCGCCGTGATCGGATGCCGAGGAACCCGCTTTCTGGTCAAAGTGGAGCCGTAACATCAGGAGGACCATCGCATGAAGGCTTTTGCAAAGGCAGGTCTGGTGCTTCTTGCCGTGTGGCTGGCGCTGGCCGGCTGTTCACCCAAGTCTTATGTCGTTCTGATGGAAAATCAGGACGGAACGACGGGAAAGCTGGCGGTCAGCGGTGAAAAAAAGGAAACGCTTCTGAACCAGCCCCGAACCGCCGCCTCGCTGGACGGCAAATCGGAAAAGCCCTTTTTGGTGGATGAACAGAAGATTCAGAAAGACTTCGCCGTGGCGCTGGCCGCCCAGCCGCCGCTGCCGGTCAGTTTCATGCTGTACTTCGAAGCGGGCGGAGCGCTGCTGACAAACGACTCAAAGGCCCTGATCCCGTCCATCGTGGAGGCGGCAATGAAATATCCCGCGCCGGACGTATCCGTCATCGGCCATACCGACACCATGGGAAACAGAGATTACAATGAACAGATCTCTCTGCAGCGGGCGAGGACCGTGGCGCAAATCATCCGCGACGCGGGCATTCAAGTGCATGACCTGACGATCGAGTCCCACGGCGAAAGGAATCTGCTCATTCCCACGCCGGACAACACGCCGGAGCCCAGAAATCGAAGGGTGGAGATCACCGTCCGGTAACCCGGCCGCCCGGGGCAGGCGGATTAATCCTGGGGAAGCTGAAAGCAGAAGCGGCTTCCGACGCCCGAAGGCCCCTCCTCAACCCAGATGCAGCCGCCGTGGGCTTCCACGGCCATTCGGCAAAAGGTCAGGCCCAGACCCGTCCCGCTGTAAGCTCCGCCGTCCGCGTTCTTGACCCTGGTAAACTTTTCAAAGATTCTTTCGCGCTCACCTTCCGGAATGCCCGGCCCCGCGTCCGTCACGCTGATGAGAATCTTCCGGTCATCTCCGCGCTGTGCCTCAACCACGATGGTGCTCGCTTCCGGCGCGAATTTCAGGGCATTGCCCAGCAGATTGGACATCACGCGCCACAACACCTCCCGGTCGGCTTTTACCGTCAGCCCCGGAACCGCAGCCGCCTTAATCTCAACGGATTTCGTCACTCCCGCCTTTTCCATTTCAATCACTTCTTCAAAGAGCGTATTCAGATCAACCTGCGCGATGCTCAGCGCCAGTTTCCCGGCCTCCAGCCGGGCGATGTCCAGCAGCGTGGCAATCAGCCTGTTCATGCGGTTCGCGGCTCCCTTCGCCAGGCGCATGGCCAGCGCGAAGGTCTCGGGATCTTTCACTTCATCCTTCATGCGCTCCACGAGGCCGAGGGCCATGATGACGGTGTTGAGCGGATTTCGCAAATCATGCACCACCATGGCTTCCAGCTCTTCGCGCAGCTGCAGGAGCTCCTGCAGCTGCGCCTTCTCCTGCCCCAGACTGGCAACGCGCTTCCGCATTTGAAGGTTGGAGGTTCCGAATTGAATTCGCGCCCTGTCCGCGTCCATCAAATGCTCCCGGTTGGTCAGGGTCATGGCCTCGACCAGGGACAGGCTGTCGGACAGGAGCGCCCGGAAATCGGGCGTCGCGATGGATAAAAGCTCCACCCGCGGCGAGGCGGCTTTCAGCGTGGCGGTACGCGGGTGACGGGTGATGGCTCCCAGCTCACCCACCATCTCTCCGGCTTCGATCGTGTTGATCTGAACATCTTCCGACGAGCTCTGCGCCGCGAAGACTCCCAGACGTCCTCCGGCCACAAAATACACCGCGTCGCTCTCCTCTCCCTGGCAAAACAACACGTCACCCTCCTGCAGAACGACTTTCCGGCCGTGCTCGTGGAACAAACGCTGAATGTCCGATGATTGCATGAAGCCTTTCCCCTTTCGATTCCTGAAACATCAACAATGTCTTCCGGCGGAGCCGGACCACGGTTTCCCGTCCGTCGGCCCGCCTGCTTTCGCGATGCCGCCCGCCGCTTCAATAGGGGCTGTGGTACAGCTTGACGTACACGCCCGGATTGTCTTCCATGTAGCGCCTGAGCCCGTCTTGTTCAATAAAATACAGAGCGGTCTTTTCCCCTGCGACAAATGAAAAGTTTTTCTCTTTCGGGCGGAAGATTTTTTTCACGCCGAACAGGTCTCCTCTGGACAATGTCGCGATGCGTGACCGGCGATGGTAAACATCGACGCGGCCCTCCCGGATCATATAGACGCATCGGGCGTCCGACCCTTTGGAGGCGATAACGTCCCCTGTGTGCAGGGTGCCGGGAAAAGGACGGATCAGCCCGTGAAGCCGGGTTTTTTGCGTGGAGGAAAGCGAATCGAGAATCTGGTTGTCTTTCACGGCGTCGCGCAATTCCACATTCTGAAAATCGGCAATCTGACGAAGCAGGCTTTCCGCGGCGGTTCCCCGAATCAGGTTCAGCATTTCCTCCTTCCGAATGGAAAGAAGCTTCACGTCCGTTTTCGCCCTGGCCGTTGCCGTCCGGGCTTCATCGGAAAACAGGCATTTTTCTCCGAAATACCCGCCGGCATCATACGTCGTGAGGATCCTGTCCTCCAAAACAATATCAATCTCGCCGCTCATGACAATGCAGAAGGCCTCCCCCGCATCTCCCTTGCTGAAAATAATGTCGGAAGCCCGGTGGTGCGTCACACTGGCGGCCAGCAGAAATTCTCTCGCCTTCGTGAGCGGCATCTGGCCGAACCATTCAACGCCGGAGAAGGCCTCCAGCATTTCGACGGCCTCCTCACGGGGCATCGGAGAAGCGCCCAGATCCACGGTGTTCGCGAGCCCCGTGGGAGCGATCCTCAATCCGCAGCCATCGGGAACGGAATCCGGATTTACATGGACCAGATACATCCGCTTGCGAACGTCTTCCGGCAGACTGCACAGATAGCTCATCGGCGTGTGAATGGGCGGAACCCCCGCCTCATGGAACACCAGGTCCCGGTCCCACGGAAAATTCAGAAGAAAGTCACGGCGGTTTTTCGTCAAAACGCCGTCGGCATACAACTGTTGAATAAAGTTCGGATCGTTCATCGTATCCGAACTGTACACCAGGCTTTTTCCGGACAGAGACGCCTGAATGGCGATGGTCGGAATCGTATGGAGGGTGTAATGGAAATGAAAGGCTCCCCCGCCGATGATCACGGGCTTTCCGATGCAGACGGGATAAAAATCCACCAGCCGTTCGAGCAGGCCCGCCTCAATGCCGGTCAGGGCCGCGGCCTTCTTCATGAAGCTCCCGTAAATGGTGCGTGTGGTGTACAGGTGAATTTTCCCCTCCTGGAATATTTTCTGAAGAGTTCCCGCATCGTGATCGGCATGGCAGTGCGTCAAAATGATTTTGTCGATCCGCTTCGGGCTGACGCCGAGAGCGGCCAGTTTTTCGGTGGAATTGACGGGCGGGTCCACCATAATCCCGCGACGGTTCACCCAGAGGATCAGGCCCGATGTGTCGGCGCCGGGATCGAAGCCGTGTCCGGCGCCGAGGGTCGTGACGCCGAATATGGGCGGCTGAAAGCCGAGGCTGACTCTTGCCAGAGGGGTCTTGCGGACCATCACGGGAGCGTCCCCGCCAAACGAGGCAATCTTCTTTCCCCGATCGTAAACGCGGATATTCCCGCGCCGGTCGAACCGCACCTCCGTTTCTCCAAACGCCGCTTTCCCGCGCCGGTCCGGCACACAGAATTCGATGAGGTCGCCAAGGTCAGCACAGCGTCCCTCGATCATGGACTTCCTGAAATAGCTCATTTCCGCTTTGAGATCGGTAAATCCCGGCGTATATTCCCCGCAGGCAAATTCCAAAACCGGGTCCACCTCCGCCGGTCCGAACAGGGCCTCGGCTATGACCGTTTCGATCCTTTTGCGCTGTTTTTCGCTGCAGACGATTCTGGTTTTGCTCTTCCGGAAAAAGAAATTGTAATAGACGGGAAACTCCATCTCGGCCAGTGCTACGCCGTGCTGCACGTCAAACATCGCTTTGGGCACGATGAACGTGCGGGGCACGCCGCCCTCGATCCGCATGGTGTCCTTGATGGTCTCCGGCGGAATGCCGAGCTGGAGATTTCCGCCGGACGTCGGAATCAGCACACCGCCCCGGGACAAAAATATCTGCGACGGTTTCCTTTCAGCCATGATCTTTTCTCCCCCTTTGCGGCCGGAATGATGCGGGTGACTTCCTCCGCGGCGCTTCCGCGCCTGGAGAAGTCCCAGCCGCGTTTCCTATTCATCAATGGGCAGGACATGATACTCCACGTTTCGCTGCGGATAAAGAGATTTCATAATGCGGGTATAGCGCTCTCTTTGCTCGTCGTACTTCCGCCTCAGCCCTCGCAGGGAGCCCGACTTGTAATCCATAATGGTCACGGCATGATCCGAAACGATCATTCTGTCCACGACGCCGAAATCCTTTTGATCCGATATGGGCTGTTCAACATAGAGACGGCCCGGCCTGAACAGGAGTTCAAAAACCTCTTTTCTGCGGACAAAACGGACAACCGCGCCATACTCCTCCCTGCCGAGCTCCCCGGGGGGAGGCAGGCGCCCGGGATCAAGAACCCTGGCCAGCCAGCGGTGCAGCCGCTCGCCCCGCGCGATGCCGGCCTGGATGGATTCGGAAATCAGCGCCGGGTCGATCTCGCCCGCGGGGTCCGGTTTGCCAAAGTGCCGCGACGGCGCATCCCACACGGCGGACCCCTTTGCCTCTTCCGGCAAACGGGAGAAGCGGACCATCTCCGATTTGCTCCCTTCCGGCGCAAATTGCGCAAACGTATTCAGAACGGCCTGATGAACCGCCTTGTATTCGCCGCTTTTGCTGACCGGCAGAAAAACCGCGAGGGTTCGAACGGCCCGCGTGGCGGCGACGTAAAACACATTGGCTCTCTCGCGCCTCAGTTGCATCAGGCGGGCGTCCCGCTTCTCCAGGATTTCCCCGGCCAGGGTCGATTCTCCAGCCTGAAGACACTTTGTCTCGGCCGCTGAAAACCGGACATGACACTTCTGCGAAGGAAGATAGAACGGTGTGGATTTCTCATCCTCGTTCCAGAAAATGAAAACATGCGCAAACTGAAGCCCCTTGGTCCCGTGAATCGTATCGACCTTGATCGAATCCCGGTTTTCGCCCTCCGGAACCCTCACGCTCCAGCGAACCCTGAACATTCGGGCGAGAAATTCATCGACATCCGCGCCGCCTTCGCTGAAAAACGCGTGCGCCTCATCCTGCCATATATCGAGAACGGTCGCGGACAGCTTCCCGCGCAAACGCTCGACGGCGAGGCTTACCGCGGAAAGGCCGAAGGGCCGGGGAAACTGAGCGGCGAATTCTTCCCGAATTCCCGGCGCGTCTTCGAACCAATCTTTCCACAGGGGCGACCGGGCGGCTGCGGCGGCGAAGGCGGTTTCGCCTTCGCGGGAAAGAGCGATCGTCAGAAAAAGCATGACCGCAACCCCTTCCTCCGTTGCCAGCAACTGGCGGCCTTTGACCGAGGAGACGCCAATGCCTCGCGAGGCGAGCTCCGCCTCGATTTTCTGAACGTGGTTGTTGGTGAGGGCAAGGACGGCCATCTCCCCCCATGCACAGCCGTACTCCTCCTTTTTTTTCTGAAGATATTCGGCGATGGCCGGATACCAGGAAGCTTCCGACGCGCCGTCCTTTTCCAGCTCGACAAGACTCACTTCCGAAACGCACCGGAGCGCGTCCCGGTGCCCGCCGCTTTTCTCCGGGGGCTTTTGCGTCTCCGTTTTCTCCCTGCCCTCGAAAAGATTTTCGACCAGCCGGTTGAAAAATGAAACCAGAAGCGGCGTGCTCCGGTAGTTGCGGGAAAGCGACCGCTCCCGGATGACGCCGTTTTGAAGGTAGCCGCCGATGGCCGTCTCCAGCGCCTCGCGGTTCGCGCCGCGCCAGCCGTAGATCATCTGCTTCCAATCGCCCACGGCAAAAAACGACCGTTCGCCCCGTTCGCCGGGGCCGGATAAAATGTCGTCGATGAGCGGCAGGAGAATCGCCATGTCGCGAGTCGAGGTGTCCTGGAATTCATCCACCAGGAGGTGCTCCGTCCGGTCCAGGCCAAGCGAGAAGTAGCCGCCCATGAGCTTTGGCCTTTCGCGCGACGCGATTGGGTCGAGGGCGAGAAGCGCTTTTCGCACATCGGCAAAAAAAATCAGCCCTTTCTCTTCCTTGACGGCTTTTGCCGCATCGAGATAAATTTCGCAAAGAAACGCAAGGGCCAGTTCCCGCAAGAGGGCCTTGTTTAGCGCAAGCTTTTCGGCCGTCTTTCGGTAGTTTTTGAAAATCGCGTTGAGATCCGAGTACGGGCTCGAATGCCACGCAATATTTTTGCCGAGCCCCCGCGACTGTTCCAGATCGGAATAGCCGCAAAGCGCCCTGGACATAAACCGGTCGTAATCCCCCAGGTTGGCGACGACTCGGGTTTTCAGTCCGTCCGGCAGATCGGCAAGGCCGTTTGCCGCGCGGCTCAGAGACTCCAGCTCCCGAAGCAGGAGGACGTTCTCTTTCATCAGGTCCTCCAGATCGTCAAGCCTCTCCATATCCGCCGCGCAGCGCTCCAGCGTCTGCTCTTCCCCGAGGGAGCCCCAGAGCGAATCCAGATCCGTGTTCAGGATACGGGACGCGATGATCAGCCGCTTTTCCCGGCCGCTTCGCGCGATGCCGTCGCGAAAACGCTTTTCGATATCCCGGGACAGATCGATCTGCGCTTTTTCGTCGGCCATCTTCGGCGCTTCGCCCAGGGCGGCGAAAAGCCGGTAGAAAAACGAGTCGATCGTCGAGTATCCGACGCGGCCCGCCTCCAGGATCAGCCTCATCCGGTCGAGCAGCGGCATTCCCTTTGTTGACGCGATCTGATCCATGATGCGGGAGCGCATCTCGGCGGTGGCGGCGCGGGTAAAGGTCAGCGCCAGAATGAATTTCCCTCCCGCGGAGATCCGTTCGAATACCTCCCGGGTCAATTGCGTGGTTTTCCCGGAGCCTGCCGACGCTTTCAGCAGAACGTTTTCCATCAGCGCCTCCCTCCGGCCGCCCGGTAATAGCCTTCTTTCCCGCACAGAGACTGAAGCCGGCAGAATTCGCACTGCCGGGAATCATCCCCCGGCGCAAGCGCCGCGCCGTGCACGATCCTGTCGAGACTCTCCCCGATGGCGGACGCCAGGTCGCCCGCTTCGTCAAGCGCCTCCTTCGGAAGCTCCATCATGCGGTCCTTTGCGGTCTCCTTGAGAAAATAAAAGCGGGCGCCTTTTACGTCCGGAATAAAATGACTGTACAGGATCAACTGCGCCGCGGGATGCAGGATTCCTTTTTCCGTAAATCGTTCCAGAACGGTTTCCCTCGCGGGAAGGGCAAAGCCGCTTTTCTTTTTGGAATATTTGAAATCCAGCACCTCGGCGCGCCCGGAAAGCAGGGCCAGCCGGTCCGAACGTCCGGTGATGCTGTAGCGACCGGCGAGCGTGCCGGTGAATTTTTCTTCGCACGAGATCGCGTTCGCGGCAAACAGGACCCTTCTTCCGGACGCTCGTTCGTCTTCATCGATTTCCCGCAGAATGAGCTTCGCGTTCAGCCGATAGATCTCCACGCCTTCCGTATTTCTGAGCTCCGTGTTTTCGCGGCTTTCCCACAGTTCGTCAAAAAACGTCTCCCAGTCGTCGAGCCTGTCGTGCCCGACGGTCGAGAGCTGCTGGAGAAACCGGTGGACGAAAATCCCCATCTGCAGATTGATTTTTTCATCGTCGTCCATGAAGGAAGGGGAAGACACTCCGAGGATGTATTGATGGTAGAATAAAAAGGGGCAGGCCAGAATTTTGGAGAGGCTCGAATACGAAAAGGTGAACGCTTTGAGCCTGGCTCTCAGAGCCTCGTCCACCGGGACGGCACAACGAATTTCATCTCGCGGGTCCGGTTTCGGCCGACGGAAGGCGACCTTCACCGGCGGTTTTCCAAACTCCTCGGAAAGAAGGCTCATGTAATAGCCGGGCGTTCGTTCGCGGATGGCGTCGTCCACCGCCGCGACGGCGGCCTTTCGGCACTGCGCCAGAATCTGCCGGAAAAGAAGATCCTGGCATTCAAATACGTTTTTGCGCATGAAGGGAACATGCACCGGATTGATAAAGGGGCCTTCAAAGGGCTGCGCCGGCATGATGCCGCTGTCCACGGGAAGTATCAGGCCCCTGCTGAAGTTTTCCCCCGATGCCTGGCCGAATCCGACCACCTGCACCGGGGCGGACCTGCCGCCCGTGACGCGGAATTTTTTCGTCTCGAGAAATTTGCCCGCTGCCGCGGCAAAATGCCGCCCCAGTCTTCCCTTCCAGTCGTCCAACAGCGTGCTGATCGATACGGCGGCTTCCAGCGCCTCACTTTCCTCGCGAACGTAGCGCTGCCGGTTTGCGAACAATTCCGCCGCCTGGCCGGCCGCAAATTTCCTGAAATCCGGCATCCGGCCGGTTTGCCCGGCCCGGTGAATCTCCGCTGAAAGCCTTATTCCGGCCGACGTTACGGAAAACGGCAGCCAGACGGCAAGGTTGACGGCATTTCCGAACCAACGAAGCGAACGGTTCCACAGCATCGGGGTCAGCGACTCATCCAGCAGGCAGATCATCAGGCGGTCCGATTCCGATCGGTCGTTCAAAAAGCGGGAAACCTCCAGCGTCACCCAATCCGCCGCTGCATGAAGTCCGGCCAGGCGCAGAAATTCGATGTCCGCGTTTTGGGCCGCCCGGACCGTTTTGCCAAAGGACAAAACAAGGTTTTTCGCGGAATCAAACGGCAGAGGGCCTCCCGCGGCCGTTTCGGGCCCGAACAGCGGCGGATCGATAAACAGTCTTTCGTTTCTGATCTTTCTGTAAAACCGCTCCCTGGACGGCGTCAATTCGGGCAGACCGATGAATATCTCCCGGTCGCCGGGAAGGATTTCGTCAAACCGGGAGGCTTCGAGCGCCGCCAGAAACAAATGTTTCCGGGAAAGCCACCGGCGAAACGCCTTCGCCGTCTCGAGGTATTGCTCAAGCTGATCCCACTGCTCGGAGGTGAACCGCTCGGACCCCGCGATCGTCTCTTTTCCGACCTGATATTCCGCAAGCCGGGTGATCAGGGGCAGCATGTTCGCGGCGAGACGGGCGGGCGTCTTTTCACCGGGAAATTCCTCCGCGATGAACTGGATCAGGTACAGGAGCTCTTCGTCGGCCGGCACCGGATGCAATGGCTCTTTTTCGCCGATCTTCCGGTTGAGGTAGGACTGGATTCCCTCCACCCGGGGAAGAATGCCGCCCAGCCGGTCATGAATCAGTAGACGCACCGGATCGACCGCTCTGTCGTTTGCGCAAACCACGATCCAGGCCGAAAGGTCGGGGTGATCCTTCCGCAGAAGCGCCATGAGATTGTCCAAATCCTGATCCATCCGGTCTTCCTTTGAATGTGAAGGTCTGTTCTTTAGTCTTTGACGAAGGCGTTTCCGCCCGGCCATGACTATGAAGAAGCGAGCGGGCCTTGTCAATACCCAATTGAATCCCCGGATTTCAGTATCGTTACTTCCCCCCCTGAACAGCCGTGAACATTTTATTGACAACCTCATCATCCCTCTCTATAATTCCGCCCATTAAAAAAGCCGAAAGACTCGAGCCCATGTTTTATCGAAAGATTCTTCAGCATCGTCTGCCCATCACCGTTGCCGCTGCGCTTGCCGGCATCGGCATCATGGCGTATTACGCGACGTGCAATACGGGCTGCTCCTATCTTCGGGGAGACATTCTGGGCATCGACCTGAAATACGTCGGCGTGGGATACATGGGCGTTATCATTTTGCTGGCCCTGTTTCGGCAGGCGGACCTGCTGAGAATGCTGGTCGCGGCGGGAATCGGCGTGGAAGCGTTTCTGATCTCCTTCCAGTTCAGGGAGGAGGTCTTCTGCCCCTTCTGCCTTGCGTTCGGGGCTCTGGTGATCCTGATGTATCTGATCAACTATGAAAGGCTTCATATGACCAATGCGCGGCATCAAAAATGGCTCTATGTTTTCGGAGACGCCAGGATTCCATTCACCGGCGGCCGGCGCCTTCCCCTGCTGTCCATGATGATCGCCGGATATATTTTTGTCGTCCTTACCTTTTCCGGATCGGCAACGCCCGCCTATGCGGCCGACCAGGCCGCGGCGCCTTCCTACGGCAGTGGACCGTGGGAGCTGATGATCTTTACGGATTACTTTTGTCCTCCCTGCCAGGCCGCGGAAAAAGACCTGGAGCCCCAGCTGGAAAGACTGCTGGCCGGAGGAGACGTTAAAATCACTTTCGTGGATTTTCCCGGCCACAAAAGCAGTTCGCTGTACGCGAAATACTTTCTTTTTTCCGTCGCCGCGAACAAGGGCCACGCCAACAGCCTGAAGGCCAGGAACCTTCTCTTTGCGCTGGCCGTGCAGAAAAAAGTCGACCAGGAAAGCGTTCTGGCCGCCGTCCTGAAATCAAAAAATATCGCACTGCGGACGGTGGACCCCAAACCGGTCTTCCAGCAATGGCTGGCCATGATCAAGCGGTTTGAAATTGATCAGACGCCGACCTGCATCCTGCGCTTCTCCAGCACCTATTCCCGGAAATTTACCGGTTCGGACCAAATTCGCGACCAACTGGTTCCGGAGCTTCAGAAAAGATTCCCCGGTTCCAAAAGAAAAGGGTAAGGCCGGAGAGATGCCCGCCTAATTGTCCTGCCGTCGCAGGCCGGTATCCGGGAAATCGATGATCAGAACGGAAAAGAACTCCGGGAATCGCTGAACGGCTTTCGTCAATGGGCTACGCATTAAACACCACGGATGACTACCACCTTCACGGGCTGACCTCCCTGGGCTGGGAGCTTACGCTGTGCAACGCGCTTTTCCCCAAAAACAGTCCCTGCCGCGGCGCGCTGGTGCGGGAGGCATCCTTCGGCGAACATCTTTTTCACTTTCTGAATGAGAAAATTCACCTGACGCATTTAAAAACCGTTCTGGAAATCGGCGGCGGCATGGGGTATCTGATGAAGGATCTTTTGACCCTGGCCCCCCGCCTTCACGCGACCATGGCGGACATCTCCCCCGTTCTTCTGCAAAAACAAAAGGGATCTCTCGCGGGATTTTCCGCGGTCTTTCTCGAAACGGATTTTTTCAAAATCCCTCTCACGGATCTGCGCGCCTTTGACCTCGTGATCCTCAACGAAGTCCTGGGGGATTTCCCCACGCTGAGAGCCGTGGACGGTCCGTCATCCCCGGAAGCCGCCCGCTTCGCGGCCAGAATCGCGGATTTCGAGGCAGACTACAACCTGCGCTTCGATCCCGCCGAGAACATCAACATCGGGGCGCTCGAAGCCCTGGAGCGGCTTTGCCGGGCCGGCGTTCCCTGCATCTATCTGAGCGAACACAGCTGCGAATCGTCTCACTCCGATCCGGCGTTTCCCGGCATGAATTTTTCACCTTCGGGAAACCCCGAAAAGATTTCACTCAAAGGCCATGCGGAATTCACCGTCAAATTCTCCGCACTGGAAAAAATGGCCCGGGCCTTTGGCTACAAGGTGTTTCGCGGCCCCTACACCGATATTCTGCCGATCTCGTTCAACGACCGGGTGACGGCCGCCCTTCGGACGCCGTCTCCGCTGTCGGACAGGCAGGAAATTCTCCGGCAGTTTCTTTACGATCTGTATAAATACGAGTATCTTCTGCTGGCATCCGCTCCGGCAGGGAAAGGATAGAATATGAAAAAGCTTCGAATCATCGGGCTGGCCGTAATCCTGCTTTGCGCAAACGCCGTTCCGGCAGCGGCCTTTCGCTGCGGGTCCGGCCTGGTTTCCACCGGAGACAAAAAGGTTAAAGTTCAGGGAACCTGCGGCCTTCCGACCACCAAGGAAATCATCTGTCCCAGGAAAAGCAGCGTCTGCCCCGCGACTCTGGAAATCTGGTACTACAACTGCGGCGACAACGACTACATTTACGCGCTGACGTTTGAAGACGGCGTTCTGACGAAAGAAACCACGGAGGGCGGCGGAGTGGGCAATTCCTACTGCCTGGGCAGATAAACATCACTCGAGAGGGGGAAGAAATATGATACGGATTCAGACCGGCTTCATCGCGCTGCTCATCCTTTGCCTGGCGGCCGCCGACGCTTCCGCTTTTCGCTGCGGATCCGGCATGGTTTCCGCCGGCGACACCAAGGCGCGGGTTTTGATCACTTGCGGAAAGCCGACCGCCAAGGAAAGAGTCAGCGAGAAAAACAAGACTTCCGCAACCGCCGTCAAGAACAAAACAGCAAAGAAAAGCGGCAGCAAGTCGGAGGTCTGGTACTACAACTGCGGCAGCCAGGACTACATTTACGCCCTGACCTTTGAAGACGGCGTTCTGAAAAAAGAGGACACGGAAGGAAAAGGGAGCGGTAAATCCGACTGTATGGGAAAGTAGCGGCCGGAAGCGGAAAGGAACCGCGGCCGTTTTCTATTTTCCATTGAGCAAAGCCATCATCTGTTCCGGGTCCGTTGCCGGAAGACGGCAGGCAAAGCCGGAGCAGACATAGGCGGTCGCCCGTCCGCCGATGCAGACGCGCGACCGAACCCGGGGCGAGATGGCTTCAATGTCCGCCCCTCCCGTGTCTTCCGGCCGAAAGATGACCACTTTGTTCGGTGTAAAGCTTCGCCGCAGCGCCCCAAGCAGAGCCTGCGCATCCGGCGCGCCCTCCTTCCCCGCAAGAATCACTTCGCTTGCCGGACCCACGGCAAAATCAAGGCCGCAAAGAAAGTGCGCAAAGGCCGTCGGGGAAGCCCCGGCCGGCCCGCCGAAGGCCCCGGCAATCTCGCGCGCTTCTTTTTCCAGCGCGTCATCCCCGGTGATCCGGGACAGACGCAGCGTATTGAGAAAAGCGACGGAATTTCCGGACGGGATTGCGCCGTCGTAAAGCTCCTTTGGACGGACCGGAAGCGGCTCTGCGTCTTTCGGAGTAAAAAAGAAGCCGCCGTCCTTTTCATCGCGGAAAAAACCCCTCAGGTGCGAATGCAACTCCAGCGCCCTGGTCAGATACGCAGGGTCAAAAGTTGCTTCGTAAAGCTCCAGAAGCGCCCAGATGATGAAGGCATAGTCGTCAAGGTTCGCGGCAAAGGCGCTATGCCCGCCGCGAAAACGGTGCAGCAGGCGGCCGTCGGGGGTTCTGAGCGATCGCAGGATGAAATCCATGGCGCGGACCGCGGCCGCTGCATAGGCCGGTTCCTTCAGCACCTGCGCCAGGCGCGCCAGCGCGGCGATCATGAGGCCGTTCCAGTCGGTGAGAATCTTGTCGTCCCGGTGAGGGCGCACCCGTTTTTCCCGAACCGCGAAAAGCTTTTCCCGGATTGCTTCCGTCAGGACCGGCCAAAAAGCAGTCTGGCCCGGCCCGGGCTCATCCGTCAGCGGTTTTGCGTGCGCAATGAAATGCCCTTCGGGAATTTCCCGCATGCCCGGCACGGACCGGTCGCTTGCATGACGGTAGTGCGTAAGAAAGAAGTCCGCCTCTTCGGCGTCAAGGACGGCGCGAATCTCCTTTTCGGTCCACAGATAGAACTTTCCCTCCACAGCCTCGCTGTCCGCATCTTCGGCGCAGTAGAATCCTCCTCCGGCATCCGTCAGGTCCCGCAAAACATAGGCGGCGGTTTCCCGCGCGGCCGCCGCGTACTCCCCGCTGCCTGTCGCCTGATATAGCTCGGCACAGGCCAGCGCCATGAGCGCCTGGTCGTACAGCATCTTTTCAAAATGCGGCACGATCCAGCGCTCGTCCGTCGAATATCGGTGAAATCCGAAGCCGATCTGATCAAAGATGCCTCCGCGGCGCATGTTCCGCACCGTCCATTCCGCCATGCGCAGGGCCTGCGCCTCGCCGGTCCGCTTCCAGTAGCGCAGCAGGAAAAAGAGCTGATGCGGCGACGGAAATTTCGGCGCCTGCCCGAATCCGCCGAAGGCTGCATCAAAGCTCATGGAAAACAATCGGTAGGCCCGGTGCAGCTCTTCTTCCCCCGCGTCCCGCGCGCTGCCTGCGGAAGGTTTCTGAAGGGCGTTTACAATCTCCTCAGCCGAGGAAAGCAGCTCCGCGCGCCTTGTGCGCCACAGAACCCCGACCCGGCCGACGATGTCCGTCAGGCCGGCCCGCCCGTATTTCGATCGGGGGGGAAGGTAGGTGGCGGCGAAGAAAGGCTTTCGATCCGGCGTCATCATGATCGTCAGCGGCCAGCCGCCGCTTTGCGTCAAAAGTTTGCAGACCTCCATATAAACCGCGTCAATGTCGGGGCGCTCTTCGCGGTCCACTTTGACGTTCACAAACGTTTCATTGAGCATTCGGGCGACGTCTTCATCCTCAAACGACTCCCGTTCCATGACGTGGCACCAGTGGCAGGTGGAATAACCAATGGAAAGAAATATGGGTTTATCTTCAAGGCGCGCCCGGGTGAAAGCCTCATCACCCCAGGGATGCCAGTCCACCGGATTTTGCGCGTGCTGCAGGAGGTAGGGGCTTTTTTCGTTTTTCAAGTGGTTGTCTTTCATCGCCCTTGCTCCCCTTCGGCTCGCCGGCATTCGTTCATCTGCGGCGCGTGTGGATTCGTAGCACAGGCGGGAGTGCTTGTCAAAGAAGACGGCTCGGGCCGGAGACGGCGTTCACGCACGGCATGCGCCTGTTTCACCGCCGTCTGCAAAGCGCCCTGCCGCCCGCGAAATCGCCCGTGAAAACCGGCCGCAAAAATACTTTTTTCTTGATTGTTGTTTTTTTTTGTGTTAGCCCTAGCGCCGGTTTGAGGCGTGCCGCGCTTCGTCAACAGTACAAACAACAGGGTTCCATTCATTCCCATGAAGCATTCGGCCCCGGTCCTGAAGATCGCGCCCCTTGACCTTCATCAGGGCGTCAAGCACGGGAGCCCGGATCCCAGAGGCAAATCACAGCCGCGCCGGGCGGCTAATGAAAATTTAACCATATAAATTCAGGAAAGGGGGACTGGAGCATGACGAAAGCAGAATTGATCGGAGTAATGGCGGACGAGGCGGAAATATCCCAGGCGGCGGCGGCCAAAGCGCTGGATGCGTACATCGCCGCGGTGGGGAAAGAACTGAAAAAAACCGGCAAGCTGGGATTGGTCGGTTTCGGCACGTTCTCCGTCGTCAAGAGAAAAGCAAGAGAGGGCAGGAATCCTCAGACCGGCAAGACGATCAAGATTCCTGCGAAGAAAGTGGTTAAATTCAAGGCCGGCAAGACTTTGTCGGACAAAGTGAAATAGGGCTTTTTTAAGTCATCCTTTTAACCAAGGCCTCCGTCAGCTTTTCGAAACACCGGAGGCCTTGGTGCATTTATCCATTTTGGAAACGAGGAGCGTCTGGCTTGACACGAAAAAGGATTCTCAGCGGGATGCGGCCCACAGGAAGGCTGCACCTTGGAAATTTGCACGGCGCGTTGGGGAACTGGGTCGAACTGCAGAACAGCGGCAACTACGACTGCTTTTACTTCGTCGCCGATTGGCATGCGATCACCAGTGAATACGCATCGACACAGGACATTCGGCAAAACAGCCTGTATATGGTGATGGACTGGCTGGCCGCCGGCCTCGATCCGGCCAAAAGCACCCTCTTTGTGCAATCGGCGGTCAAGGAACACGCCGAATTGTTCCTGCTGCTTTCCATGATCACGCCGCTGGCCTGGCTCACGCGCAATCCCACCTACAAGGAAATGCAGACGGAATTGAGCTCCAAAGATCTTTCCACCTTCGGCTTTCTGGGCTACCCCGTTCTGCAGGCGGCCGACATTGTCATGTACAAGGCCTACGGCGTTCCGGTCGGCGTGGACCAGCTTCCCCACATTGAGCTGACCCGCGAAATCGCCCGGCGCTTCAACTACCTTTACCAGAAAGACGTCTTTCCCGTTCCGGAGCCGCTTTTGACCCAGGTGCCGAAGCTGCTGGGCATCGACGGCAGGAAAATGAGCAAATCCTACGATAATGCCGTTTACCTGTCCGACCGGGGCAAAACGCTTCACCGGAAAATCGCCTCCATGTTCACCGATCCTCAGCGAATGCGGAAAAAAGACCCGGGCGATCCCGACATCTGCAACGTATTCACCTTCCACGGCCTTTACTCCCCCGCTCCGGACGTGGCCGAAATCAACCGGGAATGCCGCACAGCCGGCATCGGCTGCACCGACTGCAAGAAAATGCTGGCGGCGCGCGTTGAGGAAGCGCTGGCGCCCGTTCATGAGCGCATGGATTACTATCAGCGCAACATCGCGGAAATTGAGGAGATGATCCAAAAAGGCAACGACGAGGCCGCGGCGATCGCCCGCCGGACCATGGCGGAAGTTCGCGAAGCCGTCAAAATCTGAAGCGACCTATGAACGAAGAGACCTCCACAGATTATGCGATCAAGCTGGATATTTTCGAAGGTCCGCTGGACCTGCTGCTGTATCTGATCAAAAAAAATGAGATTGACATTTACAACATTCCCATTGCTCTGGTCACCCGCCAGTACCTGGATTATCTGAACCTCATCAAGTCGCTCAATCTGGACCTGGCGGGCGAATATCTCGTCATGGCCTCCACGCTGATTCACATCAAGTCCCGCATGCTTCTGCCGGTTCCGGAAGAGCCGTCGCCCGAAGAAATGGAAGACGACCCGCGCGCGGAACTGGTCCGCCAGCTCCTGGAGCACCAGGCCTTCAAGGAAGCCGCCTCCCTGCTGACCCAGAGGCCCATCCTGGAGCGGGACGTGTTCAAGCGCTCCGCGGCGATTGTCGGCAACGAACGCCCCGGGGCGGCAGACGATGAGGAGCTGGTGGAAGTCAGCATTTTTGAATTGATCGAAGCCTTTCACCAGATTGTTTCCCGCATGGACAAAAAGGATCTGATGGAAATTGACCTGGAAAAACTGTCGCTTTCGGATATCATCAACGACGTGATGGAGCGCCTTACGCGCGAAAAAAATCTCACCTTTGACGAATTGCTGGGGGAAAAAAGAGACCGCCGCCGGATCGTTTACACTTTTCTGGCCCTGCTGGAGCTCATCAAGCTGAAGATGATCAAGGCCTATCAGACGGCGGCCTTCGGCGTCATTCGAATCTTCCCGGCCGTGGAGTTGTAAATGGAAAACCTTTCAGCCGTTCTCGAAGCCCTGATCCTGTCGTCGGAGTCGCCCCTGCCGCTGGAGAAAATCTGCGCCGCGCTCGGAAGCGGGGACAAGGAGGAAATCAAAAGCGCCCTGGATCGTCTGATCACGGAATACGACGAGCGCGAAAGCGGAATCGGCATCCAGGAAGTCGCGGGCGGTTTTCAGTTTCGCACCCGGCCGGAAATGGCCTCCTGGATCAAAAAACTCAAGGGAGTCAAACCGGCCTCGCTGTCGCCCGCGGCAATGGAAACACTGGCCATCGTGGCCTACCGGCAGCCGATCGTCAAGTCGGAGATTGAAAGCATTCGCGGCGTTGACGTCAGCGCTCCGCTCAAGGGCCTGCTGGACAAAAAGCTGGTGCGCATCCTCGGGCGCAAGGACGTGCCGGGAAAGCCGATCATTTACGGAACGACCAAAAAATTTCTGGAAGTTTTCAATCTCAGGGAGCTTTCGGACCTGCCGACGATGAGAGAGCTTCGGGAGCTTACCGAACCTCAGGAATCGCCCGAACAGGAAGCCATTTCCTTTGAAGACCTTCTGCCGGAGACGCCTGCAGGGGAAATGCCAAAGGCTCCTGAGACGCCTTCGGGTCCGGAAGCAAAGCAGGCGGAAAAAACCCCCGAAGAGGACCCCGCAGCCGACGCGGAAGAACAGGAAGAACATGGGGTTGAGCCAAACCCCGGGGACGATGCCGTTTGATGAAAGAACGCCTTCAGAAAATCATCTCCGCCGCGGGCATCGATTCCCGCCGTCATGCCGAAGCCATGATCACGGAGGGCCGGGTGAGCGTCAACGGAGAGATCGTGCGCGAACTGGGCTCTAAAGCCGATCCGCAAAAAGACGTGATCCGCATTGACGGCAAAATCATCTCCATTGAAAATCCGGGCTGCTACATTGCGTTGTACAAACCGGCGGGCTACGTCACCACGCTGTCCGATCCGCAGAAAAGACCGACGGTTGTCGATCTGGTCCGGGATGTTCCGGAAAGGGTATATCCGGTAGGCCGGCTCGATTATGATTCCGCGGGCCTGCTGCTTCTGACCAATGACGGAGCGTTTGCTCAAAAAATTTCCCACCCTGGCTTCCGGGTCCCCAAAACCTACCGGGCAAAGATTGCCGGTCGCATAAGCCTTGAGAAATTAAAGGAAATCAGCAAGGGGATTTTGCTGCCGGACGGTGTTTTCAAACCGGAAAATCTGAAGCAGGAAAAGGTCAACGACAAAAGCGCCTGGATCAGCCTGACCCTGCACGAGGGCAGAAACCGGATCATCCGCAGAGGGTTTGAGGCTGCCGGTTTCACGGTTACGCGCCTGGTGCGCACCTCCATCGGAAACATAACGCTTTCGGGCCTGTCGGAAGGCTCATGGCGCCCGCTTTCGGACCGGGAAGTCCGCGAGCTGCAGGCGCCGCCGCAGGGGAAAAAAGGTAAAAATATTCTTGACAATCATCCAAAAATAAATAATAGTCGCGCCGTACGGGATAATCGGCATCATAAATACTCGGGTTTCAAGCAGCAGTCTTAAGGAGGATCTATGAATAAATCCGGTCTTATTGAAGCTTTAAGCAAGAAGATGAATCTGACGGAGAAAAAAGCCATTGACGTGGTCAATCTGGTTTTCAAAGGCTTCAACGATGAGTTGAAAAAAGGAGGCCGCATCGAAATTCGCGGATTCGGCAGCTTTGTGGTGAAAGAATACGGATCCTACACGGGAAGAAATCCCAAAACCGGAACAAAAATCAAGGTTGAACCAAAAAAACTGCCCTTTTTCAAAGTGGGCAAAGAGCTGAAGGACAGGGTCGACAAAAACAAATAGAAATCCTGCAAGTGTTTGTTATACTTAATGAAGGGGACTTGGAAACAAGCCCCCTTCATTTTGGTTTGCCAAATGATGAGCTCTCCTTGCGTTTCAGTTCAGGCCCGATAAAATCTCCTTTCCAGGCCTTTGCGCCAAAGCCACAGCCACAATCCGTTCAGAAATATAAAAATGGAAAAAATCAAAGCCGGAACGGCAGCTTCGTCGTTCACGGCATACAGGGCGATGCCGGCGGCAAGGCCGCAATTTTTCATGGTTCCCAGAAGCAGAAGCGATGAAACCACGGGGCGGGACAGTTTGAAAACCCTGCCGGCCGCGATGAGCGCGGCGGCGATCAGGGCCGTGGAAACAAAAGCCAGCGCCAGAATGAAAAGCATGTCCAGGCTCCCCTGCCGGATCAGGACGGAATTGGCGGAAGCGGCGGCGTAAAACACGATAAAAAAGCAGACATCAGAAACGGTCCCCATGCGCTGGTGAAACCGTTCATCCCAGTTGCGGTCAACCGCGACCCTGGACAGCAACAGCGGAAGGAATATCAGCGCGGCGGCCATGATGATCAGCTTTTCGCAGCACACGGGGATGTACCGGAGAAAAGCCGCCGCGAGAAGCGGAATCAGGATGAGCGCGCCCAGGTAGGTCCCGGCAAAACCGGTCAGCGTCAGCCTGTGATCCGCGCCGAGCTTTTCGCTCCAGGGAAGAGCCGCCAGAGCGGAAGGAACGGCGGCCAGGATAACCAGGCCGATCCAGAAATTCTCATTCTTGATCAGGAAAATTCCGCCCAGAATCATCAGGTTCCCCAGAACCAGGTAGTTCATCAGGCAGCCCCAGAGAGCCCCGGGAAGCAGCGTCCGCGGATTTTTGAAGAATCCCCCCGGAAAGCGAAGCAGCGCAACCGTGAGGGCAATCGTCAACGCCGGCAGAACGAGAAGCGAAGCCCAGGGGGCCGCCTGAGGCAGCAAAAGGCCCGCCACAATGGCAAGCATGTAAAGAAAAGGGGATACCCTCATGGCCGTCCTCATCGGAGCGGGATCATGCCTTGCGCCCGGCGCAAAATTTCCGGACACCGGCAACCAGCAGAAGAAAAACGATATTGAACAGGACAATCATGGCGCCTGCCGGCAAATTCAGGACAAAGGCAAACACAATTCCCAGGAGCACCGCCCCGACCGCAAACCCCACGGCGGACATCATCGTCTTTCGGAAACTGACCGAGAGCTGCAGCGCGGTGAGAGCGGGCAGAATCAAGAGCGCCGAAACCAGCATGATCCCGGCAACTTTCATGGCCAGAACCGCGGATACGGCCGTCAGAAGAAAAAGAACGAAGTTGATCCTGCCGGTTTGAACGCCCATGGTGCGGGCAAGCTCCTGGTCAAAGGTCACCGCGAACAGATCTTCGTAGCAATAAACAACCGCCGCCGCGACAAGGGCAAAGACGATCACGGAAAGCAACAGTTCGGTCTGGTTCACGGTCAGAATATTTCCAAAAAGATAACTGAACAAATCCACGTTGAAGCCGCCCGAAAGGCTGGACAGAATGATGCCCGCCGCGATTCCCAGGGAAGAAACGATGCCGATGGCGGCATCGGCATGAATCTTTCTCGATTGGGTCAGCCGGTAGATGGCGAGCGAGGAAATCATCACCAGCGGCAGAGCCGCCAGCGTAACGTAAAACGGGCTGATGCCGACGAGCAGCACGACCGCCACGCTGCCGAAGGTGGTATGCGCCAGGCCGTCCCCGATCAGGGAGAAGCGCCTCAGAACGAGAAACAGGCCCAGCAGCGCCGAAACCGCGGCAATCAGGGAACCGGCAAGCATCGCCCGCTGAACGAATCCATACGTGAAAACATCGAGCAGATCCATCAGCGGCCGCTCCCCTTCAAATCATGCTGGTGGCAGATGATGTGCTGACTGGCCGGGCCGAAAAATCCCTCCATGTCCACCGAAGCGCAGAAGTCCCGGAATGTTCCGGAAAAGATCAATTTCTTGTCCAGATACAGCAGATGCTGAGCGTATTGACCGACCACGCCGCTGTCATGGGTCACCAGCACCACCGTTGCGCCTTCTTTCCGGCTCAGCTCCTGGGTCAGCCCGTAGAAAATGCCCCGGGTTTCGGGGTCCAGCGCGGTGGTCGGTTCGTCAAAGATCAGCAACTGCGGCCGCCGGATCAGCGCCCGCGCCAGCATGGCCCGCTGCTGTTCGCCATAGGACAGCTCGCCGATCAAACGCCGGGCCAGGTGGCCGATCGCCATCGCGTCCAGTGTGCGCGACAGCAGACCCGGGTCTTTTTTCGGCAGGCCCATCTGCACGACTTCCGTCACCGTGCCGGGAAAGTGTGTATTCAAACCGCTGAGCCGCTGGGGCAGATAGCCGATTTTTTCCCATTGGTTGAAATCCTCGATCCTTGTGCCGAACAGATCCACCCTTCCCTGCTGCGGCTTCAGGATCCCCAGAATATTTTTGACGAGCGTGGTTTTCCCCGATCCGTTGGGACCCACGATGGCCAGATAGACGCCCCTTTCCACGGTAAAATGGATCCCGCTCAGCACTTCCGCCCCGTTGTAGCGGTAGGTCAAATCTTCTACGCGAATTACCGGCATCGCAAACCTTCTCTGAGATGAGCCAGATTTTTTTCCATAAGCGTCAGATACGTTTCGCCGGACTGAAAGTCTTTCCTGCCGACATCGTGTCCGTTGTTGAGCTTGAGCAGACCCACGCCCGTTTCGTCAGCCATCACCGCCGCGAGCTTCGGCGCCGTGAAGTCTTCGTAAAAAATATAGCGCAGCTTCTCTTTCCTGATCTGTTCCATCAGCGACAAGATCTGCTGAGGGGAAGGCTCCGCGTCCGCGGAACTGTTGGACGCCGACCGGTAGTGAAGCCGGTACCGGTTGGCCAGATACGCGAAAGCCCAGTGCCCCGCATGCAAAAGGGTTCTGGTGCTGCACGCGGAAAGCCCCTCGCGATATTTTTCATCCAGGTCCATCAGCCGGCGTTTGTAGCCTTCGGCATTTTTCCGATAGGTCTCGCTGTTTTTCGGGTCCCGGGTGATGAAAGCCGCCGCGATGTTGTCGATCATTTTCTGCGCGTTGGCGGCGTCCAGCCAGATGTGCGGATCGTATCGCGACGCGTACTCCGCTTCGTCGATCCCCCCGGCCGCCCCGGCGCCGTGGTCATGATCCGGCGACTCCGGCAGGGGCAGCAGAAACGCGCCCCGGCCGGTTTCAACCGCCAGCATGTTTGTTTTCTCGGCGGCGGCGTTGATGATCTTATAGGCCCACTGCTCCAGTTCAAAGCTGGTAAACAGAAAAATGTCCGCCTTGCTGACCCGAACGATGTCTCTGGGCTTTAATTCGTAGTGATGGGCGTCCGAGCCGGGCGGCAGCAGCATGGATACCGCCACCTTATCCCCGCCGACATTGCGGGCAAAGTCGTACAGGGGAAAAATCGTGGCGATCACGGTCAGCCGGCCGTCCTTCGCTGCCGGTTCTTCGGCCGGCGCGCAGGACAGGAAAAACACCAGTCCGATGAACAACATCAAACGCATTTTTTTTGCACACAGGCGCATTCGCCTACTCCGCAGCCGGGCGGCCTGAAGGCTCGCCGGCATCAATAATTCCAGCCCCAGAAGCCGAAGGCCAGCACGTTCATGATTACGGGCACGGCGTAAATGATGCCCACCGTTGCCAGTTTGGCCTTCATGGTTTTGAGGCTGATGACCAGAATGGCAAAACAGAAAAAGTGGAAATAGCCGATGAGAAAAATCAGCCACACCCCCTGAAACGAGAGATACCAGAAAGGATACTCCCAGACCAGGTGTCCGCCGATGTTCAGCAGGCATTCAACGAAGACGCAGAAAACGCTGTAGCCGATCGCCCAGAACCATTTTTCCGGCATTCCCAGAATTTTCTCTTTTTTGCTCTCCGACAGGGTATTGTAGAAGATGATGCCCACCAGCAGAAACATGAACATGATTTCAATGTTCCAGCCGACCATTGTGCGCAGCGCCGTTTCGCCGGGCGTGGTCCAGAAAGCGGACCGGCCCGTGAAATGAAGGACCCAGCCGTTCCAGGTCTCGTTGAAGAAATCGACGCCAAAGATGGTCAAACCGGCCAGAACGGCGTTCCAGTCCGCCGTTTTCCTGGCTTCCCTGATTTCCCGGGCGTAAATGTAAATCACAATCGCCAGAAGCGGAATCACATACCATTGAATAGTGGAAAGGTCGCGAAGACCGCTTAGAGCCTGTTGGGTTGCTGCCGTCATGAAAGCCTCCTTTCAAATATCTGGTTGTCTTACTCCGGCAGCCGAATGCTCTGCCCCACCCGCAACACATCGGCGTCCGTCATCTGATTGATGCGCCGCAATTCTTCCATGGTCGTGGAACGGCTCTTCGCCAGCGAAAACAGCGTGTCGCCTTTTTGGACTGTGTATTTTTTCAGGCGTCTTTTGCCGTCCGTTTGCGCCCCGGCGGCCGGAACGCGGATTTTCCGCCCGGCAAAAAGAGGATCGTGGATCTTCATGTTGTTCAGTGTCAAAAGGGCGGCAAGGTCGGTCTCGTGCTTTTGCGCAATCTTCTGCAGCGTGTCCCCCCGCACAACCGTGTACGCGGCCGTTTTCATCCTGCCTTCGGCGCCCGCCGCCCCGGCGGCCGGAACGCGGATTTTCCGCCCGGCAAAAAGAGGATCGTGGATCTTCATATTGTTCAGTGTCAAAAGGGCGGCGAGGTCGGTCTCGTGCTTCTGCGCAATCTTCTGCATCGTGTCGCCCCGCACGACCGTGTACGCGGCCGTTTTCATCCTGCCTTCGGCGCCCGCCGCCCCGGCGGCCTTCTTGGGCTGCTTTGCATCCCGGCTTTCCCCCGCGTCTTCGCCGCCACTCTCGGCAACCGCATTCGATCCGGCAAAATAGCGGTCAACGGACGAAGCCACCGCCCTGGCGATGTTTTTCCTGAAGGATTGCGTTTTGAACAGCTTCTCTTCCTGCGGATTGGAAAGGTAGGCGGTTTCCAGAAGCACGGCGGGGGTATCCGGCAGCTTCAGCACACGGAAGGGCGCCTCGTGAAACGTGGGATATTTCAGCATCTGTACGCGGCCGATTTGGTCCAGCAGATCGGCCGCGTAGGTCTTGGACAGGTTGATGGTGTTGGTTTGAAACATGTTCAGGATGATTTCGTCGGATTGATTGTTGCCTTCGCCCCCGGGCACGCCGCCGATGATGTCGGAGAGGTTTTCATTCCGGGCCAGCAATTTGGCGGCTTCGTTGCTGGCCGCTCCCGTGGACAGACAATAAACGGAGCTGCCCTGGGCCTCACGGTTGCGGGCTGCATCCGCGTGGACACTGATAAAGAGGCTTGCCTGGTGCTTGCGCGCCACGCCGAGGCGCTTGCTGAAGGATACGTAATAATCTCCGTCGCGGGTCAGGACCGCCCGATACCCGGGCATCTTGTCGATGGTTTTCTTGATCTCCCGGCTGATGGCCAGCACAACATGCTTTTCGTACGTCCCGTTTTTGCCGATGGCGCCGGGATCTTCTCCGCCGTGGCCGGGATCGATCACGATGACCCGCCTGGGGGCCGAGACGGCCTTGCGTTTCACAACGGCAGGAGCTTTTTCAGCCTCCGCCAGAAAAACATCCACCACGACGCGGTCCGGCTTGTCCATGAACTTCTTCAGCGGGAAAACTTCCGCGCGCAAATGATCTTTCAGATGAATCTGAACCGTGCAGAGCTGATCCTCCCCGCGTATAAAAAGAATTTTGGCGACGCCCGGCTTTCGGACGATTTTTTCAGACGGCAGAGAGGGAGAAAAGGAGGCGTCGGAGAATTCCAGGATGATCCTGTCCTGCTGAATCTCAAACCGGTATGCGGGTTCGTCGCTGAGATCGAAAACAATGCGCGTCTGATCGGGCGCCGCCCAATGCCTCACATTGGATATCTCCGTTAGCGAATACCCCGGAGCGGGGAAAAATGCCGGCAGGAAAAAGGCCAGGCAGCACCAGAGCCGCCAGGCCCTAAGACACACAAGGACGGAACTCTCCCGCGCGGTTCGCGGGGAGCCGATGGAAATGGAGTGCCGCCCGTCCATCCCGCCGCGGGCGGCGGAAAATGCGCTCGTTGCCGGATTCATGCCGATTTGAGTAACAAATTTCAGGGGCAACTGCAAGGAAAGGTTGTCTTCAAGCGCTAAAAACAGTTGACAAGCTTTTTCGTAAATGCGATTTTCAGCGCGCAAAAACAGCGAATCCATTCTTGAGGAAAAGCATGCCGGAAAACCGGTTCAAAGAGGCCCTGCTGAATCCCTCCAAATTCCCCGTGACCTGGGAACTGGTGCCGGGCAGAGGAGCGAAAGAGGCCGCGCAGGAAAAGTGCCTGGCCCAGGCAAGGCAGGCAGCCGGGGGAGACAAGGTCTGCGCGCTCACGCTCACGGACAATCCGGGCGGAACCCCGGCCATGTCCGCCGACTTCATGGGCGCCGAAATCCTCCGGCTGGGCATCGAACCCCTCGTCCATTTTACCGGCAAGGACAAAAACCGCAACCAGTCTGAAAGCCAGCTTTACGCGCTGGATCGCGCAGGCGTCCGGAATCTCCTCGTCATGAGCGGCGATTATCCCGTGTCCGGTTTTCAGGGAAGGCCCGCGCCGGTTTTCGACCTGGATCCCATTCATACGCTGCAATTGATCTCGAATATGAACCGGGGGCTTGCCTATCCCGGCATCAAAGGAGCCGTCACCCATCAGCCTTCCGATTTTTTTCCGGGCGCGGTCGTCTCCCCCTTCAAGGCGACAGAATCCGAGCAGGTGGGGCAATACGACAAGCTGAAAAAGAAAATCGACGCCGGCGCAAAGTTCATCGTCACGCAACTGGGATACGACGCACGGAAATTCCATGAAGCGCTCCTCTTCATAAAGCAGAATTATCCGCAGATCCCCCTGGTGGGAAACATTTACATCCTTCCCTTCGGCGCGGCGAAAATGATGAACCGCAATGACCTGCCGGGATCCGTCGTCACGGATCAACTGCTTGCGGACATCGATAGAGAGCGAAGCGACCCGGACAAGGGGGAAGGCGCAAGAATCCTTCGCGCGGCAAGAATGTACGCCATTCTGAAGGGAATGGGCTACAGCGGCGTTCACATCGGCGGCCACAACATTCGATACGAACAGGTGGAAGAGATCATTCGGCAGGGAGAAGCGCTTGTTCCGCAGTGGACCAATCTGGTCCGGTATTTTCATTATCCCATTGACAACGGGTTTTACTTCTTTGAAGCCGATCCGGCAACCGGACTGAACCGGGACACCCCCACCGATCGGCAGTGCCGCCCGCCGGATGCGAAAGTCGGGTGGATGTACGGATTTTCCCGCTTTTTTCACCGGCTGATGTATGAACCCGGAAAAAACCTCTACGGCGCGATGAAGGCGCTGTGCCGGACCGTGCAGGGAACCAGGCTGGAGGGGATTTTTCACAAGCTGGAACATTTAACCAAGGTCGTCCTGTTTGACTGCCGCGACTGCGGCGACTGCGCCCTTCCCGACGCGGCCTATCTGTGCCCCATGTCGCAATGCCCGAAAAATCAGCGCAACGGCCCCTGCGGCGGAAGTTTTCAGGGATGGTGCGAGGTCTATCCCCAAAAGAGGCTGTGCATCTACGTCCGGGCTTACGCCCGGTTGAAAAAACACGGGGAGGAATCGCGTCTGGCCGGGAACATCGTGCCGCCCTGCAACTGGGACCTTTATCAAACCTCCTCCTGGATCAATTACTATCTGGGGAAAGACCATACATCCGCAAAACAAGGCGGTGCGGGATCGCCCGGCGCTCCCTGACAGTCTTCTCCCCTCGTTTTCAGGAAAAGGAATTTAACCGTTGAAGATTCCGAGGGGATAGTGTAGAAGCACCCGCGTGGGCAATTAGCTCAGCTGGATAGAGCGCTGGCCTCCGAAGCCATAGGCCGAGAGTTCGAATCTCTCATTGCCCACCAAGCCATCATCCGATACAATCCAAGAAAGTGCACGAAACCCGCCAGGAGTAGCGGGTTTTTTGCCCTTCTTCACACAGGCCAATCAAGAAAGAGAGCTTCATCCGCTTCCCGGGGATGCGCGTTGAATGTCCCACGGTTCAATGGATCAAAACGGATAGCATCTTGTTCGGGAAAACAGCCGCTTTTGATGGATTGAAAAACCGTATTCTTCACTTTTTCGCCGTCGGCGCGAAGCTTTTATAGGTTTCGTCGATCGGGGGCATTTGAACGCACTGATCCATCAGGGGCAGCTTGCCGTACGTGGTATCGTCCTGCCAGCCGTCCATGTGCGCTGCCCGCTTTGCCGCCGCCTGGAATTTCTTCCAGTTGGCGCTGCCGTAGATAAACATCTCCTGAGCCGCCATCGATCCTTCGCCGTGAATCGTATCGACCTGCCAGTGATTTCCCGTACCGTCCTTGATCAGCCGCAATATGCGCAGCCTCTCTTCGGTGGAAACGCCGTCTTTCGCCGCCAGATACTTGTCGATAAACGGTTTGATTTCCGGGTTGTCCCAATCCCGAAAAGCGGGAACGGTGGTGGTAAGTCCGCCGCCGATATCTTGCATGTGCTGGCACATCGTATGGAAGTTGCTCGCGTAGGTCCACTTTGAAGCGTTGATCGCCATGCGGTTGGGCATCATGACGTCCATGCCGAACTCTGTTACGGGATCGAGACAGGCCTGCTTGGCGAGCATCTGGACGGTTTCCGTGATGTAGGCCATCCAGGCCAGTTTTTTGCGGACATGCGGCATATTCTGGACGCCGTTGTATTCAGCGATGAGACTGGCCGCGCCCGTCATCAGTTCCAGCGTTCCCGTCATCTTGCAGGTGCCGAACAGACGATGATAGCTGGCAAACGCATACGCCAGCACCTGCGAATACTGCCACTCGCCGCACATGAAAACCCGCTCCCAGGGAACAAACACATCGTCAAACACAATGAGGGACTCCGAAGGCTGCAGATGATCCGAGGTCGGGTAATCGAATTCGCATTCTTCCCCGTACAACCGGACATTGGGCTCAACCCCCAGGAGTTTGACGCCCTTTGCGGCGACCGGAATCGCAAAGCCCAGCGCATAGTCTTTGTCCGCTTCCCCGTGCGTCCGGCACGGCAGGCACAAAAGCTCGTTGGCGCAGGGCGAGGCGCTGATGTGCACCTTGGCGCCGCGCACCACAATGCCGTCTTTCTGACGGTCGACGATCCGCAGGTAAAAATCCTTGTGCTGCTTCTGCTGCGAGGGGTGAAGGCTGCGGTCGCCTTTCACGTCGGTGATCGCGCCGGTCAGCGCCAGGTCGTTTTTCTGGAGATGCCGGCGGTAATTCTCGACGCGCTCCGTGTAGCCCGTCCCCATTTTCTTGTCCATGACTTCCGCAGCAACACTGAACGAGGCCAGGGCATCGGCGCCCATACAGTGCACCAGCACACCGCCGCCCGTTCGCATGCCGGCCATGTAGCACTCCCGCCGGCGCAGCATGTCCTGCGGCGTTTTCGGCGAGGTGAGAAGAAAATTAATATCCTCTCCGTCCGCGTCTTTCGTAACAAACAGATCCCGGAAATCGGGATGATTCGGCAGAACATAGTCCATCGCCGCCATGCGGACAATCGTGCTCACGGTCGGATGCGTCCGCACGTCCTTGACTTTTTCTCCCAGACACCAGACTTCCCGGCCGTCATTCAAGCTCTCCAGGTACTGCTCAACGGTCTTGATCATTTTTATTTTCCCTTATTCGTTGTGAGAGAAAGCTTAAAAAATATTTTTAATGAGCAAAATGCCTGTTCCTCCATGCTCCTTTCAATGAAGCATGTCAAAATAGTAATGCAACCGGGTGGACCAGCAGCAGGCATCCTCCATACAGGTTCGGAAACCGGCGGACCCCCTGGATGTGCTGTCATCAGAGACCGGCCGGAATTTTTGAGCGCATCATTTCCCTGCGGTCCAACTTGCGCCCATCCACGATAAAAGTTCCATCGCCGACGGCGTGAAGCGTTCGCCTCTCCTTTCGTGAAGGATCAAAGTACGCCGCAACGGCTTCGAGAACGACGATATTGTGCTTCCGGACAATGTCCACGACTTTGCATTCGATATTCGCCAGACATTCTTTTATCAGGGGCGCCTGGACATGCTTTCCCTTCACGGGGGTCAGCAGGAATTTTTCAAATTTGTCCGTGTCGGCGCCGGAACAGGTTCCCGCGCCGACGACCCGATCCAGCAGATCAACCGTGGGAACGGCCATAACGCACTCCTTCGTTTTTTGAAGAGCGGCGAAGGAATAGTTCCAGGGCCCGGTGGTGATGGCAAATACCGGCGTAAAGTCCACCACCATGGTCCACGAGATCGTCATGATGTTGTTCTTCTTTCCGTCATGTGTCGTAATGAGGACAACCGGACCGGATTCGATCAACGTAAACGCTTTACCGAGCTGCATTTTTCTCATGTGCGCACACGCTCCTTTCCCTGTTGGCCCGACCATGCCGACGCCGTCCGTCTTTCAAACCCGGATTGCCGAAGACCCGGCGCTACGGCCGGTCATATTTCCGTTTGTACTTTTCATGCTGCCGCTCGAGAATCTCTCTGCCGCGCTCCGACCCGTGCGCCGGAAGATAAAGAGAGCAGCCCGTCTTCAGCAGCTTTTCCCAGCTTGCCACCATGCGCTTCTCATCCGCCGCGACGGGAGGAATCGCCGATCCCTTAAAGACGCCGAACAGGGCATCGCCGACGATCGCGATTTCGTTTTCAAGGATGACGCTGAGGGACCCGGGCGAATGACCCGGCGTGGAAAGAAGATACCCTTGAAACCCCAGAGGCTTTAAATCGTACCGTTCCGCGACCGTCAGGTCGCCGTCGACGGGCCGGTAGCGGAAGAACTGTGAAAGATACCAGTGCGACAGGCGGTCAGAGATCCATCCGGTCAGCGGCAGCGTTCCGTGGATCACGGGATTTTCGCCCCTGCGCACGTAGTCCGCTTCTTTCTTGTGGACAATGATTTTTGGGTTGTAGCGATCTTTGATCGCCGCCGCGTTCTCCGCGTGGTCATAATGGGTGTGCGTCAGAACCAGGCCGGCCAGCGAGCCGCCGTTTACGCCCAGTTCATCCAATTCCCGGGAGAGCTTTTTCCAGCTTCCCTTTCTGCAGGCATCCACCAGCAGATGCCGGCCGTTCAAGGAAACGAGAAAGCAGTTGTACATGCCGTGGGAAAGCCTGCGGACAACCTGCCCGCCTTTTGTCGTCCATTGCTTCATCCCTTCCTCCTTCGGCCGAAAATCGTTTGCGTTGCGGACGTCCGTCTACAACTACAGCCCGAATCGTGACGCCCCGGCCTCTCCCCGACGCATCACGTCCGCCGGAACCACCCGCACGCCCGGCGTCAACTTGCCGGCAGCGGGGAAGGACGCCTTACCTGATGCATCTACCACAAACCGAAGCGGTTTTCAGGCATTTTCATCGCTTTGAGGACAGGGTCGCACCCGGCACCGGCGGGTGGATTTGCCTTGACAATAGAACGTACGTTCTATATAGAGAGTTTCCGGAGAAATCCGAAGAAATCCCGGCCGTGGAAGCGGCTTCACCCTCTTACACCCCGGGAAGAAAAAAACAGGAAAGCATTGAAGATGATTGAGATTTTTATCAACCGGTCCAGCGGCCGGCTTCAGGCCGCGCCCATACGGATCACCTTAAAATCACACCGGAGCAGGCATGCTGCCGCTTTCCGCCAGACTCTTTTTTTCAAAATCGCGGGGTTGCCGGTCAGCGGGGAAGTTTGCGCCGGCTTCCCTTCTCCCGCGGAAGAGGAGCTGCGCGGTCATATTTCTTTTGACGAGTATCTGGTGGCGCATCCGGAATCCTCGTTTTTGCTCTCCGTCACGGGCGATTCCATGGCCGGTGCCGGGATCATGGACAAGGACTGGGTCATCATTGAAAAAAACCGGCGGCCGAAAAACGGGGATATCATTCTGGCGGAAGTGGACGGCGCCTGGACGATAAAATACTACCGCAAAAAGGGAACCCGCATCACACTGGAAACGGCCGGCGCCGGAGATCCTCCGATGGTCCCGCGTGAGGAGCTGCGCATCGCGGGAGTGGTAACGGCGCTGGTGAGGAAGTATCATCGATAAGGCAAGAAGCGATGGTGGATGGTGAATGGTGGATGGTGGATGCCCCGTCATGGTTCGACTGGCTCACCATGACACTCTTTTTACCCACTACCCAATTACCCATTACCTATGACCTATGGTCCCTGACCCCTGACCCCTAACCTATGGTCTGATTTTTTATGTCCGATTTAATTTTTTCTCTTGTTTCCTGGCCGCGCGCCATTGTCCACATTGACGGCGACGCCTTTTTTACGTCCTGTGAAGAGGCGGTGCACCCGGAGCTTCGGGGCAAGCCGCTCATTACCGGCGGCGAGCGCGGAATCGTCGCCTGCGCCAGCTACGCGGCCAAGCGGCTGGGGGTCAAACGCGGCGTGCCGCTTTCCGATGCGCGCAAAATGTGTCCGGACTTGATCATTCTGCCGTCGGATTACGAAACCTACAGCCTCTTTTCCCGGCGGATGTTTGCGGTCATGCGCCGCTTCACGCCCGACGTGGAGGAATATTCCATCGACGAGGCGTTTTCCGACATCACCGGCATGCGCCGGGCGCTGAAGGCTTCCTACGAAGACATCGCCCTGCGGATGAAAACGGAAATCGAACGGGACCTGGGCATCACCGTGTCGGCCGGGCTGAGCATCACCAAGGTTCTGGCCAAAACGGCTTCCAAACATCAGAAGCCCGCCGGCATAACCGTGATTGCCGGCCGGGACATCGCCCGCTATCTGCAAGACCTGCCGGTGGGAAGCATCTGGGGAATCGGCCCGGCCACGACGAGCTATCTGGCCAAGCTCGGCATCCGCACGGCGCTGGCCTTCGCGCAAATGCCGGAAACAACGGTACGGGAGAAGCTCACCAAACCGGGTGTGGAAATCTGGCAGGAACTGCGCGGCAAGTCGGTGTATCCGGTGACGTCCGAAGAAAAAAGCGCCTATGCCTCCATCAGCAAAACCAAAACCTTTTCTCCTCCGACCTCCGACGCCGACTATCTTTTCGCGCAGCTTGCGCGCAATCTGGAGTCGGCGTGCCTCAAGGCCCGGCACTACGGTCTCGCGCCGAGGAAAATTGTGGTGTTTCTGAAAAGCCGGCGTTTCGAAACGGCCGGGAGCGAAGCGGCTCTGTCGCGCCCCTGCGCCTGCCCGTTGGAGGTTTCCGGCGTCATCCGGAAACTTTTTAACGCCTGCCGGCGGCCGCACGAACTGTACCGGGCGACGGGCGTGATTCTTGCGGACCTCATTGCCGATGAATGCATTCAGTATTCGCTCTTCGACGATCCGGTGCAGGCGGGAAAAATCCGCGACGTATACGCCGCGGCCGACGGACTGGCGGAGAAATTCGGCAAGCACACTGTGCACCTGGGCGCATCACACCTGATGGAAAAGATGGGCGACGGGAGAAGAGAGACGCCCGCTGTCCGGGAGCAGACGAAGACGTGAAAGAAGCAAAAAACCGCCGCTAACGAAAACGGAGGCGGGCGTCAAAGATGGGGCGGACGATTTGTTCGCCCAGTGACGCCAGTTCATTGGCGCAGAATCCCAGAGGATTGGCTTTGCGAAATTCCCGTGCGGAATAGTTCGCCAGAATTTTTTCAACGTTGAGAAGCAGCGCCTCTTTCCGGTCGCTCAAACGCTTTTTCTGCAAATACTGCATCTTCAGGCAGTATTTTGTAAAATGTTCGACCTTGTCGGCAAGATACCGCCGATTGGTGAGGCCGGGGTCAAAACCGGGCAGCGCCCGTTCGCGGACCAGCCGGCTCATCTCCAGGAGAATCCCTTCCAGATTCCGCATAAAGAGTTCTTTGCGAAAAACGACCGTCCGGCCGGCGTCCCGCTTCATCTCCGCGAGGCGCTTGAGGTAGTAGGCGGCGACCTGACTGAAGGTGATGGTGTGAAGCTGCTGGAGGATCTCAAAGAGCGCCTGATTGAATTCATCCTTGGGCTTGCGAAAAAACACCG
>Ga0209606_1000267_pt1 | contig 82031 bp, 63 predicted proteins | sample AD_UKC057_MetaG_FD_184412 | JGI IMG/M metagenome (GOLD analysis project Ga0209606, IMG submission 184412) | Active sludge microbial communities of municipal wastewater-treating anaerobic digesters from USA - AD_UKC057_MetaG (SPAdes) (version 2) | ecosystem: Engineered > Bioreactor > Anaerobic >...
CGCTCCCCGGAGGTCCTGCAAAAGCAACCGCAAGCCTCAAAAGGGTTGTCCTCGACTCCTATCTCCTCGCGCTTGGTGCGTCGTGGCCACAGTTTGGGTCACTCCGCGCGTTCGCTAAGGATTCGGGTTTCCGGCAAGGGCCCAAAAATGGACTTTGCCTGGGCTGCAGAATCTGAGATAGTGGTATTTGCCATACAGTTTGTGAGTGCAGAGATGAAGACTTTAGCTTTTGTTCTATCAATCATGACCGCGGGAACGGCAATTGTCGTGGCACAGCAAGCCCCGGCGCCCCCTGTTGAAACCCAGCCAGCGGCCAATGGAGTCGGGCCGAAAATCCAGTTTGCGACGCCGGCGTATGATTTTGGCAGGGTCAGAGCCGGAGAACCGGCCCGACACACTTACGTTTTCACCAACACGGGGGACGCTCTGCTGATTATCAAGAACGTGCAGCCGCAATGCGGTTGCACCACGGCGGGCAGTTGGACGAAGGAAGTTGAGCCGGGCCAGACCGGCAGCATTCCTATCCAGTTTAACACCGCCGGCTACAACGGCCCGGTGTTCAAGCAAATAACGGTCAACTGCAACGTTACCAATCAGCCCGCGATCTTCCTGCAGATCAAAGGCACAATCTACAAGCCGATTGAGATGATTCCCCCGATGACCATCCTCAACGTTCCGCCCGATGCGGATGTGGTTTCGGGGGTGGTGACGGTTACGAATAACACCGAAGAACCGCTGGTGCTGTCGGCGCCCGAGAGCAACAACCGCATGTTTGCCGCCGAATTGAAGACCAATGTCCCCGGCAAGTCATACCAGTTGACAATTTCCACGGTGCCGCCCCTATCGATGGGCACTTCGCAAGGACAGATCACTTTGCGAACCGGCTGGACCAACCCGCCGACCGTCAATGTTCCGGTGATGGCCAATGTGCAGCCCACAGTGCTGGTCATTCCCAGCTACATGACGCTGGCGCCTGGACCGCTGGAGAAGGGGGTGACCAACTCCATTTCGATCCGAAACCAGGGCACGAATGATGTGCGGTTGTCCGACCCCGTCGTAAACGTGGCTGGCCCGACTGCTGAGATCAGGGAGATGCAAGCCGGCAAGTCCTTTGCGGCGATGGTGGCCTTCCCGCAGGGGTTTGTGATTCCTCCGGGCCAACAAGCCGAGTTGAGCTTCAAGACGAGCCACCCGAAGTACCCGGTCATCAAAGTGCCGATCATGCAAATGCCGCGTCCGGCGCCGCCCCCCGCAGTCAACCCGCAGACGCAACCTCCGGCACCGCCCGCCGCAGTCAGCCCGCAACCGCCGCGTTCCGCGCGGCCCGCCGCAGTCAATCCGCCGCCCCTGCCGCCGCCCCCGCCGCTGCCGCCGACGCCTAAGTGAAAAGAGCTCTGCAGGAAGGCGCGTTGGTGGCGGTGATCGGCGTCCTGCTGGCCTTTGTGGCCAACGGACTGTCTCCGCGCGGTCTGGACCTGACCCGGAACTACTTCCCCGGTGCCCGGCTGTCTTTGCCGGCCCCCGCGGCGGAGACCAACTTGACCGGCTCTGCGGCCGCCGGGACCAATTCTCCGCACGAAGGCCTGCTCGCCCGCCTCCGGGCGCAGGGCCTGCAACCGGCTGACAGCAACCAGGTGGCGCAGTTCTTCCACGACCCGCGCCGCCTTCAGGAGGAAGTCATCTTCATAGACGCTCGGGATGAAAAGCAATACCAAGCCGGCCACATCCCCGGCGCCTACCATTTCGACCGGTTCCGCCCGGAGGACTACCTGGCCAACGTGGTCCAGGTTTGCCTGTCAGCGCAACAGATCGTGTTCTACTGCGGCGGCGGGGATTGCGACGACAGCGAACACGCGGCGGTCATGCTGCGCGACAGCCTGGCCCTGGCCAGAGAAAGAGTCTTCGTGTATGGCGGCGGCTTCGATGAATGGACAGCCAATGGGCTGCCGATTGAACTCGGAGCGCGCAACAGCGGGCAGTTGACCAATGCGACTCGATCAGCGGTCTCCCCCGGCGGCAGTCCCGCGACCCGATGAATGCAACCTCATCAGCCGGCGAACGCCGCCCCTGGCACATGGCCGCCTTGGGGGCGCGATGGCTTCTGGGCGGCCTGTTCATCTACCTCGGGTTGATCAAGGTCTTCCGCGCAGCCGAGTTTCTCAAATACGTGCGCGAGCAACTGATGGTGACCGACCCGTTCCTCTCGGGCCTGATTGCCGCCGTCGCCCCCTGGCTGGAGGTGCTCTATGGGCTGCTGCTGCTGACCGGAATCGCGCGCAATGCCGCCGCCTTGATCGCCAGGTGGTGGCTGGGAATCGTGTTCATTTTCATGGGCCTGCACAAAGCGCTGCCGCACCCGGAGGCCTTTCTCAAGCTGGTGCGGCAATACGACGTGGTGACCAACCCGTTCCTCTTGAACTCGATCGGCGCCGCGCTGCCGTGGTTCGAGGTCTATTGCGGGGTGCTGCTGCTGGCCGGGGTGGCCGTCCGGGGGGCGGCGCTGAACCTCGCGGTGATGCTGGTGCCGTTCACGCTCGTCGTGATCCAGCGGGCGCTGACCATAGCCGCGGCTTCGGGCCTGCCCTTCTGCGCCGTCAAGTTTGACTGCGGCTGCGGCGGGGGAGAGGTCTTCATCTGCCACAAAGTGGTCGAGAACACGGTGCTGCTGCTGCTTTCGGCCTGGGTGTTGAGCGGCGCTGCCCGGCAGCTCTGCCTGCGGCACAGCCTGTTTCGCGAGAAGGCCCCGGCTTCCGTATAGCCTGACCCACCGAAGGCAGCCGGGTTTCTCCCTGCTCCTTCAGGCATGCCGATGTGGTCGTGACAGGTTCGGTCCGGCCTGTTGCCTCGGGGAGGTCTTTACGTTGCTCCGGGCGCCTTGTCGTCCGGCTGGTTGCTGTGGCGATAGACATCGAGCACGACCCCGGGCGGTTTCCAATCAGGGCGCTGCCTGACATCCTGCGCGCCGGACAGTGTCCCGGGCTCGGCTGGCGCGGTGGCGTCATTCGAGCGCCGGATCTCCCACCAGCACTGGCCACGGTGGTTGTGCTCGTGGTCCACTGCGAAGCCGGCTTGTTTCAGCATGGGCCCTATCCACCCCATGCAGTGGTCGCAGTAATCGTGGTAGGCCCCCAGCTTATTGCGGATCAGGAACCCTTTGGATGGGCATTGGTGCATATCAATGCGGAAGACCCCTTCGGCGGTGGTGGTGTCATACCCCGCGCCCTCATGTTCCAGGGTGTGGCCCCAATATTCCGCCATGCCCGCAAAGCCGCGCTCCGCAATCAACCGTGACGCGTGGCGCTGGGAATCCCGATGGATCGCTTCATCCCAGTATCGGCGCAGCAGCGCTTCGCCGCCCTGTGCCCGCAGCCACTCGAAGGTCCAGTCGTAGTGCCCGCAGAAGTCATAGACTCCGATCATGCCGTCTCCTTGATTTGCGCCAGGTCCTGCGGCGGCGGCGCGGAAGCGCGCGGCAGGAAGGCCTGGCGGCAGGCCCCGTTGCCGCCTTGAACGCGGACGGTGAAGCCCGCCGGGGCGGCCATCGCTTCCGACACAAAGCAGCAGTGCTGGCAGAAGGATGGGATGATCGCGCGGCCATGCGCGCGCAGATGCTTGAATGCCGGGCACACGCGCACGTCCAGACTCACCTGTCCGGGGCTTGCCTCCACCCGCACTTCCGCCCCGGGCTCCGCGGCAAAGAAGGCGCGCCAGTAATCGGCCACCGCCGGCAAGCCGCCCCGTTTCCACGCGGCGGTGACCTGGGCATAGTAGCGCGAGCCAAGGTCCTGCCAGTAGCGGCGCAGCCCTTCGGGGCCGAATTCCTTCTCGATGAACCGGAAGGTGGCGTTTATGGCGAAGTAGAAGTCAGCCGCGCCGACGGGCTTGGTGTCGGTAAACGGCAAGGCGGCCGGACCTGCCGGCGGCTCCGGTTGTTGGTCGGGAATCGCGGGAGCTGGCTTGAGCTTATCCATGCGGCGACGCCGGTCTGGCGGCGTGTTAATCTCCGGCGGCTGCGCGGCTGAGACGGAGGCTCCACACCTCCGCCGTGCGCACCCCCGGCCGAATCTCGCCGTTGGGGATTATGTGTCGGTCGCGCCAGGCCACCGCCGGAACGGTCACCTGGGTGCAGGGCACTTCGCCCACCTTCGTCCAGGCATCATTCTTCGCGTCGTAGGCCAGGACATCTTTGGCGAAGCCCGGGTGCCGGTCCAGCGGTTGGAAGCCGGTCTTTGTGCCGTCATCACCCGACAGGACGAGGATTTGCAGCTTGCCCGGCACCGGCGCGGGGGAAGGCGCAGCCACCGCGGGGCGCGGCAGGTCCGCGAGCCGTTTCCAGCCTGACCGGGGACGATAGCTGTAAGCGTCCGTCAGGTAGCGCCGCACCGGCTTGCCTTCCGCATCGCCCGAAAGGCTGGCGCCGCTGATGAGATAGAACGCCCCGCCCGCTACTGCGGCCACCGACAGCATCCGCCCGGGGCCGGGCCACGGCTCCAACTCGCGCCACGCCGGCACCGCCGCCGCCAGGTCCAGGGACCAGAAGGTCCGCAGCGTGTTGGTGGAATTGGGCTCTTCGATGCCACCCGCGACATAGACCACGTTTCCCGAGATGGCGCCGCAACCGTTGGCCATCGGCCGCGGCAGGGGCGGCAGCGCTCTGGTCTCGAGACGGCCTCGGGCGAGCCGCAGCAGAAACACATCCCGGTAATGCCGGTCGCGATCGCTGCCGCTCGCGCACAGAACCCCGGACCGCGCGGTCACGGACACGCCATAGCCCATTGGCCGCGGCAACCTGCCGACCGCCTTCCAGGCGTGCTGGGCGTCAGGCAGGGCGTACACGGTGTCATACCACTGCTTTCTGCCTCCCGCCCAGGGCGGCGCTTCGGGGAAGTTCGCCCCGCCGGCGACAAGCAGCGCGCCGTCGCTGACGCCCGCGTAGGGGGATCCCAGGCCGGCCGGGTTGGGCAACGGCGGCAGCTTCTCCCAGTGCAAGGTGGTTCCGGCAATCTCCCCGGCGCCCCCAACGTTAGCTGCCAGCAGGCAGTCGAGGACCAGGACTTTAGTTCGCTTGGACATGAGCACGGAGTTCTTTTCGCCTAGTCCTACACCGGTCCCGGTCGCGCCGCCAGAACAACCTGCTCTCCTGCTTGCGAACAAGCGCCGGCGGCGTTTCTGATCTCAGTCAAGGGCGGCCTGCCCGCCAACGGGCCGCAACGGGGCAGCGGGGTGTTGACACCGGCGTCGGGCGGCCTATAGTCGCACGCATGAACTCGATGGAGAAGCGAGTTTCGATAGTTCGTTCAAGGCTGGAAAACTAACTGCTACAACTTATGCCTGACAATCCTGCTGTGCCGCCCATCCAATCGTCGCCGCCGTCCGCTCCACCGGGCGACCCGAGCCAGGCCCGCATGTGGAACATGTTTTGCCACCTGAGCGCCCTGGCGGGGTACATTATTCCGTTCGGCAACGTGCTTGGACCGCTGCTGATCTGGCAGATCAAGAGGAACGAATTCCCGTCCGTGGAGGAGCATGGCAAAGCCGCTCTGAACTTCCAACTAACTGTGCTCATTGCGCTGTTTGTTGGCATCATTGCCGCGGTACTGCTTTCCTTCGTCTGTGTCGGCTTCCTGCTGGTGCCGGTGGTGTTGTTGATCGGCCTGGCCGGGCTCGTCTTCGCAGTCATCGCCGGGATCAAGGCCAACAACGGCGAGGCGTATCAGTATCCCTGGAGCCTGACCCTAGTTAAGTAGAAGCGTTTCGGCGAAACGCGGCGCTTTCGTGCAGATGTCTCAGTGAGGCGTCCCCAGCGACGGAGCAACCAGGGAGGAACCACCGCGGAGGGATGGGGTATGGCGCGCGGGGGAATCGGACTCCCGTCGTTTCCCCTGAGGTAGTGGGACGGGATGGTTACTGGATGGCCAGAAGGAATTAACGGCGGCCCGGGCCTCGTCGCTCTGGCCAGCGACCATCCGGTCAATCCGATTGCCGCTGCCGCCCAGAAGGGACAACATGGCGCGCGCGCCGACCCACCACCCTGGCAATATGTGCCATTTTGGCCCATGTTGGATATTGGCAGCAGGAGTGTGATTATTCGTATCACATTGATTATTGTTTACTTACTAACAGACGTCAATTCTGGCATGGTAAGAGCTAGTGTGTATTCGTTAAGTAATCAACCAACAGAAAGGATATACTATGAATAGTTTGATACGATGGAATAGACCAGAACTGGCAGGATGGCCAAGCTTCGGGCGGTTAACGGACTTGCGGAATGAAATTGACCGCCTGTTCGAGTCGCCGCTGGCCGAGATAGGTCGCTCGGCGCGTTTGTTCAGCGGTTGGACCCCGAGTTTGGACCTCTACGAAGACAAGGACAACCTGGTGGTCAAGGTAGAGGTGCCGGGGATGAAGCGCGAGGACATTGACGTCTCTCTGCATGAGGGCTGCCTGAGCGTTTCGGGCGAGCGCAAGAGTGAGGAGAAACATCAGGACGCAGAGATGTATCGCACGGAACGGTTCTTCGGACGCTTCCAGCGAACCGTGGCGTTGCCGGCGCCGGTAGCGGCAGACAAGGTCAAGGCGCAATACCAGGATGGCATTCTCACCATCACTTTGCCCAAGACGGAGGAAGCCAAGCCGAAGCGGATTGATGTGAACGTGAACTGAACCTCCTTCCCGGCGGGTGCGCCCGCCGGGAAAGGCCACAAAGAAAGGACTACTAACATGAAACCAACAGTGCAGACAGAACAGCGGGCCAAGACGGAGCCACGGCGCGAGCCGGATTATGTTGTGCCGGAGGTGGACATTTACGAGACCAGGGAAGGCTATGTCGTCGAAGCGGAGATGCCGGGCGTCAACAAAGACGGCCTGGAAATAACCCTCGAAGACAATGAAATCACCCTTGTGGGCCATCGGCGGAACGACGCTGTCACGGGCACACCGTTATTCCGCGAACGTGCCCTGGCTGATTACCGCCGCGTGTTCGAGCTCGATCCGGCGATTGACGCCAGCAGGATCTCGGCAAGAGTGGACCAGGGCGTGCTGACCCTGACCTTGCCCAAGTCCGAAAAGGTCAAGCCGCGCAAGATACAGGTGAATTAATCCAGGATTTGGAACAGGCTGGCGAAGTCGTCCGTCCAGAGCGGGATTCTGACGGAGTTGGTGCCGGCGGGGCTGGCGGCGCTGCGCACAGCGGGTGAGTTCATCAGCTCCCCGTTGTGCGACAGCAGAGCCCAGGTCGAGCCATAGAGCCACCATTCTTCGTCAGATTCCTCGTAATCTATGGACGCCAGCTTGTAGTTGAAATGGCGGGCGAGGTTGACGACGACCGGCGCGAGGTTGAGGAAGTGATTTGAGATGTGAACCGCGATCACCCCATCCGGGTGCAGGTGCCGCCGGTACACATCGAATGCCTCTTTGGTCAGCAGGTGAATGGGGACCGCATCGCTGCTGAAGGCATCGAGGACCAACAGGTCAAAGTTCTGCGGCGGCTCGTGCTCCATGGACAGCCGGGCGTCGCCGGTGGCAACCTCCACCAGAGCCGGGCAGTTGGTCAAGTAAGTGAACCACGACGCAGCGACCTGCTCCACCTGCGGGTTGATTTCGTAGAACCGCACATAATCGCCCGCGCGGCCAGAGGCGGCTATGGTGCCCGTGCCGAGCCCTACCACGCCGATGCGCCGCGGTCCAGGCGGCAGGGCGTTAATCGCCAGCGAAATGCCGCTCCCGGGTCCGTAGTAGCTGACCGGCTCAGCCGCGCGGTCCGGGCTGGTGAATTGCAGGCCGTGGGTGATCCGCCCGTGCTGCAAGAGCAGGTAGCGCAATTCGGGGTCCTGCCGCTCGTACTCGTAGACCGTCAGCACGCCATAGAAGTTGCGGGACTGGTAAAGGCGGCCCGCGGCCGAAGCGCGCGCTTCTTTCCAGAGCACCGCGCCCAGCCCCGCCACGCCCAGCGCCAGCCCGACGCAAGCCACGACTCTGGAACGGGAGAACAGGGCTCGCGGGGACGCCCGCCCTCCCGGCAGGCAGACCAGGACAAACAACAGGCCGCAAAGAACAAGCCCCCAGTGCAGTTCGTAGTAGTCGGTGAACAGCAGCGGCGCGCCGACGGCGACAAAGAGCCCGCCGAGCGCGCCGCCCAGGGCGATCATCAGGTAGAAGCCGGTCAGGTGGCGCGGGGCGGGCTTGAGGCGGTAGAGTTCGCCGTGACAAACCATGCAGCAGATGAAGAGCCCGCCGCAGTAAATCGCCAACTGCTTGTGCAGCGGCAGCTCGCCCGCGTTGAACAGCGCCCAGCACAACCCCGCCAGCGCGGCAATCAGCGCGAGCGCGTAGGGGAAACGCCGATACCAGCGCGCGCCGTCGAAGCAGATGATGAAGCTCAGCAGGTAAAGCGCCAGCGGCAGTATCCAAAGGAAGGGGATCACCGCGACGTCCTGGCACAACTTGTTGGTCACCGCCAGCAGCAGCACCGAGGCGCAGGCCGGCAGCAACAGCCACTGCAGCCGTTGGGGAATTGAGGGAGCAATGTTGACCTCGGCAGCCGGCGCGGCACGTGGCGCGGGGTCCGTGAGACCGTCTTCTGCATTCCGCATTCTTCCTTCTGCCTTCTCCCTTCGGTTTTCCGCCCTGACAAGCCTCACCGCGCAGAACCCGCAGCACAGGGCATAGGCCACCAAACCCCACGCCCAGAGGCTGGCTTGCGCCTGGCGGGTGAAATGGGTCTCGAAGAAGAACGGGTAGCTAAGCAGGGCCAGCAACGAGCCGATGTTGGACAGGGCGTAGAGCCGGTAGGGCGACGCGCCGGGCCGCGCGCGGCTGAACCAATACTGGATGAGGGGGCCGGTGGAAGCGAGCACGAAATAGGGCAGCCCGAGGCTGGCGCCCAGCAGCAGCAGAATCCGCAAGGTTGGATCCCCGGCGCCCTGCGGCTTCCAGGCATCGCCCGGCGTGATCGGCAGCAGCGCCACCGCGGCGGCCAGCAGCGCCAGGTGCGCCACCGCCTGCGTCCGAGGCTTGAGCCAGCGCGCGCTCCAATGCGCATAGGCGTAGCCCCCCACCAGCAGCACCTGGAAAAACATCATGCAGGTGGTCCAGACGCCGGGGCCGCCGCCAAACCACGGCAGGATGTACTTGCCCATGAGCGGCTGCACCTGGAACAGGAGAAAGGCTCCGACAAAAATCGTCAGCGCGTATGAGGCCATCAGGCCGGAGGGTGGCAGAAGGCCCGGAAACGTTGAAGCGCGAAAGCGCGTCACGACCCGCCCGCCAGCTTGCGCACTTCGAAGAGCTCCCTTCCTGGGCCTGGGAACGCCGTGTAGCCGGCCCAGGCGCGTTGCGCGGGATAAACAACAGGCATTGGTTGCGCCCGCCCACGCCGGACAATCCGCGGGCATGGAGAGGACGCCCTTACGCCGCAACGCTTTGGAATTGTGATTCCCGTCCCGGGGGGGCGCTCATTTCCGCATTGCGCTTTCGGGCGCGCTGACCCATAACAAGGCCCATGTTGGCCAAGGTCTGCTCCGCCGCGGTAAGCGGCATCGAAGCCTACCCGGTCGAGGTGGAAGTCAACGCCGGGTACGGAGACACGCTTATTGTGATCGTGGGCCTCCCGGACACCGCGGTCAAAGAATCCCGCGACCGGGTGATGACAGCTTTGACCAATTCCGGGTTCAGCTTCACCTTCGGCCGCACCACCATCAACCTGGCGCCGGCCGACGTGAGGAAAGAAGGACCCAGCTTCGACCTGCCCATCGCCATCGGCATGGCGGCTGCCAGCGAACAGATGGAGAGCGACCAACTGGACAACTTCGTCATGGTCGGCGAGCTGGCCCTGACCGGCGCGGTGCGCCCGGTCAAAGGCGTCCTGCCCATCGCCTTGCGGGCGCGGGCGCAGGGCAAGCTCGGCATCCTGGTCCCGCCCGACAACGCCGCCGAGGCGGCCGTGGTTGCGGGCCTGCAAGTGATCCCGGTTCAGAATCTGCGTGAGGCAGTGAGCTTCCTGGAAGGCGGGATCAAGCTCTCGCCGACGAAGGTGGACGTGGCGCAGATATTCGAGCAGGCGCCGGATGGCGAATTGGACTTCGCGGACGTCAAGGGACAGGAGTCCGTCAAGCGCGCGCTGGAGATTGCCGCGGCGGGCGGACACAACGTCTTGCTCATTGGGCCGCCTGGCACCGGCAAATCCATGCTGGCGAAGCGGCTGCCCACCATCCTGCCGCCGCTCACGCTGGAGGAGGCGCTCGAGACCACCAAGATTCACAGCATCGCCGGGCTGCTCTCGCCCGGCCAGGCGCTGGTGACGCGCCGCCCCTTTCGCGCGCCGCACCACACCGCGAGCGACGCCGGCTTGCTGGGGGGCAATGTAAATCCCACCCCCGGTGAAATCTCGCTCGCGCATCACGGCGTGCTGTTCCTCGATGAGTTGCCCGAGTTCAAGCGCACCGTGCTGGAGACCATGCGCCAGCCGCTGGAGGAAGGACAGGTGACGATCTCCCGCGCCGCCGGCACGATGACTTTCCCCTCCCAGTTCATGCTGGTGGCCGCCATGAACCCGACGCCTGACGGCAAGATGCCCGGCGAGTCGCGGAGCTCGCCGCGTGAGATTCAGAATTACCTGGGGCGCATCTCCGGCCCTTTGCTCGACCGCATAGACCTGCACGTTGAAGTTCCGCCGGTCAAGTTCCGGGAGATCACCAGCGCGCGGACGGGCGAAGCCTCCGAGCAGATTCGGGGGCGGGTGGTGGCGGCGCGCCAGCGCCAGCAGGCGCGCTTTAAGGACAAACCGAAGATCACCTGCAACGCCCGCATGGGCAGCCGCGAACTGAAGAGCTACTGCGCCCTGGACGAGCCGACGATGGACCTGCTCAAGTTCGCCATGAGCGATCTGAACCTGAGCGCGCGGGCCTACGACCGCATTCTGAAGGTCGCCCGCACCATCGCCGACCTGGCCGGCGCGGAGAAGATCGCCAGCGAGCACATCTCGGAAGCCATTCAGTATCGCTCGCTGGACCGGCAATTGTGGGCCTGAACGCCCGGCCTGGAGCAGGAATCGAACGGCAGCCCGAAGGCGCTGACAGCCTGGCCGTGCGGCACGACGTAGTCGAACGCGTTGCTCGCACGCGGCATCACCCGGCCCACGGCGCCGCTGTTGCCCGGCGGCACGTAGTTCGTCCGGGCCAGGTCCTGGCGCAGATTGGTCGTGCGGTCGAAACGGTCGAAGGCGTTGACAAAGAGCACGCGCGACTGCGCCAGGTTGGAGGCGCGCCGGCAGCCGACGACTTCGGAGGGGAAGTCTCTCCGCCGCTGTTGACCGCCGCGACGCGGACGTAGAAATCGGCATCGGCGGGCAGATTGGCCAGGGTGGGGGAAGTTGTCTCACCCCCGCTGATGGCCGCCAAGCGGCCGAAACCGTAGCCGTTGGTGGAGACATAGACAGCGTAGCCGACGGCCTCGCCGCTGCCGGCCTGGGCGACCGGGATGTTCCAGGAGATTTGCACGCCCTCCGGCACCGCCACCGCGCGGACGCTGGCCGGCGGCTCGGGCGGGAAGTCCAGCGGCAGGCCGTCGAACTCATTCATGTACTTCACCACGGCATGGTAAGAGGCCCGCGCCACCCAGTTGCGCGCTTTGGGGTCCAGCAGCAGCCTGATGTCGCTGGTGTTGTCGTGGAAGGCCACCTCGATGATTGTGGCGTCCATCTCGCCGCCGAAATTAATCGTATTGATCTCGCCATAACTCCCGGCATAGGTGATACCCGTGCCCCGGTCCGTCCAGCGCAGTTCCAGGAAGGCGTTCATGTTCGTCATATCACGGGTGACCTCCAGGCCGCAGAGGGTGGCAAGCCGGACCTGGTTGGGGGTGCGATTCTCAGCGGCGCGGTTGTAAAGCGAGTGTGAGCCGGCCCTTGGGTGAGATAGCCGATGTGAACTTCGGGAAGCAGCTTCGTGACAGAAAGAAATTCCCCGAAGATGTGATCAGAGCGCCGAGCGTCCGCGCGATTCCCCACACACACCGTCCTTGTTACACAGGTCGCGACGTCAACCGGCATTCCCTGAAGTGGGGGAACCTTGCCTGCCTCAGGAGTGAGGTGGCTCGCTGCGGGGGTTGCTGGGACAGCGCCAAGCACGATGCTAAGAACAAGCTCGTGACGAGACAGATCGGGCGCTATCCGGACTTCGCGCTGGACGACGCTGGCTGGCACTGTCTCAACACGATGTTCATGATTACTCCACGTGAAGAGGACACGAATCCGAAGTACTTGCTGGGATTGCTCAACTCAAAGGTCATGCGCGCCGTCTGGCTCGACCGTTACTATGACCAGAGGCGCACCTTCCCGAAGATTAAAGGCACGTACTTGAAACAGTTGCCGACCCGCGTGGTCAACTTCTCCGATCCTTCCGACAGACGTCACCACGACCGGGTGGTCCAGCTTGTGGGGTTGATGGTTAATTTGCACCAGCGCCAGGCTGCCGCCAAGACCCCACAGGAAAAGACCGCCCTGGAGCGCCAAATCGCCGCCACTGACAGCCAGCTCGACCAACTCGTCTACGCCCTCTACGGCCTGACCGACGCCGAGATCAAGATCGTTGAGAAGGGGCGACCTGGGCTACCGGACCGAGGTCGGAGGACCAGCGTCTCGGAGTTTGTCGCGGTAGAGGCCGATCTGATCGAGGGGCAAGGGTTGGAACCCGAGTTTCCGTGCGGGTGAACTGCGCCGCAGAGCGAAGTCCCGGGCGCGGGGCGGGGTGCCGGGCGGGCGGCGGAAGGAGGTGGCAGCGTTGGTGAGGTTGTTCTCCAACCGGATCATGTCGGAGGTGGCCAGCCAGTAGGCATGCAGCCATTTGCCGACACAAACGTTGCGGGCCACGACGTTATGCTCAGGCGGCACGCCCTTGAAGTCGGTTCCCGTTATGGCGGGGCCGCCGGGCGGGCCGTAGTAACGGTCGAGAGTCTGAAGCGCGGGATAACGCTCGCGGTAAAGGGACAGCGGGACTTCGGCCAGGCGGCGGCGCATCGTATTGTCCACCATGCCATGCCAGACGGGGGAGGTGTTCAGGCCGCGGCCATCGAGTTCGACGGCGTGGTTGCAGTCCACAAAGATGTTATTGAGGACCTGGTGATCGCGTCCGCCGCCCAGGAACGCGGCGCGCTGGACCCGGTAGAAGACGTTGCCGACGATCTCCGTGCCGCTCACACAGTCGTCCATGTAAACGCCCATCGAGCCCATGCCGACGCCGCCCGTGTCGTGGATGAAGTTGTGGCGGATGCGATTGCCGCGGTAGGTGTAATCGCGCCCCGTGTAGATGGCCCCAACGTCACCGGTCTCCAGGGCAATGTGGTGTATCTCGTTGAACTCGATGAGGTGGTCGTTGCCGTTGAACAGGATGGCGCAGTGGGGATGATCGTGGATGAGGTTGTGCGAGGCGCGCTGGCCCACACCACCGATGAGGACCGCCGGGACGTAGCACTTGGACCACCGGCCCTGGCGGGCAAGATGGCAGTTCTCGACGAAGTGTTCGCCGGGGCGGAGGGTCTGCCGGTCGCCGCCCTCCATTGAGACGCCGCCGTCGCCGGTGTCGAATAGGTCGCACGCCTGGACGCCGTGCCCGGTGCCGCCGGCAATCGTGACGCCATAGTTGCCGATGTTCCGGATGAGGCAGCCGGCAATGCGGTTGCTGACGCCGCCCCGTATTTCCACCGCGCTGCCGCGGGTGGCTTCGAGGGTCAGACCGCGGAAGGTGACATGCGAGGCCTCCGTCAGCTTGAGCAGGGGTTCGGCGAGTAGCGAGAGCAGGGCTTCGGGCGCGCCCTTTGCCCCCGGCTTGCTGCCGGGCGGCCAGAAGTAGAGGCGCCCCGCCTGATGATCCAGGAACCACTCGCCAGGCTGGTCGAGTTCCTCCAACACGTTCAGGAAGTGGAACCGCTGTCCTTTGCGGAAACCATAAAGCCCGTGAGGCGCGGTGGTATTGATCAGCCGGCGTTCGAGGTCAATCGAGGCCACCTGCTCATAGGAATTCGCCCAGTCCCAGGTCCAATAGCCGTGCACCCACACGCCGCGGGTGTCCCTCCACCCGCGCGGCCGATCACCGTCGTACAGGAACCCCGCCTCAAGCTTGCCAATCTGGCCACCGTGTCCGTCACCTTCACCGCCGCCCTCGGGGAAACCGGCAATGCGCTCGCACTGGCCTTCGTTGGGCCAGCGGGCAAGCGTCATCGGGCGGCCGTCATAGAACAACTCGCAGTGAGAGGCGGCAAGCGGGCGGGCAAAGCCGCGCGACCGCATCTGACCGAAGTCGGAGAGTCCAAGGGCCTTGAGGTCCCACTGGACGACATGGGCACGGGCCGGTTCAGGCAATCGGGCGAGGATTGCGGGATCGGCAACGGGCGAGCAGCCGGGGAGCATGCGGCCGCCGAGCAGGCGAACCGTGTCACCCCTGGCGGCCCGCCAGACAACCGGGGCCTTTGGCGTGCCGGAATCGGCGGCGGTGAGTTCCAGGGCGTTGGTGCGGAGGTAATTGCCGCCGCGGAGCCAGATAGTGAGGGTGCCTTTGGGGGGCTTGCCGCTTTGCCTGAGGCGGCGGACCTCGTCGCGGGCGCGCTCCAGCGTGGCGAAGGGCTTGCTCCGGGTGCCGGGATTGGCGTCCCGGCCCTCGGGCGAGATGTGGAACTCATGCGCAGAACCGGGGACAGCGGCCAGCACAATGACGCTGAGCATCAATCCGCGGATTGTGCCGGGTATTCCCCACCCCGCACGAAATACCACCAGACCGGAGCGCGGGCATCTTGCCCGCTTACAGGGTCCAAACGGGCTAAGCGGGCAAGATGCCCGCGCTCCGGCCTTGCCGGTGTGAAATGTCCAGATCAAGCTGGTGCGCATGTGTTGAAGGAAAGCCCGCAGGAATCGGAGAGTCTTGCCAACCATCCGGCTGTCATCATCCTCCCGCAGACTTCAGATCAATGATCTTCACCTCTTTAACGGCGTGATCAACCCAGTAACAAACCGCCGCATTTCCGATGACGGCTACTTGAATTGGCCGCCCAATCTCGTCCTGCTCGGCGTAGTCGCCGGGGCGAGAAGGATCTTGGGCCAGTTCGTCAAACAGGCGAGTGATGATTTGCTGCTCCCGCCTTGGATGGCCGCGGAGCGTAGCGATGACTTCTGCCGCAATGAAAACGCGGTAGGGGCTCATCCCTTTGCTTCGCCGGAAGCCAGCTCCCCCTTCCAATCTTCCAGCGCCGTCCAGTGAGCGGGTTCAGTGTCGTCAATGCGGCGGGTCATTTCCGCGCGCCAGGCTGGGTCGTGCTGCAACCGGAGGTGGAAGAGAAAGGCAGCCAGTTCATTCTGCTGCTTTGTCGGCAGGCTTGCCACCGCCCGCATCAATTCAGCCATGCTCATGGCGTCAACCTACAACTTCGCGCGGCGACCCGCAAGCCTTTGCCAGCCAGCTAGCCGTGCTTCCGCGCCCGCGCTCAGTTGCGCCTGGCATTCGCCGCCGGGTCGCCGGTTATGCGAACGCGGCAACCGCAGCGGTCACAACTCCTTCATCGCAGTGTCCATTGCGGCGAAGAGCTGACCCATGGTCGCCTCGGTCTCGTCGCCCATGTTCGAGATGCGGAACGTGGTGCCCTTGATCTTGCCGTAGCCGCCGTTAATGAGGAAGCCCTGGTTCTTGACCAGCTTCACCAGTTTTTCCGCATCCACTACCCGCCCACCGGGGCGCGCGCCGTTATTGACGCAGGTCAGCGTGAGCGACTCGAAGCCCTTGTCGGGGAAGAGCGTGAAGCCGTGTTTGGCCGCCCAGTCGCGGGTGAGCTGGTTGGTGCGGCGATGCCGCGCATAACGCGCCTCCAGCCCCTCGGCGAAGATGTCCTGCAGCTTGGACTCCAGCGCATAGACGTGACCGATGCTCGGCGTGCTGGGCGTCATGTTCTGCGCGGCGTTCTTCTGGAACTCCACGAAGTCGAAGTAGTAGCCGCGGTCCTTGACCGTCGCCGCCTTCGCCAGCGCCGCCGGCGAACAGACGAAGAGCGCCGTGCCCGGCGGCAGCGCCAGGGCCTTCTGCGTCCCGGCCAGCAGCACGTCAATGCCCAGCTCGTCAAACTTGAGCGGCACCGCGCTCATCGAGCTGACCGAGTCCACGATGAACATTACGTCCGGATACTTCTTCTTAAGCGCGGCAATCTCCTCGATGGGGCTCATCACACCGGTCGAGGTCTCGTTGTGGATGACCGTCAGCGCGTCGAACTGGCCGGTCGCCAGCTTCTTGTCCACGTCCGCCGCGCGGATGGGCGATCCCCACGGCACTTGCAGCCCTTCGGCGTCCTTGCCGCAGCGCTTCGAGACATCGAGCCATTTGTCCGAGAAGGCGCCGCACATGCAGTTGAGCACCTTTCGGGACACCAGGTTGCGGATGGCGCCTTCCATCACGCCCCAGGCGGAGGACGTGCTGATATAGACCAGTTGCTTCGTGTAGAGCAACTGCTGGAGTTGCGGTTGTATCCTCGCGTAGAGGTCTTTGAAGCCCTGCCCCCGATGCCCAATCATCGGCTTGCAGAAAGCGCGGAAGGTTTTCTCGCTGACCTCTATCGGTCCGGGTATGTATAATTTGACGTGGCCCATAAATCGGCTGGATTCTTCCATCAGTGCGGGAGAAAAGGCAAGGGATTTTGGCGGAGCGAAGCGTTGCGGCGTCGCAGGAGCGCATCAAGTTCGACTATCCTCCGCCAATGACATCTCCCGACAGCAGTTTCACGGTGCCGCCGCTGGCCGCTGTGGGTTGGCCAGGCGCGCCGCTGCCTGCCCGGCCTCCTGCGCAAGGTGCTGGTATTCCCTGGCCATGTCATTAGCCTGAACAGAGTTATGAGCCTGAATACGATTCCGAGTCGGCCATGGGGGACAACAGCCTCGCTGCTCTTGCTGGTCTGGGCATCTCTGCCAGTTTGCGCCGCCCAGCCTGCCCCAATCAGCCGCACCATCAGCGCCGTCTTGCGCGAGCCGCTGCCGCCGGAGGAGCTTAGCCTCTCGGAAAATGCCGCCGAGGTGGTAATCACAGGCCCCACATTCGCGTACCGCATTGGGAAAGCGACGGGCCTGGTCAGCGCCTTCCGTGTGGCGCGCGACGAGCAGGAGGTCATTGCGGCCAACGGCCCGGCTGACATCCAGATTGACCAATACCGGTTTGCGACGGAACTCAACTCCTGCAAGCTCACCATTGACAGTGAGGGCAAGGACAAGATGGTCCTGCGGGCGGAGGGGGTTCTGCGCGACCCGGCCAAACGCGGGCCGGAAGTGGATTACACTCTGCTGCACACGTTCTTCAACGACGGCGTGGTGGTTACCGCGGTGAAGCTGGTGCCGCGCGGGGAATTGCGCGTGGCGCGGGAGCTGGTGTTCCGGCTTTCCGCGCAAGGCCAGCTCAGCCACTACCTCCACAAGACCCGCGCCGAGCACGGAGACGACGCCGCGCGGGGCAGCCTGCCGGCAGCCGGCCAGGCGGTCCGCTTTGCGGCGCTGACCTCCTGCTTGCAGGTCTTCAGCCCGGCGGCGGCACTGGCCATCTTCACGGATGGCGGCGCGCTGCATGTGAGCCAGCCGAAGCTGGACACGGCGGGGGTCGAAGTCACCGGGAAGCAGGACAGCCGGACGCAGGTGTCGCTGGCGCAGTACCTGGTGCGGGTCACACCCGGCGACAAGCCTTACGTGCTGAAAGCCGGCGAGCCGTTCACCTTCCGGGTCGGCCTCAGCGTGGCCCCCAACCGGCTGCCGCATCCGCGGCTGCACGACCTGCGGATGTTCACTTGGATCGGCGATGAGAAGCATCCTTATCCGACCGACGAGGAGATCAGCCGCGTCGCCCAGTTCGGCTATACGCTCTTCCAGATGCACCGCGTGGGCACGCCCGGCCAGCCGCGCCCACCGGTCGAGGAGTTCGAGCGCGTTTTGGACAAGGTGCACGAGTTGGGCCTGCTCTTTCTCTGGGAAGAGAACGCGGATCTCCTGTATGCCAGCGCGCCCGGCGTGCAGGAGTTGAAGGCCAAGGGCAAATGGCCGCTCTGGCAGGGGTTCAATTACGGCGGCCGTTACACGGCGGAGATGGACCCCTATTGCGACCTGGTGGCCACCTGCCTGGCCTCGCCAAACGGCCTGGCCGAATACCGGATAGCCAACCTCACGCGCATGCTCGACCGGTATCCTGTGGATGGAATCTACCTGGACGACAACCTGGCCTACGCCAACTGCACGCTATGGCGCGAGCACGGGCACCCGCGGGAAGTCTATGACTGCCTGATTGAACTGCACGAGATGAACTGGCGCCGCCGCGAGCTGCTGCGGCGCCGCTGTCCCCACGCGGTGCTGGTCAGCCACAGCACGCGCGCATTCGTTCTGCCGGTCGTGTGCGGTTCCGACGCGCTGATTTACGGTGAAGGCTACTCCTTCGGCTCGCTGGAAGACTATTGGAGCTACTACGGCTTTGCCAAAAGCATCCCCGCCCAGGGCATGATCTGGCCCGGCGGCCAGGACGCCGCCCGCTGCCCGGCTGCGCTGGTCTATAACTACGACCTGCTCACCGGCGGCGGCCAGTACAGCCAAATTGACTGGCGCCTCTATCCGCACAAGTTTCCGCACGCCAAGGGCGTCACCCAGGCGGAACCCTTCTACACCCGGGCCTACAACCTGGCCCAATACTACTTCGGATTCTACGAGTCAAAGGCCTGGCAGTTTGCGGATGCCGCCGGCCTGTTCGCGACCACGGCGCCCCTGACCTACGCGACCGTGTATCGCAACCAGACGTGGGGGGACTGGCTGATCCCGGTCGCCAACATGGCTGACCAGGCCGCCAAGACCGCGCTCGATTTCCAATCGCCCCTGGCGCTCGGCCTCGTGCCGCAGAACGATTATGTGCTCTTCAACGTCCACAGGCGGCTCGCCAGGACTTTCCGGGGTGACGCCCTCAACCAGGCGTTCAGCGACATCTCGGTTCCCGGCCGCAGCCTTCAGCTCCTTTACCTGCGCCAGGCGCCGGCCTCAACGCCGTTCCACCTCTGGGGCGGCAAGCGAATCTCCGAACAATGGGATGCCACCGCCCGGAAACTCACTGTGACCCTGCACGGCCCCGCCGGCCTGCAAGACACCGTGTTTCTGGCCGGGGCAAGCCAGGGACTGCAACTGGTCCTGGCCGGAGGACAACCGGCGCGGTTCTTCTACGATCCGGCCCAGGGTCTGGCGCATGGGCAGTTGACCTTCACCGCCAAACCGCTGACCGTTGAGGTGTACTGTTCCCGCAGTGGCACCAACCGCCTGCCAACCAAGGTGACGACGCCCGCGAGTTCTCACTTCTGAGAATGCCCCTGCCTTGGCCTGATCCGGTTACCCTCTCCCCCGGTGGCTCCTCCGTAGTACCTCCGTTCTACCTCCGTTCCTCCTCCGATTGGCGATTGGAGGTGGAACGGAGGAAGGACGGAGAAGCAACGGAGGAAGCAGCGTGGGGCGAGCACCGAAGGGGCGGGTATGGTGAGGGGGGAATTAGACTCACGTCGTTTCCAACGGATCAGGATGTCCGTCGTGCCTGCAGGGCGGTGCGCCGGGGGGAATCGCCGCCAGGCTTTGGCGCGTTACTGCCGGTTTCCCGGTGGCGCCAGTTCCAGGATGCGGGCGGCCCGGGCGGGCAGTTCCAGCTCGATTGAGCGGCCGATCTTTCGCAGCGTGCCAAGCCGCTGGCGGCCGGTTTCATCCATCTGATATACGCCGGCGCGGCGGGACAGGCCGTAACGGTCGCGCGGGAGGTGAAGGGTGATGCGGGTTGGCTCGTCCGCGAGGCTGGCCAGTGCGATGCCGATATGGCCATCGGGGGCTTGCCAGGCGGCGGCCAGCGCCAGCGGGCTGGTCATCTGGAAGGCGGTCAAGCCGCCCTCCCGGCCCGCGTAAATCGAGAGGCGCGACATGTCCAGCGTGGCGGCCGGGGCAGAGAGTTGCGGGGGGCGCAGAAAAGTGCCGCGGAGGAGGTATTTCCCGGCGCGGCTACGGAGGTGCGCCAGGCGCATCACGAAGTCCATCTCCTCGGCGCGCTCGGTCAACTGGGTGGGGAGGAAGTTGGCGATGGTGGGTTGCTGGCCCCAGACAAAGGCGCGCGCCTGCTCCAGGCAAAACTGGCGGGAGTATTTCCGGTCGAGCAGTTTGAGCGGTTCAGCGGGGGCGAACTGCGCCGGCCACAGGTCGTCATAGGGCGGCATGGTCAGCGAGGAGTAGTTGCCGTAGGTGACCGCGAAGGGGTGGTAAACCGCCGGCCAGAAGGGAATGGTCTCCCAGCCGTCGGGTGCGGCGTAGCGTTCGCGGCTGACCTGCAGGCTGAGCATCAGGTCGAGGTAAGGGAGCCAGGGTTCGCCGCAGCCTTCTCCCGCCAGAACAACCGGCTCGCGGCGGGCGGCACAACGGTGGCGGATGTCCAACTGGAGCGCTTGAAAGCCTTTCATCCAGTAAACTCCGCCGCCCACCGGGTGTCCGTGCCCGGGATCGAAACAGGCCAGGCTACTGCAGGCCTGGTCCATGTAAATGCCGTTCACGCCCAGTTCATTGACAGCACGCTCGGACAGGCCGGCGTATTTCTGCCGCCAGAACGCGGTGCCCATGCACATCGTCGCGCAGGCCTGGCGGGTGAAGGTGTTATAGACTTCCGGGCGGACCTTGCCCTCGTTGTTCTTGACCGCGAAGCGCTCGGCTGCTTCGTTGGTCCAGCTTGAGGTGGTCATGCCCCAAAGCCGCTGGTTCATGTACACCAGGGCGCGGATGTCCTTGGCCTGGGCGCGGGCTAGGGCGTTGGTGAAGCTCTCGGCCCCTTCGCGGGGCGGCAGGTATTCCGGGAAACCTGCATCGTAGGAGCAGCCGTGCCACCAGTGCCAGAAGACGCTCACCGGCAGGCCCAGCCTTTCGCGCAATGCCACCGCCGGTTCGAGCACGCCGGGAGACCGGCCGCGGTTCCAGACCCACAGGGCGGTGTTGATCGCCCAATCGGCCACCTGCCCGCGTGCCAGCCGGCTTTCTTTGGCCCAGACCTGGTTGGTTGCCCAGGCGCGGTAACGCTCCGCCGCGGTGAACCAGTCGCCGGTGAAAGTCCCGAGCTGAACGGCGTAGGGCAGGCGCAAGGCCTGGGCCGAAGTCGGCAGCCGTTCGGGCAGATGGACGATTTCGCAGCCGAGGCGGTCTTCGCCGTCGCCGAAGAACGCAAACGTCTTGTTGAACCCGGCGGTGTCGTCGCAGGCCAAATACAGTCCCGGCCCGTCCTGCTGGTAAAACGCCAGGCATTGCAGGGATAAAATTCCCGGGTAGTCCCATTGATGCCGGCGTCCGGCTCCCTTCCCGCCGCCAAAGATTTTGCGGGGCTCGGCGGTTTGCTGTCCCATCCAGACCGGTACGGCCAGCCGCTCGTTCGCCTGGGGCGGGATGTTTACGACGCGCGGAAACCGGACCTGTGCGACGCTCAATTCGCGCAGGCCGGTTATGGCCAGTTCCCAGCGGCTCATCGGCTGCCCGGGCTCCAGCCGGACCGCCACCTCGACCCGCAGTTCCGGCGCCGCCGGAAGCCCGAACTTCTCCCAGGTGAGGCGCAGGCCGGGTTGCTTGCCGTCAAGCGGTTGGGAGCGAAACGACTGCGCGGTGGCCGGCGCCAGCACCTGGTTGGACGGCAGGAGCGTCAATTCCCAGAGGCCCGCGCCGGAAGGGGCGGTGCCGGCGAAGTTCTGGCGCGTGTGTGCGTCAGTTAGCGCCGCCAGGTCACCGTGTTCAGGGCCCAGGGCGACGTCCAGCCGGCCATTGGATAGCCGGAAGGTTTCCCGTTGAGCGAAAGCGTGGCTGTGGGCCAGCAGCACGAACAGCAGGATTACGGGCAGAGAGGCAAGACGGCCCAGTGGCGGGGCGCCAGGAATATCGCGATGTGCGGGCAGTTTCATCCGGCGGCAAAACTGGCTCAGGATGGCCGCCCAAGCAATGAAATAGCTGGCCCCGCGTTGCGGCAGGGCGCACGACAGATTGCTTCGGGGTTGGCGACCGGCCTCTCATTAACACCCCGCTTCAGCGGGGTGTGGGCGATGGTCTCGGCCTCCGAACCGCTTCAGCGGTTTATCCACCGCCGTAAACCGCTGAAGCGGTTGTGGGACTCGTCCGCGTATCACACCCCGCTGAAGCGGGGTGTTAATGAGAGACATGCTGCGGTGTGTACATGAAGCGATATACGGAAGGCCCGGATCTACGGCATAAAACCGCCCAAAGAAGAAAACTGTCTTGCGCCCGTTGCGGCAGCGCTTCCCTCATTTCAGCAGGTTGATGAAGAAGGTGATGTTGAGCGCATTGACAAAATCAATCAGGAACGCTCCCACCACAGGCACAACGAGGAACGCGCGCGGCGCCGGGCCGAAGGATTCGACCAGGGCCTTCATGTTGGCCACGGCATTGGGGGTGGCGCCGAGCCCAAACCCGCAGTGTCCCCCGGCCATGACTGCCGCCTCGAAGTCGCGGCCCATCAGCCGGAAGGTCACAAACCAGGCATAGAGCGCCATGACGACCACCTGCACCGCCAGGATAATGAGCATCGGCAGGGCGGTGTTGGCCAGCTCGATCAGGTTCAGGCTCATCATGGCGATAGCCAGAAACACCCCGAGCGAGACCGCGGCCAGCGTGTCAATGATTTCACTATCCGCCCACGGCCGGCGGCTGGCATCCAGCAGGTTGCGCACGCCAACGCCGAGCAACATCGCGCCCATATAGACCGGGAAGGTGAGGCCCGTCTGCTGAATGAAGTAGCTGACCCAGGCACCGGCCTTGATGCAGGCCAGCAACAGCAGCAGGTGCGCGAGAAACGGCCGGCCAAATCCGGCCAACAGGCGGAGGTCTTTGAGGATTCCGGAGGCGCCCGCGCTGCCGGCTTCCAGATGGATTTGCGCGCTGGTGCCCGGTTTGAGGTTGCGTCGGCGAATCAGCGAGCCGCCTACCGGCCCGCCAATCAGGCCGCCGCTCACCAATCCGAACGTCGCCGCGGCCATCCCCACGACCGCCGCGGTCGGCAGGCCCGCTTTCTCCAGGTCGGCGGCAAAGCCCAGCGCCGTGCCGTGGCCGCCGGTCATGGTCACACTGCCGCAGGCCAGGCCCAGCAGCGGCGACACGTCGAGCAGCTTTGCCAGGGCCACGCCGATGCCGTTCTGCATCACAGCCAATACGCCCGCCGCTCCCCAGAAAAGCAGCACCTGGACGCCGCCGCGCCGCACCAGTTCCCAGCGGGCATTGAGTCCGATGCACGTAAAGAAGGCCACGAGGAACGGCGTGTTCACGTTCTTGCTCGGCGCGTTGACCCAATCAATCTCAGCCGTGACCAGCCACGTCCACCAGCGGGCCGTTACGTTGGTCTGGAACTGCGCGGCGAATGCGCCGGAAAGGTTTCCCAACAGCACCAGCAGCGACACGAGCAAGCCGCCGACGACCGGGGCGGGAATGTTGAAGCGCGAGAGCAGCCGGATGCGTTTGACGAGGAACTCGCCCGACAGCAACACCGGGATTGCCAGCAGCACTACGAACAGGGCGGGAATTGTCATGGCTGTTTCATTGTTTCACATCGCGCGAGGATTCGGGCGCAACTTAGCAGCCGGGGTCCGGAATCACAATGCAATCCCGCCGCAGGCGCGCGGAGGGCAGGGGCGGCATGGGATTTGGAATTCGACACCCGCCGCCGGGTTTGCTAGGAAGCACAATGTGCGTTCAGAAATCATCAAAGACATCGCGCGCATTGTTGTGAAGCTGGGCACCGGCGTGCTGACGGATAACCGGAAGCAGCCGGACCTTGCCCAAATGGAGCAGTTGGTGGGGCAGATGGCCGAACAGCGGCAAGCGGGCCGGGAGGTGCTGGTTGTCTCGTCGGGGGCGGTGGGCGCGGGCATGGGCGCGCTGGGTTTTCAGAAACGCCCGCGCGAGCTGGCCGACTTGCAGGCGTGCGCGGCGGTAGGGCAGTCGCGGCTGATGGCTATTTACGACAAGCTCTTCGGGATGCACGGCCTGTCGGTCGCCCAGATCCTGCTCACGCACGACGATTTGGAGCACCACGAGCGCCATCTTAACGCCCGCAACACGCTGGTGACGCTCCTGGCGCACGGGATTGTGCCCATTATCAATGAGAACGACGTGGTCTCCTTCACCGAGCTGAAGTTCGGCGACAACGACCTGCTGTCGGCCCTGGTGGCCTCGTTGCTGCCGGCGGATTTGCTGCTCATCCTGACCACGGTGGACGGCGTGCTGGAGGACTTTGGCAAGGCCAATCCCCGGACCATCCCTCTCATCAAGCGCGTGGACGAGGCGCTGGAGCAAACGGCGGAGGGCACCAGCAGCGCGACCGCCGTCGGCGGGATGGCCTCGAAGGTTCAGGCGGCAAAGATCGTCATGCGCTCCGGCGTCCCGCTGGTGATTGCCTCGGGCCGGAAGAAACGAGTGATAAGCCGCGTGGTGGCGGGCGAGGAGGAAGGCACGCTCTTCGTGCCCCAGCCGACCCGGCTCAAGGGCCGCAAACGATGGATTGCCTTCTTTCACCATCCCAAGGGCGCGCTGGTTGTGGACGCCGGGGCGCGCAAGGCGGTGCGCGAGGGGGGCAAGAGCCTCCTGCCGCCCGGGATCGTGCGCTGCGAGGGCACCTTCGCAGCCGGCGAGGTGGTGCGTATTTGCGACCAGGACGGCACGGAGTTCGCCCGGGGCATCGCCGGGTTTGACGCCGCTCAAATCAAGGCCCGGAAGCTCCAGCGCATTGAAGTGGTCCACCGGGACAACCTGGTCCTCCTGTGACGGCCAAACGGAGAGCCGTGGGACATTGGAGCGGCGGAGCGAACTGATGCAGCTTCTCAACGCCCCAATGCCTCACCAACCCGCCGCCCCCTTTCCATGAAGCGATCTCCTGCAATCAACGACTTGCTCACCATCATGGGCCGGCTCCGCTCGCCCCGGGGCTGCCCCTGGGACCGGCAGCAAAACCACATGACTCTGCGCTGGCACGCTGTGGAGGAGGTCTATGAGCTGTTTGACGCGATCGAGGCTGGCGACGACCACGAACTGGAGGAGGAACTGGGCGATGTGCTGTTGCAGGTGGTGTTCCACTGCCAACTGGCCAAAGAGCGCGGCGCGTTTGACTTCGAGAGGGTCGCCCGGCGCATCGCCGACAAATTGGTCCGCCGCCATCCTCACGTGTTTGGCGATGTCCGCGTCAAGGACGTGGACCAGGTCTGGGCGAACTGGGAGAAGATTAAGCGCGCCGAAAAGCACGGGACCCGGCACGCCCGCCCCTCCGCCCTGGATGGAATTCCCAGGTTTCTGCCCGCGCTGCTGCAGGCTGCCAAACTGGTGCGCAAGGCGCACAAGGCAAAGCTGCTGGCCCGCGGCGGCGGCCGGCGCGTCCGCACCAAGCGAGAATTGGCCGCACAGCTTTTTGCGCTGGCGCAATTCGCGCAGGAACGGGGTTGGCCGGCCGAGGAGCTGTTGCGGGGCGAGATCAAGCGGCGCGAGCGTGAGCTGCGCCGGCGCGAGAAGCAGCAGGACGCGCGCCGCTAGCCCGGCTGTATCACACCCAACGCCGCGTGAGGGCACGCGGCCTGCAGGAACAGGGGTGTTTGGCTGCAGGCCGCGTGCCCTCACGCGGCGCACTGTTGCCCCTTCCATCGAAGCATGAAACATGTGGGCTAGGCGTTGAGGAATCCCCGCTCGACTCCCGGCTGCGCTTGTGGTTTCTTCTAGGCGTATGACTGACCCGCGTTACCGCAAGCTGGCAAAGTTACTCGTCGAATACTCGACGGCCCTCAAGAAGGGAGATCGCATCCTGCTGGACATGATTGATGTGCCCGACGAGTTTTCCGTCGAGCTGATGCGGGCGGCGCGGGCAGCGGGCGCCACGCCCATCATCGAGGTCCGCCACACCCGCGTCAACCGGGAGATTCTGCGCGCCATCAACCCCCGCCACGCCCTGCTGGTGCGGGACATCGAGTGGTTCCGGATGAAGAAGATGCAGGCGTATGTGGCCGTTCGCGGCAGCGACAACGCGAGCGAGAACGCGGACGTGGCCAGCGAGCGCATGGCGCTCTACAGCCGTGCCATCCGTCCGGTGCTCAACTACCGGGTCAGAAGGACCCGCTGGTGCGTGCTGCGGTGGCCCACGCCCAGCATGGCCCAGGCGGCCGGCATGAGCACCGAGGCGTTCGAGGATCTCTATTTCGATGTCTGCACGCTGGATTATCGCCGGATGGCGCGCGCGATGGTGCCGCTGGAGCGCCGGATGAAGCGCGCCGACCGCGTTCACATCAAAGGGCCGGGCACGGACCTGACGTTCAGCATCAAAGGCATGGGGGCCCAGATGTGCAAGGGGGACCGGAACATCCCTGACGGCGAGGTGTTCTCCTGTCCCGTCAAAGACTCCATCAACGGGTGCATTCGGTTCAACGCGCCGACTCTCTACTCGGGCACGAAGTTCGAGAATGTCTGCCTGGAATTCAAGAAAGGCAGAATCGTAAAGGCCACCGCGAACAACACGCGGCGCCTGAACGAGATTCTGGACACGGACCCTGGCGCCCGCTACACGGGCGAATTCTCGCTGGGCCTCAATCCCCGGATCCTGCAGCCGATGTGCGACATCCTGTTCGATGAGAAGATCGCCGGTTCATTGCATCTGACCCCGGGCCAGGCCTATGAGGAATGCGACAACGGCAACCACTCGGCTGTGCACTGGGACATGGTGCTGATTCAGCGGCCCGACTGGGGCGGCGGCGAGGTCTGGTTCGACGGCAGGCTGATCCGCAAGGACGGGCTGTTCGTGCCGAAGGACTTGAAGCCGCTCAACCCGGCAAATCTGAGGTAGGCCGGGCAGCCGGAGCACCAGCCGGTCGCCGGTTCTCGGGGGCGGTTGAGGTGGGTCAGCCGCCTGGGGCTGTTGCGGCCTGGAGCCGCATCACTGCTCTCCCTTCAACACCGCCAGGAACTCCTTCAGCCCCGCAGACAGGATTTTATTCTTCCTGAGAATCGCCGCCAGCGGACGGTAGAATTCCCCGTCCTGGAGGGTCACCTGGGCCAGGGTGCCCTGCTTGACTTCCTGTATGACGGTGCTTTGGGGCACAATGGCAATCCCTGCGTCAATTTCCACAGCGCGTTTGACCGTCTCGATGTTGTCGAACTCCATCACGTGCTGCACCTCGACAGAATGCCCTTTGAGAAGCTTGTCAAGGGCCTTGCGAGTGGGGATATCGGGTTCGAAGCTGATGAGCTTCTGTTTGTTGAGGGTTTCCAGGCGGAGGTTCCTTTGCCGGGCCAACGGGTGTTGCGGGTGGCAGATCACCACCAGCGGGTCCTTGCGCAGCGGGTAGATTGCCAATTTTCTGACGCGGACCGGATACGCTACCAGGCCCAAATCCACCGCGTTGCCCATTACGTCTTCATACACCTGGTTGGCGCGGCGGTACTCGACTTGCACATTGACCGTTGGATAGGTCTTGAGGAACCGCTTCAGGCACGGCGGCAGGTCGTGCAGGCCAATGCTGTAGATAGTGGCAACGCGAATGCTCCCCGAGACCATTTCCCTGGTTTCCTTCAGCCGGGTCTGGAGCTCGTTGTAGATGGCGATGGCCTGCTTGCCGTGCTGGTAAAGCGTTTGGCCTTCCCGGGTCAGGCGGAATGTTCTCCTGGTGCGTTCGATTAGCCATTTCTTCCTGCTGGGCCCGGTCTTGCGCGGTAAGAGCCTGCGTTCCAGGGAGCTGATCTGCTGGCTGATCGCCGATTGGGTCACGCCATTTATCTGGGCGGTTATGGTGAAGCTCTTGGTCTCAGCCAGATCGCAGAATACCTTCAGACTCTCGATTTGCATAAGAAACCCCAATACCGTATTTAACAAACGCAGTCAACTGCCGCGGGAGGCAGTCACTCTTATCGGCCCGCGCCACTCTCAGCCGGCCGCTGGTCTTTGAGCTGCGGCCGCTGATTTGACTCATGCGCATTCCGGACGAGGGCTGGCAAATGTGTTGGCCCTGCCCCCCCGCCGCTCGGAGGGTGCTTTTCTGAACGGAGAGGCCGCGATGGACTGGATCAGGAGAGCCTGCCAGCCAGAACTGCGCCGATCCGTCCCGGCTCCTTAATCCGCGCCTTCCGGTACCGCCACGAAGGCCGCCGGCAGCAGCTCCTTGACCGTGAATTTTCTCACGGCGCTCAGCGCCCGGCTGTCGGCCACCCAAACGGCGGCATGCGGGGCATACTCGGCGAGCAGTTGGCGGCAGGCGCCGCAGGGCATCGGCCCGCCCGGGGCGCGCGCAACGACCGCCACCGCCACGAAATTCTGCTTCCCGGCGGTCAGGGCGTTGAACAGCGCCACGCGCTCGGCGCAGCAGGTCAAGCCGTAGCTGGCGCTCTCGACGTTGGCGCCGGTGATCACCTCGCCCGACCGGGTGAGAATAGCCGCGCCGACCTTGAACCGGGAGTACGGCGCCACCGCGCGCTGCCGGGCCTGGGCCGCCGCGCGCACCAATGCGGGTTTAATGGGTCTGGCCATAAATCTGTGCGAAGGTTGTGAGCATCCGGGCGGCTGCGCGCTTTACCCGTTCGGCGGTTTCCAGCACCTCCGCGTGCGACAGCGTCTGGCGGCTTCGGCCCGCGGCGAGGTTAGTGATGCACGAGACCCCGGCGACCTTCAGGCCGCATTGGCGCGCCACAATTGCCTCGGGCACGGTGCTCATGCCTACGGCATCGGCGCCGAGCTCGGCAAACGCCCGAATCTCGGCGGGCGTTTCGTAGCTTGGTCCGCAGACCGCCAGGTATACGCCCGACCGCAGCTTCACGCGGCAGGCCCGGCCTGCCCGCCCCAGCAAGCGCCGCAGGCCCGGGTCATAGACGCAGGTCAGGTCCACGAAGCGTGGCAAACCGGGCACCGGTTCGCCGCGCAAAGGGTTGATGCCCATGAAGTTGACGTGATCCGTCAGCACCATGAAGTCGCCCGGGCGGAAGGAGCGATTCACGCCTCCGGCGGCGTTGGTGAGCAGCAGATCCCGGATGCCGCAGGCGGCCAGCGCGCGCACGGCGAACGTAACCACCGTCATCGGGTGCCCCTCGTAATAATGCGCCCGGCCGCTGAGCACCATGACCGGCGTGCTGCCCAGAAGGCCGATGAGCAGTTGCCCCGCGTGCCCGCTCACGCCGGTTGGAGGGAAGCCCGGAAGCCGCTGGTAGGCGATCTGCGCGTCCACCTGCAGTTCGCTTAACACGTGATGGAAGCCGCTGCCCAGCACGAATGCCAGCGTCGGGCGCAGCGGGGAGATTTTGCGCAGCCGTGCGGCGGCGATTTTGGGGTCTGGTTGTCGTTTGCTCATTCCTGATCTCTGGCGCAACTGCATTGCCCTGGCCGGCTTCGACCTGTGCACGAAATTGGACAGCAACAATATGCGCCGCTATTCACGGCACCTGATTCTGCCTGAAGCAGGGCTGCAGGGCCAAAGGAAAATTCGCGCTGCCCGGCGTGCCGTGCGCCGGGCGGGTCCGGTACGGCTGCGGCCTTGTATCCGGACGCCGCCGTCGCCAAGCGCGGTGTCCCCGACCTGATCCAGACCGCCGAGATGTTGAATCTAATCCCGGCCAGTTGCCGATCACTTGCGCCGGAAAACAGGTTGCCGCCGCCGCCGGACTGGCCTAATGTCATGGCGGGTTGCGCGAGTAGCTCAATTGGATAGAGCGTCGGCCTCCGGAGCCGAAGGTTGAGAGTTCGACCCTCTCCTCGCGTACCAGCCTGCGATTTGCGGTTTTCGTCGCAGAATCAATGGAAACCCGCTTATCCAGTCGGTTTCATCACGTCGCCGGAACTTGGATTGAACCACCCCCCAAAACCAGACCAAACCAGAACAGAAACCAGAACAATTCAAGGGGCTGAAAGGGGAATCGGTTCGAGACCCTCTGGCTTTGCGTTCCGTGTTGCGGCGGTAGAATCTCCCACCCTACGGAGGAAGACACGCCCCAAACCCTCTGAGGCAGAAATCGGCCACCCTCAAATCGTGAACGTCGGAACGGGTGACGCTAAACTGTCCGGCCAACATACTCGAGCCAAACAGTTGGCCGAATGGATTAGCAATAGCGGTATTGTGATGCGGGGCTGCTAAGGGCGAAAACCCCAATTCTCGCAAGAATAAGTTTGGAACAAATCTTGCTTATATTACCGATTGGCAGTATTGCTGCCGAATGAACGAAAGGAATCACTGACGGAAAACTGAACGATAAGACAACAAAATTTGCGTAGCTTCGGCTGCGGGTCATCTGAAATCTGGACAATTTTAGGATACGGGACCGCGCCAAAGCCCAACGCCCAATCGGGCGTGGGCTTGGCGTTCCATCCCGTAGTGGCTCGTCCAGAGCCTCAGATGAGTGGGCGTTAGGTTCACGCCCCTTCCTTTTGCCGCTGTCTGGCTGCGTGAAAAACACCATAAGAAAACATGCAGACAAAATCATTACTCGGAGTTCTCACCATCACGGCGGCACTTGCGATGCAGGCTCACGCCCAAACCAATACTCTCATCGCTACTTTGACGATGCAGTTCACAAGTGCGCAAAACTTGACAACTCCGGTTTTGCCGCTTGGGGGAAGTTACTTTTTTCTCGTGACCGGCCGTTACGGCGTTGGCCCCGGTGACAGAGGCGAGGCTATGTCCGATGCTGCTTACAACACAATTATTACGAGCACTCTTGACCAAACCCACAATCCCGGTCACCATTGGCAGTGGAACGGAACATACACGAACCGCCCCAATCCCGACGCTTATCAAACCAACCATGTTTATCGCTTTGATTTCACAGGCCGAGGAGCGGCAGAGGTACTCGCGTTTACTGACCCGGTTTACGGGGATAACGTTGGAACGCTCACCTTTCAGTTGTATCAATTAGGGCCATTGGTGAACTTAATTAAAGCTGTCAAACCGTCGTTCAGCAATCTCACTCTCACCACAAATTACCAGTTGCAGGTTTCCGCCGACCTGAATACGTGGACCAACCAAGGCTCACCGTTCACCGCCACCAACACGAGCATGGTTTATCCGCAATACTGGGACGTGGACAATTGGAACCAGCTTTTCTTCCGGCTCCAAGTGACTCCGTAATTGTGGAACCCTGAACCGGAATTAGCTAATCCCCATCCGCTTTCGTAGCCGGTGGGGTTTTTCATTTCCCGCATTCCTTCTCACCAAGCGCCCGTTGGCACTGGTCCCCATTTCCCACGATGCGTCCGGTTCTGTCTCTGGTGATGTTTTCGGTTGCGTGGTAAATCGCCACGATGCGTCCGGTGCCGTCGCGGAGGGTGTTTCGGTCAACGCGGGCGATTATACGTCCCTCACGATTTCTCAGGAAATTATCGCTCATAGGATTTCAAGCGGTTTGGGTTTTCAGGATGTTGCGGACGGTCGCCGGATACCATTGCCCGCCGTTGCGGGTGGCAATCCCCCGCCTGTTCAAGCAATCACAAATCCCCCGAAGGGTCTGAACGCCCGCCGACTTGATTTCCTGAATGATGGGAAACACCTTGGCGGCAAAGTCAGCCTTGGCGGTCTTGTTCGCCACGGCCATTGCGGCCACAGCCTTTTGGGGATTGGGTGTTCCCAATTGTTTGCCGGTGGCTTTGAGGGCGGCCAACGCTTTTGTCGTTCGTTCGCTAATCAGTTCACGCTCCCGTTGCGCCAGCAAAGCCAGAACCCCTATCGTAAAGCGGTCACACCCCGCAGCGTCGCACGCGATGAAATCCGCTCCGCTGTTTTGGAGGCGTAGCAAAAACTCAGCATTTCGCGCCAGCCTGTCCAGTTTAGCGATTACCACCGTGCCCTTGGATTTCTTGGCGTATTCCAGTGCCGCCGCCAGTTGGGGGCGTTCATCTGATGTTTTCTTGCCGGTTTCCACTTCGGAAAACTCCATAGCCAAGACCCCGCCTTGGCTTTCAACAAACCGCCGAACCGTCTCTTTCTGTGCCGCCATACCATTGCCGTCCAGCCCTTGCATTTTTGTGCTCACTCTGTAATAGCCGATGTAGATTTTCATTATGGACAACTGGATACGCTGTCCGCGAAGCGCCCGGCAAAGCGAAATGTATAAAATCTATACGTCGGCAAAGATTTCGCTCCGCCCTCCAGAAAAAGGCAAATCCCGCTGAAATTGGTATGGTTCTTTCTCCTGAGCGCCGGGGCTGCGGCTCCGTGTTAGCCAGCCAGCGCCGGCCAGCCTGATTTCTTTTCACCATTGGGAAAGCACACCGGCAGAGCGCCCGGCGTGCGCCAAAGAGTCGGCAACGGCGGATTAAACCGCCAGAGGGTCAATACTCCGCCTGAAATGGGAACGGCCTGACGCAAACCGGCGACGTTGACAAACCGCCAGCCGACAACTACAACGCAGCTATCGGCGCGAATCCAATAAGAGCCCTTACGATACTCTTGGCCGGGTGGTTTTCCTTCCACGTCACCGCAGCCACCTTGGAAGAGGTTGCCCCCCATTTCGCCACAACTACTGAAATCGTTTGGAAGGTTCCAACCAACCAAGTGCCGAAGCGGTTATGGATATACGGGATAGGGCCTCACGTCTTTTCAGCAGCGACAATTTCAAACGCCGTCGTTCTGGCAGGGTTTCAACAGAAGGGATTTCCGAAGCCGTCAGCAAAGGCCACGGTCATTTGGGATAGAATTGCTGGCAGCACCGTTGGTGAGCCGCGTCCCCCCTATTTTGCTCTTACGCCGAAACGTGGGGCGATTCAGTATGACATTGGGGACCGCTGGCCGGATGCGCCCAACGAAATCTTGGCGGACCGGGCCGCCGTTGAATACGCATGGGATTGTCTTGCTCGGCTCGGCATAGACCGAGCGCAGTTCGTGAAAACAAACATCGCCAGTTTCGGCGTTGCTTTCCCGCGCCAGATAGATGGAATCCGATTCCAAGATGATTCCGAAGGCTTTTCATTCCAGCAATACGGCAAGGACCGAAAACTGCGTTGCTTTTGCCTGACGCTTCCAACACTCGAACGCGTGAAGGAGGACACGACTGCCAGCCCGCAGGAAATCATCGCCGCCATTCGGGCGTTCAAGGTTCCGATAATGCCAAACGGGGAAGAAGCCGACTACTTCGCCAGAGTCAAAGCTATGTCGAAAGCCAAGAGGCTCACGATTACAAAACTGTCGCTCTACTACGGCGAAGGAACAATTGGAGAGACACCGCCTGAAAATGAACTGCCGAAGGCTGTAACGCCGGTTGCGTATTTGGAAACCACCGCCGACTTTGGCACCAGCAACGCACCCCTGACGCTCGCTGCCCCCATCCTTTCCTCTGACGTGAGGCGACTTCTCCAGACGAAACACGGGCGCAAGTGAATACGTATCCATTCCTCAGCGCCGGGATGGACCGGGTATTGCGAACGGGTGGGGGGTGGTCCGCAGGGAGCGCAAAGCGCTCATATCCAGAAGTTGCGCAATTCTTAGTGGCGTTTTGTGAGTTGTCGGTTCTGTTTGTCCAACTCCCGTTTCCTGCGTTCTGCGGCTTGGTGCTTGCTCAGCACGGACCGCAACCGAGCCGCCTTCTCCTTGTAGCCGTCAATCTGGATATTCAGTCGGTCGGCTCGGCCATCGGCTTCGTTAAGGTAGGGAGCGAGCGTGGCTTCAAGTTGGGCGAGCAAAACCTCAAGGGCCGCGAGGATTTTGGTGGGCTGGTAGGCGTTATCGGTCATTTTGCCCTCCCGTCTGACTGCGAGCCGGATGGCGTGGTCCTTGGCTTGCTAGCCAGCCAGCGTTTCAGCTTCTCCATCTCGGCGTCGTTGCGTCGGTGTCTCTCGGTGGTGCGTTGCTTGGCGTCGTCAATGATAGCAGTGGCCATCCTCTCGATGCGGGCGGCTCGCTCCTCAGCGGAGCCAACTGCGTCGGTTTTTTGGGTATCATTCATCTTTCGGTTCTCTTTCTCCTTTAACGGCGGGTCATTCCGCCACTGAGTATAAATACCGGCCACCGCGGAGAAGTCGTCGGGATAATCGAAGCAACCACTCGTGGCCGAGCCTACTTATGGACGGCCGAAGCCTCAGGTTCAGCGAACCACCGGTTCTCCTTTGGCCTGCCCCATGCATCGTCATCGTGGGGCCTCGTGCGAACCCACGTCCAACACAGGGGGTGATATGTTTACCTCTGTGGTGGCATAATGGAGGGTAGTAGATGTAGAGAGAAAAAGATTACTTGGAGTTACAGCCTCACCTGACCACCACGGCAACACCGAACTGCCGAACAGCGTTTTGTTGGATGAATGCCTTGACCTTGTCGAGTTTGCCCGTGATGTCGTGGTCATCCCGTTCCGCGAACACGCCAACTCCATCATACTCGTAAGCCAATGTCAGCCCCAGACCATCAGCAAAGCCGTAAAGGGCTGGGTCGAGCATCAACGGCCCTTCGTATTCTTCCGTGATGAGCCTGCCAGTGATACGTCGGTCCTCCATCGCGGTCCATACTCTGGCCATCTCCGGAAATCGTCTTTGGAACCACGCCTCCAACCTTCGGTTGTCCGTCCGGTTGGTTCGGCCATCGGTCCTCCGTTTGTATTGTCTCGCACCATTCAGCCACGAGTTGAGGCAGTCCTTGAAATCTGCTCTTGGCGTGGTGATACCGGCTTCCCTGACAATCGCGTCCCGCGGGTCTGTATCGTGGTCGGTGAAAAGGCCGGTCCATTCCCGATGCTCCCTTTCCAAGTCAACCCGGTTGACCGCCACGCCGAGTTTCGCGTCAATGGCCGCGGCTTCGTTGGTATAGAACTCCCACAGCAATCGGCCAAGGAAAGTCGGGTGACAGGCTCGGACGTCCAAGGTCGCGACGTAGGGCCTGCCACGGAAAAGAGCGAACTGCCGGTATTTACTGGAGAGGCCAACGAACTCGTGATAGATGCGGCCTTCCTTAATCTCTAAGTTACCAAAATCCCGCCTCACGATGGCCAGCAGATGGTGAAGGGCGGAGTTGAAACGTCCCGGCTCCTCCCGTTCGTCTCGCCGTAGTTGTGCGAGCACCGCATCCACGTCGAACTCCACCGAGCGATTGAAGCCGTCAATGATTTGCTTGATTGGCTCCTCGTAAGCCTTCAGCGTCATCTTACGCTTGGAAATGGCCACCTGATTTCGTCGCCGGGTTTGCGGGTCCTTCAGCAAATGGTAGAGCCACTGAAAGATGCCACCGGTCACCAGCCTGCGGCCCACGTCCGTAATTGCGAAGTTGCGGCATTCGCCCTCTGCGAACGCGTTTGCTGGTGGCCGATACGGAGTGAAGGTGAGCAAGCCAAGGTCCCTGAGAGCGTCGCGGTAATGCGTGTGCGAGTGCCGGAATGACCGAAACCGGCTTTCGATGTCCCTGTAGTCCCAAGTCACGGGCTTGCCATCGTTCCGTTCCACTGCGGCGTCAATCGCTCGTAGCCAGTATTGAGCTGTGTTGATGGCCTCCGGCTTCGCTTGGAAGAGAGGATGCTTGATGAGCAGGTCAAAGAGGTCCTTGCTTACCTTGACCCTGTCCCAAACGCGATAAGGTGAGTTGTCTGGTGCTTGACCATTAGCCATTCATTTACCCTAAACTATACTCCCTCCATTATGCCACCACAAAGGTAAACACCATCCAGCCGCACGAAAAACCCCGAACCGAAGTCCGGGGTCTGCTGGTATTGGCTCGGGCGATTACGCTGCGGCCTTCATCCCGTATTTGCCATCGGCCAACGCGAACACTGCCTTGGCTCCGGTGGACTTCTTCTTCAGTACGTTCTTGATTTTCCACGACGTGAAGGCATCGCCGACTGCCGCAATGATTTCGTCAGCCGTCAGCGGCTTACCCTTGGCAGTGAGCACTTCGGCAATCTTGGTCTCAGCCTTTGGCTTCATCGGTTGCGGCTTCCACTCCGGGTCCAGTTGTCGGACCTCGGCGTCGAGGGCCACCAGTTCCGCCCTCATCTCCGCGTATCGGTCTTTAAGGGGCTGGGCCAGAGCGACCCGCTGCTGGTTCAAGGCTTGGATTTTCGCGTTGATGTCGGCCAGTGCCGCTTGGGCGTTTTTGCTTCCAGTTCGGTCTACTGATATGTTTTTCATATTGGCAGGGCTTGTCCCACGGGACCGCAAACCCGGCAACAGCCAAGGAGCGAATAGTTGAGCCACGGCTAAAACGTGAGCCGGTTGGCCATCTTCCGCATATGCTCCCGGTTCAAGTGGCCGTAGGTTTTCCCGATGAGCACGCCGCCATCCTTGTGCCCGACCCACTTGGCGATGGTCATATAGTCAATGCCCGTCATCACGCAGGTTGAGATGAAGTAGTGGCGGCACAAATGAAGGGTGAAATCCGGCAACCCCACAACCCGGCGAACCCCTTCAACCATTTTCTGAAACGACTGAACGGCGGTCTTTGTCCGGTGCGGTTTGCCCAAACGGTATGACGGGAAGAGATACGGAACCCCCTGAATCGCTTTGGCCTTCATACACAGCAGGTGGTTTTCCAAATTGCGGCTGAAGTCAACGCGACGGCTTTCAAAGTTCTTTGTCGTGTCCCCCTGAAACACCAATTGCCGGTTTTGCCAATCCACATTTTCCCATTTCAGATTCGCCACTTCGGATTTACGCCCACCTGTGAACATTAAAAGCAGGAGGAAGTCGGCAAACTGTTCCCCTGTAATGGGGTGGTTTCGCAGGGCTTCGGTTCCAATCCTGAGAAGGTCATCCGTCGAGAACAACCTTCGCTCTACGGACTTCACCTTTAACGGCGTGATACCGTCGAACGGCAGCTTCTGGATGTATCTTTCCGTTCTCGCCAGCTTCAACACCGCCCGAAGGGCTTTGACGTGATGATTGGCCGTAGTCGGCGACAACCCCCTTTCGAGCATCTTCCCGCGATAGGAGAGGATTTGACGCGACGTGATTTTGCTGATTTTCATGTCCGCCCCCAAAAACTTTTCCCAGTGCTTCAGGCAATTGTCTTCACGAATCGCCGACACCTTGGACCTGCCCGACACCTTCCGGTAATGCTCACGGAACGTTTTGAAATCCGGCGCTGAACGCGTGCTGGCGATTTCTCCGTCCTTGATTCCCTTCAACACGTCATACATCGCTTTGACGGCTTCCGTTCGGCTGGCTGCGCCGTTCAACCGGATGCGGTTGTTCCTTTTGATTCCGGTTTCAGGGTCAACCACCATCGCCTGAACGTAGAAGGAGCCGTTTCGCTGCCACAGCCCGCGGACCCTTCGGCGTGAACCGTCGAATACCTTTTGGAATGACTTCACCCTTCAACCAGAACAGGGACCAGAACAACTGGCCAGCGTCAGGAAGGGGAATCGGGGATGCTCTTGGCCGGGAATACCTTGTGGCACATTGGTTTTATCGTCGGGCCTCCTCCGGAGCCGAAGGTTGAGAGTTCGACCCTCTCCTCGCGTACCATCTTTTTGGCGGCTTTATTGAGGTTTTCAGCGGAATTAAGGAATCAGAGGAGGGTTTTTCGCCGGCTTTGTTGGCCACTTTGTTGGCTTTTTTTCTTGTTTGGGACTGTTGGTTTCGGTAGATTTCAGGTGGTTGCAATCGGACCGAAAACTGATCACCAACACGGAAAAGAGGAATTATGCACCTTGAAATGCGAACCGAAGCCAACGGAGACGTGCGCCGAATTTGGTATGGGCGGTTCATGGTCAATGGCAGGCGCGAGTGCGTGAACCTCGGCGTCAAGATGACGGGGACGCCCCCGGCGTCGGGGCGGCTGCGGGACCGCGGGGACGCGGCGTTCGAGCAGTCGCGGGGGGCGGCGGCGCTGCGGCTGAAACAGGTGGCAGCCGAGGCGCGAACCGTGCGGGACTCGGCGCGGCTGGTCGAGAGGTTATACGCTCTCAAGACGGGCAAAGAGGTGCGGGAGGTGAAGCTGTCGGAGCTGGAGACAGAGTGGGCCGGGCTGGCGCGCCGACGGGCGCTCGCGGACAAGTACGCGCGGGAAGGGCGGAAGACGTTGGGGCGGCTGGTGGCGTTCGTGCGGTCGCGCAATCGGCGAGCAACGGACCTGGCGCACGCGGACCCGGAGACCGTGGCCGCATTCATGCAGGCCGAGAAGGATCGGGGGGTTAGCGGACGGACGTGGAACAAGAAGCTGAAGCTGCTGCGGTCGGCATTCAGACATTTGTTGCCGAGCGGCGCGCCTAATCCGTTCGACCGGCTGGTGACGCGGGAGGAGGCAATGGTGTTCCGGCAGCCGTTCACGGCGGCAGAATTGAGGGCCATCCTGGAAGCCGCGAAGGACGACGATTTTATCCGGCCAATCATTGTGACGGGCATGTGCACGGCCATGCGCCGGGGCGATTGCTGCCTGCTCAAGTGGAAGGACGTGGACTTGCGGGGCGGGTTCGTGACGGTCAAGACGGCGAAGACGGGCGGGACGGTGAGCATCCCGATTTTTGGCCGGCTGCGGGATGAACTCGCGAAGAGGGCGGAGAAGGCGGCTAAAAAGCTGAAAACTGGAAAGCTGAAGGCTGAAATCAGGGGGCCGGGGGTTGGTGAGGGAGCGGCTCGCTCGGAGAGCAAGGCCTATCACGGAGAGGGCTTCGTGTTCCCTGAGGCGGCAGCGATGTATCGTTCGAATCCTGACGGCATCACGCGGCGGGTGAAACAGGTGCTGTGGGCGGCCTTAGCGGGCGGGGGGGCTCCGGCGCGCAAAGGGGTGGAGGTGCCGGCCGAGGAGGTGCGGCGGCGTGGCGAGGCTTACCTGGCCGGGCTGCCCGCGGGAGAGCGCACGGAGCGCCTGGTGCGGGTGTTCGGCCTTTACATGGACGGGGGCAGCGTGGATCAGGTTGCCAAGGCCGCCGGCGTGAGCCAGAGTTCCGTTTCGGTTTATCTGAATGAGATCGCGGCGGCGATCGGGTGCGGGGTGGTGCGGTGGCAGGCTGGCGCGGGCAGCGTGGCCAGGGCTCTGAAGGCGGACGATTCGGTGTTGCGCTCGGCGCGAGCGGGCGGGCTGAGGCGCGCCAGTGTGCGGGACTTCCACAGTCTGCGCGTGACCTGGGTGACGCTGGCTTTGTCGGCGGGTGTGCCGTTGGAACTGGTGCAGCGGGTGCGCGCAGCGATCAGGCATTCCCGCTTCGGCAGCGACTCGGACACGTACAAAGACAAGTTTCTCAACTGGTGGATGGGGCTTGAGTTTTTGGCACACGTCAGCCAGGGCGAGAACATCGGACGAACAGTCGCAATCCATGCGAGCGATGCGTTGCTGCAACGATATCTTTATCGGCTGGTCAGCGATCTGGTGAGGACGCTCAAGGGGCAGCAGATCACCTGGGACGCGGATTTTGCAACGGCATCGGGGGCGGCAACGCTGAATGACTTGGAATACCCTGCCGCGCTCAAGTTGCTGCAAACGCCAGCGGCGGCAACGAAGCTGGCCGCCAGTTTTGGGGACAATCCGGTCGCCGGCCTTCGGATTGCCCGCCTAGCGACGGCCCTTCAAGACCCCAAGAAAACGGCTGATCTTCTGGCTGCGCATCATCGGCATTTGCTGTGGCAGCTTAGCAGGCTGTACCGGATCCGATGCTGCATCGTCCACGGCTCCCAGGTCCGGTTCAAACTGCCTTTATTCGCCGCGAATGTGGAATTCTACTTAAAGGAGCTCATAACCGTTTGCTTGCGGGCGCTCACATTGAATCCCCACGTTGCTTCGTTGCGGGAGGTCTTCCAGCGCGCGGCGTTCGCCCGTCAGCGAGTGGACGGCGAACTGCGGGCAACCCCGCCGAATCCGGACGCCATCCGTAACGCCGTCTTCAACTCGGTCATAATCCAAGAGAATCCCTGAGCAACGCCATGACCGATAAACCAAGATTGATTGAGGTCGCCTTTCCGCTGAAGCAGGCGTCGCTGACGAGCGTGCATGAGAAAAATGTGCGGCATGGGCACATCTCGACGCTGCACATCTGGCCAGCGCGACGGCCACTGGCGGCGTGCCGGGCGGCGCTGCTCTGCACGCTGTTGCCTGATCCGGGCGACGCGCAGAAGCGGCAGGAACTGCTCGACATGATTGGCGGGAAGGTGGTGAACCGCGTCGTCCCGTCGGAGGACGAAGAGGGCAACGCGGTTTCTGAGGAAAAGGAAACGGTAGAGGGTGGCGTCCTGGCGTGGGGCAATGAGAATGCAGCGGAGATGGATATCTTGCGCGCGGCCATCAAGGAGTTCTACGCCGGCAGCGCCCCTAAGGTGCTGGACCCGTTTGCGGGCGGCGGTGCTATTCCGTTGGAGGCGATGCGGCTGGGGTGCGAGGTTACGTCGGCAGACCTGAATCCGGTGGCGTGGTTCATCCAGAAATGCACGCTGGATTACCCGCAGCGATTCGCGGGAAAGAAATGGCCGCTGCCGGGGTTCGTGCGCGAGTGGCCGGATTTTGTGGAGGATTTCATCGCGGGCAAGATGAAGAAGCGGAAGGGCGAGCAGAAACCGCATTTCACGGATGCAAAGCAGATTCAACTATTGGCGCTAGAGGATGCGGACCTGGCGTGGCATGTGCGTGCCTGGGGGCGCTGGGTGTTGGAGCGAGCGCGACAGGACCTGGCGGCACGCTACCCGATGGCGGACGGCGAACCGACCGTAGCTTACCTGTGGGCGCGCACCGCACGCGACCCGCAAACGACCGGACGGATCCCGCTACTCAAGACGTTTTGGCTTGGGAAGAAGAAGGGCAAGCGCGCCGCGTTGCTTCCCGTGCCGAAGGCCGACGGCTCGGGCGTGACTTTCAAGCTCCTGCGTGAAGCAGACCTGGCGCAACCACAACGTGTGGTAGAACAACATGAGTTCTTACAGCGGTGGGAGGTGACCGGAGAAACGCTGGAAGACTTTTTGAATGACGGGACGATGAACCGCGCCGGCGTGTGGAGTCCTTGTGGTGGGCGCCCCGGGATCATTGCGCTTACCACGAAGGATGACCTGCCGCGCCAAGGCAACCAGCGTTTGCTGGGCACGCAAATGGTCGCCGTTGTCGTAGAGCGGAAAGAGCCGAACCGGAAGAGGCCTACAAAGGTGTACAGGTTGCCCAACGAGCAGGAGATCTCGGCGGCAGTGGTGGCCGAGCAACCTGAAGACGGAACTGCCGCGCGTGATTGACGCGCAGAAGGCAGCGGCCGGGACGTTGAACGGGCGGGAGGTGGAGGCGGCGTGCGTGGCGGCATTCATCTACTCGCAACCGATCGGGGAGCAGGCGGAGGTAGGGGATTTGCGGTGGCTGGTGGGGCCGACGTGCGACCTGCCGGCGGTGTTCAACAACGGGCTGATCGCCTGGGCGAACAGCTCGTGGTATTTGGAGGAAACGGACGCGACGGAGCCGACGACGAATGTTCCGAAGTATTGGCGGCTGGGACCGAAACCCAACCTCAACCAGGTCCACCACAGTTACAAGATCAAGGCCCTGAGCGTGGCCAGGAGCAAGTTCGATGAATTGGCGAAGAAATGCACCCCGCTCAAAGAGGGGTGTGACCAAGAGGGGATCAAGTTCCACAATCATCCGCCCTCGCCGGCGGACGTAGAGGATGACGGTCTGTTTCGGCTGGTGGTGCTGGGGGCGGATCATGCCGGACAGCCGGGGATGAAACCGTTGGCAAGCGCGGAAGCGTACTTGCGGACGCACTCGTCGCCGACGGACAACCGCACTTGTCAGAACGTGGTGCTCGTGGTGACGCCCAGCGTGGGCGGATTGCAGCAGGCGGAACAGCAAGTGGCCGAGTGGCTGGCGTGGCAAGAAATCAAGGGCTCGAAAGATTTCAAGGATTACGAAGCGCACGTAAAGGAGATGGTGAACAAGCGCGAGCGCTTGGCGAAGCAGGCGGCGGAAACGGCGGTGAAGAACGCCTTCGAGCTGGCGCTGCACGTAGACAAGACCGGGGCGGTACAGGTTAAGAAATTTACGATGGGGGCACAGGCGTTGTTCCCGACCCTGCTACAAGAAAAAGACCTTCGGCTGTTCAAGGAGAAGATTGACGCCGAGACGATCATGCCGGGCGGGCCGTACGCCGTTTGGCCAGCGACAGATGACCGCGTACAGGTGAGCGCGCTTTACCAACAATTTGCCAGGCGGCCTAACTTGCCGAAGCTGTTAAGCCAACAGACCGTGACGAACACGATTGCCGATGCGGTGCAGCGCGGGGTGCTGGCATTGCGTCACGTGCGGCCGGACGGATCGGAGCAGTGGTTTTGGCGGTCGAAGATAGACGTGGCGGACTGGGAAAAGACGGGCGAGGCGTGTTTGCCGAAGAAAGCGGCGCTGAACAGCGTTAGCGCGAAAGCGGTGCTGCCGGAAGCGCTGCCAGGGTTATGGCCAGCGGAGCCGAATGGGGTGGAATTGGCGACGGTGTGCTCCTGGTTCGACGGGGCGCATGCCTTTCAGGAGGTAACGCAACCGGGGTATCCGGCAGAGGCGCGCGCCATTCCGCAGGCGGCCGTGGCTGAGGTCCACAAGGCCGTGGCCCAGGCCGTTAAGACGGGGGACCTGTGGCTGGTGTTCGGCAATGACAGCGTGTGGCAGGAAGAGCCGACAGCCATTCAACTGGATGCGAAAGCGAAAGTGTTTCGGCGTCCGGCACCGCTGAGCGCCATCGAGTTGCTGCCGGGCGCGCTGAAGGATGCCTGGAGTACGGGGGCGGAGCCAAAGACGACGGTGGCGACGCTTTACGCCGAACTGAAAAAGGCGAGAGGCAATCCGTGGCCGCCAAAGGCATTTATCAGCACGCTGAGCGATGCGCTGGGGCGCGGACTGGTGCAGCGAGTTTCGGGCAGCGGTCCGCTCGTGTCGCTGGCCGCGGATGGGAAGGTGGAGCTGGCGGTCAAGGCGAGCGCGCCGGCGCCGGCACCCCAGCCTGGTGCCGCACCTGGCCGCAGGATGTCGCCGCGAGTGACGCTGTCACCGGCGGAGTTCCAGAACCTGGCAGACGAGGTGGCGACGCTGAGCACGTCACTGGCTGGATGTGACGTGCAACTTGAGGTGGCGGTGTCCATCAAGGCGAAGCCCGATACAAAGCTGGATGAGGCGAACAAGCTCCTGGAGAAGATCAAGGCGGGATGGAAGCTCTGAAGAGCGGGCGATGAAACGGTCAGTTCATTCTCAGGAGGAAACATGAGCGATTCGGTCGCAATGGCACTGGACGCATTTGTGCGTTCGATCTCGATTAACCGGGACACGCCGCACAGTTTGTTGCTTGGGGCCGGCGCCTCGGTCAGCTCGGGGATACCTTCCGCCGAACGGTGCATTATGGAGTGGAAGGGCCGGATGTTCACGACTGCCAACCCGGGATTGGAGAAGGAGGTGGGACACCTGTTCCTGCCGTCGGTGCAGCGGCGGATTCAGACATGGCTCGACAGGCAGGCGGGGTTTCCGGCGGCCGGCGCGGCAACGGAATACAGTTTTTACTGCGAACGTTGCTACCCGCTGGCAGATGATCGCCGAGCCTATTTCCAGAGCCTGGTGAAGGCGGGGAAACCGGGCTATGGCTATCGGCTGCTGGCGTTGCTGGCTGAGGCCGGTGTTTTCGACTCGGTCTCATCCCGCACAAGCGGACTGGTGGTGGCGGCAGCAATCAGTTTGCCTCCGTTGAAATTGTACCCAAAGGGTTGTGTGGGGACGATGGTTGACGCAATGGCGATATGGTTCAGTTTACCGTCTTCCTTCTGTTCCTTGGTCCACCCGATGAAATCATCACGAGGCCCCAACGCAGGGAAGTCTCCGCTGATGGCCCCGATGCCTAGCACCGGCTTTTCTGGTTGGCTGGCGTCAACCACGAAAAACTTTATGTATCGTCCGGGTGTCTGATAGTTGACCGCAGAGGAAATAAAGTGCCGATAGACGCTCCACAGCAGATGACCCGCCTTGTCTTTGACAATGAGAATCTCAGGAGAAAGCCGTTCGATGGCCGCGATTGTATCCTGCTCGTTTTCCAAGTCAGCCGGTGCCCAAACGTTGCTTTCCGCCGCCACAATTAAATCGGGGTCGGCAACTTTGGTATCCACCAATTGATAATACTTTTGAGCAAACGTATAGTCTCTGACCGAAAGGGATTTCAGCTCAGTGAGGTTTTCAACGAGCGCCTGTGTCTCCAGCGCGATGTCCATCGTGGGTTTGTTTTGTGCGTGATGGGCAACGCACTCCTCGCACCAGTCAAGACGACCTGAGTATTCGGGCATATCAGGGTAGATTGACAGAAAGACATCGTCCGGTCCTTTGACACGGCCACAACGAACGCAGGCGAGTTGCATGGGGTCCAAGCCGAAATAGCTCAACACGTCATTCAACGCATACTGCCACTTGTCCAATAGAATTGGCAGGGGCGCGAGGCCCGTGTCGAAGCAATCAAAGAGGGCGTTTTCCAACTCGGGCGATGCCTTCGCAAGGCTCCTGTATAGGCTCTGGGAGCCAGCAAAATTGTTTCTTAGTTTCTTGAGGATGGTTTCCGTGGTGTCGCCTTCCACGGGTTCACTTTGCTTTGTGGTGGGCTTCTCGTCGGGGTTCTTGTCTAGGTGCCCGGCCTTAAGGGAACCCGTGACGATGTATGCCTGCCGGAGGCTTGTGGCCTCATTCAAATTCTTCACATGTTCAGATTTTGCGAGCTTCATGTAGCGTTCAGCGGTGGTGTCAGATATGGCCTCACAGTTCTGTTTCAGCCACTTCAACCAGTTGCCGTGGCCGACCGCATCTTTGGCGTGGTTAAGGTATTGGCCGGCTTTGATGGCGGCAGCGATTGCCTCCCGCCCCTGTTTCTTTGATAGTCGGTCGGCCAGCTTAACGGCTTGATGAGCGTCCAAAATGGCCTTGGCGTATTCCTCCAAGGTTTTGGGGGGGGCAATGGTAACGGTGGACGGTGTGGTGGGTTCGGCCACCGGTGCAAATGCGGTATCGTTGGTTATTGTGTTCAGTGTCATATATGGTAGTGAGTTTTGGTTTTAGTTTTTTCCCTCATTGTATCGGCTCTCCCAAGAGGACGGGTGTGCCAGCGCCGCATTTCGCAAATGGCCTAATTTCAGTGGATTCATAAGGGTGAGGCTTAGCGGAGAATGATTACCTTTCCGGTGGTTGGCAGGGGGCACATCGGATAAACTGCGCTGGATGAATGCGTTCGGAAAGCCCTACGACCTGCCCTATGACGATTGGGACCAAGAGAAGGTGGGGCCGGGTTTTTACCGCTTGCTCGCAGAGCACCCCGTTTTCAATCGCGAGAAAAAGGCCATCAGCGCCGCCCATTCGTGGCTGAACGAAATTGCCGCCGGCCAACACGCTAACGAAGGCAGAAACGTGACGGTCGGCTACAAGACCATTCAGGACCACTTCCGAAAGTTTTCCCAATCGCACGCCGCCTTCATTCGAGCTCTCAGTCAGTATCGTCTGGTCGACATCAGCAAAGTCGAGAGAAGGACCCGCTCGTTCGCACTGACGGAAGCCGGATGGCGACTCTTACAAGAGGGAAACTATCGTTGGCTTCATTTGCTGCTAACGGACCCAAAAACGCGCAGGCGGAATCAGGTGGCAATCGCCAGACGAAAGCTGAGGCGCACCACCTACGCCGACCCGACACGGCGAGCGATTGAGGAATTCCGGCACAACGTGACGTTCGACCGAGCCGGACTCCTTAAACAGTTGCGGGTGGACAACTCACGGGTAGGGAGGACCGCCGATATGCGGCGCAATTTCGTTATCCACCCGCTGCTCGCCTTCGCGACACGCAAGTTTTGTGAACTAAAAGAAAGGCGTGGCGCCATCTACCATGAGTGGTTTTCCCTCCCTTGGCACTTCCGGCGCTTCGCTTCGTTCAAGGGGAGGCAATACATCATGCCCTTGGAATGTCCGAAAGAGCAGTTGTGCCAGTTCTGCCCAGCCCTATGCGCCTACGGAGAGAGCTTGGGGTTGGCGCTCGTTTACGATTACGAAAGCGTGAGCGTGTTTGGTGACATGAACGACTCGAAATTGCTGAACAAGTTAAGGCGGGTCAAAGCGTTTATTCGGCACCAAACCTGCGAAACCAGCGCCCAAGCCAAGAACCATGACTGCTTGGAGAACCCCGGCGAATTGCCGGGGTCGTGACTGTCAGACGGTGATTACGCCACCGCCCGAACGACGTATTTGCCATCGGCGAAGGTAAACACCGCCTTGGCCCCCTGTGACCGCTTCTTCAGGGTGTTCTTCACCTTCCAGGGGGTGAAGGCATCGCCCACGGCGGCGATGATAGCGTCAACGTCCATCGGTTGCCGGTTCGCGCTGAGGATTTCCGTAATCCGGGTTTCGGCCTTGGGCTTCATCGGCTCCGGCTTCCAAGTGGGGTCCAGTTCGGCGATTTGGGATGCCATCTGAACCACCTCGGCCCGCAGTTCAGCGTAGCGAACCTTGAGGGGTTCAGCCAAGGTGACCCGCTGCTTCGTCAGCGCCTCAATTTGGGCGTTGATTTCAGCGAGCGCGGATTGAGCGTTCTTGTTTCCGGTTCCAGTTCGATTTTGTGATGTAGGTTTCATTGTGCTCCTGGGCTACTTCAGAAAAGCGACACCGGCAAGCGATGGGCGCGCGAGATTTCGCTGCGGCTAAAACGTGAGCTTACTTGCCATCTTCTGCATGTGCTCGCGGTTCAAATGCCCGTAGGTTTTACCAATCAGCACACCGCCGTCCTTGTGGCCAACCCACTTGGCGATTGTCATGTAGTCAATGCCCGCCATCACGCAGGTTGAGATGAAATAGTGACGGGTTAGGTGAAGGGTGAAGTCCGGTAAGCCCACGGCACGGCGAACGGATTCGACCATTTTCTGGAAGGACTGAACGGCAATGCGTGTTCGATGGGGTTTTCCCAAGCGATAAGACGGGAACAGATAGGCCACCCCTTGAAGGGCTTTGGCCTTCATGCACAGCAGGTGGTTTTCGAGGTTGCGGCTGAAGTCAACACGACGGCTCTCAAAGTTTTTTGTCGTGTCCCCTTGGAACACGAGTTGCCTATTTTGCCAGTCAACGTTTTCCCATTTCAGATTCGCCACTTCTGATTTGCGCCCACCCGAATACATGCACAGCAGCAGAAAATCTGCGAACTGCTCGCCGGTTATTGGGTGGTTCCGCAGAGCATCGGTCCCAATTTTCAGAAGGTCCTCAGTACAGAACAACTTCCGCTCCACGGATTTGACCTTGAGGGGCGTGATGCCATCGAACGGCAGCTTCTGAATGTATTTTTCCGTTCTCGCCAACTTCAGCACCGCCCGCAAAGCCTTGACGTGATGATTGGCCGTGCTCGCCGACAGCCCCCGTGCGAGCATTTGGCCGCGATACGCGAGAATCTGCCGCGGATTGATTTTGCTGATTCGCATGTTGGCTCCCAGAAACTTTTCCCAGTGCTTCAGGCAATTGTCCTCACGAATCGCCGACACCTTGGACCTGCCCGACACCTTCCGGTAATGCTCGCGGAACGTTTTGAAATCCGGCGCTGACCGCGTGCTGGCGATTTCTCCGTCCTTGATTCCTTTCAGCACACCATACATGGCCTTGATGGCCTCCGTTTGGCTGGTTGCCCCAGTCAGCCGGATGCGGTTGTTCTTTTTGATTCCGGTTTCAGCGTCAACCACCATCGCCTGAACGTAGAAGGAGCCGTTCCGCTGCCACAACCCGCGTATTCGTCGGCCTGAGCGGTCGAATACCTTTCGGAAGGAATTCACCGTCCAACCAGAACAAGGACCAGAACAACAGGCGAGCGTCAGGAAGGAAAGACGGGGATGCTATTGGCCGGGAATACTTTGTGGCAGATTGGTTTTATCGTCGGGCCTCCTCCGGAGCCGAAGGTTGTGGGTTCGACCCCCGCCTCGCGTACCACTTCGTTTCAAGGAATCAGAATCCGATAAAAGCGGCTGGGAGGAATAGCAGTGATTGGGAAGTCGTTGGTGACAAGGCCGCCAGTGCCGGGATTGGTCACGAGCGACAGCCAGTTGTTGGTGTTCGTGAGCGTATCCACGTATTGGACGACATAATCAATCCCGGTCACGCTTGGGAAAACCAGGAGGAAGTTCGTTATCGCGCCGCCAGGTTGTGATGGTTCCCCCCGGCTAACAGTAAGGCGCGGCCCAACAACGGTCAGGACCGCAACGGGGCTGGTTACCGCAGCGGCGAGATTCGTCACCACGAGGTCATAGTTGCCGACGTTGGCGGGCCGGACAGTCGCCAGGGTGTAGCAGTCGGTGGTTGCGCCGGGGATGTTAACCCCCTGGAACCGCCACTGGTAAGCCAATTGGCCGCCGCAGTTGTTGGTGGCACTAATGCAGAGGATGGCGCTTTGCCCGAGGGGAACAGCCTCGCTGACAGGGCCCTCGAGAATTACCGGCGGGGCAACCACCGTCAAGTTAGCGATGCTGCTGGTCTGCGAGCCATCCAGGCTGGCCACTACCACGTCAAAGCTGCCCGCATCCGCGCACTGCGTGTTAGTGCACATATAGGTGCTGTCGGTTGCCCCGGCGAGCTGGCCGCCGTTGAAGCGCCATTGGTAGGTCAAGGGGCTTGCGCAGTCGTTGGTGGCTGTCACCCCGAAGAATGCATCCTCACCCCGGACAACGGTTAGGCTGGAGGGCGGGGCGAGAATGACAGTGGGGACGATAACGGTGACGGTGAAAGAACACGAGTTGGTGTTGCCGCTGGCGTCCGTCGCTGTGCAACGGACCGGCGTCACGCCCACCGGGAAGGTTGCGCCGCTCGGCGGCTCGCTCACGAGGTTGGTTACCGCGCAGTTGTCGCTGGCGGCAACCTCCCAGGTCACATTGCTCCTGCTGCATTGTCCTGCATCCGCACCGACTGTGATGCTGGCCGGACAGATCACGGTCGGCGGCGTGTCGTCTGCCACCAGGACGTAGTTGGTGCAATAGGCCGTATTGCCCGCAGGGTCGAAGGCCCCCAGCACGACCTCGTTTGTGCCCAAGCTCAGCACGGCGTCGGTCGCCACGCTCTGCGTGACGGTTACGGAACCGCAGTTGTCCGTGGTGAGAATGTAGTTGGTGCCGGTAATGTCCGGCATAAGCGCCTGGCAGTTCGTGCCCGCCGTCAGGGCCACGTTGGTCAGGCACCAACTGATTACCGGCGGCTCCGCGTCGTCCACCGTCACCACGAAGCTGTCTGCCGCGCTGTTGCCCGTCGCATCCGTGGCCTGGAAGGTGTTAGTCGTTTTACCCGCGGGAAACAAGGAACCGCTGGGCAGGCCGGCGAGTTGGGTAATCATCACCTCCGAACAATCGTCCCGGCTTGCTGGCGCGGTGTAATGAACTACGGCGCCGCACTGGCTGGGTTGGTTGGTCGTGCCCAGGTCCGCCGGGCACTCGATCGAAGGCGGCGCCTGGTCTAGCACCAGCACGAAGCTGGTGCAGTAAGCCGCGTTGCCCGCAGGGTCGAAGGCCCCCAGCACGACCTCGTTTGTGCCCAGGGCTAGCACTGTGTCGGTCGCCACGCTCTGCGTGACGGTTACGGAACCGCAGTTGTCCGTGGTGAGAATGTAGTTGGTGCCGGTAATGTCCGGCATAAGCGCCTGGCAGTTCGTGCCCGCTGCCACGATGACGTTGGTCAGGTGCCAGGTGATTGCCGGCGGCGTGTCGTCCGCCACCAGGACGTAGTTGGTGCAATAGGCCGTATTGCCTGCGGGGTCGAAAGCGCCCAGCACGACCTCGTTTGTGCCCAGGCCTAGCACTGTGTCGGTCGCCACGCTCTGCGTGACGGTTACGGAACCGCAGTTGTCCGTGGTGAGAATGTAGTTGGTGCCGGTAATGTCCGGCATAAGCGCCTGGCAGTTCGTGCCCGCCGTCAGGGCCACGTTGGTCAGGCACCAACTGATTACCGGCGGCTCCGCGTCGTCCACCGTCACCACGAAGCTGTCTGCCGCGCTGTTGCCCGTCGCATCCGTGGCCTGGAAGGTGTTAGTCGTTTTACCCGCGGGAAACAAGGAACCGCTGGGCAGGCCGGCGAGTTGGGTAATCATCACCTCCGAACAATCGTCCCGGCTTGCTGGCGCGGTGTAATGAACTACGGCGCCGCACTGGCTGGGTTGGTTGGTCGTGCCCAGGTCCGCCGGGCACTCGATCGAAGGCGGTGCCTGGTCTAGCACCAGCACGAAGCTGGTGCAGTAAGCCGCGTTGCCCGCAGGGTCGAAGGCCCCCAGCACGACCTGGTTTGTGCCCAGGCCTAGCACTGTGTCGGTCGCCACGCTCTGCGTGACGGTTACGGAACCGCAGTTGTCCGTGGTCAGGATGTAGTTGGTGCCGGTAATGTCCGGCATAAGCGCCTGGCAGTTCGTATCCGCTGCCACGATGACGTTGGTTACATGCCAGGAGATGGTTGGCGCCTCGGCGTCCAGGACAACCACGCGTTGCTGGCAGCTATTGGTGTTGCCGCTGGTATCGGTGACCGTCCAGGTGACCAGGTTGGTGCCCAGCGGATAGCTTGACTGTTGATCGTTGGTTACCCCTGCTATTCCGCAGTTGTCGCCTGTTACCGGACTGCCCAGAGCCACATTGGTCGCCGCGCATGTGCCCGCATCCGCGTTCACGGCCACGTCTGCAGGACAGGAGATAGTGGGGGGCGAGGTTTCGCCCGTCGTGAGGACGGCGGCGAGTGAAGCGGCGCTGCCCAGCAGATTGCTAACGATCATTGTGTAAGAGCCCGCGTCGGGGCATTGGAAGTCGGACAGAGTCAGCGTGGTTGAGGTTGCCTCCGCCAGATTTGTCCCGTTGAATTGCCATTGATAGCTCAAGGGCGGAAGTCCGACAGCCAGCCCCACCAAACGGACTTCGCAACCCTCGATCACGGTTTGGCTGAAAGGATGCACTGTAACGTGTGGGCGACCATCGCTTGCCAGCGCCAGTGGGTGATATCCACCAGCGGCGGTTGCCGCCACATTGGTCAGTCCCGCCGGAAGATTGGTTTGAGCGTAGGTGTTGTCACCCCACCCGAGCATTGTCCCGTCCGATGTCAGCGCGAGGCTGTAATACCGCCCCGCAGCGATGGCGACCACATTGCTCAAATCGGCAGGCGGGTTGATCTGGCCGTAGGTGTTATCGCCCCAGCCAGCCACCGTTCCGTCGGCTCGGAGCGCCAGACTGTGGTTGCCGCCGGCGGCGAGCATGACCACATTGCTCAAACCGTTGGGGATGTTTGCCTGCCCGTATTGTGGGTTGACTCCGGCGTTGGTGAGGCCTGCCCCCCATCCCACCACTGTTCCATCGCACTTCAAAGCCAGGCTGTGATAACTCCCGGCCGCTATGGCCACCATGTTGCTCAACCCGCCCGGAACGCTCGCCTGCCCGTAATGCGGAGTCAGTCCGCTGTTGGTTGTGCCCGCGCCCCAGGCTGTCAGCGAACCGTCGCGCTTCAAAGCCAGGGTATGAAATCCGCCGCCGGAGGTCATTGCCACGTCGCTCAAGCCGTCCGGCACCATCGCCTGCCCGAAGTGCGGGCTGATACCCGTGTTGGTTGTTCCTGCGCCCCAGGCTGCCAGGGTCCCGTTGGATTCAAGTGCCAGGCTGTGATAGGCCCCGGCTGCGAGGGCAACGACATTGCTCAAGCCATCCGGCACGATTGCCTGCCCTCGCTGCGGGTTGACGCCGGTGTTGGTCGTGCCCGCGCCCCAGGCTGCCACGGTCCCGTCGGCCCTCAATGCCAGACAGTGGTAAAGGCCGCCAGCTACCGCCAGCACGTTGCTCAAGCCTCCGGGAACATTGGCCGCGGCGTAGTCGTTGCGGCCCCACACGACCAGCGGCCAGAGCGTCAAGAGAGCATTCGAACTGGTGACGCTGCCGTAAGCGTTGGTCACCACCAGCCGGTATTCTCCGATTTCAGAGGACTGCACATTTGACACGGTCAAACTGGCCGTGGCTGAGCCGCTGATTTTCCCCCCGTCCGCCAGGTTCGTCCCGGCCCGACGCCACTGAAAACCCATCGGGCCAGGGCCAACGACCGCCGTTGTGAACAAGACGGTCGCCCCGGCCAAGGCCGTCTGGCTGGCGGGCTGAGTCAAGATCACGGGCGGAAGATTCGCAACCAGCGTGGCATTCGAGCTGATTACCTGGCCATAGAGATTGCTTACGGCTAGGGAATAGTAGCCCATATCTCCGGCTGCCACCTGCGCCACGGTCAAAGCGGGCGTGAGCGCGCCGCTGATGTTAGCGCCGTCCACCAAGGGAATGCCCCCTTTAAGCCACTGGTAATGCATGGGCGGAGTGCCAGCCTCGCTGACTGTAAACGTGGCTGGCGCCCCAACACTCACGGTCTGGTTCGTCGGCTGGCCGACGATCCACGGGTCCCGCACCGTCAGCACGGCGTTGGAGCTGAGTGCGGAGCCAAACTCATTGGTAACAATTACGGTGTAGGTGCCGGCCTGGGCCGCGCCTACATTGGTTAGCGTCACCACGCAATCAACTGCCCCAGCGAGGTTAGTGCCGTTGTGAAACCACTCGTAAGCCAGTGGTTCCGTGCCAAGCGCGATGACCTGGAGGATTACATTCGTCCCGGCGATCACCGTTTGGTCGCTGGGCTGACCGGTGACAACAGGCGGCGCGTTGACGGTGATAACATTGGTCGTGGAGTTGTTGCTGGGATTGGGGTCGAAAGTCAGACTGGCGGCCGCAAGAGTATTGGTGTTGGGCCCCCCAACGCTGGGGGTTACCACCAGGGTGAAGTTGGTAGCGCTGCCGCCCGGCATGGGACCGACGCTGGCGATAACCGTCTCGCCGAGGCTGACGCAGCCCGGGGACGCCGAGACGAAGGTGACACCGGCCGGCAAGGTATTGGTCAGCGTCACATTGACAGCGGGGGCCGGCCCGAGGTTGGTGACCGTGAGGGTGTAAGTGAGGGGTTGGCCGCGAACCACGGGGTTGGGCGAAGCCGTTAGAGCGGCCTCAAGGTCGGCACTCGCGGTGCAGCAGGCATAGCTCAGAATGGTGACCGACAGAGTGTCAACGTGCCAGCCTGCGCCGCTGACGCCGCTATCCGAGCCGCAGCGCCAGCGCAACTGGATGCTCTGACCGGCAGCCGCCGGGGGCAGATTGATCAGGGTGGCGATGAAGCCGCCGGAGTTGCCCGTCCAGGCGGACCGGCCCGACAAGGGGTTGTTATAGGAACTGCTGAGTGTGCGGGTGTAGCCGCCGCTGACGAAGTTGCCGCCCGCCGTTAGGATGTCGGCCCACGACTCGGTGCCGATCTTGATTTCCAGCACACCGCCATCGTAGCCGGACTCAAGTTGGTAGCTGTGTTGGAAACTCACCTGGGCCGGGCTGACTGGCAGCGTGATGGTCGGAGAGTTTAGCTCGTTTACGCCAACGTCGTCCGGGTCGGGAGAGAAGACGGAATTGGGGGCGGTGTCGCTCGCGGCTGTGGTGGTGACCCACCCCGACTGAGCGTTGCTGGCTGAGGTGGTCCAATTTGCCGGCAAGGCCGGGGGAGTGACAGCGTCGAAGTCCTGATGGAGATTAGTGGAGATGCTGGACTGGCCCAGCGGAAACGAGAAGGTCACTGTCCCCAAATTTGTGCCGCTGTCTTCCAAGTGGAGGGTGGCGGTGTTGTTGCCCCCGCAGGCGCCCGTGGCCGTAAAAGTGAAGGGGCGGGCGACCGCCGCGGCATTGGTGACCAGCACGCCGTAGGCCTGCGGACCGCTTGGCGAGGTTACGCCGTTGGTGGCCAGCAGCGTCGCGACGAGGTTGGTGGTGTTGCGCCCGCCGCTGTTCTTCAGGGCAAAATCAACGCTGACCGTTTCATTGGGATCAGCCACCCCGTTGGCAGGGGTGCATCCTTCGAGCTTGACCAGGGCGTTGTCCGCGGCGATGACCGGTCCTTCCGGACCAACCCCAAAAGTCATCGTCGTTCCACTGGCGCTGAAATGGTGGAAGTTGATGCCGGACGGCGACCCATCCCACCAGCGGGCACTGGGGCTGGTTGAGTCGCTGAACCAGTTGCTGTAGCCGCCCGCCGTGTTGCCGAGGTAGTAAAGATCTCTGGAGTCGCCGCTGTTGACGTTGTTTTGAAAGTGCCACAGGTTGTCGGCCTGCATGAGGGACGCTTCGTAGTTCAGGTGGGAGGTGTTGAGGTTGGTGCTTTGGTTGTCCCGGTCGCCCAATTCGTCAATGTGCCAGATCGCGATCCCGGAAGCGGGGAGGTTCGCGTCCCGGCCGCTCTTCTGGCGGTTTTCCACCAGGAAGTACTCCGTGGACACTCCTGGTTTGGCGTAGCGGTAGAAGTTGTTGAAGTTCGTGCCCGAGGAACTGACGGATGCCGTGAGAACAGAACTGCTGGTCAGGGGAATGGTCGTCGCCCATCCGGCAGCACGTTTCAGATAAGCGCAGACTTGCGCAGGGTTGTAATTGAAGCTGCCACTACTCATCAGGCAGAAGTTCCCGGCCCCGCCGGTCGAGTCATAATCGTAGTCGTAGAGGTCCGGGAATCCGCACAGCATGTGGCCGTTCTCGTGGCAGAAGGTCCCCAGCGTAAGGCCGGTCCCAAGGTTGGTGATTTGGTATCTATAGACCCTTTTGCCGTTGCCCAGGTCAATTGAGCTGGCCAGCACCCATGAATGGGGCCACAGCCCATAAGACCAAACCCCGCTATTGGCTCCCGCGAAGAAGACATTGCAGGCGGCTACGCGGCTGCTCCCATCCACCGTCAGGTTGCTGAACGTCGGCAGGATGTCTGTTGTGTAATTCGCCAGCGCTTTCATGGCAGCGATGGCATCCGTGATGAGCAGGCGCCCCTGTATCCCGCAATCGTTGGCGGTGTTGTTGTAATAGGTCTTGGGTTGGGGCGCCCGGATGTAGATTGTCACCACGTTGCTGTAGGTGAGCAGGTTTGCGGAGTTGTCGAGGTAGTATTGTTTTACCGAGCCATTGTTGCCGTAGCCGGTGTAGCTGTCGCCGTTACAGTAGTTGATGACTTCCGCCTGCGGGATGGTTCCGACTGCATCACTGAAATCAATCAGCAGGGTCAGCCCCAGCTTCTGTCCTGTCGTGGTCCAGGACGGTGGCGACTTCGCGTCGCCGTCCTTCGCGGCAGCGAGTTCGGCGAGCCGTTGTCGGCTCTTCAAATCGCTCCAACGCCGTGTAATTTCCATACCTTGATCCCAACGCGCGAAGCGGGCTGCTGCTTGCTTGCGCACTGCCTTGGAATTGATTCGCAGGTGCGGTTTGAGGCCCAGCGCCGCAGGATCGCCCCGGCCAACGGCAACGCCGATGCCAACGAGTTGCTCCCCGTCGGCGGACAACTGCGCGTACTCGTAGCCTCGGGTCTGCTGGTTGAAGACGACCGTGTATCCATCCAGGGTTTCGAACACAGCGTAGAATTCGTCGCCCTGCCCCCAGAGCACAATCTGTGTCCCGTCAGGTTGCGTGAACGGCACCTTCTCTGCGAAGGGCGCGCCCGGCGCGGCGATTCGGCAGAGAAACAGCAGGCTGGCAAGTCCGACCAGTCTGGGGATCGTAGGTTTCATAGTGACCCTCTCTGGCTGCTGGGGAATGGCTATTTCATTACAAGCAACTTCTCACAGGTGCGAGCCTGGCGCAAACTGCAGGAAAGGTCGAACTAATTGCGCAAGCGGAGCGCAGCAGTTCGTGCCTGCCCAAACGGCTTGAAAACCCGGTCTGCTGTGCCAACATCCCGGGCATGAAGTCTTTGATGACCGTTCACGCGCTGCTGACCGCTGCTTTCGTTTTGAACCCTGGCGCCATGCCTGGCCAGACCGGGCCAGCCTCCGAGCTTAATCAGTGCGTGAAGCCTGTCCCACGCGACGGACAAGGCTATCAGCGGCATCTGGAGCTGAGCAAGCGTGTCAAGGACAGTCAGGGGCTGGCCAAAGTCATCTTCGTCGGCGACTCCATCACTCAGGGTTGGGAGGGCAACGGCAAAGAGGTCTGGGCCAAGTATTACGCACCCCGGCAGGCTCTGAACCTGGGTATTGGCAGCGATCATACCCAGCACGTTCTCTGGCGCCTCGACCACGGCAATCTCGACGCCCTGCGCCCCAAGGTCGCCGTCGTCCTCATCGGCGTGAACAACATCCCCGACACCAACAATACTCCCCGGCAGGTTCTCGAAGGGGTGACCGCGGTCGTCAGGAAGCTCCGGGAGAAGCTCCCCGAGACCAAGGTTCTGCTCCTGGGCATTTTCCCATTCCGGGAGGACTTCTGCGACCAGCGCGCCAAGGCGCTCCAGGTTAATCAGGCTCTGCACAAGCTGGATGATGGCCAATGGATTCGGTTCCTGGACATCGGCCACCGGTTTATCCAGCCCGATGGCAGAATCTCCCGGAGCATGATGCGCGACTTCTTGCACCTCTCGCCCGCCGGCTATCGTCTGTGGGCCGAGGCCATCGAGCCCGAGCTGGCGTCCATGCTTGGTGAGAAACCTATAGCGCCGTGAATCGGGCGCGCTCTGGCGAAATCTCCTTCGCACGATCCATTCCGGGGCGTGTGTCTGGGGGGGCGGATTTGCTGTTTCCGAAAGGGCCAGACTTCTCTAAGCTTCGCCCCCGCATGATGGCTGTTAAATTGTCCTTATGAAGATTGCGTTGTTTGGCATTGCCGAGATCAAAGCCGGCAAGCATAACCTCAAGGATCCGCGGCTGGACCAGGCCGACAAGTTGGTCGAGGCTGACAAGAAGACCCACGCACAAGCCGATGTGATCGGCGAGGACCTGATGCTTGAAGCCGATGGCATCCTTGCCACCCAGGAAACGAAGGCGGATTTGATCCTCAAAGACCTCGAGTTCGTGGAAACGCGCCTGGGTCGCGATCCGCAGCCCGGGGAGCGCGCGGCGCTGGAGAAGATCAAAGCGCTGCTGGAAAGCGAACGGTTTGTATTCAACTCAGGCCTGAGCGCCGAAGACTTGCAGGCGGTCGCGGCGCACAGCTTTTACACGAACAAGCCGGTCACGGTCGCGGCGTACGAAGACCTGCAGGATCCGGAGGCCCTGTTGCTGCGAGCCTTTACGGACGCAGGCTACATCTGTTTTCTGACGGTCGGCGGCAAGGAGAACCGCGCCTGGCCCATTCGCAAAGGCAGCACAGCCTGGGAAGCGGCCGGCACGATTCACTCGGATATCCAGAAGGGCTTCATCCGCGCGGAAGTGATCAGCTTTGCTGACTTCATCGCAGCCGGCGGCGAGACCCAGGCGAAGCGGGCGGGCAAGCAGCGCCTGGAACTCAAGCAGTATGTCGTGCAGGATTATGACCTGGTGAACTTCCGCTTCAATAAGTGAGCTGGCTGGATTGAGCGTCACGCAACACGCAATGTGTGACACAGAGATGCCGATTTACCCCTTTCCGCTGCCGCGCTGTCTGGTTTAGAGTCTGGGCGTTATGGCCTTCCTGTGCCGCTGCATTGTGGTTTTGACCTTGCTGCTCGCCGCTGGGGCGCGGCTTTCGGCGGCGAGCGCGGCGGACCGCGCCTTCGACGCGGCCATAAAGGCTTTCCGTGACACCTTCTATGACCGGGCGGAAGCGCAGTTGGCCGAGTTTCGTCAGAAGTATCCAACTTCGCCGCGCCTGGCGGAAGCGATCCTGCTGCAGGCACAGGCGCGGCTGGAACTGGCGAATTACACTGGCGCGATTGATCTGTTATCCGCCCACCAGACCAGCGCGGGCGCCAACGCCGACCAATACCTATTCTGGCTGGCAGAAGCTTATGCGCGCAAAGGGGATTGGCGCGCGGCCAGCGAGGCCTTTGCGCGGCTGGTCAAAGAGTTCCCGGCCTCCTCGCGGCGCCTGGAGGCCGTGATTGGCGAAGCATCGGCGCGGGCGGCTTTGGCGCGAACAGACCCCGCGGAATGGCCGCGCCTGATCGCTTTGCTCCAGGAAACAAACGGGGTCTTCCAGTCCGCAGTGCGCGCCCAGGCCGATTCCGAACTGTTGGCACATGGCTGGTTGTGGCTGGGCGAAGCGCAGTTTGCGACCAGGGATTATCGCGCCGCCGAGGAGACCATCCAGCCGCTGGCCAAGCGCCTCTTGAAACCGAAGCTGGCCTGGCAGTGGCAGTATCTGCTATGCCGCATCCAGGTTGCCGACGGGCGGCCGGAAGCGGCGCTGCAGGGCACAACCAACCTCCTGGCGATGGCGGCCAGTGCCGCGCAAGGCAACCTGCGAGCCGAGAGCGCCGCGTTCCAGGCCGCCTTGTTCGAGCGGTTGGGCCGCATCGAAGACGCCGCCGCGGCTTACCAGCAGAACCTTGCCGACGGCGCCCCGCCCGAGCGCCAGTGCCAGGCGCTGCTGAGGATCAGCGAATTGTATCTGGCCCACAACAAGATCCCGGAGGCCACACAAATCCTGGAGAGGTTTCTGGCGCAGCATCCTGAAGCGGCTTCGGCGGACCTGGCGCTGCTTACGCTGGGGGAGTTGCGGCTCCGTCAATACGAAGCCGCCCCTGGCACCAACCAGGTGCTCGTTGCCGCGATCAATGCGCCGGACGTGACCAACAACCTCCGGCTGGCGCGGGAGTCCCTTGAGGCGCTGACGAAGAAGTTTCCACAAAGCCCGCTCCTCGGGAAGGCGCACCTCGACCTGGGGGGATGTTATTGGTGGGAAGGCCGAATGCCGGAAGCTGAGGCCGCCTTCCAGACTGCGGTGGAACGTCTGCCTGCATCGCCGGACCAGGCAATGGCTTACTCCAGGCTGGCGGACGCCCGGTTTCACCAGACGAACTACGCGGGCGCGGTCAAAACCTATCAGGCGATCATCGAGAAGTTCGCCGAGGTGCCGGAGGTAAGGACGAATCTGTTCGAGCGCGTTCTGGATCAGACCGTGCGGGCGGGATTGGCGGCAGGGGACCTGGCGGCTGCCACCAACGCGCTCCACAAGGTGCTGGCCTGGTATCCCGACCGCCCGGATACCGTCCGGGCGGTGCTGTTGACCGGCCAGGAAATCAGTCGCCGAGGCGATGCGGCGGCGGCGCGGCGGATATTCCTGGAGTTTACCAATAGCGTTCCCCACACCCCCCTGCTGGCAGACCTGCAACTGGCCGTGGCTGGCACCTACGAGCAGGAGAGCAGGTGGCAGGAGGCGATTGCGCAATATGACATCTGGCTGGCCACTTTCACGAACAATCCGGCCCGGCCGCGCGCCGAGTATGCTCGCGCCTGGAACATCTTCCAGGCCGGCCGCGAGACAAATGCGCTGACGAGCTTCACCAACCTCGTGGCCCGGTTTCCAACCAACGAATTCGCTCCTCTGGCCCAATGGTGGGTTGCTGACTATTATTACCGCACGGGCAACCCTGTGGAAGCGGAGCGGAATTACAAGCTGCTGTTCCTGAACACGAACTGGCCCCCCTCCGAGCTGACCTACGAGGCACAATTGATGACCGGGCGCGCTGCCGTAGCCCGCCAGGGCTGGGGCGAGGCCAGGACCTACTTCAGCAGCCTGTACAACAACACCAACGGCCCGAGCCTTGACTTGCGTCTCCAGGCCTTGTTCGAACTCGGCCTGGCATTGATGCGAACCGTGGCCCCGTCGGAAACGAATCGGCTGGCCAATTGCGAGGAAGCCACGCGAGCCTTTGGCCGGATTTGCGACGAATATCCGACCAACCGGCTGGCGGTCCGGGCGTGGATTGAGCGGGCCAACTGTTACCTGCAGTGGGCGCTGGCCCGGCAGCAATACGACTCCCTGACCAATGCGCTGAACGCCTACCAGCGGGTCATTGATTCACAGCAAGCCGACGTGCGAGCCCGCAGCCAGGCCAAAGTCGGCCAGGCCATTGTGCTTGGCAAATGGGCCGAACAAAAAGACGGCGAGGAGCGGACCGCCCTGCTCAAGCCGGCGCTCAGTAACTGTCTGGACGTGGTTTACGAAACCATCCTACGAGAAGACGAACAACGCGATCCGTTCTGGACCAAGGAAGCTGGCATCGAGGCCTTCAACCTCGCCGAGGCCATGCAGGCGTGGTCCCAGGTGGCCAGTGTGTACCAGCGACTGACGAATTCGGTCTGGCCCCGGTTGCCCGCCTCGCTGGAGAAGCGCGCTTTGAGGGCCCTGGAGAACCTGGAGCAGGGAAAGGCAGGCCGCTGACTTGCGTGCCCGGCCAGGCAACGCCAGAACCGACCGCCCAACTTCCGCTCCGGGCACAAGCGGCGGCACGCGGGCACTATGAAGCACCTTCCGGCCCAGGAAGCGCTGGCCCTCGGAGTCGTTATTCTGGCCGCTGGGCGCTCCGCGCGCATGGGCAAGCCCAAACTGCTCCTGCCGTGGGGCGAAACGTCTGTGCTGGGTCATTTGATCTGCCAATGGCAAGCCCTCGGGGCCACACAGATTTCCGTTGTTTGTGCCGCAGGTGATCTAGCCCTTGAGGCGGAACTGGACAGGCAAGGCTTCCCGGCCGAAGACCGAATCCACAACCCGGCGCCTGAGCGCGGCATGTTCAGCTCGATTCAAAGCGCGGCGCAATGGCCGGGATGGCGGGCGGCTCTCACCCATTGGGCGATCGTGCTCGGCGATCAGCCGCAGGTGCGGCCCCAGACGCTGCGCCAACTGTTGGATTTCAGCGCCGCGCACCCCGCCAGCGTCTGCCAGCCCGCGCGGCGCGGCCACGGACGTCATCCTGTCCTGCTGCCCAAAGCTGCCTTCCGGCAGGTGGTGGGCACAACAGCGGCGACGCTGAAGGACTTCCTTGCCGCCGGGTCCCAACACATCGCCTGCTGCGAACTCGATGATCCCGGCCTGGACCTGGACATTGACCGTCCGGAGGATTACGAGCAAGCCCTCAGGGTGAGCGGGCTGTCTTCTTAAGTGCGCGCCGCTCGGGAGGCGCGGCTTCAAGCCAGCGGAGAACCAGAGTCTTGCGTTGGTGGCTACATCCCGCTGCGGACAAAGGTGAAATACGCCACCAGCACCAACGCCAGCCCGTAGGTCAGCCAGCCGATCTGCCGGCCTTTGCCGCTGAACAGCTTGATGATTGGGTAGCTGATAAAGCCCAGCGCGAGGCCGTCGGCGATCGAATAGGACAACGGAATCCCGATCAGGGTCAGGAAAGCAGGCACCGATTCGCTGTAATCCTTCCAGTCCACCTTCGCGACGTTTTGAATCATCATGGCGCCGACGATCACCAGCGCCGGCGCGGTAATGGGCGGGTAGCTGCCCACCATCGCGATCAGCGGGCTGAAGCAGAGCGCCAGCAGGAATAGAGCTGCAACCACCAGCCCCGTCAGCCCCGTCCGCCCGCCCTGCTCGACGCCCGCGGCGCTCTCGACAAAACTCGTCACCGTGCTCGTGCCCAGCGCCGCCCCCGCAACCGTGCCAACCGCATCCGACAGCATCGCCTGTTTGGCGCGAGGCAACTTGTTGTCTTTGATGAAGCCCGCTTGCTCGCATACACCGATCAGCGTGCCGATCGCGTCAAATACGAGCATGAACAGGAACACGAAAATGAACGGCAGCATCTTCGGCGTCAGCGCATGGGCCAGGTCTGCCTTTAAGAACGTCGGCGCCAGGGATGGTGGCGGCGCCACGATGCCTTTCGCAAATTCAAAGCGCTGTTCCAGCATTGACCCGGTGACGTCCGCCGCAGCCGCAATCGCGCGGGGCAGGTGCGGCAGGGCCAGTTTGAGCACCACGGCCAACGCCGTCGCGCCCACGATGCCCCAGAGGATCGAACCGCGCACTCCGCGCGCGTGCAGCACCGCCGTCAGTAGCAGCCCGGCAAAGAACACGAGCAAATCCGGCGAGGCAAAATGCGCGTTCATTCTCACCGCCGTGCCGGGGTCCTTGAGAATCAGCCCGGCATTCTGCAGGCCGATGAAGGCGATGAACAATCCAATGCCCGCGGCAATGCCGTTCTTCAGGCTGGGACTGACGGCGTTGAAGATCAGCTCGCGCAGCCCCACCAGCGACAGGATCAGGAACAGCACCCCCGAAATGAACACTACTCCCAGCGCGACTTCCCACGCATTGCCAAACCCCGCTGCCGCCGCAGCCGGGATGGCCGAGAACACGAAGAAGAAATTCTCCCCCATCCCGGGCGCCTGCGCGATAGGATAGCGCGCATACAGCGCCATGATGGCCGTGGCCAGCGCCGCCGACAGGCAGGTCGCCGCCGTCACCGCGCCAAAATCCATGCCCGTGGGTTTGCCGAACATCGCGCCCGACAACACAGCCGGCTGGACGAAGATGATGTAGGCCATCGTCAGGAAGGTCGTCAGCCCCGCCAGCAATTCTGTCCGCGCACTGGTCTGGTTCTCCGACAGGCGAAACAATCGTTCGAGCATAGCCATCCCCAGAGTTCTGCGCCCCCTTTTCAGCCAACTCAAGCCCGGAGTTGGAGAAAGCGCCGGCAAGCCAGGTCCGGGGTGGTGCCGCTCCCGCGCCAGCGCATCCAACACTGGATTGGTTTGCCGTCGTCCTCAATGGGGCCGGGATGCCGTGCCCGATTTGACAGGCTCAATTCAATGCGCTATTCATAATGGCCCAATGACAAATCTGACACTGCGCGGCAGCATGTGCGCTATCGCACACATGTTCAACCGCAGACCTGAAGACCTCAGTATCGCCCTCGTGGCGTTCTCCCTGGCGGCCACGACTCTCCCGCTGCAGGCTCAGCCAATCACTGTTCCAAACTTCTCCTTCGAATCGCAATCGGGTGCTGGCTACCCGTTTGGCGTGAACGTCTACATTGACTCCTGGCAAAAGCCTGAGAACCCAGGCTACCCGGAAGGCGGAGAATTCTACTGGATCCAGTCAGCCGGAGCCTTCGTCGGCATCCCGCCGAACACTCCGAATCCGTACAGCAACCTCCTGGGCAGTCAGGCAGCCTACGTGCTGTCCATGCCCGGCGCCGGCCTGTTTCAGGACGACCAAACCGCCGACTGGAGCGGCGCGCAGACCGGGCTGAACGCCACCTACCAGGTCGGCTCGTCCTATCAATTGACCCTTGGCGTCTTTGGCAAAGGCATGGTGGAGGATTACTCCAGCCTCGAACTGAGCCTCTACTACCGGGACGGTGCAAGCCGGATCACAATCGGCACGCCCACCACCATCACCTTTGACACGGCCATCTTCAATCCCGCAGGGCCGTTCGCACTCGTTGACTACTCCGTCATCGTTCCCACCGTCCAGGCCGGAGACGCCTGGGCCTACAAGAACATCGGCATCTCGATTGCATCCGTCCTTGGCAACGGCTCCGGCTATTGGGACATGGACAACGTCCGCCTGGTTGCCACCGTGCCCGAGCCGGGCTCCCTCACCCTCGCGGCTTTAGGGCTGAGCGCCCTCCTGTTCAGGAGACTGCGCTCCTGAGGCGAAGCCTGAGGGCGGGCGCCGGAACGCCAGCCCCCGGCCAGGTTTCCTCCCATGTTCAAGCCGACTCTTGCCATCGCCGCCGGCATCGCCTTCACCTTGCTGGAGCCCCTGGCCTCCGCTGGCCCCATCCCTGTTCCTAACGCCTCCTTCGAGTCCCCCGCCACCACCTTTGTGAGCGTTAACATAGACTCCTGGCAGAAGGCAGACAAACCCGGTTGGTATGCCGAAGGCGGCGGCTTCCTTTGGAGCCAGCTGGTCGGCCTTTTCAAGAACACGGGCATCACCAGCCCCGATCATATTGACAACTGCGACGGCAGCCAGGCCATCTGGCTGTTCGTTGTCCCCCAAGTCGCCCTCTTCCAGGACTACGACTCGACAGACTGGAGAAGCCCGGTGCCTACTCACGCCTTCAGCGCCACCTTCGAGCCCGGCAAGTCCTACCAGCTAACTGTCGGTGTCCTTGGGACCAGCGGCGGCATGCTCCAGGGCGCCACGCTCGAACTCAGCCTCTACTATCGCGACGCCAACAGCAACAAAGTCGCCGTCGCCGCCGTCTCCATCACCAACACCCCCTCCATCTTCAGCACCAACACCCATTTCGTGGACTGCCAGGTCGCCGTCCCCACCGTGAGGCCCACCGACGCCTGGGCCGGACAAAACATCGGCATCCAGATGCTCTCGACCGTGGATACCAACCTCCAGGGCGGCTACTGGGATCTCGACAACGTTCGCCTCTCCTCAATTCTCGAGCCCGTTCTCCTCAACCCCGTCCGGACCAACAACCAAATCCAGTTCACCCTCCAAAGCGAGCCTGACCTCCGGCTCGAAATCCTCTCCGCCACCAACCTCACCCTCCCCCTGTCCGACTGGACCAGCCTGGGCACCCTCACCAACACCTCCGGGACCGCTTCCTTCACCGACCCTGCGGCAGGCACCTGCCGCCGCTTCTACTGCGCGCGGCGCCTGCGCTGAGAGAACCGGATGAACTCCGCGCCTTCATCTACTCGCGCCTTTACGCTCATCGAACTGCTGGTCGTCATCGCCATCCTCGCCATCCTCGCCGCATTGCTGCTTCCCGCGCTGGCATCTGCCCGGGAAAAGGGCAAGCGAGCGGCCTGCGTTTCCAACCTGCGCCAGATCGGCATCGCCATACACAACTACGCCCCCGATTTCGACGGCCGGATCCCCTTCGGCCCCAAAGCCCCGCCGTTCACCAGCCCCGCCGAGTTCTACCCCTCCACCGGCGCCCCCACGAGCCTTCTTTCGCTGCGCAGCGGGGCCCCGGCGGCCCTCGGCCTCCTCCTCCAGCCCTACCTCGCCACGCAGCCCAAAGTCCTGTTCTGCCCCAGCAGCGATCAACCGCTGGACGCCCAGGCCGAGCTGAACAAGGTCGGCACCAGCCAAGCCCAGGGCAGCTACTACTATCGCCACGGCGGCAATACCCAATTGTTCGAGAACCCGGCTGCCCCTCCTCCAACCGAACACCTCAAGCTCGACAGCCTTGGCCTCAACCGCAAGGGCCTGCCGATCCGCGCGCTGGCTATAGACACCCTTTTCCTATGTCCGGATGACCTGGAGGTCTTCAACGTCAAACCCCGCACCCACCACCAGCAACGCGTTGCTGACATTCTCTTTTCCGACGGTCATGTCGCCACGCGGCCCAACCGCAACGGCAGATTCACCGTGGACGTGCGGGACTACGCCCAGTTGCGCGACTCCTTCAATCGGATACTCGCGGTCCTTGAACAGGCCGACACCGAGCCGTGAATCCGGCAGCTTAAGCCGCCCTATTTCGGCAACTTCTCAAACCGGAACGTGCAGCACCCCAGCTCCAGCACGTTCTTATTCGCCGCAAGCCGGTTCTTGAGGCTTGGAATCAACCTGTGTACCCGATGCTTTCCGTTCCTGCAATAAATTGGGATGCAGCCCAAACTCGCCCCCCACCACTGGCGCGGAGCAGAGGCGCAATAGCGGGCTCTATCGGTCTCTCGATGGGCGACTGCTTGCACAAGCCTGGTGCCCGGCAGGCAGAGGTTAATATCTACATATCAAGATACGTTGATTTCTGGCTTGCCCTGCAGGATGGCAGCCGTTAGGTTGCTCCGGTCCGGCCCGTTGAGGGGCCAGCCGAATTGTGGAATAAGACAATGGCAGATGTGAATGTCAGAGTGGAGCGATCGCAGGAGCTGGAGCGGCTGCTGCGGGAGCGCATTGTGCTTCTGGACGGGGCGATGGGCACGATGATCCAGGCGCACCACCTGGGCGAGGCGGCATTTCGCGGGGAGCGTTTCAAGGATTGGCCTCGGGATTTGAAGGGCAACAACGACCTGCTCAGCCTGACGCAGCCGCAGATCATTCAGGCCATCCATCGTGAGTACCTCGAAGCCGGGGCAGACATTATCGAGGCGAACACGTTCAACTCGACCTCGATCTCGCTGGCGGATTACGGGCTGGAGAACCTGGCCTATGAGCTGAATGTGGCGGGGGGGCGCAATGCGCGCGTCGCGGCGGACGCCGTGATGGCGGCGCATCCCGGGCGCGTGTGTTTTGTCGCGGGCGCGCTCGGGCCGACCAGCAAGACGGCATCCCTTTCGCCCGATGTCCATAACCCGGCATTCCGCGCCGTCACTTTTGACCAACTGGTCGGGGCATATTCCGAGCAGACTCGCGGTTTGCTGGACGGGGGGGTGGACTTGCTGCTGCTGGAGACGGTGTTTGATTCGCTGAACTCCAAGGCAGCGCTGTTCGCGATTGCGCAACACTTCGAGGATACCGGCCGCCAGGTGCCGGTGATGGTCTCCTTCACGATCACCGACCTGAGCGGGCGCACCTTGTCGGGCCAGACGGTGGAGGCGTATTGGAATTCCATTTCGCACCACCGGCTGCTGAGTGTTGGCATCAACTGCGCGCTGGGGCCGAAGGAGATGCGGCCATTCATCGAGGAGTTGGCCGGCATTGCGGACATCTTCGTCAGCGCCTACCCGAACGCGGGGCTGCCCAACCCGATGTTGCCGACCGGTTTCCCCGAGACGCCCGAGACGCTCGCCCTGCAGCTCAAGGAATGGGCGGAGAACGGGTGGCTGAACATCCTCGGCGGCTGCTGCGGCACCACGCCCGCGCACATCCGGGCGCTGGCCGGGGCGATTCGCGGCTTGCCGCCGCGCATCCCGCCGAAAATCAAGCCGGCCACCCGCTTGAGCGGCCTGGAGGCGCTGACCATTCGCCCGGAGGCGAACTTCGTCAACATCGGCGAGCGCACCAATATCACCGGCTCGCCCCGGTTCGCCAAGCTGATCCTGGCCGGCAATTACGAAGCCGCGCTGGCCATCGCCAAGCAGCAGGTCGAGAACGGCGCCCAGGTCATTGATGTGAACATGGACGAGGGCATGCTGGATTCGGAGAAGGCGATGACAACCTTTCTGAACCTGGTGGCCGCGGAGCCGGACATCGCCCGCGTGCCGGTGATGATTGACAGCTCCAAGTGGTCGGTCATCGAGGCAGGACTGAAGTGTCTCCAGGGCAAAGGCATCGTCAACTCGATCAGCCTCAAGGAAGGCGAGGAGAAATTCGCCAGCCGGGCCAGGCTGATCCGGCGTTACGGCGCTGCGGTGGTGGTGATGGCGTTCGACGAACGCGGCCAGGCGGACACCTTCGAGCGCAAGATCGAAGTCTGCGGGCGCTCGTATCGCATCCTGACCCGGCAGGCCGGCTTCCCGGCGCAGGACATTATCTTCGACCCGAACGTGCTCACGGTCGGCACCGGGATCGAGGAGCACAGCAACTACGCGGTGGACTTTATCCGCGCCACGAAGTGGATCAAGGAGAACCTGCCCCTGGCGCGCGTCAGCGGCGGCATCAGCAACGTGTCGTTCTCCTTCCGCGGCAACAACGTGGTGCGGGAGGCGATGCATTCGGCTTTTCTCTACCACGCCATCCGGGCCGGGCTCGACATGGGCATCGTGAACCCCGGCATGTTGGAGGTGTATGAGGAGATACCCGGGCCGCTGTTGGAGCGCGTGGAAGACCTGCTGCTCAATCGCCGGCCGGATGCGACCGAGCGGTTGGTCACGTTCGCCGAGAGTCTCAAGCAGAAGGACGAGGCGGACATTGCCGAGGCGGAGTGGCGCAGGGAATCCGTCGAGCAACGTCTCAGCCACGCGCTCATCAAAGGCATCGTGGATTACATTGACAAGGACGCCGAGGAGGCCCGCCAGAAGTATGGCAGGCCGCTGCAGGTCATCGAGGGGCCGCTCATGCAGGGCATGAACGTGGTCGGCGACCTGTTCGGCTCCGGCAGGATGTTTCTGCCGCAAGTGGTCAAGAGCGCGCGGGTGATGAAGAAAGCCGTTGCCTGTCTGCTGCCGTTCATGGAGGCGGAGAAGGCCGCGTCCGGCCAGCGCCAATCCCAGGGCTGTATTCTCCTGGCCACCGTCAAAGGTGACGTGCACGACATCGGCAAGAACATCGTCGGCGTAGTGCTCGGCTGCAACAACTACGAGGTCATAGACCTGGGCGTCATGGTGCCAGCGGAGAAGCTCCTGCAGACCGCGCGCGAGCGAAAGGTAGATATTGTCGGCGTGAGCGGGCTGATCACCCCCTCGCTGGACGAGATGGTCCACGTCGCCAAGGAAATGGAGCGTGAGGGGTTCCGCATTCCCCTGCTGATCGGCGGTGCCACCACCAGCAAGGCCCACACGGCCGTGAAGATCTCCGCCGGCTACTCCCAGCCGGTTGTTCACGTCCTGGACGCCTCGCGCGCTGTGGGCGTGGTGAGCAATCTCCTGAATCCCCGTCTCAAGCCTGCTTACGTCGAAGGTGTCCGCGCCGACTATGACAGAGTCCGCGCGCAACACGGCGGGGCCGCGGCCAAACCGCTGCTTACCCTTGAGGAGGCCCGCCGCCGTCGCACCCCCATCGTGTGGCAGGCGAGCGACATTCCTCAGCCCGCCTTTACCGGGCTGCGCGTCCTCGCTTCCGACCACGCAACACGCGACACGCAACACGCTTTCCCCCTCAGCCTGGCCGACCTGGTCCCTTTCATAGACTGGTCGCCGTTCTTTCACACCTGGGAACTGCGCGGCCGCTACCCGGACATCCTGCAGAACCCCGAAGCGAAGAAACTCTTCGAGGACGCGCAGGAACTGCTGCACGACATTGTCCTACGGAGATCACTGATCGCGCGCGCCGTGTATGGCTTCTTCCCGGCCAATGCCGTCGGCGATGACGTCGAGCTCTACACCGACGACTCCCGCACGCGTGTCCTCGCTACCTTCCATTTCCTCCGTCAGCAAATGGACAAGCCCCAGGACCAGTTCAACCATTGCCTGGCGGACTACATCGCGCCCAAAGTCCCTCAATCCTCAACTCTCAACCCTCAACTCCCCGACCACCTGGGCGCCTTTGCTGTCAGCGCCGGTTTCGGTGCCGAGGAACTGTGCGCCGCATTCGAGCGTGACCACGACGACTACAACTCGATCATGACCAAGGCCCTGGCCGACCGGCTGGCCGAGGCGTTTGCTGAGTACCTCCACAAGCGGGTCCGCCAGGAATGGGGCTATGGCCAGACCGAGGACCTGACCAACGCCGACCTGATTCGCGAGAAATATCGCGGCATCCGGCCCGCCGCCGGTTATCCCGCCTGCCCTGACCACACGGAGAAGTGGACTCTCTGGAAACTGCTCGACGTGGAGACGCACACCGGCATCAAGCTGACCGAGAGCTGCGCCATGTGGCCCGGTGCCAGCGTCAGCGGGCTCTACTTCGCTCACCCGGAGTCCAAGTACTTCGGCGTTGGCAAGCTCGGCCGCGACCAGGTGCTGGATTACCACCGCCGCAAGCACATGGACCTGCCCGCCGTCGAGCGCTGGCTCGGCCCCTATCTGAACTACGAACCCGCCCCCGCAACGTCGCAGCAGCCGACCTGAAGAGGCCCTGGTTTTGACCGCAGAGGCCCACCAACGGAGGGATTCGAGCCTCCGACATCCAGACCCACTGGAAACGATGTGAGTCGAGTTCCCCCCTGACCAGACCCCGTCTTTCGGCCGTAGTACATCCGTTGCTCCTCCGTCCCTCCTCCGTCCCTCCTCCGTCCCACCTCCCACCGCCGGTCGGAGGAGGGACGGAGGAGGGACGGGGGTGCTACGGTGGCAACTGGCATCGCGGTAACGGCCGGCAGCTTGCGGTCCGAACTGGTCAAACGGCGCCCGCGTTTTCCGTTGAGTCGCTTTCCGGCGCGGACTAGCTTGGGCTTCCATGAACATCTTTGTCACTGGCGGCGCCGGCTATATCGGCTCGATTTGCGCCGAAGCGTTGTTGGAAGCCGGATATGCCGTGACGGTTTATGACGATCTGAGCGAAGGCCATCGCTCGGCGGTGGACCGGCGGGCGCGGTTTGTGCCGGGGCGCCCGGACGAGGCGGGCCACATCCTCAACGCCATCCAGGAGGCCCGGCCCGACGCGATCATGCACTTCGCCGCCAACGCGTTGGTTGGCGAGTCCATGACCAACCCGAGGAAGTACTTCCACAACAACGTCGTCAATGGCCTCAAGCTGCTCGATGCCGCCGTCGAATGCGGCGTGAAGAAGTTCGTTTTCAGCTCCACCTGCGCCACCTACGGCCCGCCCGAGCGCCTGCCGATGACCGAGGACTTGCCCCAACGCCCGATCAACCCATACGGCGAGTCCAAGCTGATCTTCGAGAAAATGCTCCAGTGGTATCAGCGGATCTACGGGCTGGAGTTCATTGCCTTCCGGTATTTCAACGCCGCCGGCGCCAGCGAGCGATTCGGCGAGCACCATCGCCTCGAAACGCACCTCATCCCCAACGTCCTGCAAGTCGCCCTGGGCCAGAAACCGCACTGCGAGATTTACGGCACGGATTACCCCACCCCCGACGGCACCTGTATTAGGGATTACATCCACATCCGCGACCTGGCCCAGGCGCATATCCTCGGCCTGACGCCCGGCCGCCAGGGCTTCTATAACCTCGGCAACGGCGATGGTTACTCTGTGCGCCAGGTGCTCCAGACCTGCGAAAAGGTTGCCGGCAAAGCCATCCCCGCTCTTGAAAAGCCGCGCCGTCCCGGCGATCCGCCGCGCCTGGTCGCCTCAGCGGCACGGGCGATGCAGGACCTCGGCTGGCAGCCCAAGTATCCCAGTCTCGAAGACATCATCGCCAGCGCCTGGACCTGGCACCAGCGCCACCCCCAGGGCTATCCCGACTAACCCATCTGACGTCGCTCCGACCCGGGCATCATTCCTGCCGCGAGCAAACGTCCTGCTCACCGGCTCGCGCTCAGCACCTCTACGGGACCGAGGTTGTGACGGATCGTCAGCACGCCGGCGGGTGCGTCAAACCACCACCCGACCTGGCCCTCGGCAGGCGCGGCCTTCAGTAGCTGAAGATCATGCGCGCCCGCGCGCACGGCCTTCGGCACGAAGCTCAGCTTGAGAACCGCGCGCGATGCTGCAATGGTCTCGAACCTCACCTGTCCTGCCGAGTAGCGGACATTCTGCGGGCAAACGCTGCTGCCCAGGAGGTGATCCTGCCGGTTGGGCGCCAACTCCGGCAGGGAGGACATCGCCTCAAGCACATGGCACACCGTATAGAGATGCTGAGAATACCAATCTGGCCGGTTGGCTTTGCCCTTCTTCGGGTTCACGGAATGGAAGAAGGTGCGGAAGAGGCCGGCGGGCGACTGCATGTAGGTGAGCGCATTGATCCCTGACAATGCGCGCCGCTTCACCTGCTCATCGCGGGTAATTGAGTATAGGTTGGCCAGGGCCAGGCAGTAGCGCGCGGTGTGCCCCGGCATGATGTGATCGAACCCCGCCTGCTCGGCAACAGCCGGCGCGGGTGCCGCGGCATGGCCATCGGTGTGCACCAACCGTTCCTCCATCCGGCTGAGGATGCGGCGGCCCATTTCGATATACTTCGGTTGGTCTGTGGCCTGGCGGAAAAGGTAGGCGGCCGTGAAGGACATCGGCTCGGCGGAGAGGTAGCCTTCTTCCTTGAGGCGAATGTCCTCGTGGTAAGTGCCCCACAGGTTCTTCTCGACGTTCCGTTGAAGCATGAGCTTGAGGGCGCGGTCATGGGCGCGGCGATAGGCCGGCTGGTCGTCGTGGCGACGCATCGTCTCGAAGAACTCCACCATGAAGACCGGCGCCCCGCCGAAATCCTGCCGGACGCTGCCGTCCTCCGGCAAAACTCGGAAGGGCCAGCTCCCGTCTTTGCGCTGCTGGCGGACGAGGGTTTCGGCGATCGCCCGCGCGCCGTCGAGGTATTTCTTCTGCGAATCAGCTTCGTAAAGGGCGAGATAGGCGCTGCCGATGAATGCCGCTTTGTCCGGCTCAATGCTGTCTTCATCCCTCGATCCGCCGGGCCGCCCGTTGGAGAAGGTGGAGTAGGGCAGGTTGCCGTATGCCGCCCCGGACGGGGTTGAGTGCCCCAGATTCCAGTCGGCCAGGTCGCGGGCGCGGAGCAGCCATTCCCGCTCTCCGGTGTAGGCGTAATAGCGCAGGAAGGTAAACATGAAGTAGGCATGCTGGCGCGCCGGAAAGGACAATGCGCGCTGCGAACGCGAACCATCCGGATTCACAAAGGCGCTGGTGAAATAGCCGGCCAACTCGCCGTTTGATTGGCCGGGCACATAACCGCCATCCGCCTTCTTAAGAAACTGCATGGCTTCGGTGATTGCCGCCGCCACCGGCCGACGCGGCAGGACAACACCGTTGGCCACGGGCACTCCACTGGCTTTTGCCGGCTCCGCTGCCCCGAGCGGACCGGCTGCCGGCAGATGTAGCAGCCCAACGACAAAGAGGATGTGCAACTGCTGGCTATTCATGCGGGGCAGGGTATTGTCGGCCGGGTCTGGTTCAAGACTGAAGAGCCTGCGCAGCGGGGCAGCTTTTCGCAGTTTCCAACTGCCTCCCGCACCGTTATAAATCATCCGCATGTCTCAATATCGCGTTGGCATCATTGGCGGCAGCGGGCTGTATCACATCGAAGGCTTTACCCGCCAGAAATGGGTCAGGGTCAAGACGCCCTTCGGCCCGCCTTCGGATGATTTTCTCACGGGCCAACTGGCCGGGCGGGAGGTGGTTTTTCTGCCCCGGCATGGGCGGGGCCACCGGATTCTGCCCAGCGAGTTGAATCACCGCGCCAACTTCTGGGCCTTGAAGAAGCTGGGCGTGGCCTGGGCCATCAGTGTGAGTGCCGTGGGTTCCCTCCAGACCCGATACCGGCCCTGCGACATCGTGCTGCCGGACCAATTCCTCGACCGCACCAAACAAACCTCGGCGCATAGCTTCTTTGGCCGTGGCATTGTCGGGCATATCGCCTTCGCGCACCCCATTTGCGAGGAACTGCGGCAGCTTCTGCTGAAAGCCGCGCGGGCGCTCAAGGCGCGCGTCCACGACGGCGGCACTTACGTCAACATGGAAGGGCCGGCTTTCAGCACGCGCGCCGAGTCGTTCACCAACCGCAAGCTCGGCTACGACGTCATCGGCATGACCAACCTTGGGGAGGCCAAATGCGCGCGGGAAGCCGAGATTGCCTACGCCACGATGGCAATGATCACCGATTACGACTGCTGGAAGGAGGACGAGGCACACGTCACCGTGGAGATGGTGATCGCCAACCTCAAGAAGAACGCCGCGATGGCCAAGGCGATCGTCGCCAAGGCGCTGCCGCGGATTCCCACCGAGCCTGACTGGCCCTGCCACGACGCGCTCAGGAACGCCATAATGACCGACCGGAAATGCTGGCCCGCCAGAACCATTCGCGAGCTGGGGCCGATCTTGCGCAAGTATCTTTGACTGAACGGCGGCGCGGCGGAGTGGCGCGCTGCCGCCCACTCGCAGTGCGCGGCGGATGCGGCGGCAGCTTGACCGGTCCGGGCCAGGCGTTAATATCACAGCGTTATGCCAAAGAAGACTGTCATCAAGCCTGCCAAGTCCGCTCCCGCGGTCGGGCCTTACAACCACGCTGTGCGCGTCGGCGACCTGCTGTTCTGCGCCGGCCAAATCCCCATTGATCCAGCCACCGGCAATCTCGTTTCCGGCGGCATCCAGGCCCAGACCGACCGCGTCCTGCAGAACGTCAAAGCCATTCTCGACGATCAGGGGTTGAGCTTCGCCCATGTCGTCAAGAGCACCGTCTTCCTGACGAACCTGGCGGACTTTGCCGGGATGAACGAGGTCTATGCCAAATCCTTCACGGCGGATTTTCCGGCGCGCTCGACCATCCAGGTGGCCGCGCTCCCCAAAGGCGCCAGTGTGGAGATCGAGGTCGTTGCCCATTACTGAGCCGGCGGCTGACCATCGGCGATCACAGACACCACATGTCCACTGAAGTTGCCCTGCTGATCGGCGCGGCCGGCGGAATTCTAGTCGGCTTTGCGCTCGGCTGGTTGTATCGCCGGGGCCAAGGCAGCGCCGCGGATGACCGGCTGGCGAACGAACTGCGGCAACAGTTGGCGCAGCGCGAGGGGGACTTGGCCAAAGTGCGGGAGCAGTTGACCCGCACCAGTGAGACAGCCGCCGAGGCGAAGGCGAAACAGGAAGCCGGGGAGAGCCTGCTTAAGGACCAGCGCATGCTATACGAGCGCGCGATGGCTGAAGCCAGGGCAGCGCAAGAGAAGGCACTGGCGGATTTGCGCGAGGCATTCCAGGCGTTGAGCGCGGAGGCGTTAAAGCGGACCGCGCCGGAATTCCTGCGCCTGGCGGAGCAGAGCTTCGGCAAGTTCCAGGAGACGGCCAAGGGCGATTTGGCCCAGCGACAGGAGGCAATCAAGACGCTGGTCGAGCCGCTCAAGCAGCAATTGGGTACTTACCAGCAGCGGCTGCAGCAGGCTGAGGCAACGCAAGCCGGCACGCTGGGAGAGGTCAAAAGGCAGCTCGAAGCGCTGGCGCAGCAAAGTCACGCGCTGGCGCAAGAGACACAGCAGTTCCGCGCGGTGCTGCAGTCCGGCCCGGCGCGCGGGCGCTGGGGCGAGGAGACGTTGCGGCGAGTAGTCGAGTCTGCGGGCATGAGCGCGCATTGCGATTTCAGCGAACAAACCAAGGAAGGCGAGTCCAAGCCAGACCTGGTGGTGCGGTTGCCCGGCGAACGGCTGATCATCGTGGATGCGAAGGTGCCAGACCTCGATTTCCTCAGCGCGCTGGAAGGCGCCGACGCCACACGGCGTGCGGAGTCACTGGCCGCGCACGCGGCGAAGCTCAAGGCGACCATCAAGGCGCTGGCGGAGCGGGATTACCCAAGCCAGTTTCCCAACGCGCTGGATTACGTGGTGCTGTTCCTGCCGGCGGAGTCGCTCTTCAGCGCCGCGCTGGAAGGGGACCGGGAACTGATCGTGTGGGCGGCCCAGAAACGCATCCTGCTGACGACCCCGGCGTCTCTGATCGCTCTGCTGCGGTCGGTGAGCGTAAGCTGGCAGCAGCACGCGCAGACGGTCAACGCGCAGAAGATCGCCGAGGCGGCGCAGGAGCTCTACGCGCGCGTGGTGAAGTTCACCGAGCACTTCGAGAAGATCCGGGCGGGGCTGGGGCGCGCCAACGACGCTTTCAACGAAGCGGCAGCCAGTTTCCAGACGCGCGTGCGTCCCGCCGGCGAACGCTTGGCCGAGCTCGGAGGAGGGACCCCGGGCAAGGAACTGGCCGATGTGCAGCCGCTGGACTCCGCCCTGCACTCGCCGGCGGGATAAGCGCCCGGTGCGTTCCGAATTCCCGAGCGGCGGTTCGGGCGCTCGTCAATCCACCCAGGGTCTGAGCCGGCCCCGCGGCCCGCGCGCGCCTCCCGGCCCGCTTTTGGCTTGGCAACTGGACCTCTTGTCCTACCCTTGGTTTCGTGATTCATCCAACCGCGATTATTCATCCCCACGCAAAGCTGGATGGGACTGTGCAAGTGGGACCCTTTGCGGTCATTGATGAGGCCGTGGAAATCGGCCCGCATTGCGTTGTCGGCTCCCATGTCTATCTGACGGGGGTGACCTTTATCGGTGCGCATAACCGTTTCTACGCCGGCTGCGTGATCGGGGAGGCGCCGCAGGACCTGAAATACAACGGCGAGCCCACCGTCGTGCGGATTGGCGACCACAACGTGTTCCGCGAGCACGTGACTGTGCACCGGTCCAACCATGCACCGGAGGAGACGGTGATTGGCTCCCGGGGCTTCTATATGGCCAATTGCCACGTCGCGCACAACTGCCGCCTGGGCGATTCCGTCATCCTCGCCAACGGCGTGCTGCTGGGCGGCCACGCGAGCGTGGACGACCGCGCGTTCCTGTCGGGCAATTGCCTCGTCCACCAGTTTGTGCGCGTTGGCACGCTGGCCATGATGCAGGGCGGGGCGGCCCTCAGCAAAGACCTGCCGCCTTACACCGTGGCGCGCGGCGTAAACCAAATCTGCGGCCTGAACACCGTCGGCCTGCGGCGGGCCGGTTTGAGCCCGGCTGAGCGGCTGGAGCTTAGACAGCTTTACCACACCTTGTTCCGACAAGGGCGCAACCTGCCCGACGCGGTGGCTGAGGCGCGGAAGGAGTTCTCGAGCGCGCCCGCCAGAACAATGCTGGACTTCCTGGCGGCAGGCAGGCGCGGGGTCTGCCGCGAGGTGGGGGGGCGGAGGGGGGATTTGAGCTTTGACGAAGCTCCGGCAAGCGACTAGGTTCTTGTTATTGATGAGCAATAGGCTTTCGCGTGTTCGGTTTTGGGTTGGGGCTGCGGCGTTGGTCATGGGCGTCTGGCTGGCCTGCAGCGCGCAAGCGGCTGGCCGCCAGCGGGGCCGGGCCATTCAATTCACGCCCTCCAAGAGCGACGAGGTTCTGACCAACCTGCACCAGCTAAGGAACAAGAAGGACAGCCTGAAGCGGTTGGAGGAGGACCTCAACGCGCCGCTGCAGAACTTCACGCCCCGGAGCTCCCTCGAAGGCGTTGTTGCCCCGCCGCCTCGTTCTGCAGCCCCGTCAGCAGTCCAGAGCAAGCGGGCGAAGGAACTGCTGGAGCGCCGCAAGAACTGGGTCTTTATGACTCCGGACGAACTTCTCGGTGGCCCCACCGTGGAGCAAATCCTCCAGGCTCCCGATTACGGCGCGGACGGCCGGCTAGAGAAGGATTTGCCGGCCATGGAAAGCTACTACGAGCGCCTGCTTCCCAAGCGCCCGGCCAAGAACATCATGGGCCAGGCGCAAACGGACGAGCTGTTCAGCCTGCCCAATAGGCCCAACTCACTCGAGGCACCTGCAAACGATGACTCAGACCTTCCCGCCGGGATCCGAGAGAGCGCGGACGCGCTCCAGAACGCCTTCCGGTCGGATGACAACAGCTCTCCGTATTTTCGGAGCGCAACGGCCACCGATTTCTCCGATCCCTTTAGGCTCGGCGGCAGAGCGGCGCCCACCGAGCAGATGTTGGAGCACAAGAAACGCATGGACGAGTATCGGGCCCTGGTGGACTCAAGTTGGCGCTCACCAGCAGGAGCGAACTCAGGCTTTTCGGCGCTCAGTCCTGGCGGCGCGGCACTTTCCACCGCAAGTCCCGCCAACAAGCTGCCTGGAGTTTCCACCCCGGAGTCACCGCGCGGGTTGGAAGCGCAGTTGAACATTCGTGAGCCTCTGCTTGGTCCGCCCGGGCTGCCCGATGTGAATGCGAAAGCTCTCGGCCAATCCAGGCCAACGCCAGTTGTGCCCAAGGTCCGGCAAACGAAAGTGGCGACCACCCAACCCGCGTATTTCGCGCCCAAGCGAGCTTTCTAGCCGAATCTCCCGGTTCTGAAACCAGGCCGCAAGGTAATTCCAACACAGCCTGAGGACCGTTGCCCCGCAACCGGGGCGCAACCGGCCTGCACTTCCAAAGCCCGTTGGCTTCCGCCAGCAGTCCGATTGGCCTGCCGCGCGCAACTTGTGCCCGTGCATCGCTCAGGCGTCGAGCAATGGCCGGTCAATGGGCGGAGGTCAGCACGAGCACCTGTTCCAGGGTGGAAATACCCTCCCGGGCCCGATCCAGCGCCACCATTCGGAGCGTGCGCATGCCCTGGCCAATGGCGATCTTGCCCATTTCGCGTGTGTTGGCGCGGGCGATGATGAGCTTGCGGATCTCGTCGGTGATAGTCATGGCTTCAATAATGGCCATGCGGCCGGAATAGCCGGAATCCTTGCACCGGTCACACCCCCGCCCTCGATACAGCGTGACACCATCGAAGATGCTCGGGTCAATGTTCAGGTCCTGGAACATCTTGGTCGGATAGGTCACAGGCTCTTTGCAGTGCGAGCAGATGCGGCGCATCAGGCGCTGCGCGCACGCGAGGATGACGGACGAGGAAATCAGGAACGGCGCGATGCCCATGTCGTCCAGGCGCGCAATGGCCCCAGGCGCGTCATTACAGTGCATCGTGCTCAGGACCTGGTGGCCAGTCAGCGCCGCCTCGATGGCGATTTCAGCGGTCTCCGTATCCCGGATTTCCCCGATCATGATTATGTCGGGGTCCTGGCGAAGAATCGAACGGAGCGCGTTGGCAAAGCTCAGTCCGATCTCTTTCTTGGTCGGCACCTGGTTGATGCCCGGAATCTGGAACTCGACCGGGTCCTCGACGGTCACGATGTTATAGACCGGGTTGTTCAACTCGTTGAGGGCCGAATAGAGTGTCGTGGTCTTGCCCGAACCCGTCGGACCGGTGACCAGAATCAATCCGTGCGGGGCATCTACCGCGGCTTTGACCTGCTGAAACGTGTCAGGATCGAGCCCGAGCTTGTCAATGCTCGCGGAGAGATTCGACTTGTCCAGGAGGCGCAGCACCACCTTTTCACCATGCACCGTGGGCATGATCGAAACCCGGAGGTCGTAGTCCTTCCCCCCCACGCGGATGCGCATGCGCCCGTCCTGCGGCAGGCGCCGCTCCGCAATGTCCAGGCTGCTCATGATCTTGAAGCGCGAGACCAAAGCCAGTTGCATCTGTTTGGGCGGCGCCGTCGCGTCCATCAAAACGCCATCAATGCGGTAGCGCAGCCGCAGCGTCTTATCGAATGGCTCGATATGCACGTCGCTGGCGCGGTCCTTGACCGCCTGAACCAGGATGAGGTTGGCGAGCTTGATGACCGGTGCCTCTTCGCTGGAAGCAGCCAGTTGGTCCAGGTTGACCTCTTCGACCGCCACCTTGGACACCTCAATACTGTCCGCTTCCTCGTCGGCATCAACCTTCTTTTGCGCATCCTGGATGATGTCCTCCATGCTGCCGCTCTTGGACGCGTCAATCTGGTTCAGCTTGTCCAGGATGGCCTTCTCCGGGGCGATCAGCGGCGCCACCTCCAGCCTAGTGATGCGCCGCACATCGTCAATGGCTAGGACATTCAGCGGGTCGGCCATCGCCAGAAACAGCTTGTTCTCCAGCCGCGACACGGGAACGACCTTATGGTTGTGGGCCATTTCCCGCGGGACCAGGTCCGCCACTTCGAGAGGGATGCTGAGGCGCCCCAGGTTAACGGGCGGAGTGTTCAGCACGCGCCCCATCGAAACCGCCATGTCCGACTCGGTCACGTATGCCTTGTCAAGGACAAGCTTGAGCAGGCGGGTGCCTTCCTTCCTCTGCTGCTCGAGTAATTCCTCGACCTGCTTCTCCGTGAGCAGGCTGTCTTCTACCAGGGCGTCAGCGATGCGCTCGCCAAATGTCTTAACCGGAGGCATGATATTAGTGGAAGGCTCGGCGGAGGTTGGCGACCAATTCAGCCGGCGGCACCAAGTACCACAACAGCCGACTGTGGGCGACCGCGGCCAGCTCCTTGCCCGCTTGGTGGTTAAACGGATTCGCGGTGGCGACCAGCACCGACTTGCTCATTCGGTCAAAGGGCAGCACGCACCATCGGCGGCACGTTTCTGCCGGGAACTTGCGCGCCATGTCCATGTCCACGTCGTAGCTGTTGAGCGGGATGAAGGCGCAGCGCGACTTGTCGCTTAAGACCTTCAGCGACTTGTCCATCGGCAAAATGCCCTTGTCCGCCAGGACCTGGATAAACGGCTCGATGACACTGTCCGGATGGGCGCGGGGATCCACTGCCGGCCAGCACGGCTCAAAATCCGACTGCGTAATGATCTTGCTCTCCACAAACAGCTTATACATCGCGTCCCGTCCGTCCTGGACATCTGCAGGGACCACCTTGCCAGCGGCCTTGGCGGTCTGTTTCAACGCCCCGGAAAACGCCGGAGCGGCGAGCGCGCCATTGGTTGGCGCTGGCGTTTCAACAGGAAAGCTGTTCGCCTGATTTTCAATCTGCTGCAAGGCCTCCTTGACCTCGGCATCGTCCGGGCAGCGCCCCAGGATGGTTTCGTACTCGAGGATGGCAGAAGAAAGCTGGCCCATTTGCACATAGGCCTGGGCAATGCGCTTGGACGTGTTGATGGCGTCCTTCTCCTGGTTGAGCTTCGAGTACGCCTCCTTGAGGATCTCCAGCGACTGATAGTCGTGCGGCTGAGATTGAGTAATAACCTCGAACATCTCAATCGTCTGCGCCAACTGGGCTTGTTCACTCGGACTTAAAGTGGTAGCCATGCGAATTGTGCTTTTGCCCGTTAAGGCATTCCGACCGCCTAATCATTTCAGCAGGCGGACCGCTTGGTTGAAGCAAACTTGCGGCCAGTTTGGAACCGCGGCAACATTAAGGCAGAATTTTCCCGCACGGCGGGGGATTCGCTCTAATCGCCAGACACTTGTGTCCTATTTTGGCACGGGGCATCGCCGAAATCCGGACGGGAGCGAGTGACGCGCCTTGCCGACGGGCCCGGTTCTCGAACCATTTGGACAACCCGTCCTGAAGTTGTGCGGCCCGCTAACCGCCGCGCTTAATCCGCTTTCGCCGGCTCAATCAATCTGGCACAGTGGCCCGCAACGCATGAACAGGTTGTTGGTTCTTATATGGGTTTGCGGCACCTTCGCTGTTTGCAGCGCGAATCTGCCGGAGCGCTATGCCGACCAGGGGCAACTGATCGTTGCCCGATTGACCTCCGCTCCATTTCCGCACCCCAAACGCGCCGAGGGCCACCGGTCCAACAATCAGGTCTTTCCCGCCCGGGAGCATTACTCCGACAATACGGTCGCCATTTTCATTCCCAGGGGCTTCCGTGAGACTGGCAAGATCCATTTTGTAGTTCACTTCCACGGCTGGAAGAACCATGTGGAAGGGGTCTTGTCCCAATACAGGCTCGTCGAGCAGTTGGTCGAAAGCCGATGCAACGCGGTGCTGGTCGTCCCGCAAGGCCCGCGCAACGCGCCGGACTCCTTTGGCGGGAAACTGGAGGATGCAGCCGGCTTCGAGCGATTCATGGTGGAGGTGGCCGAGACCCTGCGCCAGAAGTCGGCCTTGACGAACAAGAACTTCGCGCTCGGCCAAATCCTGCTTTCGGGCCATAGCGGTGGCTACCGGGTTATCTCGGCAATCGTGAGCCACGGCGGGCTGGCCGAACACCTGCGCGAGGTCTGGCTGTTTGACGCCCTCTACGCGCAGACGGACGAGTTCCTGGCTTGGATGGACCGGAAGCAGGGGCGGTTCATTAACATCTACACCGAGAACGGGGGCACCAGGACTGAAACGGAACGCTTGATGGCTAGACTTAAGGAACGGGGCACTGCCTTCTTCACCAACAAGGAAAACGCGACCAGCCTGGCCGACCTGCTCGGAAACAGGTTAATCTTCCTCTACACCGACCTTCCGCACAACGACGTGGTCCACAAGCGCCTTCAGTTCCGCGATTACCTCAAGACGAGCTGCTGCGCGCAACGGCAGTGAGTTCCGGGGCAGCGTAATGGAATTGGCGGGAAGCGAAGAGCCGCACCCGCGCCCAGGGCGGTGTTCCACCTGCCTCCTCACACTTGGCCGACGATTAAGGCTGGCTGGTAATCCGGGACCATTCGACGTTCTGCGCGGCCGCATAAACGGCAAAGGCGCCTTCGTTTTGAATCAGCACGGCCCTCACCACGCTTGAATCGTCCGCGCGACCCAGGTTGAGGACCGAATCGGGTATAATGCCTACCTTCTTGTGGGCGTAAATAAGCGCGAATACCGCCTGGGCGAGTGCGGCATACGGCAGTTCTTTGTAGGCCCCTTCTGCAGTGTCTTCGACAGCATCAGCCAGAAACTCCAGTTGGTCCACCAAATGTGGAAACAACGGCTCGTGAATCTGAGTAAACTCCAGCTTCCATTGCGGGAGATGCCGGAGAACCTTCTCCACAATTGCTGGCGTTATCGTCGCCGCCCCACGATTAACAAAATCCACAATTTCAGGCATGCACGAATTTTACTCCGGAGCATGCCGCGAGGGAAAGACAATAGTTGGTCGCGTTTCCGAATGGGACGGGGCTCAGGAGTTGCGGTTGACTAGACTCGAAAGCGCCCTCCAGTTTCCCCAAATCAATGCATGCCGCAAGATGCTGAATGGCCTCAACGGAAAAAGCTGGCGGGAGCGGCGGGGCTCGAAGCCATTTCTCGCCCATGCACGCTCGCGCATACACGCGTAGGTAGCTGTATCTAAACCACTTCCACAAGTCTCACCACTTCGCTCCCGCAGTCACAATGAACCGAAATGAAAATTTCCAGTCAGGAAAATGTCAGGAAGTCCTTCGCCTTTCTCATGCTGCCTGAGGCGTCTTCACCGGCTGCGCCGCACGCTCAACCCTCGCCGCAATCTCCTGAGCCGTCATCTTCGCAGCCGGGTTATCGCTGAGCTGATCCACCAGCCCCGAGACCGTCGCGAACACGCCCGTCTCCTTCTGCTGCTCCATGAGCCACTTCACGAACT